>ERZ824600.1308-NODE-1308-length-31247-cov-4.425910_pt1 | contig 31247 bp, 26 predicted proteins | sample MGYA00519933_ERZ824600 | MGnify/ENA primary metagenome ERZ824600 (study PRJEB31778, sample SAMEA3449178) | human gut metagenome | biome: human gut; feature: human-associated habitat; material: faeces | place: United Kingdom | collected 2010/2012 ... | reverse complement strand
GAGGCTAAAAAAGCGCAGACCGAAAAAGCGGATAAAAGTGTGATTTGGGCTTTTGTACGGCACAAATACTAAGAAAGCTGATGAAATCCTATCGGATTTCTCCAAAGGAATGATTATCCGCTTTTTCTACCGCCGAAAACCGTCTCTGCCGTACGCCTGTACGGCGACGAGGCGGTTTTCGACGCTTCTGCATCTTTTTTAGTTCTCCCCGAGCTGCTGTCACTTCGTACTTAGTTTTCTCCATGCTTTAGTGTTGGAGTGTGATAACTCTGTGTCGAAAAAAGGCGCGGACATGGCGCTTTTTTATTCTTTCCGAGTGCGGTTTCTTTGTATGCAGTTTTCCCCATGCTTTAGCGTTGGAGGGCGGTTAATTTGCGTTGCGAGAGGGTATCGAAGAGAGAGTTTTGGTTTTAGCAAGCCACTGTGAAAAAAATTGCCCTCTATGGACGGACTTTTTTATTTTTTTACTTGACAAAGCCCGTCTGAATGTGTATAATACTATTTGTGACATTTTGCGTAGCGGTCGGAGTGGATGCTCCGCGACAGACTGCTGTGCCGACAGCGGAGGGTACGGTGAATAGGATTGATATGTTTCCGCTGCTTTCCGGCGGATGCGATACGATAGATATATCGTTTGAAATGCTTCCCGAGCCGATTCCCGAGCAGGGCATCACTTTCAGTGAGCCGTGTAAGGTAACGGGATATGTCACGAACAGGTCGGGCTATATCAGCCTGCATCTGCACACCGAGGTCTCGTATGAGGCGGAGTGTGCGAGATGTCTTAAGCCTGTTATGAGGACCGAGACTGTTGATCTCGAAAAGACGGTCGCTGCAAGAGACAGCCTTGAGGACGCAGGTTCCGACGAGGTCGAGCTCGACTATGTGCTTATCGAGGACGGTGTACTCGATGTGGAGGCTCCGCTCACAGAGCAGCTGCTGCTCGCGCTTCCCACCAAGGTCCTTTGCAAGGAGGATTGTCGCGGTCTGTGTCCGAAGTGCGGACACGACAGAAACGATGGCGAATGCGGGTGTGACCTGCACGAGCCGGATCCGAGGCTTGCCTGCCTCGCGAAGCTGCTCGTTTCCGATGACGGCGATGAAGAGAGCGGAGAAAAATAATCAATACAGCTGATAAGTTTTTTCAGATCTTAAAGGAGGTGTACGGCAAATGGCAGTACCGAAGAGAAAGGTTTCTAAGGCAAGAAGAGATAAGAGACGTTCCAGCGTATGGAAGCTTGATATGCCCGGTATGATCAAGTGCCCGAAGTGCGGTGAGTACAATCTTGCGCACCGTGTATGCAAGGCTTGCGGAACATACAGAGGCAAGGAAATCATCAAGGTTGACGCTGAGTGATCCCGTACGCTCCCCAGAGAGAACGAGGAACTTTCGTCGCAAAATCGGGCGCGTGCGCGGCATGATGCCCGGTTTTTTTCGTTTTATTTTTTTCTTTTTTGGGGCTGTGCCCCGATTGACCGTCTGAATGGGGGGTGACCGAAACGGTCGAGATATCTGCTGTTATAAGCGGCTCGAGAGCCGACCGTGCCGGTATTCACCCGGGTGACTGCCTGATATCCATCAACGGATATGATATCGGAGACGTTCTCGATTACCGTTTTCGGATAACCGAGCGGCGGGTCGTGCTGAAGATTCATCGCGGACTCGAGCTTTTTGACGTAACGATAAAAAAGCCAGAATACGATGATATCGGACTTGAATTCGCAACCTTTCTTATGGACGAAAAGCGTTCATGCAGAAACGGCTGCATCTTCTGTTTTATCGATCAGAATCCGCCGGGAATGCGTGAGACGATATATTTTAAGGATGATGACCGTCGACTCTCATTTCTGCATGGCAATTATATAACGACTACAAATCTGACCGAGGAGGACATCTCGCGAATAACAGAGATGCACTGCTCGCCGATAAATATCTCGGTCCATACCACAAATCCCGAGCTGCGCTGTAAGATGATGAAGAACCGCTTTGCCGGCGGAGTACTCGATATCATGCGGCGCTTTGCGGACGCGGGAATCGAGATGAACGCGCAGATAGTGCTGTGCCCCGAGCATAACGACGGGGCGGAGCTTGATCGGACGCTGTCCGACCTTGCGGCGCTATATCCGTCGGTCGCAAGTATTTCCGTTGTACCGGTCGGACTTACGAAATATCGCGAAAAGCTGTATCCGCTGCGCATGTTTACCCCCGATGAGTGCGCTGCCGTAATTGCGCAGGTCGATGCTTTCGGCGTTGCCTTTAAGCGCGAGCATGATGTACGGCTTGCCTACTGCTCGGACGAGTTTTATATCGACGCGGGACTGCCGCTGCCGGATGAGGACTATTACGACGGCTACCCGCAGCTCGATAACGGCGTTGGACTGATAACCTCCGCACAGAATGAGTTTGATTTTGAGCTTGACTTTTTGGACGAATATTCCCGCGACGGAGTCGGCGAGATGTCGGTGGCTACCGGCGCGGCGGCATATGAATTTATATCAGGGCTTGCAGCATCGCTTGAGGAGCGCGTGGACGGGCTGAAGATTCACGTATATAAGATAGAAAATGATTTCTTCGGCAGAACGGTAACGGTCGCCGGACTTGTTACCGGCGGTGATATCCTTGCGCAGCTGCGGGAAAAGCCGCTCGGCGAGCGACTGATAATACCGTCGGTCATGCTGCGCTCGGAGGGCGATCTCTTCCTTGACGGAATGTCGCACGAGGAGCTCGGTGAGGCGCTCGGTGTGCCGATATGCGTTACCGAGACGGGGGGCGTAGATTTTATCCGAGCGGTGCTTGAGGGCTGATCCGTTTGATCGGCAGCGCGCCGTGCATTACCTCACACAAAATTATCCGAGAAAGGAATGCCCCCGTTACGGGCGGCGAGGTCAAATAAATGAGCAAGCCCATAGTTGCAATTGTCGGCAGACCTAATGTGGGAAAGTCGACGCTCTTTAATAAGATATCGGGCTCGAGGATCTCTATCGTAGAGGATACTCCCGGCGTTACGCGCGACCGTATCTACAACGATATCGAGTGGAACGGCAGAGCACTGACTCTCGTTGACACCGGCGGTATCGAACCGCGCGTGGATGACATGATGCTCGGATATATGCGCGAGCAGGCGCAGACTGCTATCGAGACGGCAGACGTTATCGTGTTCATGGTCGATGTGACGACCGGTGTTACCGCCTCCGACCGCGATGTTGCTACAATGCTGATGAAGAGCCGCAAGCCGCTTATCCTTTGTGTTAACAAAGTCGACTCGGTCGGCGAGCTGCCGATGGAGTATTACGAGTTCTACGAGCTCGGCATAGACGGTGATCCTATTCCCGTATCATCGGTTCACGGAACCGGAACGGGCGATCTGCTCGACCGTATAGTTGAGCTTTGTCCGGATACCGAGGCCGAGGAGGAGGACGACTCGATCAAGGTCGCTGTCATAGGAAAGCCGAATGCCGGTAAGAGCTCGATAATCAATAAGATCCTCGGCGAGAATCGCCTTATCGTCTCAAATATCGCCGGCACCACCCGCGATGCGATAGATACGGCGTTTGAAAATGAGTTCGGCAGATACACCTTCATCGACACGGCGGGAATACGCCGTCAGAGCAAGGTAAACGACCGCATAGAAAAATTCAGCGTTCTGCGCTCGAAGGCGGCGGTAGAACGCGCCGATGTCTGCCTTATCCTAATTGACGGGACGGAGGGACTCACCGAGCAGGACGAGCGGATCGCGGGTCTTGCACATGAGGCGGGCAAGCCCTCGGTCATCGTCGTCAATAAGTGGGACGCGGTAGAAAAGGACAACGGCACGGTCAAGGCATTTGAGGACAAGATCCGCACCGGACTTGCCTATATGTCCTATGCGCCGATAATGTTCGTATCTGCCAAGACCGGTCAGCGCGTCGGAAAGCTCTTCGAGCTTATCAACCGTATTTACGAGCAGTCCTGCATGCGTATTTCTACCGGTATGCTCAACGATGTGCTCAGCGACGCTGTTATGCGCGTTCAGCCGCCGACAGATAAGGGCAGAAGGCTCAAGATATACTACATCACTCAGACGTCGGTCAAGCCTCCGGTGTTCGTTATCTTCTGCAATGATGCCGAGCTGTTCCATTTTTCGTATCAGAGATATATCGAGAATCAGATCCGCGAGGTGTTCGGATTTTACGGTACGCCGATAGTTATTACCGTGCGCCAGCGCGGAGAAAACGGCTGAGTGCGGTGAGGGGGCATTTTAATGTTTAATTTTAATAATATATGGCTCTACGGAATCTTCGGGATCATCGCGCAGAATACGGGCGCGGCGGCATGGAAGATAGTCGGCGTTGTGCTTTCGTTGATTGCGGCATATCTGCTCGGCAGCCTTAATTTCGGCGTTATCATATCTCGCCTTGCCTATCGCGACGATGTGCGCAAGCATGGCTCCGGAAACGGCGGCATGACCAATATGCTCCGTACCTACGGTAAGGCGCCCGCTGTTCTGACCCTTGTCTGCGATGCGGCTAAGGCTGTGCTCTCTATCCTGCTTTTCGGCAGACTCTTCGGCGGCGCGCTCGGCGCGACCTTTGCGGGGCTCGGATGCATTGTCGGTCATGCCTTTCCGCTCTATTTCGGCTTCCGCGGAGGCAAGGGCGTTGTCACCGTAGCGGTCATGATAATGTGTCAAAACTGGATAGTCGGTCTTACGCTTATGGCGGTTTTCTTTACCGTAGTGCTTACGACAAAGTATGTTTCGCTCGGCTCGTGCATTTGTATGGTCATATACCCGTACGTGCTGTATAAGTTTACCGGCGCGGGAACGCATATTCTCGTCGCCATGGCGGCATCGCTGCTTGTCCTATGGCTTCATCGCGAAAATCTCCGCCGTCTGCGCAGCGGAACCGAAAACAAGATCTCACTGTCCTCGAAAAAGAAGAAAAAAGAGAGCGAAGAATCGAAATAATCGCGAGAATTATTATTAAAATAAAAAAAACTATTGATTTTAATAATTATTTATGATATAATACTCTCATCGTGCTGACACGGTCGGCAGGACTATGTCAGCGTAGTTCCGATTTTCTCGGTCGGATACGAGGTCTTGTAAAGTAACTACCATCAATCATGGAGGTGTTAAATATGGCAAAGTGTGATATCTGCGGAAAAGGCGTGACATTCGGTCTCAATGTCTCCCACTCTAACCGCAAGACGAACAGAACCTGGAAGCCTAATGTCAGAAAGGTCAGAGTCGTAACCGATAACGGTACTCATAAGTCTGCATACGTCTGCACAAGCTGCCTGCGTTCGGGCAAAGTTACCCGCGCGTAAGTGCGTGCATCTGAAAAGGATATGTAGCTAAGTGGTCTTTCGCGGGCTGTACCGCGTAAGACCATTTTTCTTTTTTATCATACAAAAAATCGGAGGATATATGAGCGCAGAGCGTCACATAAAAAGAATATATCTGTCTGCCGAGGCGGATTTTGCGGTGAGCGATATACTCTCGATGTATTCGGGTGTTGTGCCTACGCCGCTCCCTCCGTTTTCGCGGCTCGGCGCGCCCGTCGCCTCGCATGCCGATATGCTGATGCTGCCGCTCGACGGCAGGTTATATACCTACGGTGAATATTTAAGCCGTGATCCCGGACTGCTCATGTCCCGTGCGCATCGCATATCCGGCTCCGGCACGGAAGCTTGCAGAGCCTCGGCATATATAGATAGGTGCGACAGTGATGAAGGCACTATCCGGTGCGGCGATATGCCCGGGATATGCCGTGTCGCTCTGCCTGAGGGCGATGGTTTGCTCGGCTATCCGAGCGATATTTCTCTAAACGCTCTGCCGCTTACTACCCCGCGCGGGCGCTTTCTTCTCTGCCGCAGTGATATGCTCGCGCCCGAGCTGAGACGTGCCTCGGAGGAATCGGGCAGAGAGGTAGTCGATGTCCGGCAGGGCTACACGCACTGCTCTGTGTGTACCGTTGCAGACGGCAGGATAATCACGGCGGATCGAGGCATAGCGCGCCGCGCAGAAGAGCTCGGCGCGGAGGTTCTGCTTATCTCATCCGGCGGCATCAAGCTTCCGCCGTACGATACCGGATTTATCGGCGGAGCGAGCGTTCGTGTCGGCTCCTGCCTTATCTTTTTCGGCGAGCCGAAAAAGCACCCGGACGGCGAACGTATTCTCGGCTTCTGCCGCGAGGCGCTGCAGGACGGGGCGGAGCTTGACGGCATTCCGCTGCGCGAGATAGCGCATACGCTCGGACGGCTGCGCGATTTCGGCTCGGCTGCCGTAATATATTAACTCAATATACATATAATGTTACATGTGCATTAATATCTGATTGCTATAATGCAAGAAGAAGTACCCGTATACTACCTGAGCCGATGGCTCAAAAAAATCGTGAAAGGCAGTGATAGGTATGAAAAATCAAGAGAAACATTTGCATAGACCTCGCATCACATCGCGCCTCGTATCGCTCATCGCGGTGCTGCTCGCCGTCATCTGCGTCGGCTCGCTCGCGTCATGCGGCGCCGTGCGCTCCGCTGACGGCTACGCTGAGAGCAACGGCTATTACGGCGGGATCGAATCGGGTGGCAAAACGAACGGAAGCGGTTCCGCATCCGATGAGTCGTCGGGCATAGCATCGGACAGCGTAGCCTCCGACCGAAAGATAGTCAAGACCGTAGAGCTTTCGCTCGAATGCTACGATTATACCGCAACAGCTTCCTCCGTGACCGACGCTGCGGATGCCGTCGGCGGTTATGTCGAGAGCTGCGAGGAATACGGCACAAGCATGCTCTCCTCCGACAGCAGAGTAGGGAGGCACGGCAGATATACCGTACGCGTTCCCGCAGATAAGCTCGATGAGTTTACTGCGGCAATATCGGGCGGCGACGTTAATGTTCTCTCGCGCAGCGAAAGTACCGAAGATATAACCGACAGCTACTACGATACCGAGTCGCGCATATCCTCGCTGCGCACGCAGCTCGAACGGCTCGAGCAGCTGCTCGGAGAAGCGAGCGACGTCTCGACGATGCTCGATATCGAGAGCAGACTCGCCGAGGTCCGCTACGAGCTCGAATCCTATCAGAGCACTATGCAGCGCTACGAGAAAAGGATTGCATATTCGACTGTCAATATCTCGATAACCGAGGTGCGCGTCTACTCCGAGCAGTCGGAGGATAGCTTCGCGCAGCGACTCGGCAAGGCGTTCTCGTCCTCGTGGGCGGACTTCATCGACGGGCTCGGTAATTTCGCGGTGGGACTTGTGTATGTGTTCCCCGTGCTGCTCCTGCTCGCAGTGATAGCGGTGATAGTAGTGCTCATAGTACGCTCGGTACGCCGCAGACGTATGGCGCGCGTAACGCTGACCGGGGCTGACGGTGCGGGTATACACACCGACGGAGACATTTCCGAGGCGCTACCGAATGCAGGCGGTCCGGATCGTTCGGGCACGGATAAAAGCTGATAGTGCATTGCAATATTGCAGCGGTGCAACTATCGGGCATTGCGTTAGTTCGATGCAGTGACAGAATATGATATTTCGGCGGGAATCGTTGCATAGACTGCTTCGATTCCCGCTTTTCTTTCTTACTTTTATCTTGTGGCGCATCGCTTCATTTTACACGGATTTTACATAAATATGACTTTGTTTTAACATACCTATATTATCATAAATCCGTATATTGCCCCGGTGCGGCGATATACGAGCATTTTTGACCACGAAAAAGAAAAAAAGCATCAAGACAAATAAAGCGGAAGGAAGCTGCCCGCTGCGCGGCGGGCGAGATCGCGATGGACGGAGTATTACATGTACTGAGCCTGCTGTGCGGGCTTGCGCTTTTCCTATACGGAATGGAGGTTATGAGCGATGCGCTGAAACGCAGCGCGGGCAATCAGCTGAAGTCTATACTCGGCAGAATGACCTCCAACCCCGTATCGGGCTTTATTCTCGGACTTGTCGTAACGGCGGTGGTACAGTCGTCGTCTGCGACCACGGTCATGGTAGTCGGCTTTGTCAACTCGGGTACTATGTCGCTGCGGCAGTCGGTCGGCGTTATAATGGGCTCGAATCTCGGTGCGGCGCTGACCGCATGGATAGTTTCGCTTTCGGGCATTGACGCGGGAGAGGGCGCTTCGGCGATACTCACCTTCCTTAAGCCATCTACATGGATACCGATACTCGCAATGATCGGCATCTTTATGAACCTGTTTTCCAAGCGCGGAAGAAAGAAGGATATCGGTGCGATATTCCTCGGCTTTACCGTGCTTATGGTGGGAATGGAAAGCATGTCGAACTCGGTCGCTTTCCTGCGTGACAGCGAGTCGTTCCGTTCGATGTTTACCATGTTCTCGAATCCCCTGCTCGGTCTGCTCGTCGGACTTGTAGTAACGGCGATAATCCAGTCCTCCGGCGCGTCTGTCGGTATTCTCCAGTCGCTTACCACGACCGGCGCAATTACATACGGCGCGGCTATTCCGATCATCGTCGGACAGAATATCGGCACCTGCGTTACGGCGCTCATCTCGTCAATGGGGGCGAGCAAAAACGGTAAGCGCGCGGCACTGATACACCTCTATTTCAACATAATCGGTGCGGTGGTAGTCCTTGGCGGATACAGCATCCTCGACCTTATCTTTGATTTTTCGTTTGCCGACAGCACCATAGATATGTGGGGTGTTGCCGCCGTGCATACGATATTTAAGATAATCTCCATCGCAATAATCGCGCCCTTCAGCCGTCAGCTTGAGCGCCTTGCGGTCATTTCGGTACGCGAGGGCGGCGAGAAAAATGCGGTCAGCCTGCTTGATGAGCGTCTGCTCGTTACCCCTTCCGTCGCTGCCGACAGAGCGGAGGAGGTCACCGTTATGATGGCGGAGATGGCGTGCGATTCGTTCAAGCAGTCGGTGCGGCTGCTCGAGCATTACGACGATACCGTCGCGCAGTCGATACGCGAATCCGAAAGTCAGGTCGACGTGTTCGAGGATGCGCTCGGAACGTATCTTGTTAATCTTGCGAGCCATGAAATGCTTGAGGCAGACAGCCGCAAGATAACAAAGCTGCTGCATATAATCGGCGATTTTGAGCGTATATCCGACCATGCGGTAAACATGGTCGAATCCGCGGAGGAAATAAAGGATAAGAAGATAAGCTTCTCGGGCGATGCGCGGAACGAGATCCGCGTGCTCTCCGATGCGATATCCGAGATACTTGACCTGACGTTCCGCTCGTTCAAGGATAACGATCTCGACGTTGCCGTCAGGGTCGAGCCCCTTGAGCAGGTCGTCGACCATCTCAAGGAGCAGATAAGACTGCATCATGTGCTGCGCGTGCAGAACAGCGAATGCTCGATAGAGCACGGCTTTGTGCTCTCGGATGTGCTCACGAACTTTGAGCGCGTCTCTGATCACTGCTCAAATGTTGCGGGCTGCATAATCGAGATATCCGAGGATAAGGCGCTGAACATGCACCAGTATCTCGGCAATGTTAAGAAAAACGGCGCTCAGTTCGAGCAGACCTACAACGATTACAGGAAGAAGTATGCACTTGAACTTTCTGAGTGATTTGTAATCATATGTTCTCACCCCTGCGGGATAACTGCGGGGGTGTTTTTGTATTCGGACAGTACTGGAAGTAATTTAAGTATTGCAAATGCTCTTCGGTTGATATATAATAATTTTGGTCATGCCGATTTGCGTTTTGCTACGAGGAGGATATTATCAGATGAAAATGCCACATGGCGAAAAGACATCGCCGATGTATGAGCACATATACGGCGAGCTGCGCGAGCGCATTATCTCGGGCAGCTATCCGCACGGCAGCCGTCTGCCGTCAAAACGGATGCTTGCGGAGGAGCTCGGTGTCAGCGTTATTACGACAGCAAAGGCGTACGAGCTGCTCTCGGATGAGGGGTACATTGTCTCGCGCGAGCGCAGCGGGTATTTTGTCTCGTATAAGCCGGGCGACGGTCACATTCTGCCGAGTGCTGCACGTCCGCGCACATTACCGCCGATGCCTAAGCTCTCGGAGGAGACGATGCCGTTTACCGTTCTGTCACGCGCCATGCGCCGTGTGCTTTCCGATTACGGTGAGAGAATATCCGAGAAGAGCGAGGGTACGGGTGCGATCGAGCTGCGCTCGGCAATAGCGTCGTTTCTGTCACGCAGCCGAGGGATAGATGCATCGGCGGAGGATATCGTGATAGGCTCGGGTGCGGAGTATCTTTACGGGCTGATTCCCGCGCTGCTTGGGCGCGACCGCATCTACGCGACCGAGCGACCGTCATATAAAAAGATAGAGCAGGTGTACCGTTCGCTCGGCGCAGAGTGCGAAAATCTAACGCTCGGTGAGGACGGTATCCTGTCCGAAGAGCTTGCCGCTTCGCGCGCGAGCGTACTTCATATCTCGCCGTACCGCAGCTACCCGAGCGGAGTTTCGGCATCACTCGGCAAGCGTCTCGAGTACATAGACTGGGTGCGCGGTGGCGACCGGTATATAATAGAGGACGACCTCGGCTCCGAGTTTTCCGCGCGCCGCCGCCCCGAAGAGACGGTCTATTCGCTTTCGGGCAGCGAGCGGGTGATATATGTCAATACCTTTTCGCTCACAGTAGCGCCGTCGCTGCGTGTCGGCTATCTGCTGCTGCCGAGAGGCGGCAGGGCAATGTATGAGGAGCGGCTCGGATTCTATTCCTGCACTGTTCCGACCTTTGAGCAGTATCTGCTCGCAGAGCTTATCGGCAGCGGCGAGCTCGAGCGGCATATCAACCGAGTGCGCCGTTCTCTGCGCCGCTCGGGCGGTGAGCTTTAGAGGTCTTGAGGTGCGCTGCGCTTATGTTGAATGCTAATATAAAAAAACACCCGTCGGTATCCGATTGCACGGACTGACTGACGGGTGTTTTGCGGCTGTGGGGAGATGTGCGGTCACGACTCGCATCGTCGCGGAATACTCGGACGCGGCATCTGTTTGATGCAGTAATTCCGTTTATGTCGATGCGCAGCAGCGGCTTCGGATATTGACTCACGGATCGCGGACAGCGATGTACGGTCACAACTTCGGAGCAATGGCGACGTGCAGCTCATCTATTATCCGCTTTTCAAGCCTCGATATGTATGACTGTGAGATGCCGAGCAGCTCCGCAACCTCCTTCTGCGTGTGCTCGCGCCTCCCGCACATGCCGAAGCGCAGACAGATTATCGCCCGTTCGCGCTCCGGCAGCGAGCGCACGGCATCGCCGACTATCTTTCGTTCCTCACTCTCTTCTATTCCGCGGCTTACGCTGTCGTCGTCTCCGCGAAGGATGTCGGATATCAGCAGCTCGTTGCCGTCCCAATCCACGCTCAGCGGCTCGTCGAGCGAAAGCTCGCAGCGGCGGTTTCCGCTCTTTCGTATGAACATAAGTATCTCGTTCTCGATGCAGCGGGAGGCATAGGTGGCGAGCTTTATTCCGCGGTCGGGGCAGAAGGTGCCGACTGCCTTGATGAGACCTATCGTTCCTATCGAGATAAGATCCTCAATACCGACGCTCGTGTTCTCGAATTTTCTTGCAATGTACACGACAAGGCGGAGATTGTGCTCGATAAGGGCGCTTTTTGCGCCGTCATCCGGCAGCCGTGAGAGCAGCTCGCTCTCCTCCTCCGGACTAAGCGGCGGCGGGAGTGTGTCGGGGCCGCAGATGTAGTAGACCTGCCCCTCGTGTGACAAAATGCGACTGCATGCGCGGCGGAGCAGGGAGAAAAATGACTGTACATGTACCTGAATACTCATAGTCTTACTTCCTTTCTTCAAAAAAATGTTGACTGTCGTATATGATATATGCGGTATAGTGGGTTTGCCTTGATCGGTATAATAACTGTCGGAATGCTTCGCAGCCGTGTAGTACGTTACATCAGGGATGCGGGGACAAGCGCGTCCGCGCCGCCGAAGTCGCTTCGCCCGGGTGATACGGCAATTAGCGCGCGGCACTCCCGTCCGCCGACGGTGACCGAATCAGGTATGACCGCGGTGAGCAGCGAGCTTCCGGTCGGTGTGCACATAGGTATCATACGCAGCTTAAATCTGCCGTGTCCGGCGGTGATCTCAGGCAGAGCGTTGCACGGAGCGGTTGATATATCGGATCTGCCGCGCCTTGCGGCATGCCGATGCGGTATGGTGCTTTGCGGCGCTGTACTTTGCTGTGGAATGTTTCCGCCATGCTGCGTGATTCTCTGCTGCGTCGATGTATCCGCCTTTGACACACCCGGCAGTGTATTACCGACATCGGTGCTGTCCATGTGTGCGCTTCTCGGCTCGATACAGTCGGGAGGTGTGCCCGAGCAAAGCTCCGGCGGGAGAAGCGCGGCGGCGGAAGCGGGAGTCAGCAGAATGCACGGTCTGCCCGAGAGAGGGTCGCGCAGCAGATTTCCGCTGTCGCAAAGTCCGCTCAGCTCTACGCTGCTGCCGTAAACGGTTATCCGGCAGATGCATTTTCTGCGTCCGAGGCGCGAGCGCAGTGTTCGGCAGAGCAGGAGCGCAAACGCCGCCGACAGAGCTGCCGCGGGAATGAATCTTCCGAACGGAAGTTCAAGCAGTGCATCGGTCGACTCGGCGCTGCTGCCGGAGAACAGACCATCACCCATTCCCGCAAATGAATACAGCGCGGTCATTGTTCCTCCGATGATTATGCTCGCACACAAAAAGGTCAGTGTCGTGCGCAGCAGCTCCGATGCTCCCAGCGCAATAACGCACATCAGTACGGCGCAGGCGATATCTGATATAACGGAGAGCGGCAGCGACCATGAGATGAACAGCCGCAGCGCCTCGTATCCCGCCCCGATGAGCGATGCGGCAGCGAGCGGTATCGCCTTGGCTCTCGCGTGCATAAGACGCGCCGTGAGGAACAGCGCAACAAAATCCATGCTGAAATTTATCAGCAGCAGAATGTCAATATAGATTACCTGCATCGCCGTCACCTCCTTGCCCGATATCAGAATTGTATCACCGACTCGCCGAAAATGCTGTCAAAAGCCGCTCTCGAAAAAATTATTTATTTGGCGAGCGGTCGGTAGATCTGCGGCAGAGCGGTACCAACAGTCGCTCGGGGACGAAAAAAGGACCGTTAAAAACTCGTTTTTTAACGGTCCGCTTGCTCACCCGCGGATAGGTTAAAATGCTCGGGGCACTGCCCGCAGAATAGTTGGATTATATTTTTTCGAAGAAACCCGATACTGCTTTTTCTGTTTCTTTTGAATTTTCGGCGATACTAAAGCAGAACAATTTCTTGTTTTTTCGTCCCAGACTTTCGGGTATCCTCCGTATCTGCGGGCGGCTCTTTTTCGGCGCATTGCTTTAATGCGGCAGTTACCGAAAAAGCATGTTATGCCTCGGCGCATTGTTTTGATAAACATTTGTCAAAAAGCATTTTGCACCTCGGCACAATGCTTTGCCGTACGTTTGCCGAAATGTATTTCAAGTCTCAGCTTATGAGCGCGGCATGTCCGCGCTGTCTTGGGAGAGAGCAGACATAACATCTCTCTCGAAGCGGCGCGCTATGCTGCTGCCGGCTCCGCCGTCATAGAAGGAATTGCGCATAAGCACGGCGGTTATCTCATTGCGCGGGTCTATCCAAAAGTGTGTGCCGTAAGCGCCGCTCCAGCCGAAGCAGCCGCAGGGCAGGATTCCGTCGCGCAGCGTTACGCGAACGCCGCAGCCGAATACCTCACTCGGCTGCTCTTGTTCATCGCCCGGCACGGTAACCGGTGTGCACATGTGCTGCACCGCGCGGCGAGAGAGGACGGCGGTATCGCGGGATAGGCCGACACGCAGCATCTCTGCAAAGCGGAGATAGTCGTCGGCGGTCGATACAATTCCCGCGCCTCCGCAGTGGTAGCCGAGCGGGTGATCGGAAAAGATGTTGTCCATCTGCCGTATAACCGGTTTTCCGTCCTCAAGGTCGTGCATTCCGACAAGCCCGGTGTGCAGTGACGGTGTAAGCTCAAACGAGCTGTTGCGCATTCCGAGCGGGAGAAAGATATTTTCGTAAGCAAAGTGCTCTATGCTCTGCCCGGAGACTCGTTCTACGACTGCGGCGAGTAGGTCGAACGCTGCTGTCGGACTGTATGAGCGTCTGCTGCCGGGATCGAATGTGAGGCGGGCATTTTCCGAATAGAAGCGAACGGCTGAGCGGAGCGAGCTTTTTGCTCCCGCCATACTCATAAGGGAATCGAGACGCACAGCGTCCTCGTCGGTTCCGAAGCCGGCGGTATGCGACAGCAGGTCAAGCAGCGTTATCTCGCGCACCGGAGGTCTGCATCTGCCGTTCGGCTCATATACGAGCAGCTCGGAAAAGCCGTCGAGGTGCTCGGACAGGCGGTCGGAGACGGATAACAGTCCGCGATCCTCGCAGAGCAGTATTGCGGCTGCCGTTATCGGCTTTGTCATCGAGGCGAGGCGGAAAACGGCATCCTGCCGCAGCGGTTCTCCGGAGTTGGTGTCGGTGCAGCCGAATTCGGCGCTCAGCAGCAGCTCTCCGCTTTGTGCTATGCGCACGGCACAACCCGCAGTTTTTCCTTCAGCTAACAGCTCGGCTGCGGAATCGGCGATTCTCCGCCGCAGCTTTTCGGTGTCATTCATCGGTTCGGTCCTCGTTTCCTGCATTTTTGTACCGATATTTTATCACATTGCGCTCGATATTTCAATTATTTATATATTTTCATTAATTTGCTCATATAAAAATTTGCACCGACTGTGGAAAACATATTGCATTTTGAAAAGCAGTGTGATATAATATGTAGCAGAATAGCATTACTGCGACCGGGTCGCGGTGTGCGCGCATTATCCGTGGCTAAGAAAGGATCGGTCATAACAAATGGCTCTCACAACCAACGAAATGACAAACTTTGACGAGCTTACTATCGACAAGTACGTCGAGGGCTCGTATAAGGCTAAGCGTGTGCTTATGACACTCGCATATATCTTCGTGCCGCTTGCATTTATCGTATTTCTTTTTGCGATAGGTCTCGGTGCGATCGGACTTATCATATTTATCCCGCTGTTTTATTGCTGGGCTTTCGGTAAGTTCGTTATCCCGCTCACGTGGAGATATGTTAATATTTCGTATACCTACATCGTTAAGGCGGGCAAGTTTACGATGCTGACCGTCTATAACTCCAAGGGCTCGAAGAAGGTCAAGAATACCTTTACTCCCGTTACCATCGATGACATGACTGCAATTGCACCTTTCTCGGATAAGTTCGCAGACGCGCTTCGCTCCGGAAAGATCGACAATTTCTATTCCTGCTGTGCATATCTCGACCATCCCGATAACTATTACTTTACTTGGATCGACGAGAACGGCAAGACCTGCGCATGTGTTTTCCAGGCTACAAACAGCACTCTCAAGATCATGAAGTTCCATAACCGCAATACCGTGGTTGAGCCCGTACAGTGCGTCTCCGCCGAGGAGGGCAAGCACAACCCTGAGAATGACGGTGTAAGAGCTATCGCCGAGGCAGGCATCAAGGTTATGTCTGCTAAGCAGCTTCGCAGCAAGGGCTCTATCAGAGCTATCTGTACCTCTGCGGGTATTGTAGTAGTCCTCGTTGCAGTGCTCGTTGTCAACGGCATCGTATCCGGCAAGGCTGTCGATAAGTCTGGCAGACTCTATGTCGGCTCTGCCTGCCTTGATAATATCGGTCAGACCGAGACCACCGCTGCCGAATAAGTCGGCGAGAGGGCGCTCCGAGCGGCTTTCTGCATAAGAAAAAAATCAGTAATACAAGGCTCTCCCCGAGCATATTCTTGCTCGGGGAGGGATTTTTTTATGCTTGATGATAAAGGCTTATTTCCATTTTTAACCCGTAATATTATGCGCAAGTGCCGAAATAGCACCGAAATGACGCGACTTGCGTCGATGTCTGCAAATAGCTCTGTCGGAGTTGTGCGCCGCACGGCGATGCTGCTGCCGATGGCACTGCTGCTATCCTTGCTCGGCTGCGGCGCATCGCCCAAGCTCGAGATAGGGTGGCAGGAATACCCGTTTACTATAAAGGCGGAGGCACAGTGCCGCGAGCGCTTCGGCGAAAACGGCGCGGATATACGGCTCACAGCCACTGCACCGGGGGAGGGCGAGCTGGAATTTCTTGCGCCCGATTCGCTTAAGGGACTTTGCGTTTCGGTGCATGACGGAGAGGGCGAGCTCCGTCTCGGCGAGCTATGTTCGCCGCTGTGCGGCAGCGTTCTCGACGATGCTTTGGCGCTGTTCTCCCTGACGGCGCTCGACACATCGCGTATGACGGACATCTGCCTTGAGGACGGAGCGGGCAGTGTTAATGTGGCGCAGATAACACTCTGTCTGCCGACCGACGACGATGCGGAGACTGACAACGATGGGCAGATATCCGAGCGCACCGGCGGCAGGAGCAAGAATGATGCAGATAGCTCGAATGACGGCGCAGAAACGGTAGGGATTCTGACGGTTCGTATAGATTCCGAAACGGGTAATCCGCTTGAGATGCAGGCGGACTTTATCTCAGGTGAGGCTCTGCGGCTGCGTATATATGATTATTCGGTTGGAGATGGCGCGGGCGGATCGGGATCGGTTGTAAGCGCTCCGCCCGATCCTGCCGGCGGTGCGGCTGATAAATCTGTCGATGATGCGGCGAACGAACCGTAAGGCGGCTTTTCGGACGCAGATGCGGGCGGCATGACCGATTGACGAGCGTACTGATAGATATCGATAGAATTACGAACGGTATAAATTATATATCGGCAGACAGGTATTATCAAAGGCTATCGTTATATCGTACGGCACAGTCATATGCCTAAATTATACGTAGCTCTATGCAGCTGTCGGAGTTATCTATGTCCCACACGCTATCGGTACGGTAATAAACAGACGATTTTTTTGATCCTGAATATAAAAAAACTCCGATGCACGGTATGCGCATCGGAGAATGTATTTATTTTTGAGTCTCAAAGCAAAGCGTCAAAGAGAAGTGACCGCACTCAGCGCTGCTGACCTCTTGACTTCTTAAGAATGTTGATGATATCGCCGAAGTCTTCCTCGGAGATGCCGTCATCCTTCTTAACATCGCTCTCCTCATCGTCGGCTTCAGCCGGAGCAGAAGCGGGAGCTGCTGCGGAGGGCTTGCTTACGGGACGAGCGGCGGTAGTTCCGCCGTCGACCGAATCAAAGCCGGTAGCAATGACTGTGAGGTTCATAGCGTCCTCAAGCGAAGCGTCGAAGGTAGTACCCCAGATGACCATTGCGTCGGGTGCTGCCTCCTCCTCGACCATCGAGGAAGCGATCTCGCACTCGTCAAGTCCGATATCGGGAGATGCGGTGACATTGATAAGAATGCCCTTTGCGCCCTTGATGGAGGTCTCGAGCAGCGGGCTGGAGATAGCCATCTTAGCTGCCTCGGTAGCCTTGTCCTTGCCTGTTGCAAAGCCTACGCCCATGTGTGCGCAGCCTGCGTCCTTCATTATTGCGGTAACATCGGCAAAGTCGAGGTTGACAAAGCCGGGGTTATTGATAAGATCGCTGATAGCCTGTGCGCCGCGGCGGAGAACATCGTCTGCCTCGGCAAAGGCGTTTGCAAGAGTGATCCTTGTCTCGGATATCTGCTTCAGACGCTCGTTCGGGATAACTACGAGCGAGTCGACGTTTTCGCGCATTTCTGTGATTCCGCGCTCTGCGGACTCCATGCGGCGGCGACCCTCGAAAGCGAAAGGCTTTGTAACTATACCGATGGTGAGTATTCCGAGATCCTTAGCAGCCTTTGCGACTACGGGAGCAGCGCCGGTTCCGGTACCGCCGCCCATTCCTGCGGTGATAAAGACCATATCAGCACCCTTGAGTGCGTTGGTGATCTCCTCGAGATTTTCCTCGGCAGCCTTAGCGCCGACGGTAGGATCGGCGCCTGCGCCGTGACCCTTGGTGATCTTTTCGCCGATCGGGATCTTTACCTCTGCACTCGACTGGAGCAGAGCCTGCTTATCAGTGTTAACGACGATGAATTCAACGCCGCGGATATTCGTTGCTATCATACGGTTAACGGCGTTGTTTCCTCCGCCGCCTACACCTATTATCTTTATTACTACACCGCTTTCGTAGCTGTCTTCGAGTTCAAATGGCATTTTTCTTTCCTCCGTTAATTTATGTAATTTATGATTCGTGAGTAAATCGATTTTTCTGTTTCAGTGAGCTGCTTTTCCGATGCGGCTCTTTGCACCGTGAAAGCCGCGATCTTTTCTCATCGGGCAATGCATTCCGCAACGCTCGCGCGTCCCGCCTGTTATTTATAAGGTATAAGGGCGACTGTGTGCCGTGCGGGAATGGGATAAAGTACGTCTCTGCATCTGTGATTATTTTGCCGAGCAGGGTATACAATCTGCCTATATACAATAATAATATAGGTTTTTATGTTGTTTTTCAATGGTTTCAAAAATAATTTATTGTGAGTTAATAATAAATTTACATCTACGCGCCGCCTATGCAGGTTCAAGCTCACTCTGCTCGATGTAAAAAGCCGCGCCGCTATCGACGTTGATTATCCCGCGCCCGCTGCTGCCGAGGTCGGCGATGATAGCGGAGGCGTAGGTCAGCTTGGCCTCGAGGTTGTCCGTATCGCCTACGACGATGCGGTATCTGTCGTCATAGATGAAGAATACACCGAATTTGTCCGAGCAGTCGATAAGCGAGATGTATTTTGTCATCGTGCAGTCGGCAAATATCTGCAGCGTTCGGAGCGCATAGTGATAGCTGCCGTCGCTCTTAAAGCCGAGCTGCTGTCCGACGATCGCGCGGCGTATGCCGGAAAGGCGTATGCGCAGCAGGTCGGGATGACGGTTCTGCATCAGATCCTCGTCCGAGATTATCTCGAGCACACGCAGCGAGTCGGAGAGGATGTAGTATTCACCGTCGAGTGTGAAATAATATGCCGCCTTTTGCTCGGTCACGGCAAGCTCTATGACCGACGGCGAAGGATGCCGCACAGAGACGGAGCTGATGTACGGAAAGCTCTTCGTTATTTCCTTTTCGACCGTCGCGCGGCTGACCGAATACGAATTCTGTCCGGTCTTGATGCCGGAGGCATCGACTATTCGCCAGTCGTCGTACATTGAGAGCCCGGACACATTTACATGCTTAACTCTGAAAAATACTGCGAACAGCACGACCGCGAGTGCAATGCAGAAACCGGAGAGCAACGCGATATATATTGCCGTTTTTCGCCCGAGACGGCGGCGCGACTTGCCGACCGCGCGCTCAAATGCACTGCGGGAGAGCAGCTCTATCTCGGCGGTCTTTTCCGCATCGGTGAGTCGTTTTTCGTTTTGTTCCTCTGACAAGCTCTCATCTCCTCTCGGCAGTAGTTCGGCGTTCGCTGCCGTTTTGCCGTGCTGCCGCAGTATACGGCTGCACGCTTACTCTTGTAATTATAACACGTATTTTCGGTTTTATCAATAGTATCTCGCAACAGAGTCTCCGCCGCGCGAAAATTTACATTTGACATCCGAGTGAAATCGCCGATTCGAGCTTCAAGTGCTCGGCCGTTAAGAAGATCCCGCGATCAAATTGCCTCCGATGGATTTTCGGAACTTGGTTTTGATTTTGCGTATGCGATGTATTATTACAATAGATGTGTTGCGCCGAGAAAAAAGAATGGCAATTGAGAGCCGATTAAAAGGAATGGCGGCTTACACAAGCAAGCCGCCGAAAAATCCAACCGGGATTAAAGATCGGGAAGTTCAATAGGTGCTCTGTTATCGCTGGTAGTAACCGTCTCGCCGCTCATTTCGATAAACAGCTCCTCTGCGAAGAGAACGACCTCTGCTTCAGGACGTACAAACATATCATTATCTCCTTTCTGAAAACAATAGATATTCGACCGATCTGGAAACCAAGCATGTATTGTCCCACACCACAGGACACACATACACAATGGAAGCATAGCACAATGTTTGTGATTTGTCAAGCCCGGAGCACAAAAAACAAGATCACGGATTTTGATTTTGCGTATGTGAAACATTGACACGGGCGACTATATATGATAAAATATTATGATTTAAATTCGGTCTTGATTTTGATCGATATCGGCATCGGAAGGAGGGAGAGCAATGCCGGATAAAAGGTATGACGGACACAGTAAAAAAATTGTCGATGAATTCGGCAATGAATATGCCAACGGATTCGGCGCGGGAGCAGATGGGCATTTCGGCTCGGACGACGGTGCCGTCGCCAATTCATTCTCCGGCAGCTTCGACGATGATGTTTTTGAGGCATTGCCCCCGATACCGAAAAAATATTTGCGCGAGTTTTCACCCGATACCGAGACTCCGCTAATTGAGATAGGCAAGGATGACAGGATAATTGATCCTGTTTCGGTACAGGACAGCGGCGAGCGCTCAAGGGATAGGCTGAGTGATGGTATACCTCCATCGGATATGCTGACTTACGGCGGGCATGACGCCTCGGATGATACTCCGGAGGCGCGGAAGGATCACGAAAATGACAGGATGTCTGCACGGTGTGAGGATACCGACGGTAATACCGATAAACGCGGCTCGAGCCTTGTAAATGTGCCGATAGAGCACGACGGAGGGGAGACGTCGGCGAATGAAGATGATTCGATATCCGACACGACGGATAGTAGAAGTGACCCCGGTATCGGCGACGTACTGCCGCAGAGCGGCGGAAAGGGCGGATGGCGCGGCATAGCACCCGCTCCCGTACCGACGGCAGGTCAGCGGCAGCGCAGTGCCGCAGACGAAGAGATATCCGAGCTGTTTGCACGGCTGCGCAGCAGAAGCGGCTCCGGACAGCATAGGGAAAACGATACCGACTTTTCGATAGCGGTGCCGCGCAGCAGCTCGTTCCGTGATACCGGACTTATCCGCTCATATGAGCCGAGGCATCCGTTTCTGCGTCATGTGGATATACTGACGTGGCCGTCGAGCTACACGTTTTATGAGCGTTTCCGTGCCGACGCAGTCTCCTTTTTCTCACGAGAGGGGCGGGAGGTACCGTACGCGGAATTTGTCTCATATGTGCCGCAGTATTCGATGATGACCGGTACACAGCTTTCGTATTATTTTTACTGGCGCAGCTGCATGCGTGCGGGCAGGCTGATAAAGGCATCGCGCAGCTATGTGCTGCTGTTCATCTATGAGGTGATAAATCTGCCCGACCTTATCGCGCCTACCGACGGTGTACGGCAGCTCTGCCGCGTTATAACCGGCTATGCCGAAACGGTCATCGGAGTACGTAATTCGGTCATACCGTGGCTGCGCGACTACTGCCTTATTCACGGCGTATCGCTGCCGGAGGAATATATGCGCGATATCGCGGCGATAGCAGGGAGATATACGGCGCTGCCGGAGTTTTTCGTCTGTTATAATGCCGAAACGGGAAAAGCCGATCCGCTGTCGCTCGCCTCGGTGCTTTCGCACTATTCTTGGCAGGAGAGCAAGTATATGACGGCTGCGGCGCGCAGCTGCTACGAGCGTCATATGCCCGCAGCGATAGCGGCGGCGATGGCTGCTATGGGAACCGGGACGATAACCGACGGCATCCCGCAGCGTTATATCGCCGAGTCGTACAGCGGAGCCGTCTGCTCCTCGGAGGTGAAATGCCGCTTGCGTATAGACTATATCCGCGCGTCTGACTGTGCGGATTCCGAGGCTGTCACGGTGGCGGTCAAGTATGCGGAAAACCAGGTGCGCAGACTGCTCGGAATAAAGTCGCGGTTTAAGATATCGGCGCTGCCGAGCGGTATGCGCGATGCGATAGATCTATACTTTGAGCCGGTCTTTGCACGAGAGGAGAGCATGCGTCGAACGATGCTCAGAAAAACATCCGCACCGCCCGAGGTCGCCCCGGAGTACGAGCATTTTTATGCGCCCGAGAGCAGCGGAATGTCGTTCGATCGAGCTTTGGAGATCGAACGTCGATCGTGGCGAATGACAGAGCGGCTCGAGGAGGCATTCTCGGAGGATGCGGAGGCATCCGCGCATACGGGAAAAACCGATGCCGATAATGCCGATGAGCGCGATACGGCTGTATCCGGTATGATGGATGATGCGGCGTCGAATGCCGACTATATGGAGAATGCCGGCAGTGCAGTCGATGCAGCTCACGAGGCGGAGAATAACGGTGCGTCGGCGGCTTTGGCTCACGGAACGGCGGCTCACGGAACGGATAAGCTTGGTGTATCGGGCAGAAAGGCTTCGAGCAGTCCGGAGATCGCCGGGCTGAGATTGCTGCTTAACGGAGACAGTGCGGGCTTTGAGCTCTGCGCATGCGCCGCTGCGCTGCTGCCCGAGGCGCTGTGCGACCGGATAAACGAGCTTTTATACGACGATGTCGGAGATTCGACGGCGGAGCATACCGCAGCCGGATATTCGATCATAGAGGATTACAGAGACGAAGCGGAGGAGTATCTCCGCAGATATGATTCTGGGGAGGTATGCTGAATGGCGGTTGAAAATAAGCGTGAGCGTGTGCCGAAGCGGGTGCTTTCGGCGCTTGTCAGCTCGGTAGCTGCGGGAGTCGTTCCGAGAGTCGGCGCGCCCTATATAGCCATCGGAAGGGCAGATGAGCTTGAGGCGCTGCTCTCCGATCTCGAAACTATAAGTGAGGGCGGCTCGGCTATGCGCTTTATCATAGGCAGATACGGAAGCGGAAAGAGCTTTCTCATGCAGCTGCTGCGCGGGTATGCCTGCGAGCGCGGCTTTGTTACGGCGGATGCCGACCTCTCGCCCGAGCGCAGAATATGCGGCGGCGCGGGTACCGGTATTGCAACCTACCGTGAATTGATAAAGAACCTCGCGTGCAAGACCTCCCCCGACGGCGGTGCGCTGCCGGTAATAATCGCGCGTTGGCTTTCCGATGTTCAGAGCGCGCTTGTTGCGGACGGCTATGCATACGGCAGCGAGGATTTCTCGGAGGAGATGTCGCGTAGAATACTCACTACATCGCGCGAGCTTCAGGGATATGTCGGCGGCTTTGATTTTTCCGCCGTAATAATGACCTATTACCGTGCCGTTCAGGACGGCGACGACGATATGCAGAGCCGCTGCATGAAGTGGCTGCGCGGAGAATACCGCACAAAGACCGAGGCTAAGCGCGAGCTGCCGGTCGGCGATATCATCGGCGACGATAATTGGCAGGACATGATAAAGCTGCTCGCGGTCTTTGCGCGAAAGACGGGCTATCGCGGACTTGTCGTGTTCATCGACGAATGCGTAAATCTGTATAAGATACCGAACCGTATCTCGCGCGAGAATAACTACGAAAAGCTGCTCTCGCTCTTCAACGACACCATGCAGGGGCGCTCGGAGGGGCTCGGGTGGATATTCGGCGGAACGCCGCAGTTTCTCGAGGACCCGCGCCGAGGGCTGTTCTCATATGAGGCGCTGCGCAGCAGACTGTGCGACAGCCGCTACGATTCGCCCGAGTATAAGAATCTGCTCAGTCCCGTTATCAGGCTGCGCCGTCTATCGGATAACGAGCTGCTCGCACTGCTTGCCCGCATGACCGAGCTGCATGCGCAGTACTACGGGTGGGAGCCGTCGGTAACGCCGGAAAATATCGAGAGCTTTCTCTCCCGCTGCCTCGAGCGCGCGGGCGCGGATACGCTGCTTACCCCTCGCGAGCTTCTGCGCGATTATATGGCGGTGCTCGGCATACTGATGCAGAATCCCGATGCGACCTTTGACGGCGTTGTGAGCTCATCCGGCGTTGCACTCGGCGCGCCTGCCGAGCCGTCTGCGGAATCCGACGGCGAAAAAATACAAAAATCCGTACGTTCCGGCGCAGAAATTACGGCGGAAGATATTGACCTTTGAGCCGGAATATTTTATAATATACAGTAATGCCGCCGTGCGCGGCTGAGAAAGGATATCAGACCATGAAATGGACCTCACTTAACGACCTTCGCGAGATGTATCTCTCATTTTTCGAGTCAAAGGGACATCTCCGTCACAAGAGCTATCCGCTCGTACCTATCGACGACAAGTCCATACTGCTCATCAATGCGGGTATGACCCCGCTGAAAAAATACTTCACCGGTGAGGTGGAGCCTCCGCGCCACCGCATGACCACCTGTCAGAAGTGCATCCGTACCCCGGATATCGAGCGTGTCGGTATCACCGCGCGCCACGGTACATATTTCGAGATGCTCGGAAACTTCTCCTTCGGCGACTATTTCAAGAACGAAGCTATTCCGTGGGCATGGGAATTCTGCACGAAGGTGCTTGAGCTGCCAGAGGACAAGCTGTGGGTGACCATATATCTCGACGACGACGAAGCATACGACATTTGGCACAACAAAATAGGCGTTCCCGCCGAGCGCATCGTCCGCCTCGGTAAGGAGGATAACTTCTGGGAGCACGGCAGCGGTCCATGCGGTCCTTGCTCAGAGATACATTTTGACCGCGGCGAGAAGTACGGCTGCGGAAAGCCCGACTGCAAGCCCGGCTGTGACTGCGACCGCTTTATGGAGTTCTGGAACCTCGTATTCACGCAGTTCGACGGCGACGGAAAGGGCGGCTATACCCGTCTTGCAAACCCGAACATCGACACTGGTATGGGACTCGAGCGTCTTGCATGTCTTATGCAGGGCGTTGACAATCTGTTCGAGGTCGACACCGTCCGCAATATCATGCTTGCTGTCAGCGAAAAGGCGAATGTCAAGTACGGCGAGGACGAGAAGAAGGACATCTCGCTCCGCGTCATCACCGACCATATAAGAAGCACGACCTTCCTTATCTGCGACGGCGTTGTTCCCTCGAACGAGGGCAGGGGCTACGTGCTGCGCCGTCTGCTCCGCCGCGCCGCACGTCACGGCAGACTGCTCGGTATCAAGGGTACATTCCTTGCCGACATCGTTCCCGTCGTAGCGCGTGAGAATTTCAGCGAGTATCCCGAGCTGACCGAAAAGCTCGATTACATCAAAAAGGTCGTTGCCATCGAGGAGGAGCGCTTTGCCGCTACCATCGACAGCGGGCTTGATATTCTTGATTCGATGATAAAGGAGACCAAGGCTGCCGGCGCGGACACGCTTCCCGGAGAGGATGTATTCAAGCTCAGCGATACATTCGGCTTTCCCGTAGACCTTACTCGCGAGATAGCGCTTGAGGCGGGACTCGGAATAGACGAGGAGGGCTTTGAGGCGCTGCTCGCAGAGCAGAAAAAGCGCGCAAGAGCCGCACGTGCCGCAATGGGCGATCTCGGCTGGACAAGCGACGCTATTCCCGCACTCGGAAGGCTTACGGCTACCGAGTTTACCGGATATACCGAGACCGAGAGCGAGGCACACGTGCTTGCGCTTATCGACGCAGAGACGACCGAGGAGCTGCCCGACGCATCGGACGGCAAGGTCATGATAGTTCTCGACCGTACCCCCTTCTACGGAGAGGGCGGCGGTCAGGTGGGTGACACCGGAGTTATCGAGTGCGCGGGACGCAGCATTCCCGTCGTCGATACAAAGAAGAACAGCGGCATCTATATGCATATCTGCGAGCTTGACGGTACACCCGTTTCGGTCGGCGATATCGTTACGGCACGCATAGACGCGGTTCGCCGCGAGGCTATCCGCCGCAATCACTCCGCCGCGCATCTGCTTCAGGCGGCACTGCGCACCGTTCTCGGCGACCATGTCGAGCAGGCAGGCTCTTATGTGGACGCGGAGCGTGTGAGATTCGACTTTAAGCACTACTCGGCTATGACCGAGGAGGAGCTTGCCCGCGTTGAGGCTCTTGTGAACGAGGAGATACTGCGCGGCGAGGATATAGTTACCGTCGAGACCGATGTCGAGACCGCAAGGAAGGACGGCGCTACCGCGCTCTTCGGCGAAAAGTACGGCAGCGTTGTCCGCATGGTAAAGATGGGCGATTTCTCGACCGAGCTGTGCGGTGGTACACATGCGTCGAACACAGCAAAGCTCGGACTCTTCAAGATAATCTCCGAGACCGGAATCGCCGCAGGCGTTCGCCGTATCGAGGGTACGACCGGGCTCGGCGTGCTTGCGCTGCTCTCGGAGCGTGACACGCTAATCTCCGAGACCGCAAAGGAGCTTAAGGCGGCAAATGTTCACGACATCGCCCGCCGTGCAGCGGCGCTCCAGACCGAGCTCCGCAGCGCAAAGCGCGAGACCGAGGTGCTCAACTCCCGCATCGCCGCCATGCAGACCGAGGCTATTCTCGACAGCGCGGTAGAGGTAGGTGCGGTCAAGGTAGTGACCAAGCAGACGAGCGGCAGCGGCGTTGATACCGCAAGAGCTATCTGTGACGAGATAAAGGCATCGCACGACGACTATGTTGTCGTTATCTCCACCGATTGCGACGGAAAGCTCAACTTTACCTGCGCATGCGGTAAGGCTGCCGTTGCGGCAGGCGCAAATGCCGGAGCTATCCTCCGCGAGATAAGCGCTATCGCAGGCGGTAAGGGCGGCGGACGTCCCGATTCCGCTACCTCCGGCGCAAAGGATGCGGATAAGATCCCCGCAGCACTTGCAGCAGTTGCGGATACCGTCCGCGGGATGCTTAAGTAATATCGTGCTCGGAATGCGTAGGCAATATCGCATGCGGATGATAGTCGATAATGCTCTGCATGTTTTCGGCGATATTGCCCGCAGAAAGCCTATAATATTTCCGTTAATTATGCTGCCGGCGGCGGCGTAAAACAGCGGCACCGTGCTTTTTCGCGGTGCCGCTGTTTTGAATATATACGGTACATTGAAAGACGCCGTCAAACGACGATTATACTGCGGGGGATATTTTGTGTATCTCTTTTACTCGCAGCAGAAGGCTCATTGATTGTCTGATTTGGCGTTGCCATCGATATTAATTGCTTCGATTTCTTCCCAGTTTTCGGGGAAGCCCATCTTTTCGTACATATACGATCGCGATATTGCATTGGTTTGTGAAAAGAAATGGTCTAATATTTGTTTCATCATCGAAATGAATTTACTGAAGTCATCCTCGCGTATGAGATATTTAAAAGCTATCACAACAGCAAACAAATCATGCTTACCGTAAATATATTGTGTCCCTTTAACTTTAACATTAAGTCCCTTATGTACGTTTGTGTTAGGGATGTCATTTCTTGTTTTGTAGGCGAATAGCCTCTCGTTATGAGCACAGACGTTGCGGAATTTTGTCATGACACTTAAGTACTGACCCAATTCCTTTTCATTTACCATATCAAAATTTTGTGATACCTTGGCTCGTATATCGGGCGTTACAAGTGAGTAGAATTTAGAAAGGTTTCCGAATGACATGCCGTTGATTAAAACCCACAGAGGTACATTTTTGTGGACTTGACGTTGGTGATTTATATATGGGTAATCGCAGCTTTCGTTTGCAAGTTTCTCGAGTGTTCCGATAAGGCGGCTGACGTCGTCTGCTTTTCGCGGATTGCTTGAATAGTTCTTCTTGTTGAGATAATGAGATTGACATTCTCCGTGCTTTTCGGAAAAAAAGTATGACAGCATAGAACGAAGATGTCTTTCTATCTTAAGTATGTACTTAAGCAACAATTCCCGCATGTTTTCATCGAATTTATACAGTGTGACGATATCTTCAAAACAGACATCTTTTCTGTACTTTTTTGTTGTCGGGTTTTTAAACGGTTCCTTATATCCGCCGATCAAACCGAAATATCCGATTTCTTTCAGTATTCGTTCGGCATAATCCAAGTCGGGAATCGAAAGTTCTTTTTCGACTTTCAGCTTGTTTATTTGATCTTCAAATGACAAAAAAGGCTTTGACATCTTGCGTGCTCCTTTCGTAAGTATAAAAGGGAGCCCCCGCAGGAGCTCCCTTGGTCGCAGATCTCGCGGATTTCTGCAACACGATCACTGAGCATTATTATAACAACAAGTTTACAATCTGTCAAGGTTTTTTATGAAAAAAACACGTTATAATACGCTCACGGATAGTATATAAGAATTGTGCTCATTATATTCTACCCCTGAAGACTATTGATTTAATTTTCTCAAAATCCTTGACAAAAGCAGGGGATACGGATACAATAGAGTGACACGGTACGATTGATTGTACAGATATGTGTGACAGACGGGCTTATGGAGCGGTGATGCTCCGTAATTTTTTTAGAGTATGGTTAGCTATGACTAACCATACGAGGATGATATACTGACCGAAAGTGAGCGAAGCAATGGAGCTGCATACCTCGGGTGAGGACTACCTTGAAGCTGTTTTAATACTGAGTCGGAGCTGCGCCGATGTGCGTTCGGTCGATCTTGCCGAGCGTCTCGGTGTGTCCCGCCCGAGCGTCAGCCGTGCGGTGTCGCTGCTGCGGCGCGGCGGTTTTCTCGAGTCGGAGGGGGCATATCTGCGTCTGACCGATGCGGGGCGCGAGGTCGCGGAGGGTATATATAAGAAGCATTGCTTTTTCAAAGCCCGCTTGATGGAGGTCGGCGTTGATGAGGCGACCGCAGAGAAGGAGGCGTGCCTTATCGAGCACGCAGTAAGCGACGACAGCTTTGATAAGCTGTGTGTGAATACCGCGCCGAGCACCGCATGCAACGACGGCGAACCGACCGCTCATACCGACAAAGCATAATAATTACGGCCCCGGCGGATATCTGCTCCGACGGGACCGCTTTTTTCTTTACCCGGTAAATATAACAAAAAAGAACCCGACTCAGGCATTGTCGCAGCCTGACGCAGAGTCCCGGTTATCAAAAAAGAATTCACCGTCCGAATTTTCAAGCTCCGCCTCGCTGCATTCAGCGGCGGTATCGTCGGACATGCAATCGCAGCTGTCCGAGAGCATAGGAGCGCCGTCGCAGCGTTCCTCCTCATCGCATTGATCGGCAATATCGGCATCACCGTCATATGCGTCAGGATCGCAGCAGGGCTCACAATCGGTACTGTATTCGCCGTATTCGTCATTGAAAATAAAACCGTATTCGCTTTGCATCGTTTCGGCATCTCCGGTTATTTCAAAGGTGAAGCGGTCGGTAGCTTCGCCGTCGTCAGAGCACTCTCTGTTCAGGCTGATAGTACCGCGAAAGATGCTCGTATCGCCGTGATGGCCGCGCCTTCTCGATTCCCGTGAGAACAGCTCGTCAATATTGCAGCCGAAAAGGTCAGCCATCTTAGGCAGGAGAAGAATGTCGGGTGCTGATTTGCCGGTCTCCCATTTTGAGACGGCTTGAAATGTCACGCCGAGCTCGCGTGCGAGCATATTTTGCGTAAGATGACATCTCTTTCGGAATTTCTGTATGTTTGCGGCTAAAATATGATTTGTATTATTCATCCGATTCATCTCCCTTTATAAAAATTATAACAGACCGTCCATTATCACACAATAAAACAACGGTTGATTTATTCGACCGTGGGTTGAAGCGTCGACGTGTATGTATAATTTCGGAGAATTGTATCGGTCGGTATTGCGTTTTTTACGCACTCATGATAAAATATCTTCAGTCGCAGAGCACGTTCCGTGTCGCGTACGGAAGCGGTCGGTCTGCTTGCGGAGAGGTGTTTTATGGAGAAAATTGTCGAATATATCACGAGCGCACGCGCCATATCGAGCGTTATCGCCGTCGGCGTCGGCGTGCTGCTCTTCTTTCTGCTGAAAAAGCTGTATACGCGCTATATCGCTTCCGATCGTTCAAAGGGTCAGCATGCGACATTTGTGCGTGTCGCGTTCAGCGTCGCCCGCTTTATGCTCATAGCCATCACCGTGCTCTGGGTGCTGCAGCTCAACGGAGTGAACGTCAGCTCGGCGGTCGCCGGACTCGGACTGCTGAGCGCCATCATCGGTCTTGCGATACAGGACGTGCTGAAGGATGTCATAATGGGTATTCATATTATGAGCGACCATTTCTTTGCAGTCGGCGATGTTGTGCGGTATAAGGATATTGAGAGCGTAGTTGTCGGCTTTACGATGAAAACAACCACCCTGCGCAGTACTGTCGATAATACCATTATTACCGTTTGCAACCGTAATATTTCGGAAATTACGAGATTGCCGAAGCTGCTTATGATAGATATTGATGTTCCGCTGTCCTACGACGAGGATTTTAATCACGTTGATGAGGTAATGCGCGGCATCAGCGAGCGTATAGGTCTGCTCAGCGGCGTAAAAAAGAGCAGCTATAAGGGCACTCAGGCGTTTGAGGCTTCCGCTGTCGTCTATCGTTTGCGCTTCTTCTGCCCGCCGGAGGATAAGTACGAGCGCCGCCGCGAAGCGCTGCGGCTGATACAGAGCGGGCTTGCCGAGGCTGGAATGCAGATACCTTACAATCAGCTCGATGTTCATACAGACGCGCCTGCGGTGCATAGAGATGCGGAGTATTATTGATTTCATGCCAGAAGCAAGGATTCTGAGCTTGGCGACAAGCTTCATGAATTTTTCGGCGTGATGTTGTACGCCGCAACCGATGAAACTGTTCAATTGGACAGCACATACGTATATAATGATGCTGAGATTTGTGATTCTGCAGATCTAATCGGGGGAATTTAAAATGGAGAATCTTATGAAAGCAGCTATGTATCCCGACGTTCTGATAATGCGGCTATGGAGATCAGGGGAGGACTCCAACAGCCGATGAGGACTCATTAACTCGGAAAATATTCAGTATTCAGGAGTGATTTGAAACAAATGTATTCTGATTATCATTGCTTTGAGGGAATAGTAGAAAAAGTGGTCCTTGAATCCGAAAAAGGTCGCTTCATTCCGCCCGCTCCAGGAGATGAAATAAAACAACGATTAACAATGAGAAGAAATGGTCGAGTCTCGCTGACGAGGTATTTCTCCGGAGATTTTTCTAAGGTGCCGCCTACGAAGGACGTCAAAACTATGAGGCGATTTTTCCGTAAGCCTACGGAAAAACTAATGGATTATCTTGCTTTTTATTTTGAAAAGCCTTATGCTCCTGAGTTTGTTTGCGACGGTAGTGTGTGGGTAATTGAACTGACTAATACGGAAGGAAAGAAATTTTCGTATGTTGGTCCTCTTGAAAGAGAGATAATAATAGGCGGGCTAAACATCTCGGCAATTGCCCGACGAGTTCTTGAGTTGGATGAACTGTGGGTGTTCGGCGGTGGGGCAAGCATAGAAAAATCCGAGCATTGAGGACTTTTGCACCTCTATGCTCGGAAAAACGCTTGATATAAGGACTTCTTCGACATAAAAATAAAAAAAGTAGCCCATTGTATTATGGACTACCGTATTTCGTGGTGCCGGTGGCGGGGGTCGAACCCGCACGGTATTGCTACCAACGGATTTTGAGTCCGTCACGTCTGCCAATTCCATCACA
>ERZ824600.1302-NODE-1302-length-31332-cov-3.178246_pt1 | contig 31332 bp, 28 predicted proteins | sample MGYA00519933_ERZ824600 | MGnify/ENA primary metagenome ERZ824600 (study PRJEB31778, sample SAMEA3449178) | human gut metagenome | biome: human gut; feature: human-associated habitat; material: faeces | place: United Kingdom | collected 2010/2012 ... | reverse complement strand
AACGGCTTTTGGAGCTTTTGACCCTGGTATCATCATATCATATCTGTGCTATTTTTGTAAATTAGTCGTATTTTATTTTTATGAAATGTCAGCATCCCCTCATCACGCAGACGGCACAGCTGCACAGACAAGCCACTTCGATCCACGCCAAGATAATCAGCTAACTGCTGCCTGTTATAGGGAATTTCAAATTTAGAAGACTTATTTTTTACAGCCTGTTCAGACAAATATGACAGCAGCTTTTCCCTTGTGGAACGTTTTGCCATATGCGTGATTTTCTCGCTGAGCTTTCGATTTTTCTGTGCCATATCAATCAGCAGATTTTGAATTAACTGTGCATGAAAACTACATCCGTCCGGGCAGATTGAAAGTATTCGACCGACATTTAAAAATAGAATGGTTGTGTCCTCCTTAGCTTCCACACTTACATTTAGCACGCTACCCGGCACACAGGCAAACACCTCCGCAAAGCATTGACCAGGTCCAAGCACACTAAGAACATTTCGCCCACCCCAGACATCCTCTTGTACAATAAGAACACTTCCAGACAGCACAAGCCCCAACACTTTTGTCTGTTCGCCCTCTCTTAAAATATATTCTTCTTTTCGATAGGTCTGCTTTCTCGCCTCCAGGCAGCCGAACAGCTTTTCCAGTTCACTCTCCTCAATGCCGCGAAACAGCCCTGATCGTGCTTTTATAATAGGAAGATATTCTTTCATTTGCTATCCACCTCCGTATAAAATTTTCTTTTTTCGTTGAAATTTCAACCGACAATCTTTGATTATTATACTATACTTTGTCCATCACGAAAAGAAAAATTACACGACAAACTTTAGGAGGATTTAAATATGAGCCAGAATACAGCAAACACAAATGCAAACGCAGCAAACAGCATGTTTTGCTTCCAGTGCGAGCAGACCGCAGGATGCACCGGCTGCACTAGAGCAGGTGTCTGTGGCAAGTCCGCAATGACAGCCAAGCTTCAGGACACGTTAACCGGAGCCTTAATCGCCCTTGCAAACACTGCTGCCTGTTCAAGCAAAAATTCCAATAACAATCTGACAGCAGTTTTGATGGATGAAATCAATCATCTGATCTTAGAAGGACTATTTACTACCATTACAAATGTAAATTTTGATGATGCTTCTATCAAAAATCTGACCACACGCATTCACGCAGCTGCTGCAAAAACAGCTAACGCTTGCAATGTTTCTATCGTTTCTGATTATGATATGAACAATATCTGGAATGCAAACGAGGACATTCGCTCCTTAAAGTCTCTGATTCTGTTTGGTGTGCGCGGTATGGCAGCTTACGCATACCATGCAATGACACTCGGCTACACCGATGCTTCTTTAAACCAGTTTTTCTTAACCGCACTCGACTCCCTGTCTAAGGATTGGGGTATGAACGAGCTGCTTCCGATTGTTATGGAGGTTGGCCGCTTCAACCTAACCTGCATGGAGCTTCTTGACCGTGCAAACACAGAAACCTTCGGAGATCCGGTACCGGTATCCGTTTCCCTGACTGTTGAAAAAGGCCCATTCATTGTTGTAACTGGTCACGATCTTGAAGATATCAAGCAGCTTCTTGAGCAGACAAAGGACAAGGGCATCAACATCTACACTCACGGCGAGATGCTTCCGGCTCACGCTTACCCAGAGCTTAAGAAGTACCCTCACTTGAAGGGCAATTTCGGTACCGCATGGCAGAATCAGCAGAAGGAATTTGCTTCTCTTCCGGCACCGATTCTATTTACAACAAACTGCTTAATGCCGCCAAAGGCTTCCTATGAAGACCGCGTTTTCACTACCGGCGCCGTTGTCTTCCCGAATACACCATTTATTTCATCATCCACAGATGGTCACAAAGACTTCACTCCAGTCATCGAAAAGGCACTTGAGCTTGGTGGCTTCTCTAAGGATCAGCAATTTACCGGAATCAATGGTGGTTCTAGCGTGATGACTGGCTTTGCACGCAATGCTATACTTTCCTCTGCTGGCGAAATCGTCGATGCCGTAAAATCTGGCGCAATCCGCCATTTCTTCCTCGTTGCCGGATGTGATGGTGTTCGCGCAGGCCGCAACTATTACACCGAATTTGTAAAGCAGACACCGTCTGACAGCATCGTGCTGACACTCGCCTGCGGCAAATATCGATTCAACGATCTCGACCTTGGTACCATAGGAGCCTTCCCACGCCTGATGGATATGGGACAGTGCAACGATGCCTACAGCGCAATCAAGGTAGCTGTCGCACTTGCCGATGCATTTGGATGTGGCGTGAATGACCTGCCGCTCTCCATGATACTCTCCTGGTATGAACAAAAGGCAGTCTGCATCCTCCTTACACTGCTTCACCTCGGTATCAAAAACATCAAGCTTGGACCGACACTACCAGCTTTCCTCTCTCCAAATGTGTTAAATTACCTCGTTGAACATTTCTCAATCGCACCTGTTACAACACCAGAAGCTGACCTGAAGGAGATTCTGGGGTAATTATTCTAGCTTCCTTAAATTTCCTATAAAAGAGAAAAACGTAAGCGCTCATGTTGTGCCTACGTTTTTCTCTTCATTTTTTATCTGTTTTTTTCAATGAGAACTCTTGATTTCTGATCTTCCTTTATTTTTAATCAAGCAAATCCGAGATGTCACATTTTAACGCACTGGTAAGTCGCATAATAATATCAAATTGCGCTTTATTTAAGTCTTTACATTTGCGTTCATATGCTCGTATGGTATTAACAGAAACATCAGCTGCCTTCGCAAGTTCATCTTGAGTTAAACCACATCGCTTTCTCATTGTTTTTAATTTACTTTCAGTATTAAAAAAATGAGCATCAAGCACTTCGTAACTTTTTTGAACATCCGCTTCATGAAGTGTTCCATAAAGTCCAAGCAGCTCACGATAGGATATTGTATCAAGTATACTTTTAAATGTACGACCAGAGTACCACTGATAATGGGCTAATATCCATCCCACCCAATATACATCACTTCGATCATACACTTCAATAGGTTTCATTTTTTCAATATAACTATCACCAGTAGTCTTTTCTACAACTTCTAAAAACAGCTCTACCCCACTCTTACCAGCAATATATTTTGGATTTCCATTTTCAAATTGTTCAGCAATATCCGATTGAATAAAGCGATTCAAAAAATCAGTTCCATCCATACCAAACTCAATAACTGCATCGTGAAGCATATTTCCCAGTGTTCTAGATGATTTATCTAAATATAGTGAACTATAAGCATGCAACATCATTCTTTTCCTTTTCTTCAAATTCTAAATTCTCATTTAAGTCACTTTACGATTTTGTTTCAATTTCTTCCGTTATGGTTCGAATCCACTTTTTATCTACAAATTGGAACGCTGCCTGTAACTCACGTATATGCTCCCATTTTCCTTTTGCAATTAACCATGGATTTACTTCATATGAGCCTCGATCTTGTGTTGAAAAAAGAATTCCCTTCTCAACTGCACGTTTTATGTACTTTGCTGTCATATTATCACCAATATTACAATACTCAGAAATAGCTCGGCGTGTTGTTTTATTATTGTAAAACATAACCTTATCTCCATTTGTAAAACCAATCTGTGCGCTAAGTGCTAGCAAAAAATCAAGAGGAATTTCAGAAATAGCATTTACAGCCATCATAGCCTTATAATACACTTTGATAAAATCAGGTTCAGTACTTGTTTTAACTCTTGTACTTTTCTCTTGATATAGAATTTCACCACTCTGAACATCCGTAACCATATTATTAGATTCATAGACAGCAGTATTTTTTGCTCTTAAAAAAATCTCCTCAGTCCCCTCTTTGTTCATTAATCAATTCCTCCAATCGCCTCTATAATTCATCTTTTAATGTAATATATATTACATTAAATAAAAAGTCAATATACAATGTTAATATAATTTTAATTACTATATTATTGTAATTAAAATTATACTTTTAATATAAAATAATTACTGTAATAAAAATTACAGTTTAAATGTAAAAATATTACTGTAATAAAATTACAGTTAGAATATAAAAATATTACATTAATGATGTACGAATATTACACTTCAAAAATAAGGGAAATGGCTTATTTCCTAGGTTTTCTAGCAAATTTTCCTTCTTTTATTTTCTTTCTTCTTTATATAGACGAAATACTTAATATGAAAATCATCTCTTCCGACCGTTGAGCCGGACGACCCACCGCCCCATGGGACCCGTCGCTCCGGCTCTGCCGCCATTGGCGGCACCACTACACACATAAAAACGTAATCAAGGAAACAATATCGCTTTCAAAAAATGAAAAATTTTTAATTTTTGAAAGTGGGTGAATATATGAAAACAATAATAAGAGCAAACTATCTTGGTAGAATCATTGAACTAAATAGTACACCGTCAGATCAGAAAAAATAAAGCCAACTTTCTCCACTGCTCTTTCTATGATATAATTTTAAATTCCAATCGCAATCTGAGTGCATCTTTAGTGGATGAAATCAATCATCTGATCTTAGAAGGACTCTTTAATACCATCACCAATGTAAATTTCGATGATGCTTCTATCAAAGATCTGACCGCACGCATTCACACAACTGCTGCAAAAACAGCTAACGCTTGCAACAGTTCTATAGTTTCTGACTATGATATGAATAATATCTGGAATGCCAATGAAGATATCCGCTCACTAAAATCACTGATTCTTTTTGGTGTTCGCGGTATGGCAGCCTATGCCTACCATGCAATGGTGCTTGGCTACACAGACGACTCATTAAATCATTTTTTTGTCACTGCACTTTCTGCTCTTTCTAAGGACTGGGGAATGAATGAGCTTCTTCCGATTGTAATGGAGATTGGTCGCTTTAATCTTCTTTGCATGGAGCTTCTTGATAAAGCAAACACCGAAAGCTTTGGTGATCCAGTTCCAGTAACCGTGCCATTAACAGTCGAAAAGGGACCATTCATCGTTGTCACCGGTCACGATCTTTCTGACATCAAGCAGCTTCTTGAGCAGACAAAGGATACTGGAATCAACATCTATACACATGGAGAGATGCTTCCAGCTCATGCTTACCCAGAGCTTAAGAAGTACCCTCACTTGAAGGGCAATTTTGGTACTGCATGGCAGAATCAGCAAAAGGAATTTGCTGCGCTTCCGGCACCAATTCTATTTACAACCAACTGCCTGATGCCGCCGAAGGCTTCCTATGCTGACCGCGTTTTTACAACAGGCTCCGTACAATTTCCAAATACACCTTATATTAAGGATGAAAACGGCCACAAGAACTTTACACCGCTTATCAAGAAGGCTCTTGAGCTTGGCGGCTACTCCTCTGATCAGCACTTTACCGGAATCAACGGTGGAACTTCCGTTATGACAGGCTTTGCAAAAAATGCCGTTCTCTCCTCTGCCGGTGAGATTGTCGATGCAGTAAAATCTGGTGCGATTCGCCATTTCTTCCTCGTTGCTGGATGCGACGGTGCACGTTCCGGTAGAAACTATTACACCGAGTTTGTGAAGCAGACTCCAGCAGACAGCATTGTTTTAACACTTGCTTGTGGAAAATATCGCTTCAACGACCTCGATCTTGGCACAATCGGAAACTTCCCACGTCTGATGGATATGGGCCAGTGTAACGATGCCTACAGTGCCATCAAGGTGGCAGTCGCTTTGGCCGATGCCTTTGGATGCGGTGTCAATGATCTTCCGCTCTCCATGGTTCTGTCTTGGTATGAACAAAAGGCAGTCTGCATTCTTTTAACACTGCTTCATCTTAGCATCAAAAATATCAAGCTCGGCCCGACACTGCCAGCATTTCTCTCCAAAAATGTGTTAAATTACCTGGTAGAGCACTTTGCGATTGCTCCAACTACAACGCCAGAGGCAGATTTAGCAGAGCTTCTAAAGCAATAACACAACATTCATATTGTTTGCTGAATAAAATAAGCCTATATTGTAGAAACTCACTACAATATAGGCTTTATTCTTATCTTTATTTTATCCTCTTGGAGGAAATGGATCCTTACCATGAGAGTCTCTTTCTCGAATCTATCCATTACGACCGTGAATAAATAGTTCGGAATGCTGGTTCTTGGAAATTTGACGAGCGGCAGCAATTGCATCGGACTGCCTATCAAATGTTGAAGTCAGTCTTGAATTGCCTTCGCCCTTAATGCCCCAGTTATCTCCAGCAGGAACAACATGTTGGTTCTTGCCCATCTGTTACACCTCCTTTCTGCGCCCAGTTTTGACAAACATGTCATAGCGCTTTATATTACCCATGCAAATATTAAGCCAAGGTCGAATTTATGATAAATAATGTGTCAATAACCGACAAAACGACAATGAATAGCGTAATTTTTTTGTCGTATTTATACATATTTAACGCAGGCAATTGTCTGAGTTTTGAAATAATTTATTATCTTAGTGGCGTAATTTCGAAAAATATCAGATGTCATTATGTTATTGTCGGCTAAATTTGAAAACATTTACTCGTTTAACGAGGAAACGCGTATCTTGTTCACTGCCAGTAAGAGTGACCAATTGCCGTTACAAGTGTCACGTGCTGAGAAACGGGATGATATATCTGTGCTCCGCATGGGATTGATTTATGGTGCCAATGCTTCTGGAAAGTCAAACATCATAAAATGTTTGGCGATTATCAAGGAGTTTGCCTTGAATGGTTGGAGCAACCTCAAATATAATTACTTCAAGATGACTGATGAACCCCAAGAGCGTTCGAGTATCGAATTGGAGTTTAAAGCAGACAACCAGTTCTTTGCTTACGGAATAGCTTTCTCTAAAGGCGGTTTGCTTGAGGAATGGCTATATAAGACTGGCAGCCGCAATGACACCATGATCTTTGAGCGTAAACGTAATGGTGACAGTTGGGATAATACTATTGCACCTCAGTTCCTAAAAGATGAGGATGGACAATTCTTGAAGTTCCTGATTGACGGCACACCTACCAAGGGTACTTTCTTAAGTGAGTATATCAAGCGTAACGGAAAGGGAATTGATACGATTAAATCTGCTCGTAAATGGTTTGAGAATCTGAATATCATCTTCCCCAATATACATAGAACAGATTTCCCATTCCGAGTTGTGAACGACACCCAGTTCAGAACTGTAATGCGCGAACTGCTAAATTATTTTGGAACAGGTATCTCAGACCTTCGTCGCGTAGAGTCTAAACCTGAAGAATTGGGCATTCCCGACGAAATCCGTCAAAAGATTGAGGAAAGTCTTGAAGGCAAAGGCCCCGAAACAGGTGTGGTGATTCACAATGAGAACCGCTTCATCTTTGCAGAAAAAGATAAGTCGAAGAATCTGAAGTGGCATGAGCTGAAAACCATCCACAAGAAGGAAGACAGCAACTCATACTATATATTCGAAATGTTCGAAGAATCTGATGGAACGTCACGTTTGTTCGACTTCATTCCAATGCTTATAGATATGCGTGCAAATGATGCGGTCTATGTGATTGACGAGGTCGATAGGAGTTTGCATCCAATGTTGACATTGAAATTATTGGAGATGTACAACAGCCTGCTTAAAAGCGATTCGCAAATGCAGCTAATATGCACTACACACGAGTCCAATCTTCTTTCTACCGCCCCCATCCGTCAGGATGAAGTCTGGTTTGTAGAAAAAGACAAGAAAGGAGCAAGCCATTTGTCTTCACTCTGCGAGTATAAGCCGAGGGGAAATGTGCAGAAAGGTTATCTGAATGGTCGCTATGGAGCGATTCCGTTCTTTGGCGAACTGAATAATATTCATTGGGACGATGCGAAGTAGGAATAGTTTGATGCGTTAACGTCGCGAAGCATTTCGAGACGCCCGCCTGATAGTCATAGCCTCTGAGGGCAAAGACACGGAGAGGATATATTTCAAGGCATTGGCCAAGGAATATACCAATCCCCGTGTGCACGTGCATATCTTGGAACGAAGTGAGGCAGAGCTGAACAACTCCAGTCCAGAACACGTCTTGAAGCAGTTGAACGACTACAAGGAACAATATGCATTGGAAGCAGACGATGAACTCTGGCTTGTCATTGATAAAGACCGTTGGACAGAGGCAATGCTATCTCGTATAGCTACGGAATGTGCGCAAGATGAATACATGCACATGGCTTTGAGTAATCCGTGCATCGAACTTTGGTTGCTGTTACATTTGGTAGATGTCACTTCGCTGTCTCCCGAAGAGCAACAACAATGGTTGGAGAATCGTCGAAATTCGAGGAGGACAGACCCATATCTAAAGATGCGATTGCGTCAAGAAATGGGTTCTTACCATGAATCTACATACGATGCTCAAATGCTGATAGCTCATGTTGAGGAGGCGATAGAACGAGCAAAGGCATTAGACAAGAATCTAACCGACCGTTGGCCACAGACGCTCGGAACACGAGTATATCTGTTGGCTGAGAGTGTGATGAATAGGAAACAATAAAAAGTATAAAAGAAACTTTATGGCACATAGAATTAATAATTATTCAGCATTTTATGTTTCGGAACCTTTTTCCGAAACAAATTTGGGTGCTTACTCGGCTAAGGACTTCGTGTATTACAATATGTTGAGAGCTTGGAAAGGGAAAGATTGTTCTTTTCCTTTTCTCGATGCCCATGACACAACTTATAACGTAAGGGATAACAGCGATTGGGAGCTTACACTAAAACCCAGATTGCACCGAAGATTGAGAAACTCGAAGAACATTATTCTGTTCTTAAGCGAGAACACTCGTAATAGCAGAGCACTCAGAGAAGAAATTGATTACGGAATTAATGTATTAGGCTTACCTGTGATAGTTGTATATCCTGATTACAATTACAATACCTCTATAGTCGGCAGTTACGGGCTTAAAGATAACGTAAAAGCTCTATGGAATAAGCTACCAATGTTCCGAGATAACATGCATAAAGTACCGACACTTCATGTGCCAATGAATAAGAAACAAATTACTTTCGCTCTTAACGATCCAGATTTAACAATTCAAAAGAAAACAATAAATGGAGTTTACTACTATAAAAACTAATATTTGGGGCAATGTATGCAAAGTTTAATTTAGACATCTCTGAAATTCATCGACTGAAGACGTTTTCCGAATCTCGACCAATATATGGAATCGAATCCATTAAAATAGATGAGGTGAGGAAGGCGATTCGTCCCAATTTGAAAGCACTTGTGAAAGGATCTACTTCTGCCGAAAATGTGATAGATGGTAATGCTCTTAAGAACTACATTTTTCCTACTGGAGAAGACGGTAATTATGATGTATTCATTTCTTATTCCCATAAAGATACGGATGATGCAATATTTCTTGCTTCATGGCTTGAACAACAGTGTGGTTTGCGTGTGTTTCTTGACTATTATGTATGGGGAAGTGCAGATAGTCTATTAAAAGAAATTGATGACCATTATTGCAAACAAAAGGACGGAAGGTATAATTATCATAGAAGAAACTATTCGACATCGCACGTACATGCTATGTTGAGTATGGCGATAATGGATATAATAAATAATACGGAGTGCTGTATCTTTATAAATAGCGGGCATTCCATCCATTTGCCAAGTTTGCGAAAGACATCAACGGCGAAGACATTGTCACCTTGGATTTATGAGGAGAACAAAATGATGTCATTGCTGCCATCCCGTTTAGTTAGACGAGAAGTTAAGTATTTTTCTGTCTTAAACAAGTCTATATTATCGGATTCTTTAGACAAATTGTTGATGACACACAGGGTTGACTTAACGGGATTTAAGGAATTAACCTGTGAGAATTTAAAAGAGATGAGAGGTAAAGGAACGTCTGGTTTAGATGAACTTTATGGCTCATTAGCAGGAATTAGAATATTGAATGATTAAATTTAAATAGTATTTCATATGAGTTTAAAAAAATCAATTAATAGTTTTTTTAGTAGGTTGTGGATTAACAAGTCTGCTATATTCAAATTAGCTTGTACCTATACTGGCGTTGTATTCACTTTTTGGGGATTTGTTTCTCTTTTTAATCCATTAGATGGTATTTTACCAAATGACATCTCTTTTTTCTGTAAGTTGCTAATTGGTTTCTTGGTTCTATTAACTGTTTTTATCTTGTCAGTTTTTGTAGCTGGTTATTATGTGCTTAGCTCAAACCAAGTATGTTTAGGTGAGTCATCAACAAAGAAAAGCATATATGTAAAATATGGAGATATGTACTCTCCAGACATAATAGAGAAAGGCTACAATGAAAGACGAGCTGTAGTGATTCCTGTAAACCGCTGTTTTGATACAATTGTAGACGATCATCTTGTATCCCGTAACACATTGCATGGACGAGCATTTCAAGAATTGTATAGTAATCACAGATTTACACCTGAAAGTCTGAATGAAAGAATCCGAGATATTCTCAATCAAGAGAATCGACAAATGTACGAAGAATTAACCCAAGAGGAAAAGCCCGAAGGCAATCTAAGAAGGTATGAGGTTGGTACAACTGTGAATTTGCAGATTGAAGATAAGCTATCTTATTATTTACTTGGCCTTAGTTATTTTGATGAACATTTGAATGCCCATACATCAAAAAATGACTATGTACTTGCTGTGCAAAAATTAATAGAATTCTGCAACCAAAACTCACAAGGATATCCTGTCATTCTTCCACTGTTTGGTTCAGGACTTTCACGAACGAATATAAATTTAAACGATATTCTTCATTATATTGCAGAGGCTTTTGCAATCAATAAAGATATCATCAATAATGATTTCTTTATCGTTGTATGGAAGGGAGATAAAGATAAAGTAGCAATAAAAGAGTTGAGAAAATGGCAATAGGATATCGTCATACTAAAACATACATAGCAGCATCCTTTGATCATGATAGGGATGCAGTAGAAAAATTATATGAATGGAATAAAGATAATGAGTTATCATTTCATTTTGTAGATGTACATTCTCTAACACAATCATATGATACTAGCAGATATTGCTCCATAAAGAAATCGCTATCAGAAAGAATGTCTGTATCTAAAACCTTTATTCTAATTGTAGGACAACATACCAACGAAGTGACAAAAGGGGCCTGCTATAATAATGGTTGTGGTGGTTATGTACGATTACTCTTGTCGAATCCATATTGTAAATATGGCTACTCGATTAACAATAAAAGTTATATTCAATATGAATGCGAATTGGCTATCCGTGAAAATGCCAAGATTGTTGTTTTATACAATTCAGTTAACGTGGATAGAAATCGTTGCCCTGAAGTTGTTAGATACAAAGGAACCCATATTGCAATGAAGTGCAGAAAAAACACCATTTGGGGTAGCTATGTAGGATGGGACTATCAGAATGTAAAGAATGCTGTAAAGGATTGATATAAGCCAATATAAAAAACAGTCAATTTGTAATTACGTAGATTAGTTGTTGGTGTAATACTCGAATTTGGGTAAGCATTCGGTAAACCACGTTGCAAATTTTGTGAATTAGTTCCGAATCGGTGCTATTCGTAGTCGATTCGGAACTAATAGTATCTATTCGGAACAAGTTTGATTGGATTTTGCCCAATTACGTGATAGAAGTTCTTCCATATTCTTCTCATCCCTCTCATAATATGGATTTTTGCTCAGGACATCTTCCATCCAGATTCTAGGGTCTACTTCTGCTGATTTGCAGGTGGCAATCAGTGAGTACACGATGGCAGCCCTGTATGCGGATGCGTCGTTGCCGCAGAACAGATAGTTCTTTCTTCCCAAAGCCAAAGGTCTTATGGCATTTTCTATGCGGTTGTCATCAATTTCGATTCTTCCGTCGTTTACGTATCTGGAAAGTCTTGGAAGGAGCGTGTAAGTATATTCGATGGCTTTACCCATACGGCTTTTAGGAAGTACTCTAAGATAAGCATCCTGCAGCCACTTTTCAAATTCAAGTATCAGCGGATAGGACTCATGGATACGTTTTTCCTTACGCTCTTCAGTAGTGAGCCCTGCATCATTGGCATCAGACTCTATCTTGTACAACTTGCCGATGTAGTGAATCGCCTGTGTAGCCAGGGTCCTGTTCTCTTCCAGAGCATCCACGTATTTTCTTCTGACATGTGCCCAGCAGCCGGCCAGAGTAATTCCTTTCATCTGCTCAAACTGTTCGTAAGCTGCATAGCCGTCACATTGCACAATGCCACGGCAGCATCCCAGCAATTCACGGGCTACCATGCCCGAACGGCTGCCACGGTCATAATGGAACATGACGTCCCCCGTGATGCCGTCGCGTACGCACCACTCATACCCCTTTTTCGCCTTATGTTTCTCATTGTCCAGCACAGGAATGACACTCTCGTCCACTTGTATATACTCACTGGAGAGTATCTTCTGTTTGAGCAGGTTGTACAGAAGCCTGAGTTTCTCCACCGCCATTTCATACCATCCGCACATGGTAGATTCGCTTATGATGATTCCTGATTCGCGATACTGCTGTATCAGACGGTAGAACGGGAGATGATACATGAACTTGCCGATGATAATGTCCGTCAGGACCGAGGCGCCTGCCATACATTTGCTGACCGGGACAAGAGGAAGAGGATGAATCAGAATCTGCCTTTCCTCGGGATATTTCTCCATATCGGATTTTCTTATCACTTTGTGACGGACGGTCTTCAGGATATATACTTTTGCCGGAACACGCTCCAGGCGTGAACTCTCTTCCTTTCCGATTTCAATGAAATCATCCTTAAGCCTGCCTTCCCCGTCAGTTGTTCCTTCGGGGTAAAGATCAACAACTTCTACCGGAAGAGAAGATGTATCCAAGGGCTTGCGGGACGGCTTCTCCTTGACTTTTATGGTTCTGGTGATTTCTTCATCGCTTTTGCGGACTTCATACTCCATCCGGGATATTTCCATGGAGGACATTTCTTCTTTTGAGAACAGAAACAACTGGTTGGGATCAAGCGGAAGATTTTTTTCGCTCATCCGTCCGAAGACTTTTTTCCGGAGCCAGTACAGCGACTGCTCCAGCGAAGCAACCCTGCTGATAAGCGCCGCTTTATCCTGGCGGAGCTTATCAATCTCTTCCAATAAGGCTTTTTCCTGTTCTTCCGTAAGCATCTGTATCTCATTGTTTCACAATGTAAATATACTAAAATCCAATGACATACAAAAGCAAACAGAGTAAGAAAACGGCACTATTTTCGAAGTTTCTGCAGGTTTTCAAGTCTCGTGCGACGGGAGTCGCGGGCTTCCATGATACCCTCCACTATCATGACAAGTTCCCGCCATTCTATATTTGCACAGACCTCATTGTCGTTGACAGAATCAGGCTTGCCTAAGGTACCGGCTTCCAGAAGTTTGGAATACAGCACCATGCCGCCCGGCTCCCAATGCAGGAGCTTTATGCGGTCACGGGCACGGTTTATGAAGATATACACATTGCCGCTGCAGGGGTCCTGACCCATGGCGTCGGTGATGATACCGCTGAGAGTATGAAAGCTTTTGCGCATATCAGTAGGGCGGTTATACAACAGATAGCGCATACTGTCATTAAGGCTGAACATGGCTGCAGGCCTGGATGATTGAATACAGTTCCTTGTCGTTCAGTTCACCGCAGATACGTATGGCACTACCGGCCGGGGTACGTATTTCTATCTCTTTCAATCCGCTTGGCGTGGCCGGTATACTTTTCTGTTTACGTCCGCTCGTTCCGGCAAATGAAGGAACCGGAACAAAAGATCCGCTGTGCGGAAGCTCGATAAACTCACCTTGAGCCGTTTTACCAGATGATTGCTCGGCGGCATAACGGGATTTGCTGTCATAAAACCGCCATACAGGGATATTGAGTTCCTCCAGTCTTGACTTATAAGTCATTTTGTGCTCTTTGCAGTAGTTCATTGTCTCTACCACTTCTTCTCGTGTCATCATAACTTGGCTTTTTGGACGTAAAGTTAATGATGGAAGTTGGAGACGAAAATACGTGGTTTACCGAATGCTTACGAATTTGGGTGGAAACTTGATTATTTCATTAGTTTCCGCCCGAAATGACAGTGATTGAATGTTGTAGCAAAATTACTCTATAACACACACCAAGTTTGTAACCATCATATTATTTCTGATTGTAATTTAAAGGCATCTGCATCTATATGCATTTGGTAAAGATTGATGTGTGGGTTCAGTTTTTTACGGACAAACTGAATGATTTTTTCTTTTTCTTGTTCATCCGTGTTGACACCAAAATAGATGGAATCAAAACATTCTCCTTTCAACGGCATGTAGTGGTGTATCTCAGTCCATTTCCTCTCTTTGGGATGTATAGCCTGTTCAGGTGTTAAAGCTGCATACATAGCACAGGGTTTGGGCATGACTAATCTTACCTCCTGTTCATATTCCCATTCCTTCGCTTTTGTTTGCCATTGATAATTAAACAGCCCCATCGTGTTACAATATCCATTTGGACGTTCAATTATACTCTTATATTGAACATCAAGAACAAAAGGTTGTAGGTATATTTCTCCAAACATTGGGGGAACGGATTGCATCACCTTGTCTATGTCAAGCCCGATACAGACACCTTTGTGATTATAGCAATAATGAGCCCACATAAGTATTGAGTCATTGACTTTAGACAAACTACAAAGCCACGTGTTGTTACGAAGATTAAGAGCGTCGTTTTCTTCTTTTTCTATCCACCATTTCTCAGGTATCCATCCTTGTAGTTTATGCTTTGGCACCTTTGAGTAGTCAAGCAACTTGGGATGACAATCAAATGGATCATTCAGCTGAGAGGCATTGGTAAATTGAAGATTCTTGTTTCCAATCATACTTTTAGCCCCAGTTATATCCAAATATTTGTATAGAATGCGAGCCATTAAACAAATAATTTTAAAATTGAACGAACTCAGAAATCCACTTCTAGAACATTTCCATTATCCCGAAGCCAAATCTTTACATCTTCGTATGATGGAACTTGTATTGATACAATATTCCAAAATTCCGGAGAATGTTCTGATATTCGCAAATGGGCTAATTCATGTACAATCAGATACTCAATTACAAATACAGGAGCTTTGATAATGCGCCAACTGAAATTGACATTCCCTTTTGGGGTGCATGATGCCCATCTGTATTTCATGGTGTCAGTAACAGAGCATCCGTTGTAGTTTACACCTAACTTTTGAGCAAATGACTTTGCCATTGGCTCTATTTTGGTGAGTGCATATTTCTTATACCAAGCCACGAATAGGTCATGGGCTCTTTCCTGATTCTTTTTTGAGATACGGAAAGAGAATCCGTCGTACTTAATTCCTCTTATATTCTCATCCACCACAAGCAATGTGCAGTTCCTGCCCATGAGCATCATACTTTCGCCTGAAACAAATTCCTTCTTGCTTGGCTGAGTAGGATATTTATAGGAATCATTGACCTTTTCTTCAATCCAATCTTTTTTCTTTTCAACTATTTCCTGAATACGCGAAGCTGGAAAACCCTCTGGGGCTTTCACAATAACACGTCTGTCGCGTTCTACGAGAATACCAACGGTTTTTCTTCGCTTGCTGTATTCGATTTCGTAAACCATTATATTTCAGAGATAATAGTTGAATGTTTGGTTTTGGCTACTTCCATGATTCTTGTAATGATCTCCTGCCGTTTGGTAACAATACCAGGCATTGAGCAGAAATCAGGAGAAAGAAGAATTTTCTGTAGTTCACCTTTCAAATGATTCTGGGCTGGTGTATTGCTCCAAAAACCGAGAAGGCGAAGCTCTGTTTGCAATTTCTCAACTATATTGATAGTCAAGGCAACGCTTTTACTTACCTCGTCTTCCGTCAAATCATTGTCGTTGTACAACTCCGATTTGAATATGCGGAAGAATGGCATTTGCCGCTTACGGTCAAGTCCATAGGTGTTTTCCTTTTCGCGGTCACTTATGCGTTGACGTAGTTTCTCCAGTTCTTCATATATCTTCTTCCAGTTACCCATAAAGTTCTTAAGAATCTCTTCAAGAGCCTTGGAGAAAGACGCAAAGAGTTCAGGGTCTTCATCGATATTTATCTCGATGTAATTCCTAATGGCATGTTCTGTTGCTGCCGCCTTTGTCTTTTCAGACTTGTGCTTTTTGACTTCCTCAGTGAACTTTTCACTTATAATGGAAATTGGAGCAATTTTTTCTTCAATGCCCTTGGATTTCAGATAAACATCGGCAATGGCACGTAGCTTCTGCGGAATCCCTTTCATACTGAATCGACCATCACGAAGATGTTTCAGCGCCAAGGCGTTAATCTCTGTGAATGATTTCCAATCCATCAGATAGTCTAATGCCTCTTTTCGAGGAAGGACAGCGTTGAATGCTCGTGTGAATTCGCCATAAAGCTTCAACCATTCTGCCCGTACTTCTTCATCATAGAAGAGGTCATAAAAAGCATCCTCGTCTGTGAGGTCGGTCAACCCATTCTTCTTCAAAAAGTCCCAAATGGCAGCATGTGTTTTTTTGAGCTCCTTCAGAAGTTCTTCTTCATTGACGATGGTAGAAAGCGCTCCCTCGGTCTCGTCGGTGTCAACCTGCCCTTGCTTCTCATCGTAGTAATCAATCGCTTTCTTTAGGTGATGACCTATGCCGACATAGTCCACCACAAAGCCAAAATCTTTGCCTTCTTCTCCCACACGGTTAGGACGAGTTATGGCTTGAAGGAGATTATGAGCAACAAGCACACGGTCAAGATACAGAACCTGTTCGATAGGCGCATCAAAACCAGTTGTAAGCATGTTGTTGACTATGATGATTCCCACATCTCCCTTAATTGTCGGGTCTTCCTCGTCTTCACCATCGAAAGGAAGCTTAAACGACTTAATGCTACGTTTGTGATAGTTGGTATCTGTATATTGTTTTATCTCTATCTTGTCGTTGCGGTCGCCAGAGATAACTACGGCTGCACGTACTTTTCTCAGCCGGTCGATATTGATGCTTAATGGATTGTTATTTTCCAATTCCTCAATTTTGGCTTTGAGAGCATCCTCTATCATGCGTTTATACCTTACGGCTGCAATTCTGGAATTGGCGATAATCTGAGCCTTGAAACCACCTGGGAAAATCTGAGAAACATAGTGATCCATCATATACTTTGCCTTCTCCCTTATGGTATCTTCGCTGTCCAGATATGCATCACGAGAGCCGAAGCCCAGAATCTGCAAACGCTCCTGTATGTTATAATCGCTGAAGACATCTTCAAACTTCTTATCCATGCCTTCTTTGTCTTTCACCTCGGCATTATGGGTAAAGCCCTGATAGATGATTTCAAGCGTTACACCATCATCAATACTCTGACGCATGGTGTAGCTGTCTATATAGTCTCTATATAAACGTTCGGTTTTTGACGTTGGCGTACCAGTAAAGCCTATGCGAGTGGCATTAGGCAGGGTACGTTCAAGATTTGCACCCAGCAGGGAGAATTGTGAACGGTGCGCTTCATCGGTGAGAATAAGCACTTTGGGGCTTTCGTTCAAGACTGGGAAGATTTGAATATCATCCAACTCCCCAGACTCTTGGAACTTGTGAATCATCGCCATCACAAGGTCGGAAGTGTTGGTACTCAAAAGTTCCTTCAAACTACACATAGGTTTGTCGGCCCGTGGATTTATAAACTCAGCTTTCTTCAGATTAAAACCAACACCGCCACCAGTGTCGCCCAATTGTTCTTCCAGTTGTGTGCGGTCGGTGACAAATACCACCTTCCACGATTGAAGAGCTGTTATAAGTTGCATCTGGCGTACAAGGAACATCATGGTAAGCGACTTTCCAGAACCTTGCGTATGCCATAAAATGCCTCCACGGTCTTCTTTAGTCTTGCCTTCTTGCAAACGCTTCACCATCTTCTTGACGGCACGGAACTGCTGATAGCGGCATACAACCTTTATCTTCTTGCCTTTGTCATTAATAGAGAATATGGTGAATATGCGGATAATGTCAAGAAGATTTTGAAGTGATAACATACCAGCCACCAGTCGCTGCTGGTCGTTGGGCGCACTCTGCCCATGTTTCAGGTCGTTTAAGGTCATGGGGTATGGGTCTGTCCAACGATAAAAATACTTTTCACGATGGGTGGTGATAGTACCTGCTTTTGCTTCGTTTCGGCAAGTGACTATTAAGAACTGGTTGTATTGGAACAATGCAGGATTACCCTCGCCTGTATCTCCACGCTGCTCTGAATAGCGCATCAGTTGGTCGATGGCTTCAGGCAACGGCTCTGATACCTTCGGTGATTTGGCTTCAACAACGACGATTGGCAGACCATTCAGGAACAAAACAATATCTGGTATAATATGATGGTCGGTGCCAGGGATAGCCACCTTAAACTGCGATATGGCTGTGAAGATGTTGTTTTCTGGATGGTCGAAATCAATATAGCGAACAGACGGCGATTGTTCACACGTCTTCTCGTTTCGTGATACTGACGTACCTTCCACCAGTAGATTGAAGATGCGCTCATTGTTTTCGAGCAGTGTGCCACCTTGATATGCCGTGATGCGGTTGGCAACCTCATCAATCTGGCTGTCTGTCAGGAAGTCGTTGATTTGCTTCAATGCTTTCCTGAGTTTAGGCAGCAGCACCACTTCTGAGAACGATGTGCGAAAACTTTCAGATGGTTGCTGTTGCATCTGAAGTTCAATCACCTCGTTTGCATCATCATTCCAGCCCAACTCTTTCAACTGTTCCATGAAAGGGTGCTCTACGCTATTGAACTCGTCGATTTTAAGTTGTTTCCGACGGGATTCTTCATATTTGTTGTCGTTGGTCAGTATCATAAGCCTGTTTCATTTTTAGATTCTTACTTTGCCTGTAATGAGGTCAGAAAGGAGACCTTGCTTTGTACTCGACAATTTGTTTATCTCAAGTTTGTTTTTATGTATAAAGCCATCAAACTGAGATATTATCTCAGAAATAATTTCTTGTTCATCTTTAAGCGGTTTCTTAACCATCAGCGACCTAATCTTTTCCATTCCGAAAGCTGGCTGTGATGTGGAATGAATAGATAAATCAACCTCCTTATCCACATATTCAGATTTCAATGTATAGTAAAGATAAAGCGCATTTTCCTTAGGTTTGATGACAATTACGTTGGCACTAATAGCATAATCTTCGTTGAGGATGGGAAGCATTTTGGGCTTTCCAATTGTCCCTATCTTTCCAAAGATAATATCTCCTTCTTCTACAGTGAAAATTGACTTTTGTTTCTCTACAACAGAACGCCCAACTCTCCTGCATTTGTCTATTATCAAATTACCGTAATCATCTATATCACTTATTCCGACATAGGGAGCACCTTCTTCAACTTCCGCTGGGGTTCTGTGGTCTGGCTGAGCATCAATGGCATCCATTAAATTAGACATTTCAACCCATTCCCATTCCTCAGGTATTCTACCCAGCGAAGAATCCTTGAACTTGTGAGTCTTTTCACTTCTTACATTGCCCTTTTTGTCAATGCCAAAAGTAAGCAAGTCTTGCATCAAGCCTCGCTTTATCAGTTCGTACTTATCAATGAGCGACTGCGTTTGTGAAAGCGAATCGTCAAGTTTAGACAACGCATCAGCAATACGCTGTTGCTCATCTTTTGATTTTGGGATGATAATTTCGTGGTGTTTGAAGTCCTTCTTTTGAAGGTGTTTTAAGCCACTTCCTTGGAAATAATTGATGTCAATATATTGTTTAAGGAATAGCAGTACATAGTACATGAACTTGGGACAAATATTCTCTTTTGTACCAAGCACATAGGTATCTGTGGAATATGCAGCTTCTCCATTAAAGTATTTGACATTAGCCATTCCACCTGTAGCCAGATAAAGGTTCTCGCCATCTATAAGTTTGCAATCATGCTGCAAAACAGCCTCTCCACTTGTGAAGAAGGGGTACTGACCGAAATTTGCTGCATCATCAACCTTTATTGGCGACTTTTTTTTCTCAACGACACATTCGCCAATGGGAATCTTACACCAACCTTCTGGAATTGGAATCTTGTTTATTTCCATATCAGTCAACGTATTTAAGTTTTTTGAGTATGTCGTTCAATTCATTCATCACTTTATCACGGTCGGCAGCAATCTGTTGTGCCGACATTGCGTATTTGTCATAAAGATGCTCACAGGCAGAAATCACCTCACGCTTCTCCTGCTCGGTGTAACGGTTGAGCTGGTCAGCAATGATATTGTAGTGTTTCTGCAATATCAAGGTGCGAGTTTCCTCTTCCGTTATTTGCCCGCCAATAGATTGCATAGTGGCATCATATCCGCTCAGAACCTGTTGTATCTTCACGACTTCTTTTTGAAGTTTTGTGAACTTCTTTTTCAGCTCTTTAAGTACATCTTTTGCCTGAGCAACCTTTATTAGCAAAGTATTCTGCTCGGCAGTCCTCTTATTCTTGTTTGAAGGCACAGACTTCTTGATCTCATCTAAAGAGGCAAGAATGGATTCTATAGAAGCATCCTCAGACGGAATACAGAATTGCAAACCTGATTGTTCAAGGAATCCTATGGCGAGTTGGGAGATTTCACCAATCTCGCTATTTGCTTGATTCAATAATCCTTCGACATACTGCTTCTTGGATTCCACTCCAAGACATTTCAATTCCAGATGCAAGTCAAGAGTCTTTTGCAACTGGTCAAATTCTGATTTAGTAGCCTTAAGTGCTTCCTCACAATCTTTGAGTTGTGCTGAATAAGCTTTCAATTCGTTAGCATCGTCAGAGTCTTCCTCACAGCCTTTTAGTGCAACAGCAAGTTGTTCGTATGCTAATTTCGGTGTATGCTTTATCTCTTTTGCCTCTTCGCCTTCGGCTGGTTCCTCTGGTTCGTAGTCAACAGCTTCAAGTATTTGTTCTACAATGTCTTCTATATTTGCTTCGCAGTTTGCGACATCTTCCTGTTTCTTGTCGATGGCTTGTCGCTCGTCGGCAAAAAACATGGCAGTAACAAGGTCACTGTATTCTGGATAGATAAGATCTATATCCCACTTACGCTGCATGATGGTCTTCAAGTCATACTTGACGCCATCCCACCAGTTGACAAAAATTCCAGCCACTTGATGTTGGTCGAGCATTCCAACCGATTCAAGAGCCTGACGCATAGATTGCATTAAACTGTTCCTTACTTTCGGTAGCAGAGCATCCCGATGTCCGGCAATAGTGGCAAACTCTTCGCTGGCAGTTTTCCACCAAGAGGATAGATTGTCATGCAATTGCGATACAACAGCGTTTACTTCGCTGCTTTCTTCAACTGTTTGTTTTATCTCATCACGGTTGTTTACTGCGAATTGACGATAACTATCATTGCCACTACTGAAAAGAGTAAAGGCATCAAAGTGAATCTTAGATGAAAGATTGCTGTTGATTTCTTCTATCTCTACTGCTGGGACACCTCCGACAAGGTGAGCGTGAACGTCATGATGCTCTGGAGCAGGTGTATTATCAACGTATTTGCGGATGTTAAGAGTATAACCGTTTTGCTCAATTTCAGACAGGTCAACCAAACGTGAATAGTTCGGCACTTCCATCTTATTCAGATAGACGTATGAAATCTTTTCAATATCTTCTGGGCGAAGCGTGTTTTGTTTCTTACCCTCTTTGTATTCTCTATCAGCATTGATAAAGAATACCTTGCCCTTCATATCGTCAGACTTGCGCTTTGAGAAAACCATCACACATGCGGGAATGCCTGTACCATAAAACAGTTGAGGAGGAAGGCTTATCACACCTTCAAGCACATCAACGTCGCGCTGAAGCATGGCAGTACGGATTTCTTTTTCTTTCCTGCCTCTGAACAGGACACCATGAGGCATGACCACAACTACACGACCGCCTTTATTCTCGTCACAACTGGCTAATATGTGTTGCACAAACATAAGGTCTGCCTGCTTGGCATCTTCTGGTGTGAAACCATAGATGAAGCGGTCTTTATATTTCATTTCCTCAGTAGAATACTTCTGTGAAAATGGTGGGTTGGCAATTACTCGGTCAAATTTCATGATTTTGCCATTCTTTGTGTGCTGTGGATTGACGAGAGTATCACCATACTTGATGTGGGAGCCAAAGATGTCGTGGAAAATCATGTTCATCTTACAGATGGCAACGACACCATCCTTATTGTCTTGACCATAGAGAGCAAGATTCTTTGGATTCTTGCCTTCGTCTTCAATATACTGGTATGACTGTATGAGCATGCCACCCGAACCAACAGTTGGGTCATAAATAGACATACCTTCATCCACCTGCAACAGCTTTACAAGCATGCGAACAACGGTGTTAGGCGTATAGAACTCGCCACCTTTCTTTCCTGCGCTGTCTGCAAAGTATTTCAGAACAAATTCGTAAGCGGCACCAAGTAAGTCTGGGAACTCAAAGTTCTTGTTCAACAATGATGGAAAGTTGTTGAACTCTTCAATCATCTTGCGAAGGTCGCTGTTTTTGACAACAGGCGTACCATCAACGCTCATTTTGTTGAAGTTGATGCGGTCTTTGAAAATTCCTTGTAACACTTCGCTATTGGCATCCTCAATAGCAGTTAGGGCTTTATTCAACATTGGCCCAATATCTGTTTTAAGGTCTCGTAAGGCCGGAACTTCGGTTTCGTTCTCCTCATCATACCAACCTTCGTTCCATCTGGCACGTTTCGGAACAAAGAAGGTATCACCGTATGTATTCTTGTCCTCCAATATAGACATTAAGTCTTCTTCGGAGAGATGATGATAAACTTCTTTCTTTAGGTTTTCACGCTTTTCTTCAAACACATCTGACATGCGCTTCAAAAAGAGCAATCCAAAAATATACTCTTTATATTCCGATTCCTCCATGTTCTTGCGAAGGTAATCCGCAATGCGCATGAGGAATGATTCTAATCCGCTAAGTTTAATTTTCTCAGTCATTCTGCAATCAAAAGAACTCCCAAGCTGTGTCTCGACAGGCGACCAAGCCCTTTTTACACAGCGAGGGAGTTCTGTTATTCTTTGTTTTGCCTTTCGGCTTTTGGTGGTCTTTATCGAGAATATCCGTGACCCGATTAAAGCACGAAATGGAGGCTTGCCCCATTCGTCTCTTACTAAGAGACGTAGCGAAACAAAAAGTCATTGATATCCCTCGATTTTTGAGCGTTTTGCATAGCGATTTGCTAAACAAAGTATAAAAATGATATGCCAAAGACGTGTTTTCTTATTAAATAATGTGTATTTTGACCAAAAATTAGTATCTTTGTACTCAAATATCCGTCTCTTAGTAAGAGATTGAGAAATTTGCTAAACAAATCCTTGTTTACAACAATCCCAAAATCATCTTGTTTGCTTTATCAACAACCGACGTTTCCAGTGAAGCGAGGTAAATCTGTGTGGTTGCCTCGGAATCATGCCCCATTCCCTCACTGATGACAGATAAAGGTACGTTCTTCGCTTTGGCTGCACTCGCCCATGAATGACGAGCCACATACATAGTCAGCGGTCGCTGGAGTTTCAACATTGTGGATAGTTCTTTCAGCCGATAGTTGACCAAATGAAGGGCACTGTCATATTGTCTTCGCTCATCACCTTCATCTTTGATGATAGGGAGAAGGAAATCAGTCTTGTTCTCAGGGTATTTGGCAATAATTTCAGCCATGCATTTCTCCCACTTAATACTTAGTTCTTGGCCTGTCTTTCGTCTTCGATAGGTCAGAATGCCATTTTGAAGATTAGTCTTTTTGAGATAAGCCATATCCACGAAAGACATTCCTCGGGTGTAGAAACTGAAGAGGAACATATCTCGGGCAAAGTCCAATGCCGAGTTCATGGCCAAGTCCATCTCCTTCAAGGCTTTGATTGACTTGATGGGAATAGCACGCTTGACCGTCTTATCCACTCCCGTATAGACATGACGGAATGGATAGTTCTGTGCTGTCAATCCTTTCTCCGCTGCACGATTATAGACCGCCCGAAGGTTACGCATATAGAACGAAATGGTATTCATGCGAACACCTCTGGCTTTCAAGTAAGCCTCATACATGAGCATCATGTCAGATGTGATACCGTCCAGAGGAACATCCTGCTCGTCTCGAAAAGCCATGAAACTTTTGAGCGTTGCTGTGTATGTCTCTGAAGTTCGGACTTTACCCAACTGTTTCAGTTGAGCTATGACGCCATGCATAAAGGTAAAGAGGGAGGACTCCTTGGTCAGTTTATGGAACATGGTAATCACGTCGTCTGCCGTGAAGCGACGACGTTCCGTTTCCAACGAGCGGACAACCTTTTTCAGACGAGCCACGTCCCATGCCAGACGTTCTTGAATACCCAACAGAAGGTTGGAGCGATTACCATTTACGATAATGCTTTCCGCCTCTGCATCCCATTCCTCTGCAAAGACCTTATAATCTGTATTCAACTGACGGACTACCCGATTGTGGATAATCTGAAAATAGAGTCCTCCCTCCTTGCCATCCACCATGGATGGCCTAAACTTTACCTTTATTGATGTCATATTCATACCTTAATTGCTTGCTTATTTATCTGGTCAGTTCCCCTTACATCGATAGATGGCTGGGGTATTAGGCTACCCGATGCAAGAATAATCTGGCACATGGGCAAGCCCAATGCCCGAAGATTTGGAATGCAACTAACCACGTGTCGCAAATTTGTCTGTACGATAAGTACAATTGTTGAACACGATTTTCTTGACCATCTCATTGAGCCTGTCGGCAATACGGTCACCATAATGCCCTCGGATTTGCTGCGGAGTGAGGTTGGTCGTGATAATGGTGAAAAGCTGCTCTTCGTAACGCTTTGTCAGCAGGTCAATGACAGGTGTATAGATGTTACCATAGTCCAATACCTCTGATGGTTCCGTGCCAAGGTCATCTATGCCAAGCATATCAACATTTATGAGTTTACGGTATGCCTCATAGTTGTTCTTGCAGAGGTACGCAATGTACTTTGCATCCACAATTCGGATTCCATACGTTCCTTCGTTGTATGGTTTGGGAATATGCAGTGTGTTCAGCAATTGTTGGAATGCTTTAAGCATTGTACTCTTGCCATTTCCACATCCACCGCACAGCAGGATGCCGAAATGGGATGATGGTGTGGTAAGCCAATGAGCCATCTCCTGAAGTTGCTTCTCCATATCTTCGTTAGAACAGAAGACACGGTGTCGATATTCCACCTCAGCCATAATTGCAGCCAACAGATAGGCATAAGCCTTATCCTCTGACATGGGTATTCTAAAACGAGCCTTCATAGGACGACGCTGTAGCATGGATTTCTTTAATTCCTCTACGTCGATTTTGAGTGTTGTTTTCATTATTCCTTTCCCTTTCTTTGATTGAAAGATTTTTTGAATCGCCTTTTATTAAATTGTCTTTGTCTTTATCTTTTATATGTGTCAAGCCATCTGTCAACTCTACTGTCAAGTCATCCGTCCAATTTGTGAGCGTATAGGTTGACGGTAGATGACGTGATTTGCCTTCGGTGAACGAGATAAGTCTGCGCTTGACGAGATGCTCCCTTGCCGTGATGACCGTCTGTCTTGAAACACGGAGGTCATCACTTATCCTTGTAGTGGAACAGGCAAAGGGCATCTGCCAGAAACGCTTGTTGCATTCGTTCACAAGATAGGCAAACAAGGCAATCTCACTTGCTGGCATTGGCGACTTCATGGCAGAACGCCACATTTGATTCATCAAACCAATGTAATTCATATCTCTATCTGTTAATCATACCAGCAGGACTTGTTCGGCTTGCGCTTGTGCGAAGAGAGAATGGCATCGTTCTCTTCGTCTGCTGTCAGCGGCACGGCATTCTTTCGGTTCGCCTCCAGCCACTTGTCAAGTTCGTCCTGATAGAGGACGTAACGTTTGCCTGGCTTGGTGGCTGGTATCGTCCCGTCACCGAGTTTCATGTACAGCGTCCCTAAAGGAATGCGTGTGTACTCAGCCGCTTCCTCCACAGTCATGGGCTTGTGACGGCTCTCGCGAACATGATGTTTCCGATTCTCTTCCTGCTGTTTGATAAGCAGTCTTTTCATACCCATCACCTCATTCCGAAGCTGGGCGATGACCTGTGGGAGGTCGTTGAATGTCAATTCATTTTGTTCCATAATTTTCACGGCCTTTGGTTAGAGACCGGGTGCAAAGGAACTGAATGAAGCATCCGTGCTGATGGAAACTTATGGTAATTCGCAAATCACTTTATAATAACTTGAAAAGGTGTGATTATCAGATGATTATTGAATGACAACAGAGACTTTCGCCAGGTATCTTCATGATATTAGCAAGTAAGCACAAATAACCCACTGCAAAAACTGTCGTATGATTCGACTGTTTTTGCAGTGGGACTAAGAAGGCAGACGAAGTTCTATATACTGGCAGGGAAAGATAGCCAGTTTTGTGAAAGGTACATGAATACAGGACCAGCCGCATCTGACAATATAAATCGGATGCGGCTGGTTGTTAACGATGAGAAGGAGGTGATTCTACTTTATGGATTGAGGTATATGAAACGATACTCCGTCTTTGCCAGGCAAGTCTATATGGATTTTGTCCGATGTTGATGTGACTCTCAGGTTCTTCAAGGTGGAATTATCAAGGTCCTTGCAAAGGTCTGGGAACATGGTGCGGATGAAATTGGTGCATAGTTCCACGCTGTATGGTTTGCCCTTGCCGAGTCCTAACCTTGAAGTGATGTTCCATATCAGATGGCGCACGTCAAAACTGGTCAGTGTACCTTTTACCCCGACAAGTGGCTTCGGTTCGTATGCTGGATTGATGGCAAACGACATGATTTCAGCACAGAATGTCTCCATGTCATCCTGTTTGATAAACGGAGCCATGGTATAATGAAGATATTCCATGATCTTGTCAAGCTGCTCTTTCCTATGAGAGGCTTGATTCCTGTAAAAATCATCACAACCCTGTCTGTAAAGGTCAATCATAGAGGAAGGAGTAATGATGTCTTTCGTTTCTTCTTTCATTGCCAATAGCATTTCCGGCTCCCCAGAAACGACTTCCTCATTTGGTAACTTTGATCCGGGTTGTTCTTCTGCGACAATTAATTTCTCATCCATAGCTTTGTTGGCTAATATGGATTCATAGATTTTCATTGGCACACATAGGAAGCACCATACCATAAACTCCAATAACACAGTAAAGCCTGCGAAGGAAATGTAGAAGATGCTCACATCTTGTGAGAATATACCGCTGATTATTCGTGCCGGTATGATAGCGATGAACAACACAGCTATGCTTACCAGCAAATATAGCATGGTCTTGAAGTTTATTGTAGGGAATACCGGTTCACCATTTATAACTGATGTCTCTTTCATTGTTTTTACCTTTTACTATCGTAATTACTCTTGTTTGTTGCCTGCGATTGGCTCTTTCGGTGTGCAAAGTTACTTTGGTTGTTTCTGACAGCTGATGATTGTCAAAATAATCTGCTTCTTTTTAATTTTAGTTGGCTATCGAGTATGATTTAACGGCGTTTTCATACTATAAGGATTGTAAGTCAAGAATAAACGAAAAGGTACGAAACAAAAAAAAGGAGAAGCAAAGCCTCTCCCCAATGATGATACATATATTGAACAGATATAGGTAGTTATTGCCCAACGACCTTTAGTTGCGCTGTCTTCGCTGGTCTAAGAGTGACACGGTTTACCGACTCGCGTTTGCTCTCGTCCGCCATGTTCGCATAGATTTGCGTGGTTGAGACGTTCTTATGACCCAACATGTGCTGGACAGTATAGACGCTCGTACCAGCATCCACTTGTAGAGAACCGAATGTATGGCGGTAGGAGTGGAACAGAATACAAGAAGCAAGCAGATGAAGAGATGAGAAAGGAAAACGTAATCAGTTGAATATGAGCAGGAGTTCCGTTTTTTGCTGAGATTGGGGAAAGCAAAAATGAACAGAATATTGCAGGTGTTCAGTTACCAGAATGTTAGCTACCCAGTTACCTGAACCGAATAGGTAACAGACTGAACAATAAAGAAACTGTCACAGAACCTATTATTCACTGTATGTCAGTATTTTGCATATCAAAGGACGCTTATAAAATAGGTAATTTTGCCATTAAAAAATAAGCGTATGAAAGTAGAAAAATTCAAGGTGTTGCTCTACCTGAAAAAGAGCGGTCTAGACAAATTCGGAAGGGCTCCGATAATGGGGCGAATAACGGTGAACAACACGATGGCGCAATTCAGTTGTAAACTGTCATGTACTCCGGAGTTATGGAATCCAAGAGAAAGCCGACTGAATGGAAAGAGTAAAGAAGCCGTTGATATTAATGCGAAAATTGACCGGCTCTTGCTTTCGGTCAATTCTGCATTTGATTCACTTGTTGAACGTAAGACTGATTTTGACGCGACTGCCGTAAAAGAGCTTTTACAGGGAAGTGTAGAAACCCAGATGACTCTGTTGAAACGGCTTGATATGCATATAGAGGATATGCGCTCAAGAATCGGTATTGATGTAGCTAAAAGCTCCATGTCAACATACATTTACACCCGCAGGTATCTTGGCGAATTTATTCAAAAACGATTCAAGACAAGTGATGTTGCTTTTGGACAGTTGAATGAACACATCCCATGTGAGTTTCAGGATTATATACTGAAGGACAAAGGACTTGCGGTAGATACGGTAAGACATTATCTGGCAATTCTGAAGAAAATCTGCCGGATGGCATTCAAGGAAGGACATGCGGAGAAGCGTTATTTTGTGAATTTCAAACTACCCCAAGAGAACCGGAAACCACCACGGGCTTTGAGTCGTGAGGATTTTGAAAAGATTCGTGATGTTGTGATACCACCGGAAAGAATCACTCATAATATAGCCAGAGATTTGTTTCTCTTTGCCTGTTATACAGGAGTTCCGTATGCGGATGCAGTTTCAATCACTAGAGATAATATATACAAGGACGATAAAGGCGACTTATGGTTAAAGTATCTGAGAAAGAAGAATGAATATCTGGCCCGCGTCAAATTGCTGCCGGAGGCTATCTCTCTTATAGAAAAATATCGTTCGGATGACAGGAAAGAGCTTTTCCCTATGATACACCACCCCAATATGAGACGCCACATGAAAGGTTTGCGGGATCTGGCTGGTATAAGCTGTGATTTGGTCTATCATATGGGAAGGCATACCTTCGGAAGTCTGATAACCCTTGAGGCTGGTGTTCCTATTGAAACAATCAGCAAAATGCTTGGTCATACCAATCTGACAACTACCCAGCTTTATGCAAGGGTAACTCCTAAAAAACTTTTCGAGGATATGGACAAATTCATCGAGGCAACTAGTGATATGAAACTGGTATTATAAATCAAGAATGAAAGAATCATGAGAAGTACATATAAGCAACTGTATTATATAAACCGCAGTAAAGTCAAATCTGACGGGAGCACATCAATTATGTGTCGTATTACAATAGACGGAAAGGCTGTTGTATTATCGACCGGGTTGTATTGCCAGCCAGAAGAGTGGAACAGCAAGAAAGGGGAAGTCAAGAACAACAGACTGAACGGGGTGCTTTGCGAGTATAAAAAACGAATTGATGAAACTTATGCTGAACTGTTGAAAGTAAACGGTGTCATCAGTGCAGAGCTGCTGAAAACAGCCATGACAGGAGCGGTCGACATCCCGAAGTACATATTACAGGCAGGGGAGGTGGAACGGGAAAATCTGAAAATCCGTTCCATTCAAATAGATTCAACCTCCAGTTACAGGCAATCAAAAATGTATCATTACTATCTGGGGGAATATATCCGTTCTCTGGGCAAGGAGGACATGCTTTTTACAGATATTACCGAAGAATTCGGCACTAATTTCATTTTGTATCTGAAAACAAATTACCCTCATAAGCCATCATACCGTAATCATTGTCTTTGCTGGCTGAAACGTCTGGTTTATCTTGCCGTGGATAACGGAATTTTGAGATATAATCCTTTGGATGATATAAAATATGAAAAGAAGGCACCTACAAAGCTCATGTATATAAGCAAGAACCAGCTTCAGGAGATAATGAGCCATCCAAAACCGGATCCACTACAGGAACTTGCAAGAAGAACCTTTATATTTTCATGTTTTTGCGGTTTGGCTTACGTTGATGTACGCAATCTCTATCCGCATCATATAGGTACAACTGCAGAAGGACGGAAATATATCAGAACATACCGCAAGAAAACAAGCGTTGAGTCATTTATACCATTGCACCCGGTAGCGGAGCAGATAATTTCCTTGTATAATACGACAGATGATAGTCAGCCCATTTTCCCGTTACCCATACGGAGTATGATTTGGTTTGAGATACATGAATTGGGATTTTCGCTTCAGTTCAAGCATAACTTGTCATACCATCAAAGTCGTCACACTTTTGGTACCATGATGGTCTCTGCCGGAGTTCCTATGGAAAGCATATCAAAGATGATGGGACATACAAATATCAGAACTACACAAGGATACGCAAAAGTTACAGATGATAAGATTTCTGAGGATATGGATAAATTAATAGTACGAAGAATTCATTAATAAGTAACATAAAACAAGTGGAATAATAATATAGACTAATCTTATTTGTTAATCTGTAGAAATTTTATGATAAAAATATGACGTTATGTCAGTTTACAAACTGGTCTAACATTTGTTGATATTAGATTTGGTGTCATCGGCATACCGTTTTGCTTAAAATCCTAAACGATATAACGGCAGCTTAATCTATCTTTCTGCAACTAAGATGGCGGAGCTTCATCCTCCGAATAAAAGGGTAACTAACATTTGATACTGCAACAAATATTGATTTTTATGAAATTATTCTTTTTAACATATGATTTGCGCAATCGCAGAGATTACAAAACTTTGTATGATGAGTTGAATAAACTTAATGCCGTTCGTATCCTTGAATCTACTTGGTGCTTTAAGCTCCAAGATAATATTACAGCAGAAACGGTACGTAATCATTTTCAAAATTATATTGATAAAGATGATGCCATTATGGTATCACAGGTTATTAATTGGGCATCATACAATACAGATGGGCATCCAAACCAACTTAAATAACTTACTTTTGTATTTATTCCTACTCTAACTTGCTTCAACAAAGGGTAAGCATTATCAAAGCTGCTGTCATTTTGGCACTATGACAGTAGCTTTTTTATTTATAGCATTGTAAAACTCATTATGTTTAAAAATGTCCTGATTCCATTTGTTATACTCACTTTAGTAATATCGTTTATAATCGCCATAGCTGAATATAAAAAATGATGATGAGTATTCAGTTTACCTTCATTTACATAGCTTGGAAGAAAAAAGTTGATTGCTTCAATATCACTAAATGTAAGAGTTGTTAATGAATTTATGTGGAAGAAAATGCGTTCTCT
>ERZ824600.1296-NODE-1296-length-31573-cov-3.338410_pt1 | contig 31573 bp, 24 predicted proteins | sample MGYA00519933_ERZ824600 | MGnify/ENA primary metagenome ERZ824600 (study PRJEB31778, sample SAMEA3449178) | human gut metagenome | biome: human gut; feature: human-associated habitat; material: faeces | place: United Kingdom | collected 2010/2012 ... | reverse complement strand
CGGTTGTAATAAATACGCTTACGACGATAAATATAAGCGAAAGAGAAAGAGAAATCGCAACGCTTATGGTACTTGGCTACCACGATGGGGAAATATGCGGATATATCTATCGTGAAATATGTATAAGTGCGTTTTTTGGCATTCTACTTGGCTATCCCGTGGGGATAGGACTTGCCACGCTTGTATTCAAAACGATCGGGTTTGGAGCGGTAGGAGATGTCAGTTGGTTTATATGGATACTGATTCCGTTTATCGTTTTTGGGTTTACTTTGCTTGTAACGCTTATGCTTAGACCGAAAATAGTAAAAACAAAGATGAATGAGAGTCTAAAAGCTGTTGAATAAAAATGTTGACAAACGAATGTTGAAAGTAATGGTAAGAAGTATCTATTACTGTTTGTATGCTGCTTTTGGCGATAACTTGCATCGGCTTAGTTGTGTGTGGAATAATGGCAGTAGTGAAGAAAACAAAAAGCCTGTTCACGACAGCACGAAAAGTTTTATAGAAGAACGATTAGCAAAAGGACTTGTGGGTCTGACTGAGCTGGCGGGATTGTCAGGGATGATAAAATCAAGCGAAGCTGATGAGAAAAGGTTATTCGCTACCCGCTAATCAAAGGCCAGAAAATATAAGAAATGGTTCAAATGAATGGATTGATTTTCAATCATATGGGACTACAGATTTAAGAATTACAGTTTTGAATTTTGTAAAAGATGAATAAATGATGAGGCAGATAGATTTTTTCTATTTGCTTCTTTATGTTTTAAGCAAAGTGTAAATTGCATTTATTTTATTAAGAAGATATAATAATTATAATTAAAAGGAGCATTTTATGGCACGGAAAAAACAAATATTTTCTCTCTTTGTTGCTTTATCGTGTGTTCTTTTAGGCACAACAGGGTGTCAATCAAGACATACGCATGATTATCATATTACGAATAAAATAGAAGCAACATGTGAAGAGCAAGGAAAAATTACTTATACCTGTGATTGTGGAGATTATTATGAAACAATCATCGATAAAAAAGGACATGTATTATCAGAAAACTATAAGTTTGATGATGAACAACACTGGTTATATTGCACGGTTTGTGAAAAGCCATCAGAAAAAGAAAATCACAACTTAAAAGAAGAAATTATCACTGAAAGTTCTTGTGATAAGGAAGGCAAAGCCAAAGTATCATGCGCTTGTGGCTATGAATCTATAAAAGTATTACCTAAAAAAGAGCATGATTATGCTTGGAAATTTGATGAGTTAGATCACTGGAAAGAATGTAATCTTTGCCACACTACTTTAGAGGATTCCAAAGAAAAACATAATCATTCAGAGCTTATTCATGAAGAAGCTTCCACCTGTTTAAAGAAAGGAAAGAAAATTTTCCAATGCGCTTGTGGACATCAAAATGAGGAAGAACTTGATTTTGCTAACCATAGTTACACGAAAGTTCAATATGATGAAACCAATCACTGGAATATTTGTGAAACTTGTAATCAAAGCGAAGGTATTCTTACGCCACACACTTTTAAAGAAGAAGTAATAAGTGCAGCAACTTGTGACGAAAAAGGATCCACTCGCGTTTATTGTGATTGCGGTTATTCCTACACCAAGGAAATAGATGTTTTAGGACATCAACTCGACAAAACTAAAGTTGTTTCTAAAAATAGTTCAGGACACTTCTATCAATGTACAACTTGTAAACAATCCGTTAAGGAAGAGCATAACTTAGAAGCTTGTGATTGTCCTAATGGCAATCATCGTTTACCAACTTGTGCAAAAGAGGGTCATGAAGACTATCGTTGCACTATTTGTGATTATTTAGATGAACGTTCTATTCCTAAAACTAACAATCATACGCCTTCATCTACTTGGGCAAGTAATGGCACGCATCACTGGCACACTTGCTTAGTAGAAGGTTGTGACGCTAAATTAGAAGAAGAACAACATAACTTTGTTATAGTTACAACTGCAGCTACTTGTGTGGTAGATGGAAAAGAAGAAAGTAAATGTGAAACCTGTGGCTATGTAAGAAGTACAAAGATTTTAAAAGCGCCAGGACATCGTTATGTCGATACTATTTTAGAGCCCGCGACATGTGCTAAAGAAGGACGCATGCAACGAATTTGTAGCGTTTGTGGGGATGAAGTAGTAGAGACAATTGAAAAAGAACAACATACTTGGGATTCCTATAAAGCGGATGATAATTATCACTGGAAAGCATGTTCTATTTGTGGAGAAGAACAAACAACAAAGAAAAATCATACTTATGTCGAAGAAGTTTTAGAAGAGGCAACCTGTACAACTTCGGGTAAGAGTCGCTTTACTTGCTCTGTTTGCCAACATAGTTATGAAAAAGTAACGACGAAAAGTCATAATTATGTAAGTAATGGTGATTATGTTGATCCAACGTGTACGAGCTATGGACATCATACCGAAACTTGCACTTATTGTAATAACACTATCGAAGTTACGGATACATCTTTAGGTTATGCAGAACATCAATTAACTTATCATGAAGCAAAAGCGGCAACGGAAACAGAAGACGGAAATATTAACTACTGGGAATGCTCCGCATGTCATAAATATTTCTCGTCTAAAAACGCAGAAAAAGAATTAACGAAAGATGAAGTCTTTATTAAAAAAGTTTCAACGATTGAAGTGGAATCAATTGCAAAATTGTTAGAAGTTGGAGCTTCATTAAATGATAATGAAAAAAGCTATAATTATTATCAATTCTCCGCTAAAATATCCGCTATTGATTTAGATGAACGTCTCATTACTTTAACCGATGATAGCGAACAAACCATCTCATTTGTCCTTTCGTTTGATACTAACATCGACACTTTAAAAGTCACGGATACGATGAAGATAAAAGCCAAATTATCAAAGTCAGGCAGTGCGGTATCCTTATCTTCTTTAACAATTCTAGACATTCAATCTGCAGTGACGAAATATTCGATTCATATTACGAATAATGATATAACTTTGAATAATATTTTTGCGCTTGATCAAGCTGGAAATTCCTACCAAGAAAATACCAATTACTATAACGTTTTAAATTATGGTGATACGATTTATTTAGAGTGTTGGGATTATTATAATGGTGCTTATTTACAAAGCTTAATCGTTAACGGAAAATCTTATACTTTAACTAATGGTCAATCAGCAAAAATTACTGTGACAGAAGATATTTATGTGGAAGCCATCTTTAGTAAAACGAGATCAAACAATTTGACTGCAGATAACTTGGAAACGAATGAAAGTGGAACAACTAAAACTATCAATGGCTATGTTTCTTATACCTATGTAGGTGCAACCAATGAATATGGAAGATGGTACGCAAATTCAAGAACTCGCTTTAATTTAGATAATGCTTATTTAGAAAAAGTAATCATTCAGTTTGAAGATTATAACACGCAAGAATTAAGTAGCAATAAGATTTATGCGGGAACGGATGATTCACATAAAGCAGAAGTTACGTATTCTATTTCCAATTTAACCGCGACTTTAACCTTTGACACTACGAACCAATATCAATATTTTGAATATGTAAGTAATGTGCAAACTAGAATCGCTTCAATTCAATTTGTTTATAGCACTTATAATACGTTAAAAGTAGCTTAATTAAATATTCTAAAATTAAGGGTGGTGAAATTAAAAATAGTAGCCACCTTTTTATTTCATCTTTTTTGGTAAGAATAATATCCTGATTTACTTTCTTTTGTTAGGTCTTCTTACTATGAAGATATTTTAATTTTATATCGAAAAGAACTACATCAATTTAAAATAAAAGAGCAAAATGAAGAAATGACTAAAAAAGAAAGATAAATATCATTTGTTCCGTTTGCAAAATCTTTACATTTTTAATAAAATGTAACTACTGAGGTTACCGCTATGAAAAAAGCACCAATTCTATTATTACTTGCAACAGTTTTCTCTTTAGGGACAAATTCTAGTTTTACTAAAAAGAATAGCACTGTTGATTTAGAACACGTCTATGCGATTCCTGCTCGTTATGATTGCAAGATGGAAGATGAGCCTTCCTATTCAAGTCAATCTTATTTAAATGATTTAAATATCGGGACAACATGGGATGAAGTAAGAGGAGAAAATGTGACTGTTGCTATTATTGATTCGGGGATTAACTATTTACATGAAGATTTTTATGATATCAATGGGAATACGATTATTTCCAATTTATCCGGTGTTTATTCTAGTAATAATGTAAAAACCGTAAAAGCGAATAATAATGATTATAGTATATTGAATGACACGAACGGGCATGGTACAAATGTCGCTGGTGTTATTGCTTCTCAAATCAATCAAAAAGGCTGTGCAGGTATTGCTCCTAATGTTCGTTTAATGATTTTAAAAACAACGGATTATTCCTTTGCTTCTATTAATAAGTTACTTTGTTACGCAGCCGATAATAAAGCAGATATTATCAATATGTCCTTTACCGCATTTGAAAATACGGTTACTTATGGAAGCACCACTGCTAAAGGGCAAGGTTCCATAGCAAGAACAGGAATGGCTTCAGCAATTGATTATGCTTATAGGCGCGGTTGTACTTTAGTAGCGGCAGGCGGTAATTACAATACCGATGAAAAAGCTTATCCCGCTAATTTAGATCATGTTATTGCTGTTGGTTCGTTAGCAAAAAACTCTTTAAATACCAAAGCCGGATTTTCTAATATAGGTACTAACGTGGATATTGTTGCTCCGGGTTATGTTTATGTTCCAACCATTGGAAGTGCAACATCTTATAAAAGTACACAAGGAACCTCTTTTTCTACCCCGATGATTTCGAGTATCCTCGCTTTATACCAATCCAAATATCCCAATACGAAAAATCGATTTATGGAAACGAAACTATATAATTCTGCAGTGGACTTAAAAGATGAAAGTCAATTTGGAAATGGTAGAGTGGACGCTACTGCGTTCTTAGCCGATGCCCATGTTGATGTTACAGGATTAGAAATTTCTTCAAAAGAGATTCATTTGAAGGTAGGGGAAAAAAGTGCAATTAACGCACGTGTATTACCGGAAAATGCAACGAATCAAGAGATTATTTATCTATACGATGAAAGCAATATAGCTTCTATTGATAACAATGGAAATATCGAGGCTCTTTCTTTAGGAAAAATGACGGTAGAAGTTTATAGTGAAGAAAGTGAATATTTTGAAGAAGTTACCATTATTGTTGAGGCAGATGAGCCTATTTCTGTTAGTGAAATCCAAATTGAAAATGGTACGAAAATATCACTATATGAAGGTGAAGGGCAGCAACTCAATGTGAGTGTTTTGCCGGAAAATGCAGAAGATAAAACCATCAATTATTCTGTTGAAGATAATGAAATCGCAGATGTTACTGAAACAGGATATGTGAGGGCTTTAAAAGTGGGAACAACTAAAGTCCATGTTACTTCTAATTCGAATCCTTCTATTACGGCTTCTATTGAGATTGAAGTGTTAAATCAACCGACAACATTTACACCAACCGAAATTCCTACAAAAACCGAAACACAAAATATTTGGAAATTAGTCGATGATGCTTCTACTTTAAAAGCAGGAGATCAACTTGTATTAGCGGAGAATACCAAAATGAAAGTGGCTTCCACTACCATATCTAGCAATGTAATCACCCCATTAAACGCAACTTTCTCCGACGATAAAAAAACAATGAAATGTGTAGATAATATGCTAAAACTCACCTTAGGTGGAAAAAATGATGCATGGACACTTACAAATGAAGAGGGAAAACTATTAGGCGCAACCGCTAATAAAAAAGTAGCCTTTGGAAGTGGAACAACTACTTGGAAAATTAGTATTGATAGTAGCGCAAAAGCGACGATTCAAAATACGACTTCAAGCTATGGACGATTCTTGTATAACGTAGGAAGTCCTCGTTTTACTACCTATACTTCAAGTACAAGTACATCTATGCTACTTATTCAACTTTATCGTTTAGAGACAAGTGAAGTAACAACTTATACAGAAGTTGGTAAATTAATGAAAGATATCCAAGACGCAGACTTCTGTTCAGACTATTCATTAGCGAATGGTTTCTTAACACGATATCAAAATTTATCCGATGAAGATAAAGCTTTCTTTGAAAGTGCTATTATTTCTGAAGATGGAACCACGTATTTAGAAAGATTATACTTCTTTGCGAATAAGTTAAAACAAAATCAATTAACTCCTGTTAATTTCTTTTTAAAAACAGATCAAAATAGTAAGACGATTTTATTCATCATTGGGATTGGCCTTTTATCAATTGTGGGTTATTCACTCGTGATAAAAAAGAAAAAATATCAATAAAAAAAGTTCGATAAAATCGAACTTTTAAGATAAGTGTTGAAGCAAAAACTCTTTCCATTTTTGAATGGCATTACCTCGATGGGAAATCGAGGTTTTTTCTTTTTCGGTGAGTTCTGCATAGGTTTTATTAAGATGAGGAATATAGAAAATGGGATCATAACCAAAGCCGTTATTGCCTCTTAATTCAGAAATGATAACTCCCTCACAGGTGCCTTTAAATAAATATTCTTTTTGATCAACAATATACGCAATTACACAAGTGAAGTTAGCGGTTTTATCTTCTTTGTCTTTTAATCTTCGAATAATTTCTTCGCATTTTTCTACGTACGTATGGCCTTCCATAAAACGAGAACTATAAATGCCTGGGAAGTTATTTAAAGCATGAACTTCTAAACCAGAATCATCACTAATGACAGGTAAATCGGTTTTACTTGCTACAAATCTTGCTTTAATTAAAGCATTTTCTTCAAAAGTTGTTCCGTCTTCAACGGGTTCTTCATCAATACCTAAACTAGAAGCAGAAATGACTTCGATTCCAAATTCTTTTAAGGCATCTTGGAATTCTTGTACTTTATGTGCATTATGCGAGGCTAAAACAAATTTTTTCATATATATATATCACCCAAAGCATTATAACATTTTTTTTGAAGCAATATACTTTTTATTCATTTAAAAAACATAGTTGATTACATTAGGTATTTAATACTTCTAGTACTTACTTGAAATTTATTGATAGGAAAACTCTAAACTTTGAAATAAATCATTAAAGAACAATTGATTTTTTTTAATAAAATTAACAAAAAAAGAGGAATAAATCTCTCCCAACCTCTCATGATTCTAGTGAATCCTTACCAAGTGTTACGCCCAAAACGCCATTTGGGGTATCTTCTTCCTCTAAAATTAATATATCATAAATTTAAGTCATTGATACATCTAAGATAAAAAAGAAAGCATATACCATTGGAAACGATTGTACTTCATCTTATAATAAAGAAAAAGAAAGGAATTCTAATGACTTTAGAAGAAAATAAAAAGAAAGTAGAAGAGCATTTAATAAAGAAATGTAATTTTACCGTTCAAAGAGCAAAAGACTTAATAGCGGTTTTTACGAAAAAGATTTTCCTCAGTTTTTAAAAGACAATTGGAGTCCCTTAACTGCAGCATCCGCTATGATAGCGGGTATTAAATAAAATAGGGATAAATGCACTAAAAGTGCAGTTCAAATGGTCGGCATTGTTTGTGACTTTTTAAAAGAGCTTAAAATTTTTCCCTAGCATTTCCCTTACATTTCCCAACAAAAACAAAAAAAGCCCGATTTTATCGGACTTATTGGTTAACTGGAGCAGGTGACGGGAATCGAACCCGCGTAATTAGCTTGGAAGGCTAATGTTCTACCATTGAACTACACCCGCAAATGGTATGGTGCAGAATATACTGCGCTTTTCGCAAATGTCAAGCCGTATTCCTCTTTTTTTTTCATTTTTTCAGAATTTTCCCCGCATGACCGCAAACTCGTTTCTCAAAAAACGAAAGTTCGCCATTCACATAGACGGAAAAAATCCCCTCCGAAAGGCGGTGCGGATGCCCAAAATCCGCTCGATCAATCAACGACTCCCGCGAAAACAGAACGAGATCCGCATAAAAACCCGGACGAATCTCTCCCCGTTCCAAAAGAGAAAAAATTGTCGCCGGCAGTTGCGTCAGACGCTGAATGGTCCGCTCCAGCGGAAGCCCAAGCCGAAGGCTCCGACGGATCCAGCGGGGAAACGAGCCAAAACCCCGCGGATGACTCCGTCCCAACTGCTCCGATACCGGACGCGCTGTCTCATCCGTCCCGCAGCAGACAAACTCCTCCCGGAGAAGACGATCCAGATTCTCCTCCGACATCCCGCAGAACGCCGCCATCGCTCCCGTCGCATCTTCGGTCAGACAATCCATGCAGATCTCTTCCGGCGGCCTCTTCAATATGTCCGCAATCTCCTGTATCGTCCGTCCGCCGAAATGCGAAAACTCCGGATGGCGCGTGGTGCAGAGAATAATCGCTCTCCAGTCGCGCGGGTGCCGCATCAGCTCCTGTTGCAGACGGAGTCTCTCTTCCGGAGAACTCCTTAAAAGATCCTGGATCTGCCGGTCCGTCAGATCGTCGCAGGGAGGGGGAAGAACCACGCTGAAACTCGTCTGCCCGCTGGTGTAGGGATAGCGGTCCGCCGTGACTCGGAGTCCGCTGGAACGGGCCTCCGCAAGACGCTTCAGAAGCGCGTCGATCTTGTGCCAGTTCCGCGGCTGCGCGGTCTTCAGATGGCTCAGGTGAAGGCGAATCCCCGCGCTTGCCGCAACTTCAAGAGCCTCCTCCACCGATTCCAGAAGACGCTCCCCCTCGCTGCGGAGGTGGGTCGTATACGGACGATCAAACTTGCGCAGTACCGTCGCAAGTCCGGTCATCTCCTCCCGGGATGCAAACTTCCCCGGTACATAAAGAAGTCCGCTCGAAAGCCCCAGCGCTCCCTGTTCCAGCATTTCACGCAGAAGCCGCTGCTCCCGTTCCAGATCCCCTGGAGTCCCTTGGACGTTCTCATATCCCAAGATATTGGCCCGCAAGGTGTTGTGTCCGCAAAGGAAGCCTGCGTTTATTGACGGCTTCCGGGCGGAAAGGACTTCCGTATAACTCTGAAAGTCGTTCCAGTCCAACGGGATACCATAGATTTTGTAAAGTTCCTGCAAGTGGGCGCGGACCTCTTCGGTCCGGATCGGAAAGGCGGAGAGACCGCAGTTCCCAGAAATTTCGCTGGTGATCCCCTGGGAGATCTTTCCTTCCGCTTCCGGGGCCGCCAGAAGGGAGAGATCCGAATGCGCATGTGCGTCGATGAATCCCGGAACGAGCGTCAGTCCGCGGGCATCTACAAACTCGGCATCCTCTACTTGGAGAGGGGAGGGGGAGACTGCCCGGATCCGTTCGCCTTCCACAAGAACCCACCCGCAAAACGGCGACGCTCCGGTCCCGTCAATGATCTCCGCATTACCAATCAGAATTTTCGACATCGCGGATCCCCTGTCTGACCCGTTTCCGGACGGTTTGAGAGGCTTTTTCTCCCCCCTCCTTTGCGCGGGAGAGGGCTTCGCTGCCGACTTCTCCGCCTGTTGTCACCAGGTCGCTGTACGCATCCCTGACGGTTTGACGGGTTTTCCGCAGAGTCTCGTCCGTTTTCTGCACCGCCTGATCGCGGAGATCATCCGCGGCAAGTTTCGCCCGGGCTTTCGCATCCCGTTCCGCCGCAACAGCTTTATCTTTCAGACACTGGACGGCGAAGTGGAAATTCTCCCGTGCTCCCGTCCAGCCCCGGGCGATCCGGTTCCGGGTTCGCAGAAGAAAGTTTTCCGCCCGCATCGCCGGTTCGCGCACAAGCGAGCTCTCCCCTCCCGAAGAGGATAAAATCAGAAAAAAGCAGGCTGTACAGGTGGCAATTTGACGTTTCATGCTGTACAATACACGAAAAACGGATATTTTTCAACAACGGCGGATGATGAAAGATGAAGAAATTCAGAATTGTGGCGGATGATAAAATTCCCTTCCTGAAAGAGTCGCCTCTTGCGGAGTTGACCGATTTGCTGTTCCTGCCCGGTGCGGCGATCTCGCGCAGAGATCTGATGCACGCGGATGCGCTGATTACCAGAACCCGGACAAAATGCAATGCGGCGCTGCTCGACGGTACTCCGGTTCGCATGATCGCCACGGCAACGATCGGATTCGATCACATCGACCGCGAATATTGTGCCGAAAAGGGGATTCGATGGAACAATGCGCCGGGGTGCAATGCCGATTCCGTGGCGCAGTATCTGACGTCGCTGCTGGTGGTGCATGCGGAGAAAACGGGGACGATGCTTGCCGGAAAAACAATTGGAATTGTCGGCGTCGGCAATGTCGGGTCGCGCGTGGCGAAAGTCGCGCAGATTCTCGGTCTGCATGTCCTGCTCAACGATCCGCCCAGGCAGAAAGCCGAAAACAACAATCTCTTCGTCCCGCTGGAACAGATTCAGCGCGAGGCGGATTTCATCTCCTTCCATGTCCCGCTTCAGAAACAGGGGGAATTCCGCACCGAGGCTCTGGCGGATGAGAATTTCTTCCGGAATCTGCGGCGTGCTCCTTTCCTGATCAACTCCTCCCGCGGAGAGGTGGTCTGCGGGGAAGCTCTGAAAGACGCTCTCCGCAAAGGAGCCGTCTCCGGCGCCGCACTGGACGTCTGGGAACACGAACCGGACATCGACCGTGATCTGATGAATCTCCTCGAATTCGCCACTCCCCATATCGCCGGCTATTCCGCGGATGGAAAGGCGAACGGAACGGCCGCATGTGTGCGGAATATTGCAAATTTCTTCGGGCTTGATGCGGCAGAAAACTGGTATCCGAAAGTCCCCGATCCGGTAAACCGGGCGGTCCCTGCCGACTCCCTCTTCTCCGCGGTGACGGCGGCATACGATATCCGGAACGATGACCGGAAACTGCGGGAATCTCCTGAAAACTTTGAAAAACTGCGCGGTTCCTATCCCCTCCGGAGAGAGTTCCCCGCGTTCCTCGTAAAAAAAGAAGGACGGAACAACACCATCCTTCCCATCTTGAAACAACTCAACTTCCAGCTGGAAGAGTAAGATCCCTCTTCCCGTTCGTCTCTTCCCCGCCCGGAGAAATGTGCCCGTGTCAGGAGTAAAGACGGTAAAGGCGGTTCATTGCCAGCGCAAACAGTTCCGCCGTCAGCTCCGCGTCAAACATCGCGCGGTGCGCGTCGCCTGAAATCCCTTTCCCCAGCGACAGGGAGAGACGAAGCGACTGGAGACTGTAGCTCGGCATCCCCGGAAATGCCTTGCGCACAATCGCAATGGAATCATACGCTCCGCTGTTCCAGGTCAGCAGTCCGCACCGATGAAGACTCTCCTGCAGAAACGCCAGATCAAACCGGGCGTTGTGCGCCACCAGCTTGCTTCCTTCCGCAAACGCCACAAACTCCTCTCCGACCTTGTGAAACGTGGGGGCATCCGCCACCATCTCATCGGTAATTCCGTGCACCGAAGCCGCCCGGCGGGGAATCGGCATCTGCGGATTGATCAGCGAGGTGTAGCGCGAAAGGGTCCCGTCCGTTTCGATCCGGACCGCTCCGATTTCAACCGGACGGTCGCGCACCGGACTCATTCCGGTTGTCTCAAAATCAAAGACCGTGTACGGCCCGAGTTCCTGCCACTGTTCCGCCATGGATTCGGCTTTCCGGAGAGGCGCCCCCGAAAGAACGCCTCTCTCTCTTCTGATCCGCTTATTTCGAATAGCCGTTCGGATGGGTCGCCAGCCATTTCCAGACGGATTCAATGATGGCGGACGCATCTTCGTACTGCGGTTTCCAGCCCAGTTCCTGACGGGCCCGGGTGGAGTCGGCAATCAGACGCGGCGGATCGCCCGGACGGCGGGGAACCACTTCCGCGGGAATCGGATGACCGGTCACTTTCCGCGCCGTCTCCAGAATTTCCTTCACGCTCAGTCCGCTGCCCGTTCCGAGGTTGTAGTGGCCGCTCTTCGGCGCATAGAGCGCCTTCTCGTGTGCCTGGGCAAGGTCGAGAATATGGATATAGTCGCGGATGCAGGTGCCGTCCGGCGTATCGTAATCGTCGCCGAAGAGCATCGCCTTTTCGCGTTTTCCCTGGGCAACCTGGAGGAGAATCGGGATCAGGTGGGTTTCCGGATTGTGATCCTCTCCGTATTTCCCGGTGGCGCCGGCCGCGTTGAAGTAGCGAAGCGCCGCGTATTTGAGCCCGTAGATCCGGCTGTACCAGTTGAGAACCTTCTCAAAGCAGAGTTTGGATTCACCGTACGGATTGATCGGATGCTGGGGGGCGTCTTCCTTGATCGGAATTTCCTTCGGTTCCCCGAAGGTGGCCGCCGTGCTGGAGAACACAAAGGTTTTGACGCCGCCTTCCACGGCCGCGTCCGCAAGGTTGATTGCGTTGGCAAGGTTGTTGTTGAAGTATTTGCTCGGATTCTTCATGGATTCGCCGACCAGGGAGAAGGCGGCAAAGTGCATGACGGCGTCGTATTTCCCGTCTTTGACGACCTTGATCAGGTTGTCGCGGTCGCTCAGATTGGCTTTGATGAATTTGGCTCTCGGGTCGACGGCCTCGATATGTCCGGTGATCAGATCATCGAAAACGGTGACTTCATAGCCTCTGTCCAGCAGGTATTCGGCGCAGGCGCTGCCGATATAACCCGCTCCTCCGGTCACAAAAACACGCATGGTTCTGCCTCCTGTTTCAGTGTTCGTTCTGAGCTGACAATGTACCACGGAAAATGGATTTCTGCAAATTCCAAAGAGAAAATATTTCCCGGATTTTTTCGTTGCGGGGAATCTTTTCTCTTTTTTCCCCTTCAGCAAGGGGAGAGCTGTTCGCCGCCGTCCGCCCGGATGCACTGCCCCGAGATGTAGCGCCCGCCTTCCGAGCAGAGAAAGAGAACCAGAGAGGCGATGTCTTCCGGCGTGCCGACATGTTCCAGAGAACTCAGTCCCGGAAGAGGTGTTTTCCGGTCCCCTCCATAAAGCTCCCGGGTGCGCGGCGTGTTGATGTTCCCCGGAATCACGCAGTTGACGCGGACCCCCGAATGACGGGTATAGGCCGCAAGACAGCGCGTATATTCATGAATCGCCGCTTTCGCAACCGGATACGCTCCGAAGTGTCCCGCGGTCTTCCAGCCTCCGCATCCGGCGATCGAGCCGATGGTCACCACGCAGCCCGAGCCCCGCTCCATCATCGCCGGAACGATTTCCCGGCAGCAGTAGACGGTCGAATCCAGATTGCTGCGCAGAACTTCATGAAACAGCCGGCTCTCAAAATGCAGAACATCCTGCTTCCCCTGATCCGGGATGTCGCCTCCGGCACAGCAGATCAGCAAATCGGGTTCTCCGAGTTTTTCCCGAACTTCCGCTGCGGCGCGGCGCGCCTCCTCCTCGTTTCCAAGATCGGCATGAACGGGGAGAACCCGGACTCCGCAGCGGGCGGAGAGCTGTTCCGCCGCATCGAACAGAGTCGTTCCTTCCTGATACTGCACCAGACGCGCGTCACTGCGGCCGTGAAGGGCAACATCCGCTCCGCATTCCGCAAGAAATTCCGCAATGGTCCGTCCGATTCCGCGGGAGGAGCCTGTCACCCATGCGATTTTCCCTTTCAGACTCGTTGAATACATCCGTTTTCCTTTCCTGATTCTTTCTTTCTGTGAGAATTGAGAAAATGTCCGCATCCGTCCGTCTACTGCCGGATCACCGGGATGGAACACCCGGATGCAATTCGTGCAATCCATTGCGCCGGAAGCTCTTTCGGCGGAAACGGCGCTTCGAAGATCCGTTCCATGCCCAGTCGGCGCGCCTTCGGGACTCCCAGCGGATGATAGGGCTCCACCTCCACCTGCCGGACATGGGAAAGCGTTCGGACGAGTGCGGCGATCGCATCCAGTTCCTCCGGGGAGTCGTTCCAGCCGGGAATCAGCGGACAGCGCAGATGAAGTTCCGCGCCCGCACGGTCCAGCGCATGGAGATTGTCGAGAATCCGGGAATTCTCCTGTCCGGTGAAGCTGCGGTGTTTCTCCGGATCGAGCGTTTTGATGTCGAACAGAAACAGATCCGTGTCCGGCAGGATCTCCAGATAGTGTTCAAGAGGGGCGAAGCCGCTGGTTTCCATCGCGGTGGAAAGATGGTTTTCTCCGGCCAGCTTCAGCAGTTCCCGTGTGAAGGGATACTGGGCCATCGGTTCGCCGCCGGACAGCGTGAGCCCTCCGCCGGAATTTTCATAGAAGGGACGGTCCCTGAGCACCTGTTCCATCACCGATTCCGGCGTACGCGGCTCGCCGCAGAGCTCCAGCGCGTCGAACAGACAGCTTCGGGCGCAGAGTCCGCATCCGGTGCAGAGCTGCCGGCGGAAGACGTGGGTCCCGTTCTTCAGCACATGACATCCGTGCGGACAGGCGTTACGGCACTTTCCGCATCCGGTGCACTTCTCCGGCGAAAACAGAATCTCCGGCTTTGCGCTCCAGGACTCCGGATTATGGCACCAGAAGCAGCGCAGCGGACAGCCTTTCAGAAATACGGTGGTCCGGATTCCCGGACCGTCGTGAATGCTGAAGTTCTGAATGTCGAAGACGATCCCGATGGAACTTCCCTTCTCCGGCGTTTCCGCCGTATGGTCGGCCGTGTTCATTCCGGATCACTCCACTTCTTCCGAGGTCCGGGCGATGATGTTTTCCTGCAGCGATTCGTTCAGCTTGACGAATGTTGCGGAGAACCCGGAAACGCGCACCCGCAGATTCTTGTATTTCTCCTGATCCGCCTTTGCCGCAATCAGCTCTTCCCGCGAGAGATAGTTGAGCTGGATATGCAGTCCGCCGGCTTTGAAATACGTTTCGATCAGAAGAACGAGTTTTTCGAACCCCTCTTCGTTCCGGACGGTTGAATTGTCCACGGTCAAATTCATGATTGTGTTTCCGCAGAGGACCCCGGTGGGATCCATCTGCGCGACCGAGAGAAGGTGAGAGGTGATGCCGTTGAGTTCCTTGCCGTAAACCTGACCGCTTCCGAACGTGAGGGCGCTTCCGGCAACGCGTCCGTCCGGGGTCGCTCCCGTGAGAGAACCGAAAAACGCAAAGTGCGGATTGTAGCCGGTCAGATTCCCGTAGGTGAGCTCTGTGCCGAACAGGTCGGTCCGGTCTTCGGCAAAGCGGTAGAGACTTTCGTTCAGCCGGCGGGCGATCGAGTCGGAGTACTCGTCATGATTGCCGAAGAATCGTCCGTCGCGGAGGATTTCCAGCCGGAGGTCTTCCGCGCCCTTCCAGTCGGCGTCCAGCGCGGCGAGGAGTCGTTCCAGCGTGACGCGTTTCTCGTCGTAGACAAACTGGCGGATCACGGTCAGCGAATCGATCAGATTGGTTCCGCCCATCAGATTGACGCCGCCGCCGCGGGCAAGCTTTGCTCCGCCGCGCGTCGCGCTTTCCGCCCGCTCGATGCACCCTTCCAGAAACAGCGAACTGAGAACGTTGCAGTCCCGGGAGCGCAGAATGTTGAAGCGGTTGGAGTATTCCAGCATCAGCTCCAGATCCTTGAAGAACTCCTGCTCGTAGATGGTGTAGAAGGCGTTGAAATCGGGACACTCCAGAATTTCGGACCGCCGTTTGTTCAGCGTGTTCAGCAGGGAGCGGACAATGTTGCAGGTGTTGCCGCCCAGCGAAATTCCGCCCTGATACGCCGGTTCGTTGCAGCCGACCATGATGTAGTCGCAGGCGACCTCGAACGGAAGGTGGTTGATCTTCTGCATCGAGGCGATCCGCGGTTCGTCGTTGACAAAGGCAATGCGCTTTTTGGGATCGTGCCGTTCCCGGTCCATGGTGCGGCGGAGAATGGCGCGCGGGGTTTTGTTCGTCCACCGCAGCGAGACCTGCGGACGTTCGAGGGGAAGTTCCATCATGGATTCCAGAATGAGTTCGGAAAGTTCATTGTATCCGTCTTCATGCTCCCGCGTGTAACCGCCGATGACAAAGTGGGATTCGGCGCCCCGGTCGCTGTTGCCGCTGCTGTTGGGCGTATGGGCGTGAATGTGGATGAAGAGTTCCTGAAGGAGTTCCTTTGCATGATCGCGCGTCAGCGTGTGATCGTCGATCTCCTTCCGGAAGAAGGGGTGGAGATACTGGTCGGCGCGTCCGATGCTGTCGGGCAGGAATTCGAAGCAGAAGAAGACGCACTGGACGGCCTCTTCAAAGGTCCGGGCGGGATTCATCGGCACCTGAAGACAGTGTTCCGCAAGGCGCAGAAGTGTCTGACGGCGTTCCGGATCGGAAGAGTTCCCCGCCTGGTTCAAAACCCGGGTCCGGCATTTGTCGGCGAACAGGGAGATGCCGCGGATCATCATTTCGAGTGCGGCGAGGAAGGCCAGATTGTCGCGTCTGCCGAGAAAGTTCTTCCGCGCCCGGTTGATCTCCCGGATATAGCCGTTCAGGCCCAGCCGGATCACTTTTTCAAAATTCGCATTGGAATGCTGCCACTCCAGCGTGCAGAGATTCTCCTGCGGCTTGTTGTAATATTGTCCGACCGCTTCGCGGAACGCCGGATGACCGCTCCGCGTGAAAATATCCCCGGGAACCGGACAGTTCGAAAGACGCGGCACCCCGATCAGATTGCTCTCTTCCGGAAAAAACGGCTCCTGGGCATTCAGAAATTCCGTGAGACGTTTTGCGATCCGCATCGGCTCCGCGAGCTTTTCATCGAACGGATCAAACTCCACCTGGACCACATTCGGATTGAGTTCTTCTTTCTGAACACGTTCCACCATGCGCCGGATTCTGTCATTCATCGAGTGTTTCTCCTATTTTTTTGAAATGGTTCGGCGTTTTTTGTTCTGGAGACAATATGGCGCATAAAAAGGAGTTTTTGAATGTCTTTTTTAACGAAAAACATGTCATTTTCTGATTGATGCTTTTCAGGAACCCCTCTTTGCAGAGCTCTCTTTTCAGAAAAGGACTTGCTTTTTCTCTGCGGAACGGTATCGTATCGAAGGGGAATTTCCCCTGCAAAAAAAGTATGGAGGATTTGAACATGAAACGACGGATGCTCACATTCATTCTCTGCGCCGGAGCCGCACTTCTGCTTGCCGCATGCGGCGACGATTCCAAGCCCGCGGCCAAATCGGAAGCCGCCGCGGAAAAAACGGCCGGAAGCGTCGAAAAAACAACCGACTATCTGACGGGAAAGAAACCGCTCGAACAGGGACGCAAAGCCACGGAAAAACTGAACAAACTTCAGTCGGACTACAACAAGAAGCTCGAAAACGAGCTCAATCCGTAAAGAGAAACGCCCCGGATCCCCGCGCAGAGGATCCGGGAGCGAACGGTGGAAAACGGCGGACTGTTTCTCCCGGGACAGGGATCAATCCGCCGAGAGGAGCGCGGATCAGGAATAGATCTTCCACTCCTTGAATTCGGGCAGATATTTCCGGAGTAACTCGAGATCGAAACCGTTCTGCTCAATGACTTCGCGGTAGAATGCCGCGCTCGGTTTCGGCGTGCGCCGGAACGTCTTGAAATCGACATGGACCAGGCCGAACCGGGGACGGAAACTTCCCCATTCAAAATTGTCCAGAAAGGACCAGTGATAGTATGCGTCGATTTTCGCGCCCCGCTTTTCGGCCTCTTGGAGCGCCTGGAGATGGCGCGCGAGATAGAGAATGCGGAAGCGGTCATCGTCGCATGCCACTCCGTTTTCCGTGATCTGAACAGGCAGATCGTGCAGTCGTTCCAGCTGACGGATCAGCCCTTCCGGATAAAACTCCTCCAGATAGAACGGTTCGTCGATCATCCGGATCCGGCAGCAGGCCGGACGCGGAACAGTCCCCTGAAATTTCCGCGCCGAAACAAAGTGGCGCGTGTAATAGTTCAGCGCCCAGAAATCGCAGGATCCGCGAAGTCCCGGAATCTCCTCGGCATCCCGATGGGGGGAGAGCACGATCCCCGTCCGGACCGCATGGAAGAAAAACCGGTTCCCGACCCAGTCCCGGAGATCCGCCCGGACCCGGTCAAAGAAGTCCTCCGGATTTTCCGGCTGCCAGTCCACCAGCGCGTGCGCCGTGCTGACCGGCGCGTTTGAATAATTCCGGATCAGCTCCGCCGCCCGCGCGTGGGCGACGAGGCAGTTGACTTTCCGTTCCACACAGCGCGGATCCTCGCTGCCGTTGAATTCGTTCAGGACGATCCAGCTGTCCGCATACGGAGCCACCTGCGGGACCAGATACTCCAGATGCCGCAGAAAATAATCCACATTCTCTCTCCTGTGGAACTCTCCCATCTCTTCAAACCATTGCGGATGAGAGAGATGCATCAGAGTGACGCAGATGCGGATCTTCTTTTCCTTCAGGAGTTCCAGAACCTGAAGATACCATTTCATCTCCGCTTCATCGTGAACGCCCGGAGCCGGTTCGATCCGGGGCCATTCGAGCGAAAGACGGAAGGCCTGATGCCCCAGCTCCGCCAGCAGATCAATATCCTGACGGTAGAGTTCCCGGAAGTTGCAGGCTTTGCCCGAGCATTCCGGAAATTTTCCGTCCAGCTCCATCCGGTATTTGTGAGAATGGATGTTGCCGCCTTCGATCTGATGCCCCGCGGTGGCGGAGCCCCAGAGAAAGCCCGGTCGAAATGTCACGGGTTCGGGAAGAGAAAACACACCCAGCATACGAGGATCTCCTGTTTGTCAGAATTGGCGCAGAATATCAATGACCGGATCGCCGTGGCCCATCACATGGATCCGTTCTTTTCCGAAGTCCAGATAGGTCGCACTGGAGGGGATCGGCGTGCAGATGCCGGGATCGCGCTTTTCCTGCTCTTCAGCTTCCGCCATTTTGCGACGGTTGATGAACAGGGCGTTTTCCAGCTGTGCCGGAGTCAGTTTGACAATCTCTCTGCCTGCCAGATGACAGATCAGATTGTAGAAGAGCTGGGCGTTGTCCCCCTGTTCCAGCATGAACGGACGGAGAAACCAGTGATCGCTCATGAAGATGACCCGTCCTCTGCCGAACGGAATTTCCGCGATCATCGGTCTGCCTTTGAGCGTGCTTTCTGCGGGGGAATTCAGAATTGCCCGTCCGTTCGGCGGGAGTCTGTTCAGACAGCCCGCACCGGCCGAGACAAAGGTGCGGACAAAGCGTGCGGCAGGGTGATCGGTGAAATCCCGGCATTCCACATTGAGGTTGTCCTCGTCGGGGAAGCGGGGGTTCCAGTTGTAGAGCACGTTGCGCCGGAGCCCGGCGTGATCCAGTCCGAGCGGAACGGTCAGGGCCCGGCTGTGCGAGCTGGTGTGATGGTTCAGTTCCGCACTGTGTCCGATCAGAAGACTGCCGCCTTTGCGGACAAAGTCCAGAATCGTTTTCGCATAGGCTGGATCACAGGGGGGGCGGAGGCTCTGGTAGAAGAGAACGTCAATGCCGTCCAGCGGGTCGCCGATCTGCAGTTCGCGGACATTGAACCCGTTGTCTGTCAGCAGTTTGCGCGCGGTCGGAATGACGCCGTGCACCTTGATGAGTCCTCCGTAGACGGGGGTGATCCCGACGGTTGGACAGCCCGGTTTTTCCGGGGTCTTTCTCCACAGCTCCGAGAGCATCGCGTGACGAATCGGCGAGATCCCTTTCAGAACCATTTTCCGGCTCTGTTCCGGTTCGATCAGAAGAACGACCGGATTGTACTGTTCCAGCACGAGAGGAATTCCTTCCGCCAGCTCTTTCTCTGTCCACAAGTCGTTGCCGGAAAGAGATTTGAAGATGATGTTCCGGTCCACGTTCCGGACTTGCGCCCGTCCCCGGAAGGCGACAGGAAGACGGACCTTGCCGGTGTTGCCGTAGTTCTGCAGATAGATCAGAGTCCGTCCTTCGCGGTCGGTGAAGATTTTGCCGTCCACATAAGGAGGAAGCACTTTGTTGCCGACAGGAATAAGCCTTTGATGAGCAATGACTTTTGATTCATTCAGAATCCGGTCGAAGAGCTTCCGCGTACTTGCCGGATCGAAGTTCCCGGCAAGGGTGTAGACGCTGCCTTTGCCGATCCGGTTCCGGAGAAGAGCCGGGTGACCGTCGGCGAAGCGGGCGAGAACTTCGGCTCCGGCGGATTGGAGGACGGCTCGGGATGTCTTGTCGACAAATCTTTGATCCAGAAGGACTTGTCCGATTCCATCGACCGATGTTTTTCGCAGTTTGCTCTCCCGGGAGAGTGTCCGGGTTCCGGTGAGAGGGGAGGGATCGAGACGGCCGTGGAAATCGTCGTCGATACAGAGCGTCTCGTAGTTGACGATCAGGACGCCGCCGCGGGAGACGTACTCCCGGAGTTTCGGAAGAAGCGCTCCCGGAATCCGGAGATTGTCGCCCATGACGATGACTTTCACATCCGGAATCTTTTTCATCAGGTCGCAGTTCCGCAGGACCAGCGGTTCATGAAAGCCGAACAGAAGATTACCGTAATAGTTCATGAAGTCGCGGGTGGCGGGGCCGGAAACCTGTTCGACATAGTCCCGGTGTCCGATGCTTCGAAGAGTCTCCTGATTCCAGATGACGGCAACCTGCGCCTTCGGCGATGTGTTCCGGTCCGACAGAAACGGCATGACACTCAGAATCGACGCACGCAGCTGCGGGAGAATCCGCGATTCCGGCGTATAGAACGCATCCTCGTACGAGACCATCACGCCGCGCATCCCGTGAACCGCCTGACTCCAGAGAAAACTGCGCACATGACGCCGGTCTCTGACACCCGTCTTCATCCCCGGCCGCCGCTCCTCCGGAAGAACCAGCGGAATCGTGTTCAGCGTGACAAATCCTCGGATCCCTCCGTAATAGGAGCCTCCGTGAAAATAGCGGTTTTCGATGATCGCGGCAAGAACGTTTGTATCCCGGAGTTTCCCGGTGATGTCGAAGGTCCAGCTTTCGCTGTGGCCTTTGACCGAGCCGAGCTTTTCGCCGTTCAGATAGATGTCCGCCTTGTCCGCAAAGGATTTCCCGTTCAGATAGAGACGTCCGGTGCGCGGGGCCTCCTTCGGAAGCGGAAAGGTCTTCCGGTAGAGGCCGACCTGACAGAGTTTGTAGCCCGATTCCGCCCACATGGCGGGAACTTTGATCCCGCCCCACGAACGGTCGTCGAAACCGGGAGTCCACCAGTCGGGAGGGGTGGCGCGTGTCGCATCGAAAAACTTCCAGCCGGAGTGGAGGTCGAGAAGGGTCTGCTGGCGGACATCGCTTTCCGAGGCCCCGCGGGTCGAAACGTGCATTCCGGATTCCGCATTCATGATCGGCATCCCGGTCGCTCCGCTGTGATAGAGCATATCGAAGGAAAAGAGCGGCTTCAGCATCGTCGCGGCAAACGCATAGGACATGTAGCCCATGCTTTCCACATATGGGACGCCGACCTCGTGCGAGTAGAAATCGGAGCCGCGCCGGACGCTTTCCGGACTGAGACCGGCACTGCCGTAGTCGTCCGGAAGGGAGAGGTGACACTGCGTGGTGGAAAGCACATGCGGATCGGGATCGTACCGGCGCATGAGTTTCATGTAGTGTTCGATGGCATCTCCGCCGCGCTGCTCCTGAAATTTTCTCCAGTCCACGGTCAGATTCGGATGCCGGAGCGATTCCCGGCGGAAAAGGGACTCGCGGGGAAGATTCAGACGGCCCCCGTCCTGAAGAAAGCCGGGCGGGTTGACCTCGTCGAAACTGCGGAAGGAGGTGCCCCAGGCCCGGTTTGCGCGGGAAAGATCGCCGTGATACTTTTCCCGCATGGAGTCGGCAAACGCCTTCCGGCTGATCGGATGGGTGTTGTCGTACATCATCTCATTGAAGAGTTCGTAGCAGAAGATCGGGAACTTGCGGGTGTGGCGCATCCAGGATTTGTACATTTCCTGATAGCAGCGTTCGCCGTCGGGGTGATAGGGATCGTAGGCGACGAAGTGACCGGCGTCCCGGATTTCGTCAAATTCGCGGAATTTCGGAAGTTCTCCGCTCCGGGGGCTGGCTTTGTGTTCGTGCCAGAAGCGGATCTTGTTCCGGAGAAGACGCGCGATGATGCCTTCGTACCACGGATTGTCTTTCCAGTGGAGGACAAGTTTCCCGTCGTTTTTGTCGCGCCACGGCGTGTAGAGAGTGTAGATTTCCGCGGCGTTGAAGATCGAGACGTCGACGCCGCAGAGACGCATCAGCCAGGGGGCCGTCTCCACATCCAGCTGCCAGGCCCCGAGAAGAAAGACCGGTCTGCCGGAACGGACAAAGTTGGTGCCCGAAACTTTCGTATCCCAGGCTTCCGGAAAGAAGCGGTCGCAGCGTTCCGTTTTTGCCGGAAGCCGGATCGGGAGAATTTTGTAGCCGGCGCTTTGCTTCTTCTCTTCCGCGGGGGAAGCGGAGTCCGAAGGGCCGGAGGGGGAAAAACGGAATTTCAGGTCCGCAAGAAGAAATTTCTGTCCTTTCGGGCTGTTGTAGAGCTGAAGGTGCGTGACGGAGTCCCGCGAAAGTTTCCCGTCCGCAATGACTTTCCCCGGCCACGTCAGAAGACGGAAATCGCGGAGTTTGACCGTATATTCCTTCCATTCCGGACGGTGTTTGACCGAATAGTACCAGGTCTCCCCGTCCGAGTTGTCGGACAGGACGAACAGAACCTCCTTCTGCGTGCAGCCCGGAAGCATCCGGATCGCAAACGAGAGTCCGTCCAGCGATTCCCCTTTCGGAATCGGCAGTTTCAGGTCGATGTGACCGCTGGGTTCCGGCATGTCGAAGAGAAGCGCGGTTCGTCCCTTGTACTTCTCCTGAGCGGTGACGGCTTTCAGTTTTCCCCGCGGAAAGGAATACCACTGCGGCGCGAGTTTCTCCATGTCGCAGACTTTTTCCGAGGCTCCCGCGGCTAGAGCCGACAGGGCCAGGAGGCTGAAAAGAACTCTTCGGATTGTTCTTCGGTGCATTTGATTTCTCCTGTGATTGGAAGCGTTTGGATGATGAGAAGTTGTTACCAGGTCGGGGCGTACATGCCGATCAGCTGCCAGGGGGCCTTTTCCGTTGCGACCCGATAGGCGCTTGCATGGCCGTCCGCATGAACGACGTTGTTGAGACGGGTGTGACGGTTGAACTCTTCCGGATTTTTGAGTCCGGACCATGCGTAGTACTCGGTGCTGGCAGTCGTCGAGGACCACGTGTAGCAGTTGTAGGTGTAGGAGGAGCTGGGGCCCCTGCGCTGATCGGCAAACAGCATCGCCGAGGAGGGAAATTTCAACCGCGTGCTCTTGCCGCAGAGATTCAGAAGACCGTAGGTGTTGTACCCGTACTGGTTGATGCTCGAAAAGTCCGTCGAGGAGGGGCATTTGAACAGTTTCAGCTTCGGATGCAGGATGCCCGCTTCCCCCGGCTTGAAGTAGTCTTCCGTTTCCGGAATCCCGAAATACAGATGTCCCCAGATCCGCATGACCCCGTGCGTCAGCTGATTGAAATAGGTGGTTTCAAACATGCAGAAATAGTCGTTGTTCTCGTTCAGATAGGTGGCGTTGACGACCCCAAGCTGCTTTAAATTGGAGAGACAGCTCCCCGTCCGCGCCTTCTCCCGCGCACTGTTCAGCGCCGGAAGAAGAAGCGAAACAAGAATCGCAAGAATCGCAATTACTACAAGAAGCTCTATCAAAGTAAATTTTCGGAAACACTTCCGGGAAGCCGGAGGAATCGAAACGGGCGGGAAGACGGTCTGCATGGTTTTGGGATCTCCTTGGTTGGGTTCTGGGTCAGTGAAGGGTGAAGTGCGTCTGGAAATTGTCGCGGAAGTTGGAGAGCTTTCCCGCGGCGAGAAGATGGATCGCGGCAATCTGGGTTTCGTACAGACGGTCCAGTTCCTCCTGCGTGACAAATTCCTGAAAAACGCCGGAGATCCGCGGAAGAACCTCCTTCGAATCCGAAAAAAGAATCTCGTGAAGCGATTCCCCGATGCGGATGCCGCTGCGCTGAAATTCGTCGATCCACTCTTCGCAGTGATTGCCGAAGCGGAAACAGAAGATTTCCCGTTCGGCGATCCCGTCGCGGAGAAGTTTCCGGAAAACGGCTTTCCGTTCGCGGTCCCGCGTTTCGCGGTCGGGGGCGTTCGGGGTGCGGACGGTTTGGATTCGGAGTTGTGTACGGGTCTCCCGGCAGAAGGCGCGCAGTTTTTCCGTCGGCTCCTTCAGGTAGGGAACATCGGAAAGATGATCGGGAAGAAGGACGGTCAGATTGTGAATCCCGGTCTGTTTCGCCCGCTCCATCAGCGGGGCATAGGTGTCGGAGGCAAAGCCCAGACGGTTATAAGTGAGATCATCGTAATCGCCCTCCCGGAAATCGCCCAGAAACAGGGTCGGGAAGGGGAGGGCGCCGCAGATGCGGATCTCTTCTTTCCGGAACTCCGTCCCGACGATGACCGCGCAATGGCAGTGCCACTGGCTGAGTTTGACAATTTCGTCTTTCAGGATCGTGCGCTTGAACTCCGCATCCGATTTCCGGGCGAGCGGGACATTGACGGAGCGAATCTGGAAATTCATCCGTCCAATCGCCAGCGGACTGTCGTAAAACGAGGTGACGCGCCGGACAAACGAATTGTTGTCGATGGTCCCGTCAAACGAGAAGATCAGCACCTCGATGATCTCCGGCATCGCCGCGGTCGCGCTGACAAACAGTCCCTTCCGTCCGCGGCTGACAATCAAACGCCGCTTCTCCAGCTCCCGGATCGACTTGATCACCAGCGGCTGGCTGACCGAAAAGCGTTCCGCAATCCACCGGGTCGTCGGCAGTTTGGAAAGCGCCGGAAGCCGTCCAGAAAGAATCTCCCGCTCCAGATATTTCACGATCGCCTCTGTCGTGCACTCTTTTCCCGTATGGATGGATGTCATCGGATCCGCCTGTCTTTTTCTAGTTTGATAACTTTTGATAAATAAATTATATCACAACCGTTCGAAAAGTCAAGGGGGCAGACTCTTTTTTCCCAAAAAAAACTCCAGTTGGACGGCGGAGCGCTTCCGGCGGAAAAGACGCGGGAAATCAGTCTGAAAAAAAAAGCCCGTGCTTGAAAAAAGTGAGATTGAAGATACATTTAAACAATCCGGATTTGCCGCGGATTGCCGATTGGCCGGAGGATCGGTCGCTTTTTCGATCCCCCCTTTGCAAAATGCCCGGAATCCGCCGGGCGCTTTTTCAGCAGCAGAGCGGAGTGCGGCGATCAGGCAGAGACGTGGAAACGGGAGGTTCCTCTTCCTGATTTCTGCATGCGGGAGCGCTTCGGGACTCCCGATCCGGGAGGGCTCCTCCATACAGGAAGGAGCCACGCAGAAAAAATTCCCCCGGAAAACGGTGCCCGGCGGAGAGAAAACAGCAGGAGAGATTTGGGTGGAAATGAACAGCAATCGAATTCTTGTCACGGGCGGCGCGGGATTCATCGGATCCGCAGTGGTCCGGCATATTATCAAAAATACCGGAGATGCGGTCTGCACGGTGGATAAACTCACCTATGCGGGCAATCTGGAAAATCTGGCGGAGGTGGCGGAGGACCCCCGATTCCGTTTCGAAAAGGTCGATATCTGCGACAGGCAGGAGCTGGACCGCGTGTTCCGCTCCTTCCGTCCGACCCATGTGATGCACCTCGCGGCGGAATCCCATGTGGACCGTTCCATCGACGGCCCCGGAGAGTTCATCCGGACCAACATCGTCGGAACGTACACCCTTCTGGAGGCGGCCCGCAGCTACTGGAGCGCGCTGGAGAAAGAGGAGAAGGACTCCTTCCGCTTCCACCATATCTCCACGGACGAGGTGTTCGGCGATCTGAACGGCCCGGAGGATTTCTTCCGCGAAACAACCCCCTACGCTCCGAGCTCCCCTTACAGCGCCAGCAAGGCCTCCAGCGACCACCTGGTCCGCGCCTGGATGCGGACCTTCGGGCTCCCGACCATCGTGACCAACTGTTCCAACAATTACGGACCGTATCACTTCCCGGAAAAGCTGATTCCGCTGGTGATTCTTCATGCGCTCGACGGAAAGGAGCTCCCCATCTACGGAAAAGGGCTTCAGATCCGGGACTGGCTCTATGTGGAGGATCACGCAAGGGCACTCTATCTCGTTGCGACAAAAGGGGTTCCGGGGGAGACTTACAACATCGGCGGACATAATGAAAAGACCAATCTGGAAGTCGTCCGCACGATCTGTTCCCTGCTGGATGAGCTCCGTCCGCGTCCGGACGGGAAATCGTATGCGGAACAGATCGTCCATGTGAAGGATCGTCCGGGACACGACCTGCGCTATGCGATCGATCCGTCCAAAATCGCGCGGGAGCTCGGATGGACCCCGCAGGAATCCTTTGAGTCCGGAATCCGGAAAACCGTTCTCTGGTACCTGGAGCACCGGGACGACTGGTGCGCCCATGTGCTGAGCGGAGCCTATAAAATGGAACGTCTGGGAACAGGAGGAAACGCATGAAGGGAATCGTACTGGCCGGCGGAGCGGGAACCCGACTGCATCCGATCACAAAAGGAGTTTCCAAACAGCTCCTCGGAATTTACGACAAGCCGATGATCTATTATCCGATCAGCACGCTGATGCTGGCGGGAATCCGGGAGATCCTCGTGATTACCACGCCGGAGGATCAGCCCTCCTTTCAGCGGCTGCTGGGCGACGGATCCCGGTTCGGGGTTTTCTTCCACTACGCCGTGCAGCCGAAACCGGAAGGGTTGGCGCAGGCGTTCCTGATCGGGAAGGAGTTCATCGGAACGGACTCCGTCGCGCTGGTGCTGGGGGACAATATCTTTTACGGCGCCAATCTCAGCAGACTTCTGCGGAAGGCTACGGAACGGAAGACGGGGGCGACGATTTTCGGATACTATGTCCGGGATCCGGAGCGCTTCGGCGTCGTTGAATTCGACGCGGCGGGCAGCGCGGTCTCCATCGAAGAGAAGCCGGAGCGTCCGAAGTCCAATTATGCGGTCACGGGGCTCTATTTCTATGACAACGAGGTTGTGCGGATCGCGGAAAAGATCCGTCCTTCCGCACGCGGCGAACTGGAGATCACCAGCGTCAACAACGCCTATCTCCAGGCAGGAAAGCTCCATGTGGAGCTCTTCAAGCGCGGTTACGCCTGGCTCGATACCGGAACCCATGACAGCATGCTGGATGCCGCAAATTTCATCCGCACCGTCGAAACCCGTCAGGGACTCCAGATCGCGTGCCTCCAGGAGATCGCATACGAGAACGGCTGGATGACCGCGCAGGAGGTCCTCGACAGCGCGCAGGACATGATGAAAACCGAATATGGACAATATCTGAAACATCTGGTGGAAAAATGAATGTAATGGAAACGGAAATTCCGGATGTGAAAATCATCGAACCGAAAATCTTCGGGGATGCCCGCGGATATTTTTTTGAATCCTGGTCGGATCAGCGCTACCGCGACGCCGGAATCGACTGCAGCTGGGTGCAGGACAATGAATCGCGTTCCCGCTTCGGCGTTCTCCGCGGACTGCACTATCAGGCGGCGCCCTACACGCAGGCAAAGCTGGTCCGGGTGATCCTCGGCGCGGTGCTGGACGTGGCGGTCGACATCCGGAAAGGTTCGCCGACATTCGGAAAACATGTGGCCGTGGAGCTCTCCGGAGAAAACAAGCGGCAGCTGTTCGTGCCGCGCGGATTCGCCCACGGCTTTGTCGTGCTGACCGACGATGTCATTTTCCAGTACAAGTGCGACAATCTCTACGCTCCCTCCCATGAACGGGGAATCGCCTTCAACGATCCCGCCCTCGGCATCGACTGGAAAGTCCGGGTGGAGCACTTCATTCTTTCTCCCAAAGACACCGTCAACCCGCTTCTGAAGGATGCGGAGCTCTTCGAGATCAGCAACCCGGAGTACCTGAAATGAAAAAAGTTCTTCTGACCGGCGGAAAGGGGATGCTCGGCCGGACCATCTGCCGTATTCTTTCCGACCGCTTCTCCATCATCCCGACCGATCTTCCGGAAGCGGACATCACTTCTCCGGAATCCATCGCATCCGTTCTTCGTCAGTATTCTCCCGATGCGGTGATCCACTGCGCGGCCATGACCGCGGTGGATCGCTGTGAGAGCGAGCGGGAGATGGCGGACCGGCTGAATCATCTCGGCAGCGCCCATGTGGCGTCCGCGTGCAGAGATGCGGGGATTCGTCTGATCGCCATCTCCACCGACTACGTGTTTGACGGGGCGGCGGATCATCCGTACAGCGAATATGATGCGGCCAATGGCGGCGCAACCGTGTATGGTCAGACGAAATTTGCCGGAGAACAGGCGGTTCAGCGGATCCTTCCCGACCGCTCCGTGATCTGCCGGATCTCCTGGCTCTACGGATTCGGCGGACCGAGTTTTGTTCATACGATGCTGAAGCTGGCGGACGGAAGCCGTCCGGCTCTGAAGGTCGTGAACGATCAGATCGGCAATCCGACCAGTGCGCTGGCGGTCGCCCGGAAGCTCGGCGAACTGCTGGAGCGTCCGGAGGTGACCGGGATCCTTCACATGACCTGCGAAGGAGAGGCCAGCTGGGCGGAGTTCGCAGAGGAGATTTTCCGTCAGAAGGGAATTTCCCAGAAGGTGATTCCGTGTTCGACGGAGGAGTTTCCGCGTCCGGCGCCGCGCCCGAAAAATTCCCGTCTGATCAAGCGCCGTCTGAAGGAGCTCGGATTCACGCCGATGCCCGACTGGAAAGAGGCTCTGGCGGAATTTCTGAAGAGGGAGACCTTCGAATAAGAAGTTCGTTGCTCAAGTCCGTCCTTTTCCGGCGTGCCGGAAGGAGAGTTTGAGGCGGAGAGGGAACTTTTTCCCATTTTCCCTGTTTTTTTCTCAGCAAAGATCCATAAAGTCCGGTGCCGCAGAGGCTCCGGAGAGAAGAAAAACAGGAGGAAGGAGGTTCCCCATGAATATTTTTGCCGTGGATCCGTCGCCGGAGAAGGCGGCGGAATCGCTGTGCGATGCGCATGTGATCAAGATGATCGTGGAGTCGGCGCAGCTGCTCTCCGCGCAGGACAGACTCAGCGGACGGGATCGCGGATATCGGCTGACGCATGCGGCGCATCCGTGCCGTCGCTGTCTGACCAATCCCCAGAACTACAACTGGCTCTGCGCGCATCTGGAGGCGCTGCTGAAAGAGTATGAATACCGTTTCGGAAAACGTCATCGTTCGGGAGAGCTGTTCCGGGAGTTCTGGAGCGGGTATGGATCGTTTGATCCCGCCGCCCTGACCCTGCCGAAGTGCATGCCGGAGGTGTTCAGGACGGGAGGGGATTCCATCGACGGGGTTGTCGCATCCTATCGGAATTTCTACCGGTTCAAGCGACTGGTGCTTCCCCGCTTCCGGTATACCGGAAGAGAGGCTCCCGAATGGCTTTCGACACCGGGAAAAACGGCGGAAACGTCAGACGGGAGACTTGGGTTCTTCACTGTTCGGGAGCGCAGGAGAGCGTGAAATCCCATTTCCAGACTGTTCCGGCGGGATAGGCGACAAGTTTGGAGCTCCATTCCTTTTTCGGATGGATGCGGAAAATGAAGTTCTTTCCGCCCCATGCACGCGGATCCATGTAGTCGATGAAGGCGTCCTTTCCGGCGGAGAGGGTCAGAAGAACCCCTTTCCCGGTGGAGAGGGTGATGCTCGTTCCCTGAAGACGGTATTTCGGATTGAAGGTGCCGGGAATGAGCGAGAGCGACTCCTGACCGTCGGCAGCGACCGCTTTTACTCCCCGTCCGAAGTAGGAGGGGAGCATCGCAATCTGCGCATCGAAGATGTCTTTCTGCGTGTGAAGCACGGTGTTCTGCCTGACCTCGAAACTTCCGGTGATCCGGTTCGGGGTGAGATCGTAGCGGATGGAGTAGGCAATACCGTTCTTCTTCCCGGCATTGCTGAGCGTCGAGTTCACTGTGACCGTCATCGCATCTCCGTTCTTCTGGAAGACGGCTTTTCCGGCATAGTCCCAGGTCTGGTAGAAATGCGAGTCGTATTTCGGCTCCTCCCTGGTCCGCTTGTACTCTCCGACCAGCGAGATCGAATTGGAAAGCGGAACTCCGGCGTAGCTCAAATTCCGGATGATGCCCGACCGCGAGAACTGAACCGAAAATCCTTTGCTCTCGTAATTCTCCGCCGCGGCAAGACACGCGGCCGCAAAGACGATTCCGGCAAGAATGCGTTTCCCTGAATTCATAATACGCTCCTTATCTGGTTTGAGATGTGTTGTATTTTTCTCCGGTGATTCCCGCAAGACCGATCACGGAATTTTCCGCCGTGAGCGTGATGCTTTCAACCGGATCCTCCGGGCGGGGATTCTTCCATTCGAACAGGAAGAGACCGACCACTCCGCTCCGGTTGGAGGCGCTCCACGCGCAGTCCGCCCTGGAGACCGTGCTGGTCGGCGCGTTCCACCAGTCGGCGATATTTTCACCGGAGATCAGCGGAATGACGGTCTGCTGCCCCGAGCGGAAGCGGATCGTATAGGATCCGACCTTCTGCCGGATCTCCGGAAGATAGGCTCCCGCGTGCAGAAACAGAAGCCGTTTCACTTGCGCGCCGACGGGAATGCTTCCGCTTTTTTTCCGGATTTTGGATTCCTTCCGGTCCGCAACGACAAGACAGGATCGTCCGCCATTGGTCTGCGGATCGGCGATGGTGAACGGAATGCCGATGAAGATCTGCTGTCCGAGCGGGAAGGGGGAGAGATCGTTGGTCGGTCCCTGATCGGTCCATCCGCCTTTGCCGTCGGCCGCCACGCTGTCGGCGAATGCCATGTTGGCGGCGCGGGTCAGCGGGATGCAGAGTGCGTTCTTCCGGGGGAGGGGAGAGGCTTTCAGGGCGGTCTTGCCGTGAAAGTTAACCGCCTTTTCGCGCGTCGCATCGTCCAGAATCACTGAGAGGGTGTTGCGGGTGAGGGCGGCGGCGCCGGAGTCGCCGGTCAGGGTTTTCGTGACCTCGGGCTGGACGAACAGAATGTCGCCTTTTCCGAGTTTGAGATGGGCCGCCGTCATGCCGAACGCCGTCGATCCCCAGACCGTCGTGTTCGCTCCGACCATCACCGCCGCTTCCGAAACCGGCATGATGAACGAGCGGTACACCGAGGCGTCCGCCTGTTTCCAGCAGTACAGCTCCTCCTGACGCATTCCGGCGACCAGCGGATGTTTCCGTTTCAGGATCTCCGTGAACTCCACCGGTCCCGCCGGCACATATTCCAGTTCGCTGAGGAACGGGATGCGGCCGACAAAGTTCTGATCGAACACCAGAAGCCGTCCGCCGTTTTCGACAAAGCTCCGGATCTTCTCCGCATTCTCCTGAAGATTCTGGTCAATGGAGTTGTTCCCGATGATCAGGACGTCGTACTTGCCGAGCGAGTCGAAATCCGAGATCGTTTTGTACGGCAGGCGGAACATCTTCAGCACCTTCGCCGTGCTGTACGGCTTCATCCCTCCGAACAGCGACGACGCATCGTAAAGACCGATCTTCTTTTTTGTTTCAATCGGCGCAAAAACCGTTTTCCGATTCCGGACATTCACGCCCATTTCGCGCTCCAGAACCATCTCCTTGCCCGAGCGGAGACGGTAGACCAGACGGAACGCTCCCTCCGTTTCCGGTGCGCGGATGGCAAACGGGAAGTTTTTCCGTTCCCCGGATGCAAAGTCGCCGGCGGGAATCCGGACCGAACGGAGAATTCGTTCTTTCGCATCCCGGATCTCCGC
>ERZ824600.1294-NODE-1294-length-31587-cov-4.377172_pt1 | contig 31587 bp, 26 predicted proteins | sample MGYA00519933_ERZ824600 | MGnify/ENA primary metagenome ERZ824600 (study PRJEB31778, sample SAMEA3449178) | human gut metagenome | biome: human gut; feature: human-associated habitat; material: faeces | place: United Kingdom | collected 2010/2012 ... | reverse complement strand
AGTTATGCTCTAAATACGTAATTCTTTTTTAATTTTTTAAATAAATTTTTAATGTTACTCTTTTTACTCATGGCTTTCACCTAGTATAAATATTAACATAAATTTTTTTAAAATAAAAGTGATATATGCCAATTCGATAAGTCATTATGTAACATAAAATAATATGGGTGATGGAATGTGGATAGTACAATAATTATTATTGTTGGATTAATTGTATCATTAATTTCAATAGTAACACCTATAATTAAACTTAATAATAATTTAACTAGATTAAATGTAACGATAGTGGGACTAACTAATTCAATGGAAGAAGTACTAATAACAACAAAAAATCATGAAAAAAGAATTACGTATTTAGAGCATAACTGGAAGAGTGGTGATGCAAATGGAAATAACAATTCCTAGTATTATTTCACTTATGACTTTAATCATTGGATATATTAGTAAGTATTTAGGATTAGATAGTAAATATATTCCATTTCAAAATATTGCTATTGGAGTATTATCAGGAATATTAGTGTATTTTTTAAAGTTAGATACAAATATATGGAGTGCTTTAGTTATATGTTTAATTTCAGCATTATCAGCGGGTGGTTTATATGATTCTATTAAAAAAAATAATGATGGAGAAATAAGTTAAATTATTAAAATTTAAAATTATTTATTTATGAGAACTTTAAATTTTTAGAGTTCTTTTTCTAATTTACTAAAAATAAGTTACATGATATACTATAAAGGAAGAAGAAGGGAACTAATTAATATGAAAAAAGTTATAAAAATTGTTATAGTTCTATTGTGTTGTTTAGGTATTTTTTTAATCTATAATTATATTAAACCAGTAGATGATACATATAAGTTATATATTAAGTGTAATAATCATGGTGAAAAATATAGTGTTATGATTAATGATGAAATTAAGTTTGCAACTGATGATGAAAAGTGTGCTTTAAATTTAAAAGTTGAAGATATAAATAGAGATTATATTAAATTAAGTTCTAATACATTTTTTTATAAAATTAATGGTAGAGATTTAATAGATAGTTTGACTCTGTCATATGATGTATATGTATCTAGTAATAGTGATTTAACTTTAGTTGGTCATGATAAAGATACTAGATTCGAGTTTTCTTATAAATAATTATTAATGGGTGGATAGGTATGAAAAAATTTATTTTATTATTTACTTTTTTGTTATTACCAAAAGTCGTATTTGCGGATAATGAGTTTTTACTTTCTTGTGATAAAAATAAAATTAATGTAAATGATCAAGTTATTTGTAGATTGTCTTTTAAATCTGATGATGAGTATAATTATATTAAATATGATATAGCTGAACTTGATGGGCTTTCTTTAATTGATGTTAGGAGTAATTATTCAAATTTATGGAATGTAAAAAATAATGAAAGTTTATCACAAAATGTTGTAAATGGATTACAAGAATTTGGAATTTTGTTGTTTAAGGCTGATAAATCTGGAGATTATAGTGTTAAAGTTTCAAATATATCTTATGGGATTTATAATTCTAGTGAATTAAAAGAAGTAAAAGAAGTTAGTACTAAGGTTAAAGTTATTAGTGATGATAATTTTTTAAAAAGTATTATGATTAATGGTGTTGTAATTGATGACTTTGATAATAATAAATTTAATTATACTTATGAAACTGATTTAAGTGAGATTAATATTGAGGCTATTTCTAATAATAATTTTGCAAATGTGAGTGGTACTGGAAAGATAACCTTAACTAAACATTTAGAAAGAGTAGTTGTTCCAATAATTGTTACTAGTGAAAGTGGTGCTAGTAGAGCATATATCTTAAATATTGTTAATAAAAAATATGTTGATAATAATATAGATAAAAAACTAGAAGATTTAATTATTAAAAATGATGCGGGCGATACTATTATTTTTGATTTTAAAAGTGAAATATATGACTATAATATCGAAGTAATTATGTAAATATTTCACCTAAGATTTTAAATAAAGATTGTAATTTTGTTAAAGGATTTAATGGTGGTAAGGTTAATATTAAATCTGGTAATAATATAGTTTTAATAAAAATAGTAGATAAAGATAACAATGAAAAAACTTATGTTTTAAATATTATTAAACCAATAGAATCTTTTTCTAACAATAGTTATTTAAAATCTATTGATATAAAAGGTTATAATTTAAAATTTAGTAAAAAAGTAAGAAATTATAATTTGGAAATTAAAAGAAATGATAGAAGTTTAGATATTAGTCCGGTTCTTGATGATGAAAATGCATCATATGTAATTAGTGGAAATGAGAATTTAAAAAATGGTAGTGTTATTTATATAACTGTTACTGCTCCTGATACATCTAATACGGTTTATACTATTAATATAAGTGTTAAAAAAGCTAATATGTTTGTGATTCTTTATTTAATTATTCCAGTTGGATTAATATACTTAGGATATAAATATAAAGATAGTATTGTTAAGTTACTAAAGAAGAAGAAATTAATTGAAGATTTAACTTTAGATGAATTATTAACAAGATATAATTTGAATTATAAAGATAAGGGATTAACTAAATTTTTTGATAAATTAAGTGAAGTGGATAAGAGAACTATTTTGATTGATTCTTTAAAAAATAATATTTTAGCTAATAAAACTAGTTTATACTTAGACTTATATAAAGCAAGTAAACATGGTGTTAAAAAGAATAAAAAGGCTAGTACTAAAAACAAGGTTAAGAACAATAAAAAGAAATGAATATTTTGGAATAATTAATTCATTTCTTTTTTTGTCTATATTTAAAAAATAGTAATAGAATTTTTAATTATTAGTTAAATTATAGTTGGTAGTTTTTATCAAGATAAAAAATGGTTAGTTTTCACTAATCATTTTTTAGTTTTTTTACCAATTTTCTTTAATTTCAGGTCTTGAGTCTGGTTTATTAACTACTTTGATTCCAAAGCCAGCAGATGTTGTTCCACCATCAACTAAGATATCAGTACCGGTTAAGTAACCATTTTGAGGATTAATAACTGAACTTATTAAGTAACCTATTTCTTCTGGTTTAGCACCACGATCAAATCCAGAATAATGTAGGCATAATTGCGTACCTGGTTCGTTTGCTTCTTTAACTGTCATTGGAGTATGAACGAATCCTGGTGAAACTGAAACAACGCGAATATTTTTTTCTTTAGCATATTTATAGGCAGAATTTTTAACATACCATATAACAAAGTTTTTAGATAAACAATAGGCAATTTGAGATGCCTTTTCTTTTCCTAATAGTTTACATCTTTTAATCATTTTTTCTAAAAATAAGTTTTCATCTCTTAGAGCATAATAGTAAAATTTTTCGGGAATTAAAATTTTAGGCAGTGTATATGCTGAACATGAAGCAACATCACAAATACATCCTCCGTCCATAACTTTAAAAAATTCTTGATTTATATATTTTGTGCCTAAAGCATTAATTCTTAAAACGTTTTCTGATGAAACACCAGTACCTGATACTCCTGCTGAGTTAACAACACCTACTACGTTACCTTTGCTTTTAGCGAATATAGCAAGTTTTTCTACGTTTTCACGATTTGATGTATCACATACATAATATTCTACATTAATACCACATTCTTTTATTTCTTTTGTTGCGTTTATTAATTTTTCTTCATTTCTTCCACTTATTATTACTAAACTGTTTTCTTTTGGCATCGTTTTGGCTGTTGCTAAACCAATACCAGATGTGCCTCCTGTTATTACATAAATATTTTTCATTTTTTATTCCTCCTTTCCATAATCATGATCTAATAGATTAAATACATTTAATTTTAATTCTTCTAAAGTTCCATCATTAATAATTTCATGGTTATATTTATCATAATTATCAAGAGCTGTTTCAGTTCGGTGAACACTTTCAGTTTGGTTTAAACTATTATCAAATTCAGGTCTAACTATGTTTATTTTGATGACATTTGGATATATACTATTTATTGTATCTAATTCCTCTGGTAATCTTGCATCACTTATAGTGATTATATCAGCAAAATAGCTAAGTACTTTAATATCATCAACGATCCTTTTTATAAAATAATAATTATCAATTTTGTCTCTAATAATATCGGTTCCTAGTTGTTGTAATAGGGTTCTTGGTTTAGTTTCTTCAGAGCCATCCCATGAACTTATTAATTTAGCATAATATTTAATATAAAAACTAAATTGTAAGTTTATAACTTTTAAATTATTTTTTTCTCCATATTCTTTAATAAAACTAGCTGTTGTATCTTTACCAGCACGGGCTTTACCAGCTAGCATTATTATTTTAGGATTTTTATTTGTTATTTCCATAAAATTACCTCTTCTATAATAAATATAATATAATTTTTGTATTTTTTACATTTTTTTGTTAAGTAAAGTGTAAAGTTTTGTAAGAATTTTTCAAGGGATAGCCACATCGTTAATCTGAAGGGGTAATTCCTTTATTTTTTTACTTAAATTTTGATAGTTATATATTTTGAAATTCTTCAATAAAATTAATTTATGTGATAAAATATTATTTATCTAGGAGGTATATAATTATGCTTGAAATTAAAAATATTTCTAAAGAATATAAAGTAGATAATTATACTCAAAAAGCACTTGACAATGTAAGTGTTAATTTTAGAGATAATGAATTTGCATCAATATTAGGTCCATCAGGAAGTGGTAAAACAACACTTTTAAATATTATTGGTGGATTAGATAAATATGATAGTGGAGATCTAATTATTAATGGAGTCAGTACTAAAAATTATAATGATAGAGATTGGGATACTTATAGAAATCATAAGATTGGTTTTATATTTCAAAGCTATAATTTAATTGGTCATCAAACTATTTTGAGTAATGTAGAACTTGCTTTAACCTTAGCAGGAATATCTAAAGCGGAAAGAAGAAAAAGAGCAATAGATGCACTTGATAAAGTAGGTTTAAAAGATCATATTAATAAAAGACCTAATCAATTATCTGGTGGACAAATGCAGAGGGTTGCCATTGCTAGAGCATTAATAAATAATCCAGATATACTTCTTGCTGATGAGCCAACTGGTGCTTTGGATTCAGTTACAAGTGTACAAATAATGGAGTTATTAAAAGAAGTTGCTAAGGATAAATTAGTTATAATGGTTACACATAATCCGGAACTTGCTAAAAAATATTCAACTAGAATAATTGAACTTAAAGATGGGAAGATAATAAGTGATAATAATTCATGTAAGGAGAAAAGTAAAATTAGTAAAAAGTTAGATAATGTTAAGAAGACATCGATGTCATTTATAACTGCACTTAGTTTATCTTTTAATAATTTAATGATTAAAAAGAAAAGAACTTTGCTTGTTTCATTTGCTAGTTCAATTGGAATTATAGGTATAGCGCTTATTTTAGGATTATCGACTGGATTTCAAAATTATATAGATAAACTACAAGAAGATACTTTAGCCAGTTATCCTTTAACAATTACAACTGAACATGGTGATTTAACAAATATGTTGCTTACAATGGTTAGCGATGATAGTGGTAGTGAAGGGGATAAAGTAATTGAAAAGCAATATATAAGTAGTATGTTTGGTAATGTTAAAAGTAATGATTTAAAGACATTAAAAGGTTATATCGATAAAAATTATGATTTAATAAAAAATGATATTTCCACAATAAAGTATAGTTATAATGTTGAACCTTTAATTTATACAAAAGATGTTACTAATAAGATTACTAAAATAAATCCAAGTGAATTTTTTTCTTCTTTTGGTGCAAGTTCTATGTATTCTTTTTCTTCAGTGTTTAATCAAATGATTGATGATATATCTTCTCTTGAAAAAGATTATAATGTGTTAGCAGGCAGTTGGCCTAAAAATTATAATGAAATGGTTATTGTTTTATCAAGTAAGAACACTATAAGTGATTTACTTGTTTATTCTTTAGGATTAAGAGATAGTAGTGAACTTAATAATATGATTAAAGATATTATGGCTGGTAAAGAAGTAAATATTAAAAATGATCCGATGGAATTTACTTATGAAGATTTAATGAATGTTAAGTTAAAGTTGGTTAATCCAAGTGATATGTATAAATATAATTCTAAATATAAAGTTTATGAAGATTTAAGTGAAGATAGTGATTATGTTAAAAAGATATATGATAATGCGGAAGAGTTAAAAATAGTTGGTGTTGTTGCACCTAATTCATCTAATTCCTCAATGAGTTTAATGGCAGGTGTTGCATATCCTAGTAGTTTAACTAAACATATTATTGATCTTGCTAGTGAAAGTGAAATTGTTAAAAAGCAACTTGAAAATGAGAATATAGATGTATTTACTAATAAAGCATTTGATGGTAAAAAGATTAATGCGAATATTAATTTTGAAGATATGATAAGTATAGATAAAGATATGCTTCAAAGTGCTTTTGGAATTAATTTAGATGAGAATAAACTTAAAAATATGACAAGTGGTTATACTAAAAAAATTGAAGAAAGTATTAGTACTGATAATAGTAGTGCTTTAAATGATTTTAATAAAGTTTTAAATGATATTATGAATGGATTTATTAATGATTATGATAGTAATCCGAGGGAAAGCGTTACTAAAGATGATATAGTTTATAAAGTTATTAGTCTAAATAAGGTTAGTGATTATGTTAATGAATATATAAATAATGATAGTGTTACTAATAATTTAAGTGAACTTGAAAAGAATTATTATGTTCCAGCTAATGTGTTTAAAGATACCTATAAAGGTTTGTTACTCGCATTTTTAAATAGTTATATTGGATCTTATTCGGCAAATGATAGTTCATTTAACGATGGAACGGAAGTTAGAGTGTTATTTAATAAAGATTTAATTAATAGTTCTTTAGAGATATTCTTAAAATCTAGTGTTGTTAGTTTAACTGGTAGTAAGATGGCTGATGGTATGTTAGAAGCTAAAATGAAGGTTAATATTTTAACTACGGTTGGAGAACTTAGTAATAATTTAGTTAAGAATGTTGCTTCTTCATTTAATGTTGATCAAGATAAAATTGCTAAAGCATTTAAGTTTAATTTAAGTGAACAAGAATTAAGTAGATTAATGAATGCATTTTCTAGCAATGAGATGGGAAGTGCAAGTACTAATTTAAGTAGTTTAGGATATCAAGATATTGAAAATCCAAGTATGATTTCGTTGTATTTTAATAGTTTTGATAGTAAAGAAAATGTATTAAAGTTTATTGATAATTATAATGAACAAGTTAAAAATAATAATGAGGAAGATAAGGTAATTAATTATACTGATACTACTGGTATATTAATGAAATCTGTTAAAAAGATTGTTGATAGTGTAAGTTATGTATTAATTGCGTTTGTATCAATAAGTTTAATTGTTTCAAGTATTATGATTGGAATTATTACTTATATTAGTGTACTTGAAAGAACTAAAGAAATTGGTATTTTAAGAGCAATAGGAGCTTCTAAAAAGAATATTTCATCTATATTTAATGCCGAAACTTTTATTATAGGTTTGCTATCAGGAATAATTGGTATTGGAATATCATTATTTTTGTTAGTGTTTATTAATCAGTTAATTCATAAGTTAACGGGAAATCCGGATATAACTGCGGTACTTCCATTAATTAGTTCAATAATATTAATTTGTTTAAGTGTAGTATTGACTTTAATAGGTGGTTTAATTCCATCACGAATTGCAAGTAAAAAAGATCCTGTTGAAGCACTTAGAACAGAGTAGTGTATAGAGTAAGTAAATTAAATTTTGCTTGCTTTTTTGATGTTAATAAATAATTATAAAATGGAAAAAAGTGAAAATATGCTAAAAATATGTTGAAAAAATGTGTAACATTTAGGTTTATTAAAAAAATTTATGTAAAAATTGGTAATTTATCGTAAAAAAATAGAAGTTTTAACTTCCTTCAATATGACTTTGTTCAATTATTTCATTTAATATTTTTCTAATTACTTTTGTTATTCTTTTCATTATTCTCTCTGATTAAAAATAAGTCCACAACATAATGTTATGGATTTTAAATATATTTAAGTACTCTCCCAGTTCTGCATGTATACTTTCGGTTTTATGAACTTACTCAGACCAAATTTGGCATTAGTGTAAGAAGATTTTACACCCTTTAAATATATCTATAAAATATTATGCTTCTAATTATGCATGATATAATTAATTGAATATATTTATTCATATTTGTAACTATATATTACACATTTTGTTACAAGACGTCATTTGCTTTTTATTAACAAGATAAAAATTTGGACTATTATTTTCGAATGTTTAATAGTATAATTTAGGTAGAAGGATGTGATAATTATGTGGCTATGGATATTAATAGCTGTACTAGTAGTTATTGTACTTTGGATAGTATCAACATATAATTCTTTAGTTGGTCTAAGAAATACTTGCAAAGAAGCATTTTCTACTATGGATGTATATTTAAAGAAGAGATGGGATTTAATTCCAAATTTAGTTGAAACTGTTAAAGGTTATGCTAAACATGAAAAAGATACTTTACAAGAAGTTATTTCATTAAGAAATACTCCATATGAAAGTATGAGTGATGATGAGAAGGTTAAAACTAATCAAAAGTTAAGCCAAAGTGTAACGAAGATTATGGCTTTAGCAGAAGCTTATCCAGAATTAAAAGCTGATACTGAGTATTTAAATCTACAAAGTGAATTAAGTATTGTTGAAGACCAATTAAAAGATGCTAGGGAAATATATAATCATGTTGCAAATAATTATAATACTGCTATTGAAGTAGTACCAAGTAACATAGTAGCGGCTATCTTTGGATTCAAAAAAGCTGAGTTATTTAAATTAGAAGACGCTAAAAAAGAAAACGTAGAAATAAAATTATAAACAAAATAAATTAACAAAATATAATTCAAAAAGGGATGATGAACTATTATCTCTTTTTCATGCATTAAAAATATCCAAAAAGAGGAACAAAACTCAAACTACCAGCATATAGTATAATGTCATAAGAGAAATCTTATGTTTACATATAAGTAGTCCTCCTTAACCGGAGGCTATTTTAGTATATATAATTAACTACCATATAATAGATATGGCTGATATATTATTTTTAGATTACAAGCTAAAAATAACCCTCTAAGATTATAGCTTAGAGGGAATCATAAAATAAAAAATAACAAAAAATACTTGCATTTTATAAAAAGAATAGTTATAATGTCATAGAAAGGAAGCGTTATATGTCAAAAAAATTAGTAATCGTGGAGTCCCCACATAAAAGTAAAACAATAGAAAAATATTTAGGAAAAGATTTCAAAGTAGTATCTTCCGTAGGACACATCAGAGACCTATCAACATCAGGAAAATATGGCTTTGGAGTAGATATAGATAATAATTTTAAACCAGATTATAAAATAATCAAAGGAAAAGCAAAATTAGTAAAAGAATTAAAAAAAGATATCAAAGATGCAGACTTCGTATATCTAGCAACCGACCCCGATCGTGAAGGAGAAGCAATAAGTTGGCATCTATACGATACCTTAGGATTAAAAGAAGAAAACTATGATCGAATAGTCTTCAACGAAATAACCAAAAAAGCCGTTCTAGATTCATTTAATAAAGCTAGAAAAATAGATGATAATCTAGTAAAATCTCAAGAAACAAGAAGAATACTAGATCGTATCATAGGCTTTAGACTAAGTAAACTAATGCAGTCTAAAACAGGAGGTAAATCAGCAGGCCGTGTTCAATCAGTAGCTCTAAAGTTAATCGTTGATCGTGAAAGAGAAATAGAAGCCTTCATTCCTGAAGAATACTTTGAGATAGAAGCAAAATTTAATGACTTCGATGCCAAATTAGATACCTATAATCATAAAAAAATAGAAATCAAAAAAGAATCTGAAGCCAAAGAAATACTAAGTAAACTATCAAATGCCTTCAAAATAGAAAGCATTGATAAAAAAGAAAAAGCTAAGAAAAGCAAATTTCCTTTTACTACAAGTACACTAGAGCAAGAGGCTTCAACCAAACTAGGCTTTACCTCTAAGAAAACCATGATGATAGCCCAAAAACTATATGAAGGAATAAATTTAAAAGATGGAGCAGAAGGATTAATATCTTATATGAGAACCGACTCCGTAAGATTATCTGATGAGTTTATTAAAGATACTTATGGTTATATCAAAGATAATTATGGAAGTGAGTATGTAGGTTATGTAAAAAAGAGTAATAAAACTGAGAATGTTCAAGATGCCCATGAAGCCATAAGACCTACTAATATAAATAATAATCCTGAAAAAATAAAAGAATATATAACTAATGATGAATATAAATTATATAGTTTAATATATTATAGAGCCCTAGCATCCCTAATGAAAGATGCCAAAGTAGAAGCAACTACTGTTATATTAGATAATAATAATTATCAGTTCAAAGTAAATGGACAAATCCTAATCTTTGATGGATACTTAAAAGTATATAGTAAATATGAAGATAGTGAAGATAAAGTATTACCAGACTTCTCAAACTATAAAAGTAATGTATTAGTAGCTAACACTATAGAATATACATCACATACAACAAAACCACCTGCTAGATATACCGAAAGTAAACTAATAAAAGAAATGGAAGAATTAGGAATAGGCCGTCCATCAACATATGCTAAAACAATTGATACCATTGAAGAAAGAGGTTATGTAAAAGTTATTGATAAAAAATTTATTCCTACTGAAGTAGGTATTGAAACAACCGATAAATTACAAGAATTCTTTAAAGATATCATAAATGTAGAATATACTAAGAATATGGAAGATGATCTAGATAAAATAGCAGAGGGTAACATGGAGTGGAATAAATTACTAAGTATCTTCTATCAAGAATTTGAACCAAAAGTAGAAGTAGCTTTCAAGAATATGGAAAAGAAAGCCCCAGAAGAAACAGGAGAATTATGTCCTAATTGTGGTAGTCCATTAGTAATAAAACAAAGTAAGTATGGAAAGTTTACTGCTTGTTCAAATTATCCAACTTGTAAATATATTAAAAGTAATAAAGAAGAAAAAGAAGTAAAAGAAATTATATCTTGTCCAAAATGTGATGGTAAAATATTAGAAAAGAAAACTAAAAGAGGAAAAATCTTTTATGGATGTTCTAATTATCCAAAATGTGATTTTGCTAGTTGGGATAAACCAATTGAAGAAAAGTGTCCTAATTGTAATGGAACATTAACTGAAAAAAAAGATAAGATAAAATGTATGAATTGTGATTATGAGAGAGCTAATTAATTTAGTTCTTTTCTTTTGCCACTTCAACTTTAAGTAAACTTAAATTTTCCGTGGTATTTTTGAGTCTACGTCTCAAAAATAAGAGTTATGTTGTAAATAGTGAAATAAATTACAAAATTTTCCAAAATCAAAAAATGTGAATAATTAGCAATTATGTAATACAATATATACAGATGGGTTACTTGTGAAGGAATAACGATGTGTTGGCAATGCCAGTAAGCATACTTTGTATGTGAGCATTCATCTCGTCTGGGGTACCCATCATTTTTAATTACCATTTTGATGAATTAAAAAAGATAATATTAAACAATAAATATAAAGTACTTTGAACAAAAGTATTTTTTCTTTTACATATTCAAATAAAAATAATTATAAAATGCAATTAAATTGAATAAAAACAGTGAAATATTAGCAGAAATATGGTATAATATATAAAGAAAAAACAAATACAAAAAGGGTGATGTTTATGGATAATAAAAAGTATAAAGAAAAAGTAGAAATACAAGAAAAAATAAGAAGAGTAAATGGTGCTATGGCCCAAGAAGGTATGCCATTAACAAAAGATATAAAGAAAAAATTATATAATTGTATAATAGGAAAAACCACCACAACAAAAGAAAGAAAAAAAGTCATTGAAAAGTATAGAGGAATCTATGGATAGTAAATATAAATACACATATGAAAAAACAGCCAATTATTGTTATGAAGGGACTGATACTCTAATCAACAAACTTAATATTACAAACGATAAAGATTTATTTAATGCAGAAAGAGAATTAGTATCTTTTAGAACATATGAACTAAATGAAAAACCATTAAAAGGTAACTTTGATTTTGATTATTTAAAAAAAATTCATAAATATTTATTTCAAGACATATATAGATGGGCTGGCAATATAAGAAATTGTAACATAGCTAAACAAGATTTATTTTGTTTAAGTGAATATATTGAAACATTTGGCACAGATATATTTAACAAACTAAAAGAAGAAAACTATTTTGTATATTACGATAATGAATTAACTATAGAAAAATTAGTTGATTTGTTTGCAGATATTAATGCTTTACATCCATTTAGAGAAGGAAATGGAAGAAGCCAAAGACTATTTATAGAATCATTGGCTAAAATAAATGGAATATATTTAGATTTAACAGAAGTAACAAAAGAAGATATGATTATAGCTAGCCACGAAAGTATAAAAGGAAATTATCATAAATTAAAAGAAATATTTATAAAATATAGCTATGCTTTAGACGATAAAGAAAAATTAAAATATATAAGTGATTATTGTTCTGACGAACTAAAAAAGATAATATTAAACAACAAATAAAAATATAAAGTACTTTGAACAAAAGTATTTTTTCTTTTACATATTAAAATAATAAATTATAGTTAGTTAACAAAAAATACTTTTAAAATATTGCCAATTAGTAAATAATAATATATAATTATATAGGAAATAGGGTGATAAAATGAAGAAAGTATTATTATGTATTATGGATGGTGTAGGATTAACAAAAAATAAAAAATATAATGCCGTATATAATGCCAAAACACCAGTATTAGATAAATTATGGGATAAATATCCTCATAGTCAATTAGAAGCATCAGGTACCCCGGTAGGTTTACCAAGAGGACAAATGGGAAATTCAGAAGTAGGTCATACCAATATAGGAGCAGGTCGTTTAGTATATCAATCATTAGAACTAATAAATAGTAAAATAAAAGATAAAAGTTTTTATAAAAATGAAGAATTATTAAAAGTAATAAATCATGTTAAAGAAGAAAATAGTAGTTTACATTTAGTAGGACTTTTATCAGATGGAGGAGTACATTCACATATCAATCATTTATTTAGTTTATTAGAATTAACCAAAAAAGAAGGATTAAAAAAAGTATATGTTCACATCTTTACAGATGGTAGAGATGTAAGTCCTACCAGTGGAATAAAGTATATAGAAGCCTTAAAAAAATATATGAAAAAATTAGGCGTAGGAAAGATAGCCTCATTAGGAGGAAGATACTATGGTATGGATAGAGATACTAACTTTGATAGAGTAGAAAAAGCCTATAATGCAATGGTAGTAGGAACTTCAGTTAAAGAAGCCAAGAAAGTATGGAAAGAAAGTCAAAAAAACAAAGTAACTGATGAATTCATAGTACCGGTAACTACTGATAAAAAAGGTCTAATAAAAGATAACGATGGAATTATTTTCTTTAACTATAGACCAGATAGATTAAAAGAGCTTGCTAGTATCTTTACCAATAAAGAATATAAAAGTTTTGCTAAAGAAGAAATAAAAAATTTAAAAGTAGTAACAATGATGCATGTAGCAGATACCGTATTATGTCCATATGCTTTTGAGTTACCAGAACTAACAAATACCTTAGGAGAATATATAGCAAGTAAAGGATTAACCCAACTTAGAATAGCAGAGACTGAAAAGTATGCTCATGTAACATATTTCTTTGATGGAGGAATAGATAAAGAATACAAAGGAGAAAAAAGAATATTAGTACCAAGTCCAAAAGTAGCAACTTATGACTTAGAACCAGAAATGAGTGCTCATATGATAACAGCCTCATTAGTAAAAGAAATAACAACAAGTCATGAAGACTTAATAATATTAAACTTTGCTAATGGCGATATGGTAGGCCATACCGGAGACTATGAAGCCGCTATTAAAGCTGTTGAAACAGTAGATGAATGTATTGGTAAAATATTAGAAAATATTTCATTGGAAGAATATACCATTATAGTAACAGCAGATCATGGTAACTGTGAAGTAATGCGTAATAAAGATAATAGTATTAACACAAGCCATACAACTAATGTTGTACCATTTATCATAACCGATAAAAGTCTAAAATTAATAGATGGAAAATTAGGAGATATAGCCCCAACTATATTAACACTAATGGGCTTAGAAGTACCAAGTGAAATGACAGGTAATATCTTAATAAAAAGTAGAAAGAAGAGGTAATTATGTTAGAACTACTAAATACAAAAATATTTGATAATGAAAGAAATATCTTAAATGCTGATTTATTTGTTAATAATTTAAAACATACCTTTAAAGCATTTAAATTTAATACAAAGATAACATATGAAGTATATAGAAATATAACAATATATCATATAACATGGAATGATGATAAAAGCTATGAAGATATGTTAGAATTAAAAAAAGAAATAGCCTTAGCCTTAGGAGTAACTACTAATGAATTTGAAATAGAAAAAGAAAAAGAAAACGAAGTAAAAATAAAAGTACAAAACATGAAGAAAAGTACCTTATCATTAAAAGAATTACTAGAAGAATCTAAAGATAAAGATAATAATAATATACCACTAGGATTATCAGAAGAAGATAAAGTAATATATTTTAATATAGAAAAAGATAAGAATCTATTAGTAACAGGAGTAACAGGTATTGGAAAGACTAATCTATTTAATAATATAATACTAAATATCTTAATGAATAAAGATAAAACTAAAATAATTATTTTAGATTCCCAAAGTATAAATTATAATACTTATGATAAATTATGTGAAGTAGTAAATAATGAACAAGAAATAATAAATAAAATAAAAGAAATAAGACATATCTTTGAAGAAAAAGTAAAAAATAATGATCAAAGTAGAATAATTTTATTTATTGATGAAATATATGAAATAATAAAAAATGATATAAGTGTAAAAGATGATATTAATTACTTATTAGAAGTTGGAGCCACTATGAATATTCATATTATAATGTCTACTGATAGTGTATTAGATGAAGATATAAATTATTTATTTGATAAAGACGATATATCTAAATTAAGTTTTTATCTAACTACAAGAAGAGAATATAATAAATTCTTAGATAATTATATAGATGAAAGTTTAGGTAGAGATGGTATATATGTAAGTACCAATAGTACATTAACTAGAATAAGTCTCCCTTTAATAGAGGATGATGAAATAACTAGAGTAGTGGATAATTTAGAAGTAAATATATAAGTAATAGTAGTAAGGAGTATTTATGAAGAAGAAAGAAAGGGTAAAAGATCCAGATAAAATAAAAAAGAGAGATAACATTTTTACCATTATATTAAGTATTTGTGATGTAGTAGCAGTAGTAGTATTATTTCTTTTATATGGACCATTTAATGGCTTTAGAGACTGGTTAGTAACTACCGCTATGAGTACTATGAATCATCAATACTTTGCTACTACTTTCTATAGTGATGAATATATAAATAAAGTATTAGCAAGACATAGTATTAAAGAACCAGATGGAAATACTGATATTAGTGAAATAATAGGTAAAGAAGAAAATTATATAGATGAATATGATAAAGAAATATTAGATAGAAATAAAAAAGATATTTATAAATTAATAGAAATAAATGAAAAAGGATTCTCTGGATATTTAGTAGCTATTTATGATCCATCTAAAATAAAAGTAACTTATAGTAAAAATTTAGGTTATTCTGGAGAATATTTGGTAGATATGGCTAAAAGAGAGAATGCCGTAGTAGCTATTAATGGTGGAGGCTTTCTTGATAAAGATGGTCAAGGAACAGGAGGACAAGCAATTGGAGCCATTATTTCAAATGGCAAGATAATAAGTAACTACAGTCATAGTCAATATGGTGGTGGAATAATAGGCTTCACTAATGATAATAAATTATACTTAGGAAAAATAAGTGCTGAAGAAGCAATTAACATGGGTATAAGAGATGCTGTAGAATTTGGACCTTTCTTAATAGTAAATGGGAAGAGTGCTTTTATAAATGGTAATGGAGGTTATGGTATTCATCCAAGATCCGCTATTGCACAAAGAAAAGATGGTATCGTATTATTTCTAGTAATAGATGGAAGAAGTCTAAAAAGTAAAGGTGCTGATATGAATGACTTAGTAGATATCTTACTTAGATATCATGCTTATAATGCATCAAACTTAGATGGCGGTAATTCAAGTGCCCTAGTAATAGATAACAAAATAATAAACCATCCAATTAACTGGGATAACTTAGAACAGACTAGACCAATACCATGTGGATTTATAGTCAAAGAGTAAATAAATACTCTTTTTTTAATAAAATGCAAAAATGTGGTTGTAACGTTCAAAAAAAGATGATATAATCTAATTATGAACGAATAAGTTCTAGAAAGAAGAGGAAAATAAATGAAAAAGAAAATATTATTAATAGCAGTGTTATTTATGGTAACATTACTAACAGGGTGTGGAAGTAAAGAAAAAGTAGTAATTTATACTAGCATGGAAGAGGAAAGAAATCAAAAATTAACAGAAATGGTAAAAAAAGAATTTCCTGAATTAAATGTAGTTATTCAACACATGGCTACTGGTAATAGTGCCGCTAAAATAAAGAATGAAGGTACTAATGTAGAAGCAGATATTGTTATTGATTTAGAAACTGCTCATATGAAGGATATTCAAGAGAATTTTGCTGATTTATCAAAGTTTGATTCAAGTTTTTATATGGATGGTGTTAATACATCAAGTAATTATTTAACATGGGTTAAATATACTATGAATTTAATTATTGATAATAAATATTTTAAAGAGCATAATTTAAGTATACCAAAAACATATGAAGACTTATTAAAACCAGAATATAAAAATTTAATAGCAATGCCAGATCCAAAAACATCAGGAACAGGCTATGGTTTCTATTTGAATGTAGTAAATATAATGGGAGAAGATAAAGCAATAGAATACTTTAAAAAATTAAAAGGTAATTTAAGAGAGTATACAACATCAGGATCAGGACCTACTAATTTATTAAAACAAGGAGAAATAGCAATAGCTATGGGAATGACTGCACAAGGTGTTGAAGCTATAAATGCCGGCTACGATTTTAGTATTGTAGAGTTAGAAACTGGTTCACCATATAACACAACATCATGTGGTATTATAAAAGGGAGAGAAACAAACAAAAATGTTGAAAAAGTATTTAATTGGTTAATTAAAGATTTTGGTAAATATGATAAAGAAAACTATATGCCAGATAAAATATTAAAAGAACAAGAAAATAAAATGAAAAATTATCCAGAAAATTTAAAAGATGCTAATATGACTGGTATTGATAGTACTGAAACAAAAGAAAAACTAATTGAGAAATGGGGAGAAGTAAATGGTTAATCTTGAAATAAAAGATTTAACTAAAGTATATAATAAAAAGACGGTTTTAGATAATATAAGTTTTGAAGTAAAAAATGGGGAATTTTTATCAATATTGGGGCCTTCTGGATGCGGAAAAACAACACTATTAAAAATATTAATAGGAATAGAAAATCCAACTTCTGGAAGAATACTAAAAAAAGAAAAAGATATAACTAAACTTGATTCATCTAAAAGGGGAATGGGCATAGTTTTCCAAAACTATGCTCTGTTTCCTAATATGACCGTTTTAGATAATGTTATGTATGCGTTAAATTTAAAATTGAAAAATAAAGAAGAAGCAAAAAAAGAAGCATTAAAAATGATAAAAGTAGTAAATATGGAAGAACATATTAAAAAATATCCACACGAATTATCTGGTGGACAACAACAAAGAGTAGCAATAGCAAGAACTTTAGCATTAAATCCTGATATAATCTTATTTGATGAACCAATGAGTGCTCTTGATGCCGATAATAGATTAGGATTAAGAAAAGAATTAAAAGATATACAGAAAAAATTTAAAACTACTATGATATATATTACTCATGATCAAGAAGAAGCATTTTCTTTATCAGACAGAGTAATGGTGATGAATGATGGTAAAATAGAACAAATAGATGAACCAAATAAAATATTTAATCATCCAAAAAATGATTATGTGAGAAAGTTTGTAACAAATCATTTAATAGAAAAAGTATCATCAATTGAAAAATGTACAGGAATTGATTTATAATGAAAAAGAAAAGTAAAGTTAGTATTTTAGTTTTAATATTTCTTTTAATAACAGTCTTCTACCCATTAGTAGAAATGCTATTAAGAGTAGAATGGTCTGATTTCGGTAATTTAATTGCTTCAAGATCATTTAAAGAAGCTTTATCTAATTCGTTATTTGTTACAAGTATATCTACTATTATATCAATATTGATAGCATATTTACTAGCTTATACATTAAATAGAACAAATATAAAACATAGAGCAGTATTAAAAGTATTATTAACTATTCCTATGTTAATACCATCAATATCACATGGACTTGGATTAATTAATTTATTTGGAGCAAATGGAATAATATCTAAAATATTAGGATTTAATATTATAGGATGCCCTGGTATAATAATAGGCTCTATTTTATATTCATTTCCCGTAGCATTTTTAATGCTAGATGATGGATTTAATTATATCGATAATAATATGTATAATACAGCTAAAGTGCTAGGTTTGAACCAATGGCAAACATTTAAAAAAGTAACATTATGTTATTTAAAAAAACCATTATTATCATCTATATTTGCTGTATTTACAATGATATTTACAGATTATGGTGTACCTCTAGCAGTAGGTGGAAAGTTTTTAACATTGCCAGTATTTCTATATAAAGAAGTAATAGGGTTACTAGATTTTTCAAAAGGTACAATGATAGGATTATTCTTATTAGTGCCTGCTATCATATCATTTTTATTTGATAATTTTTCTAAAGATTATAGTAGTGGTGAATTTGAAGGAAAAGATTATAAAATAAGTAAAAACAAAACAAGAGATATAATATTTACTACATTATTATATTTAATAATTATATTTGTTTTTATAGTAATAGGTTCGTTTGTTTATTATGCTTTCATAGATAATTTTATTATTAACAAAAGTTTTTCCTTAAAACATTTTGAATATGTATTATCTAATGATATTGGAAAATATATATTAAATTCACTTTTAATAGCAGTATCAGTAGCAGTAATAGGAACATTTATAACATATTTTACGGCATATGCAACCGCTAGAATAAAAGGAAAGATAGCTAAATTAATCCATATATTAACAATATCATCACTAGCTATACCTGGTATAGTACTTGGTTTATCATATACTATAGGATTTAAAGATACTTTTATATATAATACTTTTATTATAATGATTATTGTAAATATAATACATTTTATGGCTTCACCATATTTAATGGCCTATAATGCATTATTAAAAATAAATCCTAATTATGAAGTTGTAGCTAAAACTTGCAATATAAGTTCATTTAGAATAATAAAAGATGTAATAATACCATGTAGTAAGATAACAATAAGAGAAATGATAGCATATTTCTTTATAAATTCAATGGTAACAATATCTGCAGTAACATTCCTATTTAATACTGATACTATGCCTTTATCATTAATGATAAATACATATGAAGGTAATATGATGCTAGGAGAAGCTGCTATTGTATCGTTGATAATATTATTCTTTAATTTAATTGTAAAAGGAACTATATATATAATAAATAGAAAAGAAGACAGAAAGAAGTGGAATTATGAAATTAACATATAACGAATTTGAAATATTAGTTTGTATAGAAAAAGAAAAAAGAGAATTATCTCAAAGAGAAATATCAAAGACAACTAATCTTTCTTTGGGTACAGTAAATAAAACTATAACTAGTTTATTAGAAAAAAAGTTAATAAATGAAGATAATACTATAACAAAAAGAGGATTAAAAGAATTAGAACCATATAGAGTAAAAAGAGCTATCTTTTTAGCAGCAGGCTTTGGATCTAGACTAGTGCCAATTACTCTTAATACACCAAAACCATTAGTATTAGTAAATGGAAAAAAAATAATAGAAACATTATTAGATGCCGTTGTAAAAGCAGAAATACCAGAAATAATAATCGTAACAGGATATTTAAATGAACAATTTGAAATATTACTAAAAAAATATCCTAATATAAAATTTATATATAATAAAAAATATAATGAAGCAAATAATATTTCTTCAGCATATTTAGTAAGAGATAAATTTTCTAATTCATATGTATTAGAATCAGATTTATATTTATATAATCAAGATTTAATAAGAAAATATGAATATCATTCAAATTTCTTAGGATTTAAAGTAGATAGAACTGACGATTGGTGTTTAGAAACTAAAAATGGTATAATTACTAAAGAAAAAGTAGGCGGATTAGATTGTTATCAAATGTGTGGTATTTCTTATTATGATAAGGAAACTGGTAAACAAATGGAAAAAGATATAAAAGAAGTATTTATGTCTCCTGGTGGCAAAGAAAGATATTGGGAACAAGTAATGCTTGATATAAGAAAAAACAATTATAAAATATATTTAAGAGAATGTAAAAGTGAAGACATAATTGAAATAGATACATTTAACGAACTTAAAGCAATAGACAAAACTTATGATGTATAAAAAAAGAATATTATAATAAAATGTAATATTCTTTTCTATTACCTTGAAAACCCTATAAAAATATAGTATAATCAAATTAGGGTAGAGGTAGGAAATGAAAAAGAGAAATATAAATATAGATTTAATAAAATGTATAGCAGTATTTTCGGTAATATCTGTACATTATTTTGTTTGTGTGTACCATTAGTTTTAATATTATTAATAATATTAAATGTAATTTATAAACTAATTGATAAACTTATTGTAAAGAGAATGACAAAAGCCTTTATAAAATAATGAAAATATGATAAAATAATAATTACTGGAGGTAACAAAATGGCAAAGAAAAATACGTTATTTAAAAATACAATTTATAAGTCAATACTTAGTATAGTAAATATCGTGGTTCCAATAATAATAGGACCATATATAATGCGTCTTTTAGATGTTGATTTATATGGAATGTATAATAGAGTTTTTGCAGACTTTCAAATGTTCTTGGCGTTTGCTGGTTTTGGAGTATATACTTTAGGGGTTAGAGAAATTAGTAAAATTAGAGATGATAAAGAAAAGGTATCTAAGCTGTTTACAAATTTATTTATGATATCAATGCTTTCTAATTTGCTAGTATTAATATTATATGTAACTTACAGCCTATTGACATCAACTGGAATGGCAAGAATATTGTATTTAGTTATGACTATTCAAATATTTGCTAATATTTTTTATGTTGAATTTGTAAATGAAGCACTAGAAAATTATAAGTTTATAACAATAAAATCAGTGATTGTTAAAATTATATATTTCTTATCAATTTTACTTGCTGTTAGAAATCCTGATGATATAGTAATTTACGCTATTGTAGTATCGCTTACAAATTTTTTAAACAATATAATAAGCTTCATTTATGCTAAGAGAAGAATTAAATTTAATTTTTCTAAGATTGAAATAAAAAAATATATTAAACCACTTATTGCAGTACTTGTTATTACCAATGTAGATTTATTATATAGTCAACTAGATAGAGTTATGTTAGGAAAATATGTGAATGACGTATCAGTAACAATTTATTATACGGCATTTTATCTTATTAGTACTCTTGCTTCAATACCTTATGCTATAATAAATGTATCAATACCAAGACTATCTTATTTATTAAAGAATAAAAACAAAGAAGTTTATGAAGAAAAGCTTAATAATTCAATTTCTTCATTACTATTTATAATAGTACCAATGTGTCTAGGAGTATTTGTACTAGCTAAAGAAATAATAATACTATATGCTGGCAAAAAATATCTAGCAGCCATTGTACCATTAATGATAGCATGTATAACTAGAATTTTTATATCATTAGAGTCTGTCATGAATAATTTGGTAATGTATCCAAATAATAGAGAAGATAGAATTCTAAAAGTATCACTAATTTGTGGAACTAGTAACTTAATAATTAATTACTTATTAGTTACATTTAAAATATTCAGTCCAATAACTGCTTTGGCAACAACTGGACTAGTCGAATTAGCAGTATTCATTACACATTATATATATTCCAGAAGAAAAATGAATATTAATGTTCAAGTGTTTAGTAAAAAAAATATGACATATATAATTTTGAGTTTATTGTTTATACCAATATCATTGCTACTTAGAAAACTTAATTTAGGGTTCTATATAACTATGATATTAATAATAATTACTTGCATGTTATTATATTTTATAGTTTTATATATAAAGAAAGATAATAATTTAATGTTTATATTAGATAAATTTAAAAATAAATTAAAGGTAGGGAAAAAGTAATATGAAAAAAATAATAGTACCAACAGGGTATATGGGAAGCGGGTCATCCGCTATTACTGATTTGATATCAGAGTTTAGAGATTGCCAAAATGAGTTCAAGAGTTATGAGTATGTGCTATTGCATTGTCCAAATGGATTGTTTGATTTTGAAGATAAATTACTAATAGGCAATAATGCAATCAGAAGTGATGAAGCAATTAGAAGTTTTGAAACACAAATGAAGAAATTATATAATAAGAAGTTTTGGTGGGTAGGAAACTATCAAAAAATAATTAGTTCAAATTTTATGAAAATAACTGAGGAATACATAAATAATATTCAAGAATTTAATTTCCCAGGATATTGGTATACACATGAAGAAGTTAATACAAAAATGTTTTTTAAATTATTAGTTAGAAAACCATTAAAAATATTAACAGGAAATAAAGTTAGATTTAATAAAATTTTAAAATATTCAGATGGTATGCGTATATCGTATGTTGATTCAAATAAATTTTATGAAGAATCACATAAATATATTTATAAAATAATCGAAGAAATATCAAAAGGGAAAGAAAATATAATCCTAGATCAATTTTTATTACCATTTAATTTATTCAGAGTAGATAATTATTTTGATGATAAATTAAGAGTTATTGTAGTAGCAAGAGATCCAAGAGATGTATTTATAATAAATAAATATATTTGGCAACAAAAGCAAATCTGTGTACCATTCCCACTAGAAGTAAATGAATTTTGCAATTTTTATAAAAAAATGCGCGAAAGCGAAAAAGAGTGTACTTCAAATAAAGTATTAAGAATTAATTTTGAAGATTTAATTTATAACTATGATACTAAAATAAAAGAAATAACTAAATTTTTAGGTTTTAAGGAAAGTGATCATATAAATAAAAAAAATAGATTTATACCAGAAATGTCAATAAAAAATACTCAATTGTTTAGAAAAGAAGAATATAGAGAAGAATGTAAAGTTATAGAAAAAGAATTAAAAAAATATTTATATGAATTTCCATACGAAATTAATAATGATGTGAAGGAAACAGTAGAGTTTGATTAAAAGGAGTGTAGTAATAATGAAAAAAAATGTGTTATTTATAGTTATTGATTCTGTAACAAATGATATTTTATTTAATAAAAACACTTCATCATTATGTGCTCCTTTTTTGAATGAATTAAGAAAAAAGTCTATTTCAGGAGATAAAATGTTTTCTGAAGCTCCATATACAGAAGCAGCTTTGATGTGTTTACTTGGAGGTATTGATACAATGGATAATGGAGGCTATATGGAGCGATTTAAAGATAAAACTTGTGTTTTAGAAGTGTTTAGAAATAATGGTTATAAAGTTTTTCATAATAACTACTATCCAAGTATTTATCCGTCATATATGGCTCCTGGCTATGATGAAAGAAAATATATTGAAGGATTTCAGTTTTCACATATATGGGATTATAGATTAAAATATTATTCAGAAATTTTTGAAAAAAATGAAATAAACAACAAGGAATATAAAATATTAGCAGATATGTTAGACGATAATTTTAAAAATTGGATAATATATTTAGAAAAAATTAAAAATAACGATAATGAAACAAGTATGCTCAACGGGAATATAGATGTTAGTGACATTGATAATGACATAAAGCAAATTAAAGTTGAATATGAAAAATTTAGTAAAGATAATAAAAAATATTTAAATAGTTTGTTTGAACAAAAAGAAAATCATCAATTATTTAATATAAAAACATATATGATGAGTGATAAAGTACATGATAATATAGTTAGAAATAAAGTAATTGAAAAATACAAAACTACTTTCGATAGAATTAATAAAATGAATTTTGAAAATAATTTATTAAATAATAAATTGCCAATAAAAAACATTATAAAAAGTATAATAAATAAAGATTTTAAAACTGCAAAAGGTTTACTAGCTGGGTATAAAAATTCACTTTTCGATAAGGATTTATATGATAGGATATCAAATAATTATGACCAATTCAAAGTTCAAAGATCTTTTTATACAGTATCACAAGAACTATTTGTTTGGATAAAAGAAAATAAAGATAAAAAATGGATGAGTTATGTTCATATTGATGATGCGCATTTTCCAGAAAACTTCTTTACTTATGATACTAAGGATTTAAAATTAATTGAAGAAGATTTTAAAAGAATAAATACTTACTTAAACAATATTCCTAAAGGATATAAAGGAAGTATATCATATGATTTATCATTGATGTACTGTGACAATATTATTAAAAATATATTTAAGTTTTTAGAAAAAGAAAAAATTTTAAATGATACTAGCATAGTAATAACAGCAGACCATGGATTTTCGTATTATTTTTCTCCAGTAAGAGAAAAATATGTAATATCTAGTTATAGAGAAAATTATAATGTACCATTTATAGTTTGGAGCAAAGATATAAAAAATAAAATGATAAATAATTATTGTTCCACAAAAGATATTCCTGCAACATTATTAGATTTAGTTGATATTAAAATTCCAAAAGTTTTCAAAGGGCAAAGCCTTTTAGAATCAAAAGGACAGGATTACGCTTTATTAGAATATATGGGTGGTGGATGTCCAGACATTTATCGTAGGCCAATAATACTTGGAGTAAGAACAGATAATTACGATGTTGTGATGGAAGTATATATTAATAAAAAATTTATAGATAATGAAATAAAAGAAGTATACAATATAAGGAAAGATCCATTTGAATATGATAATTTATTTAAACAAGAAAATATTAAAGAAAAAATTAAAAAAGAGTTGCAAATTCTTGAAAATAGATATAATGAAATAATTAGTCAGTATGAGGTGAAATAATGAAAATTAAGGTTAGTGTAATTGTACCTGTATATAATGTCGAGAAGTTTATAGATAAATGTTTAAATTCAATAGTTAATCAAACGCTAAAAGAAATAGAAATAATTGTGGTAAATGATGGTAGTCCAGATAACAGTCAAAAGATAATAGATAAATATGTTAAAAAATATCCGGAAAAAGTACAATCATTTATTAAAGAAAATGGAGGGCAAGGCTCCGCTAGAAATTTAGGCATTGAAAAAGCTAAGGGTGAATATATCTCTTTTGTTGATAGTGATGATTGGCTTGACTTAGATGCCTTAGAAAAAATGTATTCTCTTGCAAAAAAAGATAATAGTGACATAGTAATATGTGATATGGTTGATCATTATGCTAATTATACTATATACCATAATTGTACAAAATATAATAGCGTATTTGAGGTGACTCCATCAGCTTGCAATAAAATATTTAAAAAAGAATTAATAAAAGATTTTAGATTTTTATCAAAATTATGGTATGAGGATTTTAATTTTACTACAAAAATACTTTTTAATACTGATAAGATATCTAATATAAGTGAAGGATTTTATCATTGCAATTGTGGACATGAATCTACAATGAATAATAATAATTCAAAGAAAAATTTAGATATGATAGTAATTATGGATGATATAATTAATTATTTAAAAGAAAATAAAAAATATGATAAAAATATAGTTTCATATCTAATATTTGATCACATACTAATAACCACTATAAATAGGCTTGCACTTCAAAAAAGTGAAGACAAAAAAGAAACAATAAATATATTTTTAAAATATTGTAAAGATAATATTAGTAGTTATACTAAAATGCCTTTTTATAATGAAATATCAAGAAATAGAAAAATTATTGCATGGTTAAACTATCATGATTTATATAATGTATCAAAAATAATATTATTACTAAAAGGTAAAATGAAAGGATAATAATTATGAACAAGTGTAAATTGAGTATAATAGTCCCTGTATATGGAGTAGAAAAGTATATAGATAAATGTTTAAATAGTTTAGTAAAACAATCATTAAAAGAAATAGAAATAATTGTAGTAAATGATGGTACCAAAGATAATAGTCAGAAAATAATAGATAAATATGTAAAAAAATATCCTGATAAAATAAAATCATACATTAAAGAAAATGGTGGACAAGGTTCTGCAAGAAACTATGGCTTAAAAAAAACTACAGGAGAATATATTGGCTATGTTGATAGTGATGATTTTGTTGAAAAAGATATGTATAAAAAATTATATAATAAGGCTAAAGAAAATAATTATGATATAGTAGTATGTGGCAATTATAATGTAAGCGAAGATTACCAAAATAAAAATATAGATGCATTTATAAATAATTATAATACAGATTTAGAAAATATATTCTTTGGTAAAATGGCTGTATGGAACAAAATATACAAAAGAGATATTTTGATAAAAAATAAATTGGAATTCAAAGAAAAAGTTTGGTATGAGGATTTAGCTTTTACACTAAAAGCTATAATGAATTCTAACACTTTTGCTTTTATTGATGAACCATTATATGATTATCTAATAAGAGAAGGATCTACAATGAATAATTCTAATGTACAAAGAAATCTAGAAATATTAGATGCTTTTAATGATATTTTATCCTATATTCAGCATAATAAAAAAGAAGAGTATTTTAGCAAAATAGAATTTTTAGCTATTGATCATATTTATATATCAGCTATTGTTAGAGTATTAAAAGCAGAGGCTGATGATAAAGTTAAAAGAGAAACTATAAACAAACTAATTGATTACATGAATAAAAAATTTCCTAATTATAAAAACAATAAATATATAAACACTTTATCAAAAAATAGAAAAATAATTTATAAATTAATAAATATAAAAATGTATGGATTGATTAATTTGATATTTAAAGTGAAGAAAGGATAGTAATTATGAGAATTGATAGCAATAATAAAAAAGCAAATATATTTTATATCTTTCTATTAATACAACCTATATTAGATTTATTTACATCTTTAATGGTTAGATTTACTAATTTACCATTAACTATTGGTATGATAGTTAGAGGGTTATTCCTATTTACAATGGTAATATATCTGCTCTTTGTAAACAAATCAGTACATAAAAAGAAAAGTATAATATATTTAGGAATACTTTGTATATTTAGTGTAATATATCTTATAACGAAAAATGGAATATTTAATCTTGGCTTTTTAAAAACAGAAATAACATATTTATTTAAATATATGTATTTTCCAATAGTGGCATTATGCCTAATAAATGCATTTGATGAATTACAATTGAAAAAAGAAAAAATATTTAAGGTGTGTATAGTTGAAACAATAATATATTCAATATTAATAATACTGCCAGAAATAACTAATACAGCATTTTCATCGTATGTTGGCAATAATAAAGGTACTGTAGGATGGTTTTATGCTGCTAATGAAATAGGTGCAATAATGGTAGCTTTATTTCCATTTTTATATTATTTGTTATTTGAAAGGGAAGGCGTAGTTAAAATAGCATTAACCTTTATAATAGTAATACTTGCAATGACGTTATTAGGAACCAAAACATCATTTTTAGGTATGCTAATTACTGAAGTTATTTATGCTTTATATTTTCTATTTAACTATAAAAAAAATAGAGCATATGGCCTAAAATGGTCAATAATAATTATAGTAATATCATTTGGATTAATACCTAATATACCAGCAGTAAAAAATTTACAAAGTGCTATATCAGAATCTAGTCACATTGAGGAAGATATTAAAGAAGAAACAGATAATATTAAAAATAACAATAAGTATACTGTTAAAAGCCCAAGCGCACAAAGAATTATAAAAGTAGCATTAAGTGGTAGAGATAAATTTTTCTTTAATACTTTAGAAATATATGATAATGCTAAAATTGATGATAAACTTTTCGGAATTGGATTCTTAAATAGAAGTGAAATAAACAATAAAAAAATAGAAAAACTAATTGAGATAGATCCATTAGATATATTCTTTCATTATGGAATTATTGGATTTATAATTTATTTCAGTCCACTTGTTTATATTGCGTATAGAACTATAAAATCAATATTTAAAAATAAATTCAGATTATCTTTCTTTAAATTAACAAACATATATGTAATAGGAATAATAACAATGATTTCTATGATGGCAGGTCATGCATATAGTGCTCCAGCAGTATCTATATATGTGTCATTTGCAATGGCAATGCTAGATAGTGCTTTGACAAAAGGTGAATTAGAAATAACAGAAGAGAGAGAAAGAAAAAAAATAACAATATTTGCTTTACATCTAGGATTTGGTGGTGTTGAAAAATACTTATCATCATTATGTAAAATGCTTGAAGAAAATTATGATATAGAAATTATATCAACATATAAAGTTTTAGATAAACCAGCATTTCCATTTTCAGAAAAAGTTAAAATTACTTATTTAATTGATGATAAACCAAATAAAGAAGAGTTTAAACAAGCAATAAAAAATAAAAATATAATTAGTATATTTAAAGAAGGATTTAAATCAGCTAAAATATTGTGTCTTAAGAGAAGTAGAAATATTAAGGCAATTAGAAATACTTATAGTGATTATATAATAACTACTAGAACTTTTCATAGTAGATTAGTAGGATACTATGCTTATAATAATATAATAAAAATTGCAACTGAACATAACTTTCATAATAATAATAAAAAGTATATAACTAAAGTAATAGATTCTATAAGAGATTTTGATTACTTTGTTGTAGTATCTGATAATTTAAGAAAGTTTTATGAGAATAAAATAGGTAAAACCAAATGTATATATATTCCTAATGTAATAGATAGTCTTCCAGATAAGAGAAGTAAACTAACAAATAAAAATATTATTACAATAGGTAGATTAAGTCCTGAAAAAGGTCAAAAAGATTTAATAGATGTATTTAAAATAGTTAATAAAGAATTACCAAAAACTAAACTATTTATGGTGGGAGACGGACCATTAAAAAAAGAATTAGAAAATTATACTAAGGAATTAAAACTAACTGATAAGATTATTTTCACTGGTTTTCTAGGAAATAAGGAAAAAGAAAAATATATTTTAGATTCTTCAATATTTATTTTACCATCTTATACCGAATCGTTTGGACTTGTATTAATTGAAGCTATGAGTTATGGATTACCTTGTATTGCTTTTGATTCATCTGATGGAGCAAAAGAATTATTAAAAAATAATGTAGGGATTTTAGTAAAAGATAGAAATAAAGAAAAAATGGCTGAAGAAATAATAAAAGAATTAAAAAATAAAAATGGTAGTGAACATAGCGAAAAAGGTTATAAATACTGTCAAAAATATTTATTAGATAATGTAAAAAAAGAGTGGATTAATATATTAAAATAAAATATAACTGTGAGGTATATAATGAAAAGAAAAAGAAAAATAAAAAAGAGTAGGGTAATAATAGTTATTATGATAATAATTATTATATTAGGTGGACTTAGTTATATAGCATTTAATTATATTAAAAACAATAACATCGAATTAAAAAAAGAAAAAACTATTAAAGAAATAAATAGCCATTATAATGAGTTTGTTAAAACAAATAAAGAATCAAAATTATATAATAGTAATAATGAAGTAGTTGGAACTATAGGTAATAATGTAGAGTTAAGTTTAGATAATGAAACCATATCTGATACTACTAAATATTTTAAGATTACAACTTTTGACGATGATTACTATATAAGTTATAAAGATGTAGATAAAATAGATAAGTTATCAGAAATAAATGACAGATACAAAAATTATATAGTCTTTAACAAAAATATAGTAACTAATGATAGTACATCATTTTATGATGAAAATGATAATTTACTATATACATTCAATAAATCATATGATTTACCAATAATAATAAAAGATGATAATAAGTATGGTATAGAATTTAATAATAGATTATTATATGTAAAAAAAGATGATGTAAAAGAAATTAAGAAAAGTAATAATACAGATAAAAAGAATGCTTCAGGAATAGCAGTTTTAAACTACCACGCTTTTTATGATGAGAACAATGCTGATGAAAAAAAAGAATGTACTACTGAAATATGTCATTCTAAAAAACAATTTAAATCGCATTTGGATTTAATAAAAGAAAAAAATATGTTGACTCTGCAAACGAAAGAAGTAGAAATGTACATTGATGGAAAAGTGCAGCTTCCCAAAAGTGTGCTAATCACAATAGATGATGGTCCAAAAACAAAAGTAGCAGTAGATTTACTTACTGAATATAAAATGTATGCAACTATTTTCTTGGTTACCTCTTGGTTTGATGAAAAAGATTACTATAAAACCGATTACATAGAATTACATTCACATACTCATAACATGCATGATGGAGGACAATGTCCTGGTGGACAAGGTGGCGGAATAAAATGTTTGCCAGAAGAAGAAATACAAAAAGACTTAAAACAAAGTAGAGAAGACTTAAATGGAAGTACAGTGTTTTGTTATCCGTTTTATGAGTACAATGACTATAGTATAAAAATGCTTAAAAAGGCAGGATTTACAATGGCCTTTATAGGAGAAAGCAATAATAGTGATAACTTAATCCATGTTGGTAGTAATAAGTTTAAACTTAGACGATTTGTAATAGTTACACACACAACAATTAATGATTTAAATAAATATTTTGAACAAATAAAGTAAAAAAAGGCGTAAAAGCCTTTTTTTTTAAGGCTTTTTTTGATATAATTGTTTTAGGTATATACATAGGAGGTAACAAAATGAAAGAATTATTTGATAAATTATACAATAAGAGTGAAGAATCCTTTTATCAAATATTAGAAAAAAAATTAAAAGAGAATAAAAAGACATTCATTGTAACTGCTAATCCAGAAACATTTATGATGAGTGAAAATGATGAAGAAATGAAGAAACTACTTTTAGATAAAGAAACTATATTAGTGCCAGACGGAATTGGGATAGTAAAAGCAGCAAGAATGATTGATTATGACATCAAAGAAAGAATTACTGGTATTGATATTGCAAATAAACTATTAGAGTTAGGGAATAAACAAAAAAAATCAATTTATTTGTTTGGGGCAAAACAAGAAGTAATTGATTCTATGAAAGAAGTAATTGAAAAAAGTTATCCAAATTTAAAATTAGTTGGAGCATCAAATGGTTATGAAAAAGATAAAGATAAGGTGTTTGAAAAAATAGCAAAAGCCAAACCTGATATTGTGCTAGTAGCTCTTGGTATTCCACTTCAAGAAAAATTGATATACAAACATTTAAATCAATTTAATAAAGGAATATTCGTTGGAGTAGGAGGTTCCT
>ERZ824600.1292-NODE-1292-length-31595-cov-36.873431_pt1 | contig 31595 bp, 30 predicted proteins | sample MGYA00519933_ERZ824600 | MGnify/ENA primary metagenome ERZ824600 (study PRJEB31778, sample SAMEA3449178) | human gut metagenome | biome: human gut; feature: human-associated habitat; material: faeces | place: United Kingdom | collected 2010/2012 ... | reverse complement strand
ATGAAATCCCAACCGGCTGTAAGCGCGGCTGTTATGGCGCAAAGTTTTTTTCAAAACATTTATCAAACTCCCATGAAATACATGGAAATCAGATACAACAGAATGTTGTGCGAGAAAAAGCGAATGGCTATATTTGCGGCAACACAATAATATATACAAGCAAATATCCATGGCAACGCATAACGAATTAGGAAAATGGGGCGAAGATCTGGCCTGCGAAACATTAATCACCAAAGGATATGCGATAGTGGAACGCAATGTAAGATTCGGGCACAACGAAATAGACATTGTGGCCCTCAAAGGGAGCAGAGTGGTTTTTGTAGAAGTAAAGACACGCTCATCGTTCGGCGAAGGAGCACTTGAAGCCATCGATGCCAAGAAAATGCGTCATCTTTGCAATGCCGCAGAAGCATACGTGAAATCTCACAAATTGCCTCACGAGCCACAAATGGATGTCATAGTGGTGGAAGGCTCGCCGGAAACAGGGGTAAAAATAGTGCATATAGAGGATGCTTTCATGCCCCCGCTAAGATGCCGATAGTATTGGCACCGTAAAATCACATTTACCGCCGCGACTCCCGAGAGAACGAATACGGGGCATCCTGAGGCAAAGTGCCACGCAACAAGTTGGGCTGTGGCTGCATGAAAAACTCAATCAGACCGCCCTTAACCAAATCTGAATGCCTGAGATAGTTCTTGTCATACTCTTTGCCATTGAACCGCATCCGGCCAACATAGGGAGTGTCGGAAGTATTGCCGGGCGCGGAGACAACGATATGGTTGCCGTTCTCAAGCGTTATATCTGCTTTCTGAAACAGCGGACTGCCGATAGCATACTCCCCTGCCCCGGGCGCCACAGGATAGAACCCGAGAGCAGAAAACACATACCATGCCGAAGTCTGCCCATTGTCCTCGTCACCACAATATCCGTCCGGAGTGGGTGAGTACATGGCATCCATGACACGACGCACCCAATATTGGGCTTTCCATGGTTCTCCCGCCCAATCGTACAAATATATCATATGCTGAACAGGTTGATTCCCGTGAGCGTAATTGCCCATATTCATCACAGTCATCTCACGAATTTCGTGAATAGGAAATCCGTAATAGCTGTCGTCATACAATGACGGTACGGAAAAGACAGAATCAAGCATGGCCACAAACTGCTTCTTTCCGCCCATAAGCTCCGCAAGTCCGTCGGGATCATGAAACACCGACCAAGTGTAGTGCCACGCATTACCTTCGGTGAACACATCGCCCCATTTGAGCGGAGAGAACGGCTCAAGCCATGAACCATCGGCATTGCGGCCGCGCATGAGCGAAGTTTCCTTATCAAAGAGATTCTTATAGTTCATGGCACCCTTTGCGTATGGGTCCAATTCCGCATCCGACTTGCCAAGTGCCTTACCCAGCTGATATATGCACCAGTCATCATAAGAGTATTCCAGCGATCGCGCCGCGCTTTCATTAATGCCCACATTGCACGGCACATATCCCAAAGAATCATAGTACTCATATCCAAGCCGCCCGGAGGAGGAAACAGTGGGATGCGTGGCATGCGCGCCATGCACCACTCCCCGCCACATAGTCTCAGGATCTTCCACCCTGATTCCCTTCAGCCATGCATCGGCAAGAACAGATGCCGAATTATTGCCCACCATGCAGCCTCGGTGACCCGGGCTGCACCATTCGGGATAAAAACCGCTTTCACGATAGGCATTGACGAAGCCTTCCTGCATTTGACGGCTCACCGATGGATACAGCAGATTAAGCAGCGGGAACAATGCGCGAAATGTGTCCCACACGCCCGTGTCGGTGTACATATACCCCGGAAGCACTTGCCCGTTGTAAGGAGAATAGTGAACAGGCTTTCCGGACGCATCTATCTCGTAAAAAGCACGCGGGAAAAGTGTGGCACGATACAGGCATGAATAGAATGTGCGCAAGTGGTCAATGGAATGGTCCGTCACATCCACGCGCCCCAACACACTGTTCCATTCCGTCTTCCCCTCCTGAACCAGCTGTTCAAAACTTTTGCCCTCAACCTCTTTGATATTGAGCAACGCCTGTTCCGGAGAAATGAACGAGGATGCAACCTTTACGTTCACTTTCTCGCCCCTGCTGGTGGGGAAGCCCACAACAGCGCCGGCATGAAAAGCTTTCTGCATGAGTTCACCTTCACGAAGCTCCAGAGAATCGCCTTTGGCATCCGCTGCAAATGTAGCCGCATAAGTAAACGGACGGTCAAACTCCACCACAAAATAATTTGCAAAATTATGCGGAACCCCGCCACTGTTGCGGCGTGAAATGCCTGTAATGCGCCGGTTGAGCGTGTCAATGACTATTTCGGAGCCGGAATCAAATGCATCAACAACCATATAGCTGTTGCCTTGCGGGTATGTTATTTGCAGTGCCGCCGCACGTGAAGTAGGTGTCAGTTCTGCAAGCACATCATAATCGGCAAGATACACCGAATAATAATGCGGCAAAGCTTTTTCGCCCTTATGTGAGAACCAACTGCGGCGGTCACTCTCACGGAACTTAGGGGAACCTGTTACCGGCATGAGCGAAAACTGGCCGTAATCATTGATCCACGGGCTGGGCTGGTGTGTCTGCTTTATACCGCATAAAGTGTGCGCATCGTAGGTGTATTGCCAGCCGTTGCCCATTTCACCGGTCTGTGGGGTCCAGAAATTCATGCCCCAAGGACGCGCAATGGCTGGATAGGTGTTGCCCGCCGACAGCTCAAAACTTGATTGAGTGCCCATCAGCGGGTTTACGTAGGTGGTAAAATCTTTTGCGGACGCCAAGGCCACTCCGAGCACAACGCCCAATATCGAACAGAAAATTTTTTTAGTCATAGCGATGCAAATATACAAATTTCCAAGCATTTAACAAATAGCATCCCCGGCTCTAAACGAACCGGGGATGCCGAGATATGCAAAAGTTGTTATGACTTCAAAGCATAGCGCGAAAAATTCGCGCAAGATAGCGGGGAGGATTAGTCCTCGTTGAGGTTAACGCGCTTGAACTCTACAGCAACGAGGCCTTTGGCAGCCTGCTCAAGGAACTTACCGATTGTAAGGTTTCCGTCCTTGATGAATTCCTGCTCCATAAGGCATGATTCTTTGTAGAATTTATTAACGCGACCATTAGCGATATTGTCAATCATAGCCTGAGGAAGGTTTGCAGCCTTAGCCTCGGCAGCTTCCTTGGCAATAACGCGAGCGTTGGCAGCCTCATCTTCGGTGAGCCAGCCTTTGGCGATATTTGATTCGATGTGAGCCTCGGTGTCGCAAAGGTTGGGGTTGATACCGGCCTTCTTGAGAGCCACTTCAACGGCACGCTTAACCTGCTCTTCCTTGGTCTTCTCGATAGCCACATTGCGCTCGCTTTCAACCACTTCAGCGGGGACATGCTCGCGGTCAACAGCCACGGGATTCATAGAAGCAACCTGCATGGCAACATCGCGCCCAACATGATAATCAACATTTTCAAGGTTGAAGCCAACGATTGTGCTCAGCTTGTTGCCGAGGTGGTTGTAAGAAGTAGTGGAAGGAGCCTCAAGGCATTCATATGCACCGAGTTCCATCTTTTCACCGGTTTTACCGGATTCCTCAACAATGAGGTCTGCGATGGAGCGACCATCAAGCTCAAGAGCCTTGAGTTCATCAATGGTCTTAACACGGTTTGCCATAGCGGCATCAAGAATCTTCTTGGTAAGGTCAACGAAGGTAGCGTTTTTGGCAACGAAGTCGGTTTCGCACTTAAGAGCCACGATGGCTGCGAAATCCTTATCGTTGGCAGCGAGTACGCAACCCTCGGATGCTTCGCGGTCTTCGCGCTTGGCGGCGATAGCCTGACCCTTTTTGCGAAGAATTTCCACAGCGGCATCAATGTCGCCGTTGGTTTCGGCGAGGGCTTTTTTGCAGTCCATCAAGCCGGCACTGGTGAGGTGACGGAGCTTGGTGATTTCTGCCATTGTAACTGCCATATAATTAAAGTTAGGAGTTTTGAAATTTGTAATTGATTAAAACTTATTCAGCGGCGGGAGCCTCAGCAGCAGGTGCTTCTGCAGCAGGAGCCTCGGCAGCTTCGGGAGCAGCTTCAGCTTTGGCGCGGCTTACGCGACGACGCTCGCGGCGGGGAGCGGCTTCGGTTTCAGCAGCAGCTTCGGGAGCGTCAACCTTTTCTACCTTGCGCTCTTCAAGACCTTCTGCCATAGCAGCGCAGAGAGTGTCAAGAACGAGTTCAATAGACTTGGAAGCATCGTCGTTGGCGGGAATCACGAAATCAACATCGTTAGGGTTGGAGTTGGTGTCAACCATAGCGAATACGGGAATACCCAGACGGTTAGCCTCAGCCACAGCGATGTGCTCTTTGAGCACGTCAACTACGAACAGAGCGGAGGGAAGACGGTTGAGGTCAGCGATAGAACCGAGAGTCTTCTCAAGTTTGGCGCGCTGACGGGTGATCTGAAGTTTCTCACGCTTGGAGAGATTGTCGAAAGTGCCGTCCTTGGTCATTTTGTCAATGGCGGTCATTTTCTTTACAGCCTTACGGATGGTGGGGAAGTTGGTGAGCATGCCGCCCGGCCAGCGTTCAATCACGTAGGGCATATTGATGGAAGCAGCCTTGTCGGCTACAACCTGTTTGGCCTGTTTTTTGGTAGCTACGAAGAGCACCTTTTTGCCCTGCTTGGCGATAGCCTTGAGAGCATTTGCAGCCTCATCCAGCTTTGCAGCTGTTTTGTAGAGGTCTATGATGTGGATACCATTGCGCTCCATGAAGATGTAAGGAGCCATGGCAGGATTCCATTTACGTTTGAGGTGACCGAAATGGCAGCCTGCCTCGAGGAGTTGGTCAAATGTTGGTGTTGACATTTTGTTTTTTTGTAGGTTTACGTTCTTAAAAGATTACAACCGAGAGGTAGGGAACGTGTCCATCCCCGCGATTTAGATACTAAACACAGATATATCAAGCGGCAAAAGGCCGCGAGGATATTAACGCTTGGAGAACTGGAAGCGCTTGCGTGCTTTGGGACGACCCGGCTTTTTGCGCTCTACGGCACGAGGGTCACGAGTCATGAAGCCTGCGGCACGGAGTGTATGCTTGTCGTCAGCATTGATTTTAACAAGAGCGCGGGCAATAGCGAGACGGAGAGCCTCGGCCTGACCCTTGTAGCCACCACCGTCAAGGTTAACGTGGATGTCGTATTTTTCGGGAACATCCAGGAGCAAGAGGGGCTGCTTAACAATGTACTGAAGTATTGAAGAGGGGAAATACACTTCAAGAGGGCGCTTGTTGATAGTGATAGCACCTGTACCGTCACTTACAATAACACGGGCAACGGCGGCCTTACGACGGCCTACTGCATTAACTGTTTCCATACTTCAGTTTATTTCAAGTTGTTGATATCGATAACTTTGGGATTCTGAGCAGCGTGGGGATGGTTTGCGCCATTGTACACGTGCATATTCTCAATGAGGCGACGGCCCAGACGGTTTTTGGGAAGCATGCCTTTCATCACCTTAATATATAAGGGGTGATAGCCGGGTTTGAGATGCTTGTTGAATGACTTCTTCATGAGCACCTCAGGAGTGGTGACACGCTGTCCGCCGGGATAGCCGGTGTATGAGAGATATTCACGATCTGTCATCTTTTTGCCGGTGAGCACGACTTTGTCGGCATTGATGATGATGACATTGTCGCCACACTCCACATTGGGAGAGTAGCAGGGCTTGTATTTGCCGCGAAGAATTTTGGCAACTTTAGCGCACAGACGACCAAGAACCTGGCCGGTGGCATCAATTACCACCCACTCGCGCTCGATTGACTGAGCGTTGGGGGAAAGAGTTTTGTAGCTTAAAGTATCCACTTTTAAATGCTTAATTAATAGTTAATTAAACGCCTTTTACCACAGCATTGCTCGGCCAAAAGCTTCGCTGCGCTCCGGGCTGGGTTTATTAATTTGGACATAATCGGACTGCAAAGGTAGTGATAATCCATGATTTAACCAACCATTTTTAAATATTTTTCTATTGCCCAGTCGTATTGTCGCCAAATCCGCAATTATGGTATTTAAATCAAGGAAAACGCGCAGATACCTGTTAGCTATAGTGAATGGGCCATGAAAGGGAGTTTCATTGCAGCCTGTCAGGATTTTCACTTAGCCATTCCCGGTATGCTGCTGTTCGGCGGTTATGCTCCGGTCAAATATCTGATTCGGTAATAGCTCCAGATTCAGAAGAAACCTCTTTACCTCAAGGCCGCCACCATAGCCGGTCAAAGTATGGTCGCTGCCGATCACTCTGTGACACGGTACAAATATCAACATCGGGTTCGCGCCATTGGCATTGGCCACAGCGCGGACGGCGGTAGGCTTGCCTATCCTGAGAGCCATCTCACCATAGGAAACAGTTTTGCCATACGGTATTTTAAGCAGCTCGTTCCACACGATTTTCTGAAAATCCGTGCCGACAAACAGCAACGGTATGTCAAACTCCTGCCGTTCCCCGGCAAAGTACTGGTCAAGCTCAGCAATGGCACGGTCTATGACCGCAGAAGTTCCATCACAAAAATCAGCATCAAGCAAGCGATGCAGGCGGTTGCGGGTATAGTCGCGGTGCCGTCCCGTTTGCCAGTCGCACAGACACAGCTTGTCGCCTGAAGATCCGAGCACGAGCGTGCCGCAGGGCGACTCATAGTTTTGCAGGATTATTTGCATCATATATTTCTTTAGCAATAGCGTCATATTTATCCATGTCCTTCAGGGGAAAGTCCCATTTCTTTCCCCACACCAATTCATTCGGCTTATACTTTGCGCGATGCTTTTTTACCGGAATGCTACACATGCCACATGGCTCGTATTTTACAATCATTTTGTAGGAAACGCATTTGCTCCAGTCATAATCGGCAAAAGTTTTTCTCTCACAGCATGAAAACATTCTTGCTTCCAAATGTCCGCCAAAAGCTTTTGCTTCACCAAGCGTGATATATTTGGAGTCTGAAAGATAGTATCTTATTCCATCGCGCACCTTGACGAGATATGCGTTATGAAAATATCCCGAATCAACAATCATCTTGACCGCGCGAGACAAATAATCATTCCCATCAAAATCTTTGAGGCCGCTAAAGCACAACACATCCTCATTTGCGTCAGCCGTAACAACATTGGTTTTCATAAAGCAACCATCCTCACCCATATATCTTTTGTCAAACCTTTCCTCAAACACCTCTGACTGCAGTATTCTGCCAAATGTCAATTCCAGGTCTTCAACATCCTCTTTCTGAATGGCCAATTGCAGTTCCTGCAATTTTTGCAGGCTCTCATTCCAGAATTTGATAAATGTTTCAGCATTACAGACTATTCCGGTGAATCCTCCGAAATGATTACGGATACGCGCTTGGGAATGTAGCTGCGAAAGTACATGAATGATTTTATACCGTATATTATACGGCTCGCCCAAATCTTTTATAAAAGACATGTATCGCCGTCCCTTTCTGCGAAATAAAACTTCTTCCTCATCACAGTCTTTATCATCAACAATACTCTGATAGTTATAATAACTGACCTCTACGAGCTTTTTCAGAGCTATAATATATTTATTCCAAAAAGCATCTTTTTCGGAAAGCATCGTTTTGATACCCTGATTTTCTTCATTGTAATCATTATCAAGCCAAGTTACGAAATACACATCTCTCATAATCTCCGGCAACGACACCGGCACCTCACCATCTACCGGCCTCGACGGGAGCATATAAACATCCTCCGGCGGCACATCATTATCCTCCCAAAGCACCGCCAACCTAAACAGAACTTCCGCTCCGTTCGGCATTAGCAGGACCAGTCCTATTTCTCTAATCAATTCATCACTCATAACTGTATATCCAATTGCCAGTCACATCGTTGCTCCGGTGTGGCTGCACAGCAAATTTAGCAACAATATCTATAACCGCAAAAAGAGGATGTACCGTAAAAACTACGATACACCCTCGTTGTGCTGTAAATCCGTAATGGGCGTCGTTTAGCGCATGATTTGAAGTGCGGATATGTTGCCCTTGCGCACGATATACAAACCCGGAGTCAGTGCGTCCGCCGCCATCTTTATGCCTTGAAGATTGTAATATTCAGGCTGGCTGTCGGCATTGGTGTCGGTTGCTATGCCTTCGATTCCGGACAACAGGTCGGCATAATCAGAAAATTCATAGCGCATATTGGGAACCATTGACTCGGTGTCTGACTCCTCATCATATTCCTGAGTTGAGGTAGTATAAGTCAGAGGATAACCATAGGTGTCGTCGTATGTGAGTGTCCCTTCAGTGCGTCCTTCAACGGTTTCTTCCATTCCATCGGCCTGATAGCGGAACTCTTCAAGTGTGGTGTAGCCAAACGGGTCAAACTCATAAACATCGGTATATTTTTCAGAATATACATCCTCGCCTTCCACAGTTTCGAAAATATCTGTCAGAGTGTAGCTGCCGTTGGCATCGGTGTATGCCACTTCCACAGTCTGGGTTGTATTCTCATACCCCTGCACTATTCCGTCAAGCACCATTTTATAGCTTTGGCCGCTGTAGGTAATGGTTATGTCGGCATCGTATTCCGCGCCGCTCTCATTGTTGACATAATGGGCAGAAGCTATGCGGTTGTTGCCTGAAGTTAAATCCTCAAACTCGCAGTCCACCACCTGACCGTCAGTGCAGTCCCATACAATGTCAGTGTAGCTTACGCCATCGAGCCACACATAGCTGCCCGCATCATAGTCATAGCTGAGCACTTTGGTGCTGATCTTGTTAATTTTGCCGTCCGCACCATATTCAAGATTCATTTCCATAGAGGGGTCAAACACACCGTCAAAAAGTATGGCGCGGACCACCTTTACTATATTGCCGTCGGCATTGCGGGTCACGGTGTGATGATAGTTGTTGCCAAGCTGTGCCCATGCATCCGACTGCCACATCCATTCATGCACCGAAGTCAGGAAATTTGTCACGCGGGAATCGTAGGCATACTCCTTTTTCTGGCTGTTCGTCTCCGTAATGCCGTCTTCGCTTGTTGTAGTCAGCTCGGAAACTTTCATATCATTCTCATTATAGAGGTATGCGGTAAGAGTATATCCGTCCACATCCGGCTCTGAGCTTTTTTCGGCCGCCACAAGTCCGGATGAGGTGTAAGTTATTGCATAACTCCCTATCGGCATCCACTCTTCTTCCCACATGTATGCTTCCTCATGCTGGTGACGCCACAATGATGGTTCGGCATCAGCCTGACGCAATGCCCGCTTGAAATGCTTGGTTTTGGTATCGGCAGCTTGAACAGTCACGGCGCTCTTGGGCGCGTGTTTGAAGCGCGGCGATGCTGAAGCAGCAACTGTTGATGCCATAATCCCCACTGTCGCAGTAATAATCAGAGTAAAAATTTTCATAAGCAAAATGTTGTTTTAAATTAGACTATCTATACAAAAATACACTAAAATGCCGCAAATATATGCATTTATGTGCGAATCACCAACTATTCCGTGCATTTTTGACAGCAACACCCCATTTGCTACCTCAACGGCGCAACCCAATTCGCACAGTCATGTGGAGGCGGAGGCAGTGGCAGCTCGCTACCATGGGGACGCAAAGAAGATGAAGACGACCGCCGCTTTGCATACCGCTGCATGATGCAAGCCCACAAGATGCTGAAACCGACTCAGCCCAAACGCGGTATATCAGGCAGACGTTAAATTTTATTTATGCCTGACTTCCAAACTTTCACGGGAATTTTGTAACTTTGTGATTGGAGAAACTATAAACATCTGAAAATTGGCCACAAGGTTAAACACAAATGGCTGACGAAGCCAACAACCAATCAAATTCCGAAACTCCCAAGCAGTCGTTGCAGGCTCGGCCAGCCTTCAGATAACTGCTGTCGGAGTTTTTTTGTTTTTGAGTATGACTCTAAAAGACTACATATCTGAATTAAACAAGCAGTTCCGAACAGGAATCGCTCGTGAACATAGCTATAGACCGGCATTGCAGCAGCTAATGTCGGCAATGTTGACGGATATGGTGGTCACAAACGAGCCTGCCAGAATTGATTGTGGAGCACCTGATTATATAATTTCTCGCAAATCAGATAATGCTCCGGTCGCATTTGTTGAAGCTAAAGATATTAATGATTCAGATCTTGATGGATACAAACAGCATAAATTACAATTCAATCGTTATAGGGAGTCTCTTGATAGAATCATATTCACAGATTATCTTGACTTCCATTTTTATGAAAATGGCGAGCTGAAAGACTGTATCCGTTTAGGTAAAGTTGATGGGAATAAAATTGTCGGTATTGATACTAGTTTCGGCAAGTTTGTGGTTATGATTAAGGCGTTTACTAATTCATTGCCACAAAAGATAACATCTGCCGGTAGGCTTGCATCGATAATGGCTTCAAAAGCGCGATTGTTAGCGGAGACTATTAAGCGAGTGTTGGATAAAGAGAATGATTCTGCCAGCATCCAACTTAAAGGACAATATGAGGCATTCAAAAGAGTTCTTCTCCATGATATCACTCACGAAAGTTTTGCTGATGTTTATGCTCAAACCATAGCATACGGAATGTTTGCCGCGAGAATGCATGATAAAACCCCGGAGGACTTTTCCAGACATGAAGCTGCGACATTGATTCCTAAAACTAATCCATTTCTCCGTCAGATATTTCAAAGCATAGCTGGTTATGATCTTGATGAGCGAATTGCATGGATAGTTGATGATTTGGCTCTCTCGTTTGCTGCTACTGATATGCCTAAAATTCTTAAAGGTTATGGTGGCAACAACCGGCACTCAGATCCGATGATTCATTTCTATGAGGACTTTCTTGCTTCATACAACCCTAAATTGAGAAAATCTAAAGGAGTGTGGTATACGCCTTCTGCCGTTGTAGGTTTTATAATAAGATCTGTTGACGAAATACTGAAAAGAGACTTTGACCTCCCAAATGGACTTGCTGATTATTCTGAGATTGAGCATGAGGTGATCAATGAGAATTACAATCCTAAGGTCAAAGGGAGCAAGCACACTAAATTTGAAAAATATCATCGTGTGCAGATACTTGACCCTGCAGTCGGAACAGGCACTTTTTTGGCTGAGTCTATAAACTGCATACACAATAAATTTTCAAATATGCAGGGGATGTGGCAGGGATATGTTGAAAAGCATCTACTTCCTAGGCTCAATGGTTTCGAAATTCTAATGGCCCCTTACGCAATCGCGCATCTTAAATTGGATTGGATTCTGAATTCGACAGGTTATATTCATACTTCTGATCGCAGAATAAGAATCTATCTTACAAATTCATTAGAAGAACATCATAAAGATATAGGTACGCTCTTTTCGATGTGGCTGAGTCAAGAAGCAAATGAAGCTGGTCGAATAAAGAGAGATACACCTGTTATGGTAATGCTTGGCAATCCACCGTATAATGGGTCAAGCACAAACAACGGTCAGTGGATAACTGATTTGATGAAGTCATATAAGAAAGAACCAGGTGGCAAAGTTCCTCTGAACGAGCGAAATCCTAAGTGGCTTAATGATGATTATGTGAAATTCATCAGAATGGCGCAATATTTTATAGAACAAAATGGAGAAGGTATATTGGCATATATCAACCCACATGGATTTTTAGACAATCCGACATTCCGTGGAATGCGATGGGAACTGCTTCGTGCTTTTGATTCAATATATACCATTAATCTGCATGGCAATTCCAAGAAGAAAGAAACAGCGCCCGATGGAAGTAAGGATGAGAATGTATTTGACATCATGCAGGGTGTAAGTATAAACTTTTTTATAAAAAAAGGCAAAAAGAAGAAAAACGCCCTTGGACGATTATTCCATTATGATTTATACGGTAAAAGAGAGTCCAAATACTCATTCTTGAACAGCAATAATATAACTACCGTTCCATATACAGAGTTGAATCCTCAATCACCGATGTATTTCTTTGTGCCAAAAGATTTTGGTCTTGAAAAGGAATATAAGAAGGGTTTTGCGATTAATGAACTCTTCACAACATGCTTATTGGGTCCTAATTCTCATAGAGATGATTTTGCCATTGCATTTGACAAAGAAACTGCATCTATTAGAATAAGGGACTTTCTTGATAGGTCTATCACCGACGATGAAATCCGAAAGTTGTATTTGATTAAGGATAATAGAGATTGGAAACTTTCACAAGCCCGCATGATGGTTAAAGTTGATGATTGTCCTGTAACTTGTTTATATCGCCCGTTTGATTATAGGTGGATGTTATATGGTGACTACGCATTCGATTATCCTCGTCCACAAATCAATAATCAACTAATTGATGAAAATAATATAGCGTTAATAACCACCCGTCAAACGAAAGAGCATTTTGGGGTTTTTGTATCCAAAGTTCCTTTGGGTCAGCATAAAATAGTCACACCTTATGACGGTAGCTATATTGCTCCATTATTTTCCTTTTTAGATACCAATGGTTCATTAGAAACAGAATCAAAAATATCGAATTATCGTATAGATATAGTTGAAAAAGTTAACTCCCGAATCGGCAAAGATGTAGAGGCGATGGAACTTTTCGATTATATTTATGGGATGCTAAATTCTCCAATTTACATAAATAGATACAAAGAGTTTTTAAAGTTAGATTTTCCACGAGTGCCATATCCCAAAAATATTGACGAATTTAATCAAATATCGGAGATTGGAAAGAAATTACGCGAGTTGCATACTATGGTAAATTCTTCAACTTGGATAGTTGAGATCGGATATCCAATTGTGGGAAGCAACTTAGTTGAGAAAGTTGAATTTAAAGATCTCCGCGTATATATAAACGAAACGCAATATTTTGACAATATTCAGGAAAGTATGTTTAACTATTATATTGGCGGTTATCAACCTGCTCAAAAGTGGCTCAAAGACAGAAAAGGCCGAAAACTATCATTTGAGGATATTCGCCATTACCAAGAAATCATATATTCTCTCTCGGAAACCAGTAAAATCATTTCCCAGTTTTATGAGAAATAAATCCTTATACATCGAGTGCAATATTGCCTCAACGAATAAGTTCAACCTCAAAAATCGAATGCAAGACAAGTTTGTCGCCTTATAAATAAAAATGGATAATCATCACAAAATAAAAGGTATAAATATTGAAACTCCATTAGAGTATTGGCAAATTTATTGGCGAAGGATGTCTCATAAATTCAGAGACAATGAATTTGACTTATTTCCATTAGAAAGTCCACATTTCTTAATAGATATGATTATTTCTGAAATCGATTATCAAGGTCTTCAGAATAAGGTGAATTGTAAATTATTCCAAGAAAGATTATGTTATTTACTAAAGGAAGAAGTGGTCTTTAAAGATTTATTTTATGAAAAAATAAATCTTATAATTTCCAATATTCTGAATACAAACAAAACACAATATGTAAAAATGTTGTGTAATGAGATTCAAAAGGATTTTGAAAATGGGGAATACTTTAAAGCTCTAATAGATCATACTGGATATGTTATTAAACGGATATCGACCTTAGACAAGAAATCTCGGTGCAAGATTAACTACTATACATTTCTTATTATTTCAGAATTCATTGCGAAAGGTTATGATCCTGAGGATATTGAGTCTCTAAGTACCTCATACCCTGATATAATTCAACAAGCTGGTGGTTGTGTAATATCTGCACCAAAATCTATTTTGGGTATTTCTTTGGATGAATTTTCTGACAAAGAAGCATATTATGCTAAACTCGAAGAAATAGTATCTAATTTGAATATCGATAACTGGCTTGAAGTAGTCCGCAATTTATACTTCCAAGAAGCAGAGCCAGCATTCTTTATTGTTAGATTGAATGGACTTAAGGGGTGTTCAGAATATTCAATAAATGGAATTACTATTTACAATCCGTCTAAAAAACAATATATCACCGATGAAGAAAGTCGGAAATACTGTCCATTGGAGCAGGCATCAGAAAATCGTGAATATTTGAATATTGCATTACCTATAGAATACAAATTCCATTTTACGCATACAGCTAAAAATAAGGCGTTTAGTGCCATTGAACAGCTTGTGGATTTACTCAGCATACATTTTGCGGATCATAATGTCTCATTTGATAAGGAGAATTACATTATTGTGCATAATGGTTTCCCTTGTGCTGGTAATATAGTTGGTGAATGGAAACAACCGCATGAATATTTAGAATATATTTCAGCGAAAGATATCTCATCGTCTGAACAGGATTTTTCTTTGATATTGGAACGATTTAACACTATCCGTTCTTGTGAATCACTAAATGATAAAAGATTGATAAATGCCATTCATTGGCTTAATAAAGGGTTAAAGTCATCATCCTGGGAAGATAAACTGTTATACCATTGGATTGCATTAGAGAGCGTTTTAAATATTGGATCTTCATTTAGAGCGAATATATGTAACGGCGATATTTCGACTATTGATTATATCATCAGAAACGTAAAAGCGATTAATTATTCTTGCTACTATAAAACTCCATTGTATAGCTATTACGATTACCTACTTATGTCGATTAACAGTCGTAAAAACTATTTTGGATTGCCGGAAACAATAATAAATGATGCCGCATTGAATTTGAAACCTTATGACAAGTATAAATTGCGAAGTTTCTACGATCATTTACCCCAAATTATTGAAAATATTAATGATGATGTGTTCAAAAATGAAATCGAAAGAGTATATAATTTTTACACTTTGGATGGATTTGATGAGTACGAAAAAAATCTTTCTCGCAATATTACATTAATATACAGATTTCGTAATTTAATTGCTCATAACGCAACATTTCCTCAATACATTATTAAATATTATGCGGAAGATATTGAAATGATAACGTTAAGAATAGTCAGAAAACTAATAGATGTGTGTCGCATAAATGAAACAACCTTAGAAAATACGATTCTAAATTGTGTTATTAAATATGATATTTTTAAATCAAACTTGAGAGACAACATCCAAAAATTTATTATTGATTTTTGATAACAACTGCGATGTGGACAATGGCTATATGATTGGTGACTTGTAATTATGGATAACGGACAGATCATCTTATTTCAGACGCAGGGTGGTGAGACGAAGATTGAGGTTCGTCTCTCCAATGAAACGGTTTGGCTCACGGCAGACCAGATGGCGGAGTTGTTTCAGCGTAATAAATCGACTATTTCACGACATATTAAAAACGTGCTTGAAAGTGGTGAATTACAGCGAAATTCAGTTGTTGCAGAAAATGCAACTACTGCCTCTGATGGGAAAACCTATGTAGTCGCATATTATAATCTTGACATGATTATCAGCGTGGGGTATCGTGTCAATTCGCATCGGGGCGTACAGTTCCGCCAGTGGGCTACTCAGGTGCTGAAGGAGTATATGATTAAGGGGTTCGTGCTTAATGATGATTTGCTCAAGAACGCCGGACAAGGAAACTATTTCGACGAGTTGTTAGGCCGCATCCGCGACATCCGCAGTTCTGAGAAAGTGTTCTACCGTAAGGTGCTGGAGATTTATGCCCTCAGCATTGATTACGACCCTCGCACCTCTATCACCCAACAGTTCTTCAAGACTGTGCAGAACAAGATGCACTTTGCCGCTCACGGACATACTGCCGCAGAGGTAATCTATGACCGTGCAAATGCAGAAAGAGACTTCATGGGCCTGACAACATGGAGTGGGGCTATGCCAACCAAACATGAGGCTGAGATTGCGAAGAATTATCTTTCGGAGGAAGAGGTCGATATGCTCAACCGAATCGTCAATCTATATCTCGATTTTGCCGAGCTTCAGGCCAAGAGTCATGTCCCGATGTATATGAAGGACTGGATTCAGAAGCTCGACAATTTCCTAAAGCTGTCGGGTAAGGAATTACTGAACCATGCCGGCGGCGTATCAGCCGAAGTTGCCAAACTAAAAGCCAATGAGGAATACGAAAAATTCCGCGAGCGCACCCAATATCAGCTATCCCCTGTCGAAATCCACTTCCTCGAAGCCTTCGAAGCCGAAAGAAAGCGTCTCGGAGGCAAAGAATCATAACCGAATACTGTACGCTGCCATGCTATGGCTTTGACAGAATGTTGACGCAAATTTTGAATTTGCAGACAATTTGCAGACAATTTTGAGGAAAGGAATAAGCCAAACTGCTACAAATTAGCAATTTGGCTTGTTTCATTAGTGATCCGCCTGGGGCTCGAACCCAGGACCCCAACATTAAAAGTGTTGTTTACAACGCTTTTAAATACTGTTTATCGGTATCACTTAAACCTTATTAAACAAGCATTTAGAGCTAATATGCCTTATCATTCAACTTGTTTCTATTTCCTTTGGTTTACACTGTGGTTTACTATTTGGTATATCCAAGAGTAGGTGAATAAATAGAAATTTAATTCTTATGTTTCTTTATTGTATTTCTCAAGCCGAGCTAGTGTATCATAAAATATCTCATTATTAAGATCTATTTGACCCTCATCATAACACTGCATAAAAGCTTTAACTGTATTTACTGGAGGTCTTTGGATATGTTTAAATACCGTCTTTGGGAAATATTTTTGTTTTAGTTTATCTAAAAAGTTGCTCTCAGTTACAAGGTTCTCAAAAAAGCCATAGAAATCTAACCATTCAACATACTTAGCATTATCATATTCAATAGCATTAAAGAAAGTTATTAATAATTCCGTATTTGACATCTGAGCTTGAATAAGAGATATGTAATCAGTCTTTACAGACTCATCAAGATGCTTATTGGTAACAACGTATTTGATAATATGATATAAGTATCTAAAATAGTGGTTAAGAGAATTATCTTTCTTGTGTACAGCCATATAATATGACATAACTTTCTTTACATCGGCACACTCAACTTCATCTGCTCCAAAATCAACATTAAAATGTTTTGATATTTTATCACACAATTGAGTGCTTTTGTTTTCCACTTCAGTACTCCATATTTCACGTAGAGTATGTAGCATATCAAAGAATACAGACTCAAATTGTGATTTATATGCCATTTTGGATTGTTCTCTGAAAACCATATACATGAGAACTACAGAGATAAAGCCAAAGCATCCTCCAACATAAGCTCCAAATGAAGCCCAGTCAGATATATCATCAGATACATCCTGTTTGTAGAAACAGAGAATAAATGAACCTAATATGATTAAAACGCCTATAAGGATAGACATACATAACTTTTTATCTTTCATGTTGCATTTTCTTATTAAAAACAGGAGCAGGCTGGTACCTGCTCCCTAAATTCATCTTTCATCTTTTAAAGTATCTATTATAGAGCTGACAAGCAACTCTATCTATAAAGAGGACTATCAGACCTCCAACTACCGACGCTAGAATACCATTCATAATCATTCAGAGTTAAGTTCATAAATACTTTATCTCAATTTCTGCATCGAAATCTGAATGTCTGGTGAATCTATTGCAAAGATAGCAATATTATTTGATATATGGAACCTAAGAATGCTTTTAACTTAACTAAAACAGCTGTTCATCCAATCTAAAATATATGTTTAGGTCTTGAAATAACCACACTGTAGCTTTTTGTTGATTTGCTCCTCCTCAGTCACAACCTCAAGATTTGTATTGAGTGCTGCTTCCATTTGTTCTTTTATAGCTTCTATTTCTCCTGTGAGGTTGATAGGTTGTAAGGGCAGTCGAAAGGTGAAGTTCTGTAATGCAGGAACTATCTCATCAAGCATCTTACAAAATAAGTCAAAGGTATCTTCAATATGAAAATATTGTATGCTTATAGAGTGGTTTCTCCTATCTCCACAGCCTATATATCTGTTTCCTTTGGCAATCTTGAGTGTAGACAAGAAGTCTGCAAACAATCCATCTAACTTCCTCTTTACTTCATCTGAAAGATTGGTCTCAGGATAGCAGTTGAATGTACATGAGAGGTCAAAATAACCCTCATATTGTGCAGCATTGGCTGAAAGAGATAGTTCCCAAACATCATCAACAATGTATGCTACCTGAAGAGCTACTTCTTTCTCTTCCTTATATATTTCAAGCTTGAAGCACTCCGGGTCTACTTTGTTCCATCTGCCATTGCAACACCCCAACTGAAATTTCGACTTAACTCCAGCCAAGTAATAGCACACACTCTCAAAGGAGTTGATACTAGGTTCTTTGGTATAAAACCACACCAATGGCTTTATATTGGACTGTGTAATATCTATCAGCTTACAGATTCCATCATAGGCATATTCTACAGAATAGGGAATATCAAGACCCTTATCACATTTCATCAATGTGGGTTCAAATCCCTCATATTCAAGATGTATAGCGAGGTAGGCTGCAAAAGACCTTATACTTATTGCATTCTCATCAAATTTGCCTTCAAAGAGATACAAGAGTCTAAATCTATCTTCATCTGTGTCACCAAAACCATTGTCAGGTACAAGCTGCATTGTTAAATGATGAGCATGATTGTTTTTATCTCGAAATACAACCTCTACCTCAGTACATCCATCATAAGTATTATAGGTTAGAGATATGTCATTTTCTGAGATACCATTCCATCTGTTTTCCCTTATTTCCCCTCTCAGTAGAAAGAAATACAGAGAGAGTTTCTTGGAATTATTACAGGCATAGTCAGGTACTTCGTGTTTAATAAATATTGGTGAATCTGGATTGGGTGTCATATGTTTATGCGTTGTGTAGTCACTTCTTCATGTATTATAAGCTCAAAATGACTACTGGTTTTGCAATGCCAACTCTCATTATTTCTATAACAAGGTACAAGTTAGCATTGCACACTGAGATTGTTGAAGTCAAGAATCCATTTGTTTTGAGTAAGAAAAGGTATGCCAAGAATACCATGTATCTGCACTCCATGTTCTCTCTGAATTTGCATTACAGCACTACTAGCATCTAATACAGAGAAAGAAGCTGTTGTTACCTTGTCATCAAAACTAATGGCTGCCTTGACTTGTCTTACCTCATTAGTAGTCCCATCAATACCCATTAGGCATGATGTGTCTTGAGTTGACTGGAAATAATGAGGCAGGTCTTTATGTACAAAGGAGAACACTATATTATGAGTGGCTCCTGTGTCAATTAGGAAGCAAAGATTAGGCTTACTTGATGTAACAATCAGAGGCAAGCCCATATGGTTGATTGTATTTTTAAGTGATATAGATGTCATGTTTCAGGAAGTTAAGAACAAAGTATTACAATTAGTATGATTAAGGGAATCAAGAAGCTACAGACAGCCAGGTATACAATAAATGTGCTCCAGCTTATCTGAAATAGTTTTCTCACTATCTCGCCTCTTTTACTGTCTTCCTCTCTAAGCTCACTCAGTAACCTGTAAATAAAGACAAGGATAAAAAGAATGGCAATACAAATGAGATCCTTTAAAAATTCCATTTCAGTTTAGACCTTTTTTACCTCCAATGATGACCAAAATTGTTCCTAATGCCATCACTATTGAAGTGGCAAACACAGCACCCCAACTTATTTCATTTGAGGTATATGTAAGATGTCTAACTATCTGAGTGCAATTCTGCAAAGCATTCACTCCAAGCAAAATCATTACATAGCCTATTACCTTTAGAGCCTTTTTGACCTTTGTGGTATTGGATGGTCTGTGCATGAGTAGATAAGCTATGATAGCCACATCCACAACTGTAGCATAAATTGAGAAATGGATATTATTGTGTGGAAGAAACTGCACATAAATCTGTATGGCGGCAATGATCATCAGAAGAACTGCAATAGAGAATCTTAAGACATTATAGACTGTCTTTGTTGATGCTCCATTGGAGTCAAAGCGTCCAAAGGATGCAAAGGCCGTCATTAGGAGAATGCCTCCCAATGCCATAAATAGATACCCTCCAGTGCCGGGTAGAATAGCACTAAGCAGAAGAAAAACCAAGGCCACACCAAGCTTGATAAATCTGAAAGAGAATGATGACTCCATAAGGTGATTAAGGTTGGATTAGAAATAGTCCCATACCGACAACAATGAGAATAGAGCCGAAGATTCTTTTGGCTATCAGACCACCATACATAGTACCCTCTATCTGTTTTGAGAACAAAAGGGCCATGGGGATTTGAAGTATAAATGCGACTATCTTCCCTAAAATCATTCCACCGATGTAGACCAATATGTACCACCAATGAGTAGAAAAGGTCAGATATAAGGCTAAGCCTAAGACGAATAGCACTCCAAGCAACTGAAGCAGGCCATAGATTATTCGCAGAAAGGGATTAGGACACCAAAAGGCTGGTGTCTTGTCTGCCATTTTTTCAACATCTCCATCAGGCACACATATTTGGAGGCCAACTAAAGAGATGAATGTTGTGTAGAGAATAGTTGTGATGTCCATATTATTGAAGTATAATTTCTTGCACAAAAAGAGGTGTAGGCAATCTTGTTTCAGCTTTCAAGGTATCGCCAAACACCTTATACCTACAAACAAGAGAAGCCTACACCTGTGAGGGTGCAAGCATTCACTCATTACAATGTAGGTACTTTTCAAGTAAATTGGCGATTTCTGAAAGCTACTTGTAAGAAGCAAACACTTCTTTAATATGTTGTTATCAGTCTTTGATTATCTCATTGGCTTAATAGTTTATTATTTTCACGACTGCAAATTTACTGCTTTTTCATGAATTTTCCACTATGTAACCTCTGATATTTAGACTAATACCCCTATTAAAGAACCTCTTAGGTGTAGGCAATGAAAGAAAATGCCCCTAAGCCTATATGACCTTGGAGCATTCAACAACAACCCATCATCAGATGATTTATCTTGTGGTTAGTAATAATTTCTCTCTGAGAGAGCCGCAGTTGTCATGTATAGACAATCTTTCAGCTTGAAGTCGTATTTATCTTCCAATGTGGAGAGATAATCTGAAAAGTCCTCATATTCCTCTGACTCTTTGAGTTGATGGTCACTCAGCCTTATCTTGATTAACTCCCCTGTCGAGAAGTCTAAAATTACAATATACCGTGGTTCCATATTATATCAATGGGAGAGTACAATCATCAAGTAAACCTGAGTTCACAATACACTTGCATAATTCATGGGAGGCTTTGTTGCGAGAGTCTACACTATGATGATCTGACCCTATTTATTTTATTATTTCTACTATGGTTCTTACTAAGGTCTGTTGGAGTGTCTTGTGGATACTTCCGATGCTTACAGCAAATCTTGCAGGGCACCAACTATAGTCATTTAAGGCAGACTCTAGTGCCAAGGCTGCTTTGTATTCTTGGCTGTTTTCTGTTGTCATTTGTGTTCAAAGAGTAAAGACAGAACACCTATTATGAGATAGATGCTCTGTCTTGGGTTATTACTTCTTATTGCGCTTGGTTCCCCAATCACTGATGATTGGAATAGAAAGTGAGACCACTAGTATCAGTGGAGGTATAAATGATAGTAAACTCATAGCTTATTTAATGAACCATGAATATTCACTATCACCATAGAGAGCCTTGTTCAGTCCCTCTGCAAGCTGAGTAGCATTGAGGCTTCTGTCAAGGAAGTTATCAATGTAGGATGACTTGTTGGCTCCTGTAAGGAGATTATAGACATTCCACATATTGATTTCCTTGCTACCTTGTGGCACAGCGAAGCTTTCATCATTGTAGTAAGCTCTGGCTATCATGCTTATCTGAGTGTCAGTCATGAGCATCTGTGGGAGCTTCTTCTGTTCAGCTTTAGGCAGGAATCCATATAGCCTTGACTTACCCAAGAACTGAGCAAACTGATGTTCCGTCATATAGCTTTCCTGCAAGCCTCCCATCTCATACAGATGTTTAGCCATATTGTAGTCTTGGAATAAGGCTACTGCTGAGTTGAAAAGACCTATGACATCCATACATTTGAGTTCTGACTGATAGCCGTCTGTACTGACACACAGATTACAACATACCATGTTCTTGAAACCAATGAAGATTTTGAACTTCTCCATCCCTTTCTTGCTGTAGAGGTTCTCATGGTTGTACGCCCTTACACCACCTATGGTGAGATTGAGCCTGTTGCCACGAATATCCTCACAGATAGAGGGTATTTCAAAGCAGAACATCATGCGCTCGTAGTAGATGGTTTTATCATCATCAAGAAGCTCTCTGACATTCTTGTGGATAGCCTCGGGGGTTCTTCCTTTGATTACATGGCTCACTCTGATTGAGGGTTTTTCTATGCTCTCTCTTGGAAAGACCTTTGAGGCTGCCTCCCATACTGCCTCAATGAAAGCAGGGTGGGATATGGTGATTTCATTGTCCTTGGAAAACACAGGCACAACACATTCATCTTTCAGATGATTTATTGTAACCTCTTTTGTGTTAGCTTCTATGAAAGGAAGCCTCTTGGTGAATTGTGGAGTTATTATGTCCTCCACAACCTCGACAGCCTCAACCTCAATGGGAGGTCTGAAGCTGTCATTCAGTCTGCTCGGAAAGGTATTGAACCTACTGACAGGCTGTAGCTGCAAAGTTGATACTGCGGTCTGCATGGTTTATTCTTGTGAAGTTGGGGTGATAGTTGATTGGTACCTTAGGCTGAGTTTCCTCTTTGGGAGCAAGAAGCTCGTTTTTTCTCTTTGTGAAGTCAGCTATAAGCTGTTGGTTCCATTCGGGGTATTGCTGATATACAGAGGTCAGTTCTTCAATGGTTTCAGCCTTGGAGATTTCAGCCTTTATCATCTCCAAAGTGACACCATCATTACACCAATCAAGGATAAGCTGTCCTGTTGTTGGAGTGATTGTGAATTCACTTTTGCCTGTGAACAAATTTGTTCTGTCTTTTGAGGCAATGGCTTGGTGCTTCATGTTGATGTCAAAGACTATGGTATATTCATAATCTATTCCATCTCTCATCACAGCCTTTAAGCCTACTTTTTCAGGCACCATTTTGCCGTTCTTTTCTGACAGAACATAGTCCTGCTTGCATCTCATTGTGGAGATTACATGACAGTTTACACCGAGTATCATCTGAATAAGTGATGTCATTCTCGGAGTGACCTTTTGCCAGTTTGTAAAAGAATTGCCGGGGAGACAGGCATGGTATTCAAGAAGATTATCCCAGCACTGACTCATGGAGTCTATGATTATAACCTCCATACCAGCCTTTTCACATACTTTGATAGCATCAATGTATGTCTCGGGGTCATACTTTCCCTCAAGAGGGAGTACGTTGTATTGTCCTAAGTGAGCATATAGATCAGCAGAGTTATTCTCACTGTCTATCACTGCAATCTTAGTCCAATCGCCACATAGCCCATAGGCTAAGAGCAGAGCTGAGTAGGTCTTGCCACTACCTGCACAGCCTTGAAGAGCAAGCTTTATCTTTGCTTGCTTCTTGGATGATTTTCTTAACTGCATATTATTGTTGATTTGATTAGTTATCAGAATAGAAAAAGGTCAGAGAGCCTACATAATAGACTGTCTGACCTTTATTCTCAGCTACTAGTTTGTAGCTTAGAGAACTGCTACAACCGGCGCGCCTCCCTCACCACGCTGATGAAGCATGAAGAACATCTCTCCATCTTCAGGAGACACTACTTTTGACACTACTGGGTCTGTGAGCTGACCTTTGTTGAATTTCTCACTTACTGCTCCTGTCTCAAAGCCATAGACAAAGAAGCACTTGCCTGTCTGAGGATTCTGTTTCACCTCAATCTTCTCAACTCCTTGTTGAGCCTTGAACTCTGCAACTGACAGAGTTTCAATGAACTTTAATTTTTCCATACTTTGATGATTTGTTTGTTGTTGACCAATTGCATTAGGAGTCCCAATGCAGTTGCATAGAGGGGACTATCCCCATCTGCAAAGTATGGAGGGGGTGATGTTGTGATTAGGAATAGCTCATAGGAATGCAGAAAGAGCCCAAAAAATCAGAAAAAATTTCAGAAAGAGTATGTTTTGCCATATAGAAACAACAGACTTCAGGGAACTTATGGTGGGTTTCCTGAAGTCTGATAGCTTCTGTATTCAGTAAATTCAGCTATACATTATATATTTGAGATATACATATCTAAGGCAAACTAACCTCTATTACTAATCTTTCAGACTAGGTAACATAAACATATCAGCAGTGAGTATTCCAACCGGTAATGTAGAAATTATGGTTGGCAATTCTTTTGGATTGAATCCATCGGGGCAATATTTACCTTTGCTGGTCTTGAATTTCAAGAATGACGTAGCTAATTCGGGCAGGTTATTCTCAAGAGTCTTGGGACGAACCATAAATGTTTCAATCCAACACTCGGCAATGAGATTTTGTCTTTGAGCATAGTCTATATAACATTCACTCTTGCCTGTTGTTGGATTGCACCCGAATTTTAGAATCACCTTAGCCCTGAAGGTGTCATCAAGTGGAAGTGCATGAAACACGGCAGCATTATATATGTTTCTAAAAATCTTAACATTCTTTGCTCCCTCCATAAGAATATCCAACAGTTCCTCGGCAGGATAGCATAAGTGCAAGAGCTTAAATGCTTTTACTACCGTGTCATTCAATTTTTTATTTGCTTTAGAGGATATGGCTTCAAGGGCATACTCATTACCATGACTATTATGCCACTCAATCAAAGACTGTTTAAGGTTTTCAAGTTCTTTTTCTTTCCTTATCTTGTCCGCTTTCTTGCGAGCCTCATTATCCAATTTGACATGTTCCTCCTTCTGTAATAGGAATGGAGGCATTGTTATAATCTCCTGTCCATCTTCTTTGAGAGCTTTTTCAAGTTCAGTTTGAGAAGTGTACAGTGTGTGCCTCAATGTCCACTTCTCCAATAGAGAGTCTATGTTAAAGTATGCTGGGACAAACTTATCGGATATAGAGTCCTGCCTAATGATGGTCAAAGGATAGTCATATACAGTAGGTTTAGACTTGGATATGTAACTCATATATGAGTTGATAAAATATTCCATCGGCTCCAAATCCTTATCCTCTGCTATCATTTCCTGAGCGGCATTAAGAAATGTGATATATTTTGTTGCTCGGCTCAATAAGGAATCTCTATACTCTTCTATATTGCCAAACCTGTCATATTCTTTCTTCTCTGGAATGTCATATATGATGGTTTCCGATATATTACCATTCCTCCCTCTACCTGCTATTTGTGTCATTTTGTTTACAGACAAATATGTATAAGCAGTGTTCTTTGATGAGATTGTTATAAGGTGACACCTGTCTTGAATGTCTATTCCAGCAAAATATGCACAGGTCATAAAGGTAACCCTGTTCAAAAGATTTCCATCCTTATCTATTGCTTCCTCAGAATCATCCTTATAGTATGTGACTTTATCAGAGCTTCTCTCACTGCATAATATTCCACACTCTTTCTTAGTTATATCCAATTGGTCTATTATATTGAAAATACCATCAAGTGAATTATATGCTACAAGAATCTTGTCCTGAGTTGTTTGAAGTAGGTTATTTATCTCATTAATAGCTACATCTTCAGCATAGTTGGTATATAGCAGATGTATTTTTCTTACAGGCTGTTTATCCCATACAATCTTCAAGTAAGGTTCTTGTGCAAACAATGGATTGGAGAAAGGGATTATAGTTGCAGACACGACAGCTCTATTATTGAAATCAAACTTAAAATAGTGGTCTATAACCATTTCAAGCCTCGGTCTATATGAACTGTCTGATTGAAGAGTGTCTATTTCATCAACCATTAGAAAGTAGTCAGAATAGACATCTATATCAAGTTGAGACAGGTAATTCAACAGCATTGGAAGACTATCTGCAACCACTACAAATTTATTTACATCATCACTTCCTTTGGTTCTAACATAATCTCTTACACTGGTTAGATTGATATTTGATTTCACTTCACAAATGGGACTGCCAATATACATTGCATAATTATCTCCTTTAGCTTTATTTGCTGTTAGAACTTTACTGTATGCCAAAGTCTTAGTTGGGACCACTATGATAGAGTTTCTTTTGGGAGTCATCAGCTCTAATGTAGTTGCTCCAAGACCAGTGATTGTCTTGTTGATTATGCCATACGGTACTCTGTCGAAGACTTCTCCCAGCTTTAATCCATGAGGAATAGTCATATCCATCACACTTACAGCATAACCATCTGATGTGATTCTACTATGCTTAAAAGTTACACCACTATTATATGCCTCGTCAATTAACAAAGCATCATTCAATTCAGATGGGAAAAATTCTCCTTCCGGACGTAAGTCCACAGATACCCAATGCCCATAAGGAATAAGGTATTCAGGCTGATTGATATAGTGTTTTGGTTTCTTCATGGCTGAAAGGGTTAAATGCAACGCCAACTCCGATTATTTTCTTATATAAAGGAAAGTTGGCGTTGCAAAATTAGTCATTTAAGATGAGAAAATGCCTCGTCTATCTGAGAATTCTCAAAGCTATCAAGGTAAATCTGGGTGATTTTCTCTGAACTATGCCCTAAAGACTCTGATATAATAGATGTAGAAACTCCAGCTCTCTTCAGGACTGTGGCAAAAGAGTGACGGGCTACATAGGTTGTTAGTTTGATTGGCAGACCTAACTCTTGACCGATCAACTTCAGGGCTTTGTTTACCCTAGCAAGCACCTTATGTAACCTATTGGCTACTTGTGTTTCACTCTTGTGGAACTCTGACAGAATAGGAAATAGATAACCTGACCTGTTTACAGAATCAGCAGAATAATTGGAAATTATCTCCTTTGATTTTTCTTGGAGAGGAATGCTTATCTGCTTCTTTGTCTTAGCTCTCATGTAACACAGTTTGCCATCTATAATATTATCATGCTTTAGCATAGCTATATCTATGAAGTTAATGCCTGCAGTGAAGTATGAAAAGGTAAACAATGCTATAGCAAGACTTTCTATATCTGTTTTACCTTTGTAATCAATCACTCTTTGAATGTCAGCCTTACTCATTGCTCTCTTGGGTGGAGATTGAGACAACTTGGATACTTTGTAAGCATGGAAAGGATAGCACTCCTCGTCTATGACATGGTGTTCTATAGCCATATTGAAAACAGCCCTAAGATGCCTTATTCTCGTTCCTATTGTATTAATAGCCAATCCTTGTTTTAGCATCCAAGCTTCATACTTCTTTAGCCACACCACATCTACATCACTAAAAGGAATGTCAAGGCTTCCAGCATACTTGATGAATGAGTTTAGGCTGACTTCATACATTCCTGCATACCTTAGTCTGTCTTGCTCTTTCAGTATTCTCACATAATAATTGAAACACTCTCCAACATTATTGTGTAGACTGAGAGAGCCGCCCTTGGGCTTAAATAGAGAGGAGGCAGTAAAATCCTTTCCCTCAATTCTCTTGCTAAGAATAGTCTTTTGCAGGTCATAGAGCTTCTGCTGTATCAGTAATCTTATTTCATCTCTGTTAGGACATAACTCATTAGGCTCGTTCTTTTTGAAGTCCCAGTGAGTAGGGTGGATGGATATTCCAAGACTCTGGTACTTTCTCTTCCTGTCCTTACAAATACACACCATCAGTGGGTGTTCTCCGTTTGCTAAAGTCTTTGACTTGTAGCACAACACTTTAACTGTTGCATCCATTTGGTTTACGGTTTACACCTTGGTTTACACAAATGGTCAAAACACAGTGTTATTACAAAGAAAAAGCAGTCAGACTCTCATCTAACTGCTTGATTTCCAGTGATCCGCCTGGGGCTCGAACCCAGGACCCCAACATTAAAAGTGTTGTGCTCTACCAGCTGAGCTAGCGAATCTCCGTTGGTGCTTCTTGTGAAAAGCGATGCAAAGGTAGCTCTAAAATTTATATTGTGCAAATTTATGCGAAAGTTTTTTCGCTCTTTTATTCGTCTATGCTGTAATTGAGGAAATCATTCATGGGCTTGAGCAGCTCAAAAAGGCGTGCGGAACGCTCCGGCCATGCCGGGTCCAAGAAAAATTCCTTGTCACAGAAATGTGCTTTGCCATAATCCTTTAAGCGCAGCAAGGGGGCCTGTGGATGATCTTTGGGCCAACCTTTGGGTATGGTTTTCAATTGCTCCCCGACCCATCCGGGAAACTCTTTTTCAAACTCAGGATTATGGATAATCTCCTCAAACTCCTCAATGTTATCCACAATAGCGTGACGCAGTTTCTTGAGCATCGGAGCATCCGGACAATACAATCCGCCGTAAAGACCTGATCCATTGGGACGGATACCGGTTTCAATATAGTAACCGGCATGAAAGTCATTTTTGCCTCCGGCCGCAAACGCGGCAGAGAAATTAAGTTTCAACGGAGTTTTGTCAGGCGAAAAGCGGGTGTCGCGGTAAATGCGATAGGCACACTGCTTGGCCTCAAGATGCGCAAGAGCCGGTTCCCACTGCGCCATGGCAGCTATCATGCGGTCAACATCGGCCAGCCATGCTTGGCGCAACTCCTGATACTGACTCTTGTGGGCCGCAAACCAAGGGCGATTGTTGTTGGCCCTCAATTGCTCAAAAAAGTCATATAGCTCACTTATATAATATTGCGGCATACGGCAGCTCAGGACTTAATATCTTCCCATTCGGCATCCTCAACCTGCTCCTCCACCTGAAATGTGGTGGACGAGGCATGCACATATTCTGAAGATGCTCCTTTTATCTCTTCAAACTCCACATATTCCCCATCTTGGGCGGTAAACACCTTGTTTTGAGAACGTGGACGCGAATTTTCATGTCCGGAGGTGCGCCGGGTGCGTTTCTTACCGGACTCCTGAGGCATTTCGCCATAAAACAGCATGCGATAGACTCTGCGCATCCTGCGATAGGCACGAAATAGCCACACGCCGACAAATATCAGAAGTATAACAAGTAAAAAAGATCCAAACGACATAGTAACAGTAACGGAGTGTAGAAAGTGTGTTCAACGAATTTTAAACGCCCCAAATGCGCTCTTATTGCGCAGCTTTGGGCGAAAACATCCTGTCTGCAAGCGAAAGCAGCAGATAGAACATGATGGTCCACGCCAATCCGGGGATACCACCCACACCGACAAACAGCACTGCCGCGATAATAATCAGATAGCGGCGATAGTTGTCGGCCAAATTGAAGTTCTTGAACTTAAGCGAGAACATGGGCAGATTGCACACCATCAGCAGCGACATGCCCACCACCATCACAGCCATTACCAGATCGCCGGGATAAGCCGTATCGATAAGCCACGCCAGCATACCCACCCAAAATATGGCATTGGCCGGAATGGGCAATCCGATAAAGGAAGTGGTTTGACGCGTATCAATATTGAATTTTGCCAGTCTCAGGGCACCCATCGCCACCATGAACAGCGATATGAACGACCACGCCGATATGCCCGGATGAAAATAGTTCATGTAATTAAACACCAGCATGGCGGGCGCAAGGCCAAAGCTCACGAGGTCGGACAGCGAGTCAAGCTCTTTGCCCATATCGGAGTAGGCGTGAAGCAGACGGGCCATTGCACCGTCAAGAAAATCAAACACTGCCGCCGCCCCGATAAACAGGAATGCCCACTCATAGCCGAGCATGCCTCCGACAGTATGATACAGATTGAAAGCCATGACACACGCCATGGTGCCCGACAAAAGGTTGAGGCAAGTTATCGTATTGGGAATATATGCTTTAATGGTGCGGAACATCAGTTATATTTTTTGAAACAAATCAAGTGGAAGCACCAATGGGCTTGAGACGCGCCACCTCGGTTATGCCTCCCACGGTCTTTTGGCCTATTTCCACAAGAATCTCTGCATCAAGAGGCAGAAAAATATCCACCCTTGAGCCGAACTTGATAAAGCCCATGTGGTCGGCAATAGACGCCTCCACACCCGGATAGGCATAGGTCACAATGCGCCGTGCTATGGCGCCCGCTATCTGGCGGGCAAGAATCTGATGACCACTTTCGGTGCGGATGAGTATGCTCGCGCGCTCGTTCTCGGTACTGCTCTTGGGAAGATAGGCCGACAGGAAACGACCGTTGTGATGCCGCACGGCCTCTACCGTGCCGTTGACCGGAAACCAGTTGGCATGCACATTGAACACTGTCATGAACACCGACAGCTGAATAGCCCTGCGATGAAGAAACTCCCCCTCATACACTTCCTCAAGTGCCACTACCGTGCCGTCAACCGACGACACAACCACATTTTCCTCATTTCCGGTGAAATTGCGGCGCGGCGAACGGAAGAAATTGAGCACGAGCAGAAACACCACTGCCGAAATGGAAGTAAACACAATAGGAATGGCCAGCGGACGAATGAACATCCACGACGGTACATTGATTATGGCAAGCATAAGAAGCAAGATAATCAATATATTAGTGCCTTCTCTATGTATTTTTACTCTCATATCAGGTGGCAAAAAGCCTCATTGTCTGGCAAAGATAACCATTTTCCGGCTTACTTGTCACATTATGGAGCATAAAAATGGCTCATCGGAGCGTTTTTTGTGCAAAAGTTCTATTCCACAGGCAATATCCTGACATTGTTGCCGGCATTCACGCGATACCGGGCCGAAGTGGCCGTGTCGATATTCTGCACCGTAAAGACGCAATCCTCTATATTCACGTTGCTGAACGGCGACGCATCAAAAGCCGTTCTGATAGCCTCGTCAATAGTATTGAAGCCGGAGCCGTGAAATATGTAGGTTTCAGAGCCGAGCGACACTACTACCTTGACTCTGTCGGTGGGATGAAGACGATTTTGTGACATAATTCTATTGTTTTGCTTTTACAACTCAACAATTCTGAAGCAGTAAAGTTGCACCGATTTGTGTGTTTCCCCGCGAATCTCTATCTTTGAGCCATGAACAGACATTCCCGGCTTGAGTCACTTGACATTCTGCGGGGCCTTGACCTCTTTCTGCTGGTGGGGCTTCAGCCCGTGCTCATATCCGTTGGCCGGCATTTTGACCACCCGGCATGGCAATGCCTGATGTACCAGCTTGACCACGAAGTATGGACCGGGTTCCGCTTCTGGGACATAGTGATGCCGCTGTTCCTTTTCATGACCGGGGCCGCAATGCCGTTTTCTTTTTCCAAATATCTGCGCGGCGATGTGCCCCTGCGCCATGCTTGGCTCCATGTAGCCAAACGGGTCATAGTGCTCTGGATACTTGGCATGGTGGTACAGGGCAACCTCCTCAGCTTCCGGCCCGCCGAATGGCTTTGGTACACCAACACCCTGCAGGCCATAGCCGCCGGCTACCTCCTTGCAAGCATTCTGATGCTCTGCTTCAATCTCCGCATGCAGCTTTGGCTCACTCTCGGCCTGCTCCTGTGCTACTCCATACCCATGAGCGCCATAGGCGACTGGACCGTGGAACACAACTTCGCGGCACGCATTGACGCAATGGTCCTCGGCACCATGCGCGGCGACATCACCTACACATGGATATGGAGCAGCCTCACCTTCGGAGTCACCGTAATGCTCGGCACTTTTGCCTCGCGAATCATACGCCGCTACTCCACCCGCGCCACCGTCAGGCTGGCGGCCGCAGGGTGCGCATTTATAGCCGTGGCAATGCTATGGAGCCTTGAAACCCCGATAATCAAATATTGCTGTCCGATAAAAATCGGGGAAGGCACAAAAGTATGGCTCAATTGCTGA
>ERZ824600.1290-NODE-1290-length-31613-cov-3.654541_pt1 | contig 31613 bp, 22 predicted proteins | sample MGYA00519933_ERZ824600 | MGnify/ENA primary metagenome ERZ824600 (study PRJEB31778, sample SAMEA3449178) | human gut metagenome | biome: human gut; feature: human-associated habitat; material: faeces | place: United Kingdom | collected 2010/2012 ... | reverse complement strand
CGCTGTGCAGAAAGAAGGCGAACACCTTTCTTTGCATCCAGCTGATCATACTTGAAGAATCCGTCCTTATCCTTTCTGATAAGAAAACCGTCGACAGTAGTCATGTAATGAAAATTCTCATCACCATGAATACGAACAGTCAAAGACGAACCATCTGGCTGTACCACAGTGACCGGTTTTGGATTCGATTTGATGCCATAGACATTTCCCGAAAAACAAAACAAGAGACCAAGTACAAAAGGAATGAAATTCTTTAATTTTGACATTGGTTATTGATTATTGATTAAACAAAAAAACGGAAGAGGCTCTTTCAAGCCTCTACCGAATAAATATTAGATAAGATGTATTAGTCGCGAACTACAACTTTAACTGTACGGCCATTTACCTTAACCAGATACAAGCCTTCAGCCAATGATATCTGAGTACGTCCGGCAATATCAGCAGACTTGACAAGCTTTCCTGAGATATCATAGATTTCAACAACAGCAGAACCATCTGCAGGAGCCACAATTACAGAAGATACGCCTGGTACAACCTCAGCTCCTTCGCCTTCAACACCTGCAATACCAGTATTGATGGAAGCTTCAACTGTAACAATTGCACCTGTAGCATTAGTCTGCTCAACCTTTACAATGTAACGTCCAGCTTCGCTTACTGCATAGTCCAAAACATAAGAGCCGATATAATCAGGTGCTGTTCCAGCAACGTAAGTTGATGTAGCAAGAACTGTATTCAGATCATCAGCCTTATAAAGAGACATCATGAAGTAATCCTTTGATGATATTTTTATAGATCCAGCATTAAGGTCTGCATAATACCATATTGGATTCTGGCGTGTAGCCTCTCCCAAAGTATTTTCTCCATTTTTGAGTTCAATAGGAGTCATTGAAGATTCACCTGGTTCGAAATCACGGATCTCAAATGAAACTGTCTTGCCGCTCTGAGCAGAGAGAGTCGTAACCTTTACATAAAGAGTTTCGCCTTCAGCAACAGAGAACTGTCCTCTGAATTCAGAACCTCCGCTATCAGTCTTTATAATGTTTACAGGATACTGGTCACCTTCACGCTGAACGCTTACCATTGAAGACTGATAAGTAGCATCCTGTTCAAACAAGATATCAGATGTTACAGTCAGCATTCCGTTTTGAGGAGCAACATACTTGAACCATATACTCTGTGCTTTTTCAGGAACTGCAGCCGAAGTACCTTCAACAAGAATTGCTGTAGCCATTGATTCACCTTCGCCATAATTGTTTTCAGCAAGCTCAAATGTACAGTCACTGCTCATGCCAGAGAACTGTATAAGATAAGTTTCACCGGCTTTGATTTCTGTCTTAGTAGAGAACGCATCCTTAACAGCTGTTCTATATGAAACATAAGAGCCTGAAACTATTGGGAACTTGACTTCTGTAAGAATATCATCAGGAGTGATCTTCAACCAACCGTCTATTGTTGCAGTGTAGCTATAGTACTTGTCATTGCCACCAGCCAATTCATTTACACCGACAACAGCCTGAATAGGATTAGATGCAACTTCGCCGGCAGCTCAACATTAAACTTGAATCCATTTATATCTTCATCAAGATTCCATACAATAATATACGAAGAACCGCCCTTAACCTCAGCCTTGATATCATTTGTTCCGCTGACAATGGCACTGTATCGGTTATTAACATCATATATGCCAACAGTTGTACTTGCACTATAGAATGAAGCATCAGAAGTGACCTTCAAGAACTTGCTGCCACCTTCTGGGATATTTACCTTATAATAATATGTACCATTATATTCTGGTGCAGTATATTCTCCAAATTCTATAGTCTTAGGATTCTCAAAAGAGTCACCTTCTGAAGCTGCACGATAAGTCATATTGAACAGTTCTTCAGTTGCTGTCTTTTCTGTTTTCTCGATGCATACAAAATAAGTATATCCCTTTGTAACCTTGAAACGCATAAGGAAACATCCATCTACGCTTGCATCAGCATTAGACTGTCCGCAAGAAGAATAAACACTGATATTACCACCAGAAAGACCAGCCTCAGAACTCATTTCAACAAATCCGTCATTCTCTGCTACGTATGCATACCAATATTTGCCAACTTCTGCAGGCAATACATTGCCACTTTCCTTACCATCAAAAGGCATGTCACAAGAAGAGCCCAATGTAGGATGAGTCAATACAAATGTACCCATCAATGGTGTAGAGCTTGCAACTACCTTTATTATATATGTCTTTCCGGCTTCAACCTGTGCTTTTCCAGACATAGCACCAGCGCTTCCATAAGACAAAGAAATGGTTGTGCTCTCGCCGTCGCAGCCCTCACTTATTGCAGCCTGCGATACGTATCCGCTGAATGTCATTTCCAAAACACCGGTTTCTACACAAGCATAAGACAAATAAGACTCAGATTTATATGTCTGCATGTCATAATGGCTTGGAATGAAAATCTGCTTGCCCTCAGTTACAGCAATGGCGTCATCACATGATGCACCACCTTCTACAACAGCATTTTCAGCCGACATTGTAAACTCTACGGTTGTCGTATTATAAACACCGACAGCCAAATAAACAGTCTGACCTGCTTTTACAGGAAATACAGTACCAGTAGAAGATACAATACCATAAATCTGAGTATTGTAAGTTCCATCCTCAGACATGCTGAAACTCAATCCTGAAGCCTGACCATTAGAACTTACAGAAATGAGCTGTCCACTTTCAGCTGGAGCCGTATACTTGAAGTATACTGTCACATAGCCAGATGCTTCTTCCAATTCATAAGAATTCACACCTGATTTCAAATCTAAAGCAGTTGAAACATCTGTTTGAGCAAACAGATTGCAAAAAAACAACTGCATAAAAACAATAAGTAAAAATTTCCTCATAATGTATAACAATTAAAAATACTAAATTAAATATCAACCCACAGCCGTATAGCAACTTGCCTATCGGCATAATACTAAAATTAGCTATTTTTTTATAATTAGAACATTTGCTTGCGAATTTCGTAAGGATTTTTTAAATAGCCAAAAAATCGAGTATATTAATACAAAGAACATGCGAAAAACTTACATTTTATCATTAAATCGCCCATAAAAGTAAAACAATATAAGATTTATCATCACAAACTGTAATAGAACACATGTTCGTCATAATAAAAAGACAAAGAACAATAAAAAGACAACAATTTATAATAAACCAAACCAATCATTCATCTACAAATCCAGTCAAACACATGGCTACGCTCTCAATATTAACATAAACAAACTTTACACTCATATTACAGGGCAATATATATAAAGAAAAAAGGCCATGCAAATCTGCATAGCCTTTAATTAGTTGCGGGGGCTCGACTCGAACGAACGACCTCCAGGTTATGAGCCTGGCGAGCTACCAACTGCTCCACTCCGCGATGTATTAAACTTGTCCGGCGTTCCGGATAGCGAGTGCAAAAGTAGAAAAAAATTTGTACACTCCAAACTTTTACGCAAAAATTTTTCTCTCATGGGCAAATAAATGCGTTTTTCGGGGTTGGAATGCCGCTTTTGTATTGCGTTTTGCCCGCATGTGTCGTTTTTCCGGCGCCGGTGGGGAGTTTCTTTCCTTTACGGGAAAAGGCTCGCGCGGCGCGGCGTGTGCCACCCGGCTAACCGAACAGCTGCCTAAGTGCGTCTTCCACTTTTCCCACGGGTATGATTTCTATGCCGGCCTTGATTTTTTCGCGGCCTTTTATATTGTTGCGCGGGATTATTATTCGTTTGAAACCGAGTTTCTCGGCTTCGAGTATTCGTTGGGCAATGCGTGCCACGGGGCGTATCTCGCCGCTCAGTCCTACCTCGCCGGTCATGCAGACCGTGCGTTCGATGGGCGTGTCCACGTTGCTCGACAGCACGGCGGCCACCACTGAGAGGTCGATGGCCGGGTCGGCCACGCGCAGCCCGCCCGCAATGTTGAGGAACACGTCTTTTTGGGCGAGTTTGAAGCCAACGCGTTTTTCGAGCACGGCCAGCAGCATGTTCATGCGGCGTATGTCGAACCCTGTGGCCGAGCGTTGCGGCACTCCGTAGGCAGCTGTGCTTACCAAAGCCTGTGTTTCGATTAGTAACGGACGCACGCCTTCGATTGTAGAGGCGACTGCCACGCCGCTGAGTCCTTCGCTTTCGTTGCTGAGTAGCAGTTCCGACGGGTTTTCAACGCTTCGCAGGCCGGTGGAACCCATTTCGTAAATGCCCAGCTCGCTTGTGTTGCCGAAGCGGTTCTTTATGCTGCGCAGAATGCGGTACAGGTAATGCCGGTCGCCCTCGAACTGCAGCACTACGTCAACTATGTGTTCCAGCACCTTCGGCCCGGCTATTACGCCTTCCTTTGTTATATGTCCTATGAGGAATACGGGCACGCCGCTTTCCTTTGCGAATTTAAGCAGCGCGGCGGCGCACTCGCGCACCTGCGACAGGCTTCCCGGCGCGCTTTCGTTCGTCTCGGTCGAAATGGTTTGTATCGAGTCGATGATAACTATGTCGGGTGCGCATTCTGATATGTTGGCGAATATGTGTTCGAGCGTCGTTTCGCACACCACGAAGCAGTCGGCCGTGGCGTTTTCTATGCGTTCGGCGCGGAGCTTGATTTGTTTTTCGCTTTCTTCGCCGCTCACGTAGAGCACTCTTTTTTCGGGCATGCGCATTATGGTTTGCAGCATGAGCGTTGATTTGCCTATTCCCGGCTCTCCGCCGATGAGTATGAGCGACCCGGGCACTATTCCCCCGCCGAGCACGCGGTTCAGTTCCGTGTCGTGGCAGTCTATGCGTATGTCGGCCGTAGTCTTTACACTCGAAAGTCGTACCGGGGCAGGGCGTCCTTGTGCGGGGTTGGCAGCGCGGGAGGCCATGCCACGTGCAGTGGGCGCTGTTTCGGGAGCTATCTTCACTTCCTTGAACGTGTTCCAAGCGCCGCACGAGGGGCAGCGCCCCAACCATTTCACGCTTTCCTGTCCGCAGTTTTCGCAAACGTATGCGGTTTTTGTCTTTGCCATTATTGAAAGGTTTTTTGTTCTTGCGGCCGGCTTGCAGGCCTGCCGTATGTTTACAAAATTACTCAATTCGAGATGAAAAAGTTTTACGTTTGACAAAAATTCCTACTTTTGCAGATTGTTATGCCACATCCTACGAACATTTCCGGAGTTGCGGAGCACAAGGCGGGCATTCGCCCTCAGATTGCGGTGGTCAGTGCGAACACGCTTGCCGCAAAGGGGTTGTCGGCTTTGATAGAGAGCGCCTTGCCGGTTGCCGAGGTGCGTATTTTCCATAACTTTCTGGATTTGTCGGAGGAGACTTCCGACAAGTTCTACCATTATTTCGTCACTCCCGAAGTGCTGTTGCAAAACCCGTCGTTTTTCACGGCGCGGATGAAGCGTACAATAGTTGTTGTGGTGGGGCACATGCACACGCAGATACCCAAATGCTTCAAGACAATCGACGCCACGCAGTGCGAGAAAGACCTTGTGCGTTCATTTCTTTACATGGTGCAGCAAGCCCACGGCGGCGGCCGCCTAATGCCGAAACAGGTGCGAAGCGGCGCAAACGGGATAATGGGAAACGATATGCTCACGCCGCGCGAGAAGGATGTGCTGCGCGAAATAGTATCGGGACATATAAACAAGGAAATAGCCGACAGGCTTAACATAGGCCTTACTACGGTCGTTTCGCACCGCCGCAACATAATGGAGAAGCTGCACGCCCGTTCGGTGTCGGCGCTAACCATTTATGCGGTAATGCACGGCATTGTACGCATTGACGAGATTTGATTCTTTCCTTTTTGCAGCTTTCGGAAAAGTGCGCGCCGGTTGTGCTGGAACGGACAACGGACGACGCAAAAACGGGGCGGTAAAACGGCCTTTTTCGGAGCGAAAAATTGAAAACTGATTTTCAGCGCGTAAAACCCACATGGGAGAAAAGAAAAAATATCTCTGAGATAATTCAAAATATGTCTGACATAATTCGAAATATGTCAGACATATTTTTTGTCCCCTGAAAACCCGTTTGAAAAACGTGCCGAAAATGCAGACAAATACGTGCACCGTTTTTTTACGTGTCGCAGTGAGGTCAGTTTACGACTTCGAACTCGCCGTTCAGCTTTATGTCTACCGACGACGTGCCTACCATAACCTTGAATTTTCCGGGCTCGACCACCCGTTTCATGCTGCGGTCAAGCAGTTCCAGGTCGCGCGGCAGCAGTTTGAACGTCACTTCCTTCGACTCTCCGGGAGCGAGGTGTATGCGCTCAAAGCCCCGCAGCACTTTCTCGTATGTCGTTACGCTGCTTTGCTCGTCGCGCAGGTAGAGCTGCGCCACTTCATCGCCGGCGCGCGAACCGGTGTTCTTCACGGTACAGCTTACGGTTATGCCTTCGTTTGGGCGTATCGTTTCGGCCGACAACCTGAGTCCCGAATATTCGAATGTGGTGTAACTCAGCCCATGGCCAAAGTAATATATCGCACCGTTGGCGCGCGTTGCGTTCCCGTCGGGGCCGAGTTTGTTGCCGCCGTTTGCCTGTGCCGCCGGTTTGTGCGGGAAGTTGAAAGGAATCTGTCCCACGCTTTTGGGGAATGTCACTGTCAGCTTGCCGCCGGGGTTGTAATCGCCGAACAGGGCTTCGCTCACAGCCGTCCCGCCTTTCGAACCGGGATACCATGCCTCGAGAATGGCGGGAATGTAACGGTCTGCCCAGTTTATCGACAGCGGCCGTCCGTTTATGAGCACGAGCACAACGGGTTTGCCGGTGGCGTAAACGGCCCGTAGCAGGTCGAGCTGCCTGCCGGGCAGGTCTATGCTCGAACGCGAGTGCGATTCGCCGCATGTGCGTTCGCCTCCGCCTAATACTACAACGGCCACATCGCTCTGCCGCACGTTCTCGACGGCTTCGTCTATGCTTTTCTGCTCTTCGGGCGTGAGCGGTTCGGGAAACAGCTCGCTCTCGGGCCACCGCGCGTCAACAAGGTCGCACCCCTTGGTGTAGACCACCTTGGCCGTGTCGCCCACACGCTGCTGAATGCCTTTGAGCACGGATGTAACTTCGACGCCCACGGGGCCGTAGTGGAGCAGTGCGTAGCTTGTTGCGTCGGCATTGGGACCTACGACGGCTATGCGCCCGAGTTTCTTTATGTCGAGCGGGAGGAGGTTATCCTTGTTCTTGAGCAGCACGAGGCATTCGCGCGAGGCTTGCAGGGCAACCTTCTGGTTTTCCTCGCAGTTCACGTAAGTGTCGGCTTTCTGAAGGTCGGTTTGGTATGGGTGGTCGAATATTCCCACAAGGAACTTGACGCGCAGTATTGCCCGCACACGGCTGTCGATAGTGTCCATGGGGATTTTTCCTTCTTTTATGAGCTCGCGCAGCGGAAGCACGTACGACTCGGGCGTGCGGAAAGTGCAGCGCACGTCCATGCCTGCCATTACCCCGTGGCGCACGGCGTCTTTTATGTCGCTCGCAACATGGTGCTTTGTGGCGAGGTATTCGAGCGCTTCGCTGTCGGAAACGACGTAGCCTTTGAAACCCATTTGGCCGCGCAAGCGTGTTTCGAGCCAGTAGTCGCTACCTGTTACGGGCACTCCGTCGTAGTCGTTGTAGGCGCTCATTATTCCGAGCAGCCCGGCTTCTTTTATTACGCGCTCAAAGGGGTATGCGTGCAGGTATTCCAGTTCGCGCGGCGTTACCTGCGGGTCGGTGCGTGCCGCGCCGTCGCGTGCGCCGCGGTTAGCCCCTTGTCCGAGAAAGTGTTTGGCGGTTGCAGCCACCTGGTAGTCCTGTTGCATGCCGCGCACCATGTTTATTCCCAGTTCGGCTATGAGGTACGGGCTTTCGCCGTAGACTTCCTCGTTGCGCCCCCAGCGCTGGTCGCGCGCCACGTCGAGAATGGGGGCGTAGACATTGGTGTAGCCGAGCAGGCGTGCCTCGCTGCCGGTGATATATCCCACCTGGCGTATAAGGTCGCGGTTCCAGGTGTGCCCCAGTCCCAGCTGTGTGGGGAAATTCGTCGCCTTGAGGCTTTCCACTCCGCGCAGCCCTTCGTTGGTGAAGTCAACCGGAATGCCGAGCCTTGTTTCCTCGATAAAGAAGCGTTGTATCTCGTTCAGCGCCCATGCGTGGCGCGAAGCAGGCCAGATGTAAGGGCTCTTGTCGCTCTCGCGGTAGGGAAAACCGTTGAGTTGCTCGTCTATTGCCCCCACGCCGTCTTTCCATATCTCGTTTTTCCATTCCGGCGTAGGCAGCTGGTCCTTGAGTATGCGCTTGTATCCGTAGAGTGTTACCATTTGGCAGGTCTTCTCCTCCACGGTCATCTGGCTGAGCAGGTCGGTAATGCGGTCTTCTATGTCGGCTTCGGGGTCTTCGTAGACATCCTTGCGTCCGTTCTTGTTGTAGTCAATCCACCCTTTCTTGTAAATCTTGTTCTTGGGGTGCTTGTAGGTGATGAGTTCCTTGCCTTCGGGCACATGCCACTTGTCTTCCTGTGCAAGGGCGGCGGAGCAGGCAAACAGTGCCCCAGCCGCAAGTATGAATGCTTTCATGTCGGGGTATAGGTTAGTTTATGTAATACTGCTCACGAAGTTATAAATATTTTTTCCAAAACACGTTACAATCGCGTCGCAAAATGTCCGTGTCGGCGCAGTTTATCGAAACTCCCTTGTACAGGGCGTTTCGGAGCGCCTCGGAGAAAAGAAAAAATACAAGGCACATATTTCGAAATATGTCAGACATATTTTAAAATATATCGGACATATTTTCGGGGCGGTAAAACAGGGGGTAAAAAACGCCTGCGGTGTTTGTCTGTTTTCACTTTCCACTTTTTGCAGCCCGGCAACAAGGCTTTGTGCTGCGGCGGAAAAATCATTATAAATAAGGATTGCGGATGAAAAGGCAGCTTTATACCTTTGCAGCCGGAAAAACGAGAATTGTAAGAATGAAAAGAGTATTGGCAGGCATGTTTTCGCTCCTCGCCTTCACGGGTGCAGGTGCTGAAGGATTTGTACCCGACGTTAATCCGTCGGCCCTCGACACGGCCAAGGTGGTAGACGTGGAGGAAGTGGTAGTGGTGGCTTCACCCAAAGAGAATATCAAGCTGCGCAAGCAGCCGGTGTCGGTAACGTTGTTTTCGGGCGAAGGCCTCGACAATCTCGGGGTGACGTCGGTAAAGGACCTGACGGGCTTCGTGCACAACCTCTATATCCCCGACTACGGCAGCCGCCTTACCAGCTCGGTGTATATACGCGGCATCGGTTCGCGCATGAACACTCCGGCCGTGGGCATGTATGTGGACAACATGCCGTATATCGACAAGAGCGCATACGACTTCACGTTCCTCGACATCGACCGCATTGACGTGCTCAACGGGCCGCAGGGAACGCTGTACGGGCGCAATTCAATGGGCGGACTGTTCCGCGTGTTCACATCCGACCCCCTGCGCAAGCAAGGCACGAAAGTGTCGCTCGGAGCTACAGGACGCACAACGGGACGTCGCATTTCGGCCACGACAAACCAGAAGATAGGCAACAAGTTCGCCTACTCGGTTGGCGGATACTATAATGCCGAGAACGGCTTCTTCCGTAACGATTCCACAGGACGCAAGGCCGACGGCTCGCAAGAGGCCGGTGCAAGGCTCAGGGCGGTTTACAAGGCGAACAACAAACTCAAGTTCGACTTCCAGACAACATATTCCTACAGCGACGAGGACGCATATCCTTATTATTACAGGGGAAAAGCCCCTTCGGCAACGGGCGGCGAGGAGTATCCCGAATACATAGGTCGCATAACGGCCAACCGCCAGGGCAAGTACCGCCGCAACATCCTCAACAGCGGGCTGAACATAACGTACAAGAAACCTACGTACACGCTATCGTCGGTTACGAGTTACCAGTTCCTGCAAGACCGCATGTACATGGACCAGGATTTCCTGGCCGCCGACATATATTCGCTTGAGCAAAGGCAACGGGCACAGACCTTCAGCGAAGAACTGTCGCTGAAGACAACGGGGAAACGCTGGAATTCAACCACAGGACTGTTTGCCATGTACCAGCATATGCACACCACCACGCCCGTAACGTTTTATGAGGACGGAATGGCAATGCTGAACACAACGATAGCCTCGCACCTGCCCGAACCTACGTTCACCAACCCGTTTACGCAGCAGCCGATGACTATCAAGATGAACATGAAACTTACCGACCCCTCGATGGTGTTTGCCGGAAACTACCGCACGCCGGTTACGAACTTTGCTGTGTTCCACCAGTCGGTTTTCAACGACTTCCTTGTGCGCAACGTGGACCTCACGGTGGGATTGCGCGTCGACGTGGAGCACCAGGAACTCGATTACCACATGACGGGCAACGACATAAACTATAACTTCGGCATGACAATGGCTCCTGCGGCAAATCTCGTGGCAAGGGCCGATTCGAAAGGCAGCCACAAGGACGACTATGTGCAGCTTTTGCCGAAAGTGGCCTTACAATATAACTTTGAACGCGCAGGAAACGTTTACGTAACCTTCAGCAAGGGCTACCGTTCGGGAGGATACAATATACAGATGGCTTCAGAACTGGCACAAACCAAATTGCAGAGCAACCTAATGCAGGGTGCAAAGGATTATGTGGGCGGCCTGTTGCAGCAGCAGATAGACAACGCGCAAAGCGAGGCGATGAAGCAGATGTTTACCGGAATAAAAAACACGGTGGACAAGAACTTTCCAGAATTTACCGTTCCCGGCGCGAAATCGTTGCGTTACAAACCTGAATATTCCTATAACTACGAAGCCGGAGTTCACCTTAACCTGTTGGGACGAAGCCTGCAGGTAAACGCGGCACTGTTCTTCATGGATACATACGACCAGCAAATTGCGCGCTATTCGGTTTCCGGGCTCGGACGTCAGATGGTGAACGCGGGGCGCAGCCACAGCTGCGGCGCGGAGCTTGAGATACGCAGCGCGCTGTTCGACAACCGCCTTAACCTGAGCGCTTCATACGGTTTTACACACGCCGAATTCGTGAAATATCACGACGGCAAAAACAACTACAAGGGGAAATACGTTCCCATGGTGCCGATGCACAACATGGGCATAGCGGCAAACTATAACGTTCCGCTGAACGCCGGAGTGCTGCACGGACTAACTTTCGGTGCCGACGTAGTAGGGCTGGGCAGAATCTACTGGACGGAGCGCAACGACGTTTACCAGAACTTCTATGCCAACCTCGGCGCACACGTAACGGCCGACCTGGGTATCGCAAGCCTGAAACTGTGGGGCAAGAACCTGACGTGCGCAAAGTACGACACGTTTTATTTCGAATCGATGAGCCGTGGTTTCAGCCAGCAGGGCATTCCCTGTCATTTCGGTGCCGACGTGGTGTTCAGTTTTTAGGTTAAGGATATTATTTCGCGCCTTAATTTGCGTTTACGGGTAATTATTGTCACTTTTGCATGCGGGCCAACGCTCCGGCAGGCTGCATGAAAGGCACGCCGGTCCACGCAGGCCGCACAAGGCAAGGAATATTTTACTGTTAACGAGAGATGAACAAGACTATTACGATTATCCTGGCAGCAGCCCTTGTAATGGGAAGTTGCGCCACAGTCCCCGTAATCGGGCGCAAGCAGGTGCTGCTCGTGAACGACAGCGAAGTGCTTTCGGCGAGCCTCACCGAATATCAAAGTTACATGAAAACGGCCACGCGCTCAACCAACGCCCAGTGGACGGCGCAAGTGGAACGTGTGGGAAGGAACATAGCGAATGCCACAGAGGCCTATCTTAGGCAAACAGGGCAGTCGGGCGAGATACGGAATTTCGCATGGGAGTTCAACCTGGTTAAAAACAATGAATTAAATGCGTTCTGTATGCCCGGAGGCAAGATAGTGGTTTACGAAGGACTGATGAAGCTGGTATCGTCAGACGACGAGCTTGCCGTGGTGCTCGGGCATGAGGTTGCGCACGCCGTTGCGAAGCATAGTAACGAGAGAATGAGCCAGCAGGTGCTTTCGCAATACGGGGCAAACGTGCTCGGGTCTGTGCTTTCAAACAAGAGCGCAGCCATACAGAACGTAGCCGGAAAAGTTTACGGCCTGGGAACGCAGTATGGCGTTACGCTGCCATTCTCGCGCAAACACGAGAGCGAGGCCGACTACATAGGGCTTATCTTCATGCGCCTTGCGGGTTACGACCCTAACGTGGCGCTCACTTTCTGGCAGAAGATGTCGGCCATGTCGTCGTCCACGGTGCCCGAGTTCATGAGCACCCACCCGAGCGACAGCAAAAGGATTTCGCAAATCAAAAAAGAGCTTCCCGGGGTTATGTCGAAATACAAACCCCTTTCGGGAACGGGACAGGGAGCACCGGCACAGCAACAGGTGGAAACGATACATTTCCCCTTCTGAAAGGAAGTTCACGGGGCACGGCGTCCTGACCGCGTTTTTTGTCTGACACGGCAAGAATGCCCGGAGACATGGCGGAAACTATCTCAGACATATTTTAAAATACAAGGCACATATTTCAAAATATGTGCCTTGCGTTTTGAAATATCCCGGACATGTTTCCCGCCATCCGGAAAGCCCGTCCCGCCGGAACCTGAACTTAAGACTTTTTTGCGTATTTGAAAAAAAACGTTATATTTGCAAATATGACGGCAAGCGGCAGAGCCGTCGCCGCAAATAACCGTATACTACCATGAAAAGAATGCTTTTGCCATTGGCCGCCTGCGTGCTCGCGGCAAACGGTTCGCTTTGCTACGGCCAAACAGGCGGGAACGCCTTGGGAGCCGCCGAGAAAGCGTATGTGCTATCCCGTTTCTGCACTGAAGTGAAATACAACTTCGCCTATTACAACAAGCTGGCCTTCGACTTCGACAGCTTGTGCATGGCCTCGCTGCCGTCCCTGGCCGCGACTTCGTCGGACGACGATTTCCTTAAAGCCATGCAGACGTTATGTGCCCGGCTTGACGACGGGCATACATACATCTACGCCGCGAACACCCCCGGGAAACAGGATGAATGGGTGCGCCCTTTCCCGATGGAGACAAAGCGCATAGGCGGCAGGGTGTTCGTAACCCGGGTGTACAGCTCGTTCCTGGAAGCGCAGGGCGTGTGCGAGAAGTGCGAGATTCTCGAGATAGACGGCGAGAAAGTACTGGATTACGGCAACAGGCATGTGCGCCCCTATTTGTCGTCGTCCACACCGCAATGGGCCGATTACGCGCCTTTCGGCTCGTTCGAGCTTACCAAGGACAAAGGCACCAAGGTTAGCAGAATCACATTCCGCAGCCCCGGGGGAAAGGTGTTCACGGTCGAAAGCAGCCGCAACCTAAGCTGGGACATGCAGGAAAGCCGGCAGGCAATCCGGTTCCGTACCCTCGGGGGAAACATAGGCCTTTTGTCCGTCAGCAGTTTCCAGAATTTCGATTTCAGCCGCACATACTTTGACAAGCTATGGGGCGGAATACTGGAAACCGACGCGCTGGTTATCGACATACGCGACAACGGGGGCGGCAATTCTTCACATGCCGACTACCTTATGAGCCATTTCAGCAACCGGCCGGTCAGGCTGGGGGCATGGGATTCGCCCATGTACATAGCCGCGCACGCCTCGTGGCACTACCCTCCGGAACGCTACATGCAGACACCCGTGCCCCTGCGCCCGGCTTCCGGCAAGGAAATATACCTCAAGCCCGTGGTGCTGCTGGTGAACGCGACGACATTTTCGTCGGCCGAAAACTTTTGCGTCGCGTTCAAAGGGGCGCGGCGGGGAAAAATCATCGGCACGCCGACGGGCGGAAGCACGGGCAACCCTATCAGCATAGACCTCGGCTACGGGATAGGGTGCTGCATTTGCACAAAACACGAGCTTGACGCTGACGGCAATGAATTTGTGGGAGTGGGAATCCGTCCCGACATAGTTGTTGAAGAAGACGCGGACCTTTTCGTGCAAGGCAGGGACAATGTGGTGGAAAAAGCCGTGGAATACCTCAAGACGCAAATGAAGTGACAGGGAAGCACGCACGCAGTCGTCCTGCCGGGTCCGAAAGGGAAACGGCGGGGCAAGATAAGTAAAAACGGGACAGGCGCGGCACATGCCGGTACGGACAAACGGAAACACAAAACCGTAGCCGCAAAACAGCGGGTTTTGGTGTCCCGAACCGGGAACTGATTTTCAGCGCGCTATCCCCTCCCCGCAGCAAGGAAAAAACATGTGCCTTGTATTTCAAAATATGTTTGAGATATTTCAAAATATGTCGGACATATTTCGAATTATGTGCCTTCAATTTTTTCTTTTCTCCGACCTGTTTGTAACCCTTTGGTTATCAGATACCATTTTTGGGCGTAAAAAAGGGCTTTTTCCTTACACTTTTTTCCGCGCCTCGTTTGTCTGTATTCGCCACTGCGGGAACGGGACATTGAAAAACAGAGAACGGGTTTTCCGTTGCCTATGAACTTTCAAGGCAATAAGGCCTGCGCCCATTCGGGAATCTCAGGCACGTATATTTTTTTTACCGCCCCGTCCACCAGCCGGAACTGCAATTTTGCGTCTTGCCCGTCAACAGAATTATCATACACATAAAGGCGGTCGACTACCGGCAGCACCATCATTTCGGGCGAATGCTTACTTTCGTTCACGGATTATCGAATTTATCTTGTCGGCCCATTTTGCCTGCTTGCGGGTAATATCCTGCTGCATTCTGGACCAATGCTCTTCAGTTGCCTTGAGGTTGCCTTTACGTGCTTCCTCGGCCACTTCTTTCATTATTTGTTCCAGCATTTCGTCCGTAGGTTCCTGTTCCGGGTTGAAACGGTATTCATTCAACTTGTTTCCTGACATAACTTGACGGTTTTTGTTTACCTCGTTTGCAAACATAAGCAATCTATCCGAGAAAACAGTTACTTAAATCCTGAATAATTCTCAGCACCGTTCCGCCTTTTCTGCTTTTCACCGTTTTTGCGGCGGTATTTGTCTGCGTTGCGCAAGCGGGCGCGGGACGGGGTCAAAAATATGTCTGAGATATTTTAAAATATGTCGGACATATTTCGAATTATGTGCCTTCAATTTTTTCTTTTCTCCGACCTGTTTGTAACCCTCTGGTTATCAGATACCATTTTTGGGCACGGAAAAGGGCTTTTTCCTTACTCTTTTTCCTGCGCTTTTGGTGTCGGTGTTTGTCTGCCGCACATGCGGATTGCGGCGCGGCACGGCAGGGCTGTTTTTCGGGCGAGGGGTCAGCGTCTGTTCCTTACGCGGCTGAACAGGTGTCCCATTATGTACCGTCCCACGGCTGCGCCGAACAACACGCCTACGGCGTCGGCGGCAAAGTCGAGCCATTCGCCGCTGCGGCAGTCGGTAAGGGTGGCTTGCATTATTTCGATAAGTCCTCCCATTAACACGGGCAGCACGACGGCTACGATGAACAGGCGCATTCCGCGCATGGTGCTGCGGCAGCGGTAGTATTCGGTCCAGAATACGATACCAAGTGCGAGGTACATCACGGTATGCGTCCATTTGTCGATAAACTGCACGTCGCTAAGCGGCGTTTCGGGTATGGGTATCAGGCATGCGGTGAATATTGCCGCTACAAACAGCAGCGTAACGGGATAGCGGCGCAGGATTTTGCTCATGATATGTTGCTTTTTGTTTGCAAAGGTATGGTTTCCGGATTGAAAGTCCGGCTTTTGTGCAAAAATAATGTAAGTTTTTTAATACCGGCTTCCCTATGAGGCGAGTGTTTGCCGCAATTATGTACCTTTGCACGGTTTGAAAGTATTATGAAAAGATAACATACCGGAAATGGACGAGTTTGTTGGCAATGTAACGCCCGCTGCCGGGAGCGGCACGGACGAAGAGATATTGAACCGCAGGAAAATGAGATACAACTGTGCGCAGGCTACGTTATGCGGCGTTAATGCGGCGGCGCGCCTGGGGTTTGACGAACGGGTGCTGAAACACGCGGTGGCGGGCTTCGGCGGCGGCATAGGCCGCACGCACGACGAAGGTACATGCGGTGCACTTACCGGCGCTGTGGCCGGGCTTGGCGTATTGCTCGACGCCGACGACGAACGCACGTCGGAATTGGCCAGGGAGCTTTTCCTGCATTTCAAAAAGGAATTGGGAACATTACAGTGTGCCAGGCTGAAAAGCCCCGAGCAGCGTGTTTCGTGCATTCAATGCTGTCTTGTTGCCGGGCGCAAGCTGCGCGAAATAATCGAACGAGAATCGCAGCGTCGCGACGAAAACCCGCAATCGGAGGAATAAAAGGTTAGAAGGCTATTACGGCACGTACCCGGCAGCGGGTGGAAGCCGGAAAAGCGCAGATACCAGCTATGCCTTCCTTTTCATAAAACGCCAGCCCGTAGGCGCTTTTGCTGCTGGCCGGCGTGCTGCTCCAGAATATGTCGCGCACGCCGTTGCAAAGCGGAAGCGCACCGGGCACATTGCGTAGTTTTCTGTTTAGGGCTTCGGATATGCTTTTGCCTTCGGCACTCCAGCAGCCTTTTGTCAGTGATACGCCGGCTTCTGCGGCAAAACAGGGGGCGGCAAGGCTGGATAGTATTTCAATCCACTGCCCCGCTGATGGCAAGAACGTGAAAACAGGATTTTTGTGCCCGAAGTTGCGGCCGTAAATCCCGGCCGCATGGAAAGCCGGGTAGTCTGTGTCGCCATTCATAAGCATGTTGTTGCGCAGTCCTTCGCGGCATAGCAGGTTGTCAGGCAACTGAAGTCTCCGGCTTTTTGGAGCGCGGTGCCAGAACAGGGTCTTGCGGTGCCATGCCGCCTCGTCTGCCCAGCGGCACGCGGAAGCAGCGTCGTTCACAGCCAGGGCGTACCCGTGCCTTACGCCGTGCGCCTTGTCGTAAGCCGTGGGTTGCATGGAGAAAACCACTCCTATGCATTCTCCGGCATGTTGCGGGTTGCAGACCTCTTTCGCGCTTATGGCATATAGCGTACCGTCGGGAGCAGCAAACAGGTAATCGCCGGCAGCGGCGTTGTCCAATGTTTTTTTCACGTTGTGGTATTTTCGTGCTAATTTAGTTTTTAGCGCGTAAAGCCGCAAAGCCCAAGGATGTTTTTTTTAGATAAAACGCTGCGTTTGTGCTGCATGTTTTTATAAAAGGGTGCATGTTGCTTTGCGTATAATATAAACAACGTGCCCGACATTTATTATAATGTCAGGCACGCCGTCTGATTCGTTACGCAAGGATAGGGGGAGAACTCCCGCAGTTGTCATCGTATCGGCAATTCCGTGTTTTGATAATGTGTTGCCGCGTGCGTTATTTTACGGTTTCTTGTTTACGTAGTAGTTAAGCCAGTTGGAGTAGAACAAGTCGGCCGGCTTTTGCCAGGAATAGTTTATCCCCTGCTCTGGGTCGTCGTTTATATAGTAGTTCTCGGGGCGTGATATGTCGAGCCCGCGGTTAACGTCGCGGTGGTATTCGTTGTCGAGCGTTGCCGGCGAGTATTCCAAATGCCCCATAACGAAGAATTCGCTGCGGTTTACGGGTTTTACGATTCCTACCCCCGCGCGGTCTCCCTCAACGAAGATTTCGAGGTCAGACACGCGGTCGATGTCTTCGCGGCGCACTTCGGTGTAACGGCTGTTAGGCATGTTGAAACGCTCTTCCAACCCACGGAAAATAGGCAGGCCCGAGCGCTGCAGCTTTTGCTCGTAAACGCCGAAAAGCTTGTGAGGCAAATCGTATTTGGGCACGCCGTAATGGTGGTATAATCCCACTTGCGCTCCCCAGCACAGGTATATGGCCGAGCGTATCTCGGTGCGCGACCAGTCGAAAATTTCAATCAGCTGTTGCCAATAACGCACGCTTTCAAAAGGAATCCGCTCCACAGGTGCACCCGTAACTATCATGCCTTCGTATTGCTGCGAGGCAAGCTCGTCGAAGTTGCGGTAGAAAGCATCCATGTGCTCCTGCGGCGTGTTCTTATATTGCTGGCCGCGTATCTTCATGGGAATAAGCTGGATAGGCAAATCGGTTTTCGACAACTGGCGCGAAATGTCAAGCTCTGTTACGGCTTTTATAGGCATTAGGTTGAGGAGCAAAATCCGCAACGGCTTTACACCCTCGGGAACTTCATCGTATATGGTAATACCTTGGGAGCGCAGCTCTTTTATTGCCGGTAGATTTTTTGGAACGTACAAAGGCATGTCGTTACTTCTTATAAAAATCGTTTATGTATCGCTGTCGTAAACGGGTGCGTATTTTGTAGGAACTTGTTGTGTCCGTTTTGTGTAGCACGTAATCAATGGAATGCGGTTTTGGAAAACCCTTGTATGCGCCCCGCAGTATCGCGGAGCGCATATAAGCATGTTTTTTACCAGATGTTTGCGCGTTTTTCCTCAGGCAGGTAAAGTTTGTTCTCCTTACCTACGTGGAACGCCTCATACCAGGCATTGATGTGCGGAAGTGTTCCGTTCACTCTCCAACGTCCGAGTGAGTGTGGGTCGACTTTCGTGCGCATACGTATGTCTTCGTCGGTGATATTGTCGCGCCAAACGTTTGCGTAAGCCAGGAAGAAACGCTGGTTGGGCGTGAATCCGTCAGCACTGTCGAGCGGGGTTTCCTTCATTGCGTTCTGCAATGCCTGGTAAGCCACTTCTATGCCTCCGTGGTCGGCAAGGTTTTCGCCAATCGTCAGGGCACCGTTTCCGTTCAGTCCTGGAAGTACTTCGATATTGTTGAAATAGTCGATAAGTACTTGTGCGCGTTTTTTGAAATTGTCAGCGTCGCCCTTGGTCCACCAGTCGCTCAGGTTACCATGCTTGTCGAACTGGCGTCCCATGTTGTCGAATCCGTGTGTCATCTCGTGCCCGATAACAACTCCGATTGCGCCGTAATTGAAAGCGTCGTCGGCGTTGGGGTCAAAGAAAGGCGGCTGCAGTATTCCGGCCGGGAAGCAAATTTCATTGGTTGTGGGATTATAATATGCGTTGATTGTTTGCGGATCCATGTGCCATTTCATGCGGTCTACTTTCTTGTTGACGCTACGCTCTATTATATCATCGCTTTTGTATGCACTTGCTTCTGCCATGTTCTCATACAAGGATTTCGACTTGTCTATTTTCAGTTTTGAATAGTCTTTCCATGTGTCGGGATAGCCTATCTTGATGTAGAAGTTCGCAAGTTTGTCGAGTGCTTTGGCTTTTGTGGTGTCGCTCATCCAGGTTTGTGCCTGTATTCTTTCGCCTAATGCTTTCTGCAGGTTCTTTACGAGTTTGAGCATTCTGGTTTTCGATGATTCGGGGAAGTATTTTTCAACGTACATCTTACCTACGCCTTCGCCGAGTACACTCTCTACCGTCGATACAGCACGTTTCCATGTTGCCCGCTCTTCTTTAAGCCCCGACATGGTTTTTCCGTAGAAATTGAAGCGTACTGTCCTTATCGTATCGCTCAGGTAAGGAGCGGCAGCGTCTATTAAGTGGAATTGCAAGTAGGCTTTCTGTGCGTCTACAGGCGTTTCTTTCACGATTTTCTCTATTTCGTGTATTACTTCGGGCTGGTCGATGCTTATCTCGTCGAATTTTGGGAATTTCTGTGTTGCGAAGTATGTATTCCAGTCGATTGCGGGATAATCCTTTACAAGCTGCTCGAATGTCATCTTGTTGTAGTTTGACGACGGGTCGCGAAGTTCCGTTGCGCTGCGCGAAACTTTGGCAATCTGTGTTTCCATTGCCAGCACTGTTTCCATTTTCTTTTTTGCGGTTTCAGCGTCGTCGCCAAGGAAGGCGAACATGTTTGTTACGTAGTCCTTGAAGGCGTTGCGAATTTTAACCGTGGCGCTGTCGTCGTTCAGGTAATAGTCCTTTTCACCCAATGTTAGCCCGCCCTGGCTTACTTGCACGAGGTTCATCTCGCTGTTCTTTATGTCGGCGCCCACTATTGTGTAGAAGTATCCGCCCATTCCGCGTCTTTCGAGCGAGGACATCACTTTCATCACGTCGGCCGGCGTTTTTATTCCGTTTATTGTCTCAAGGTCTTTGCGCAGCGGTTCGATACCTTCCTTGTTCTTGCGTGTGCTGTCCATTGCAAGATTGTACAGGTCGCCTATTTTCTGCCCTATGGAGCCTTCGGCCTGTTGTTCTTTCGCGAATCCTTCGATTAGCTCGTGCAGCTGTTTGCTGTTGTTTTCCATAAGCTGTTCGAAAGTGCCGTAGCGCGAATATTCGGGCGGAAGCGGGTTGTTCTTCTTCCATCCGCCGCATGCAAACTGGTAGAAGTCATCGCCCGGCTTTACGCTGGTGTCGAAGTTTTCCTGTTGTATTCCCGTAGTGAGGGAATTGTTGTTGCAAGAAGCTGCAAAGGCGGCAACGGCCATTGCAGAAACTATCATTTTAAAGTTCATAAATGTTATGTTTTTGTTTTCCATTTTCGTGAGTTCACGGATTTCGCGACGTCAGTCAGTTTTCCGCATTGAAGCGTTCGAGTTCTTCTTCGGCTTTTTCCCACTCCGACATCGCGGTTTCGAGCTGTTTGCTCATTGACGCGTGGCGCGTGAACAATGTTGCGTCCGAGGCATTGGCCGGGTCGTTCATCTGGCTTTCGAGCATTTTCACGGCGGCCTCGAGCTGCGTCACGTTTTTCTCGGCTTCGGTGGCAGTGCGTTCCAGTTTCCTGAGTCGTTTGGCACGTTCCTTTTGCTGTTCGTATGCCAGGCGTCCTTCCTCGGGCGCTGTGCGCGGAGTTTCGGGCTTTATGCCCGAGGGACGCTGTATGTCGGCCAGGGAGGTGAGCTTGTTCTTTTCCAGGAAATCGTATATGCCTCCAAGGTATTCCCTTACCTTTCCGCCGCCGAACTCGTAAACCTTGGTTACAAGGCCGTCGAGGAAATCGCGGTCGTGGCTTACTATGATTGCCGTTCCGTCGAAAGCGCGTATGGCCTCTTTCAGCACGTCTTTCGTGCGCATGTCGAGGTGGTTGGTCGGCTCGTCGAGAATCAGGAAGTTTACCGGCTCGAGCAGCAGACGTATCATGGCAAGACGGCTGCGTTCTCCTCCCGAGAGGAACTTTACGTATTTGTCGCTTGCCTCGCCGCCGAACATGAATGCCCCGAGTATGTCGCGTATTTTAAGGCGTACCTCTCCGCGGGCCACGCGGTCGATTGTGTCGAACACGGTTATGTTGTCGTCGAGCAGTTGTGCCTGGTTTTGTGCGTAATATCCTATTTCGACGTTGTGTCCTACCTTGAGTTTCCCTTCGAAAGGTATCTCGCCCATAATGCACTTTACGAGCGTTGACTTGCCTTCGCCGTTTTTGCCTACGAAAGCCACTTTTTCGCCGCGGCGTATTGAGAACGACACGCCCGAAAAGATATTGTGCTCGCCGTAGTTTTTCGAAACGTCCTCGCATATCAGCGGGAAGTCGCCGCTCCGTTGGCAGGGCGGGAACTTCAGGTGTAGCGACGCGTTGTCTACCTCGTCTACTTCGACGGGTACTATTTTTTCGAGCTGTTTCAGGCGGCTCTGCACCTGGTTTGCTTTGGTGGGCTTGTAGCGGAAGCGTTCCACGAAGCTCTTTATGTCGGCTATTTCCTTTTGCTGGTTTTCATAGGCGCGCAGTTGCTGTTCGCGGCGTTCGGCACGCAGTTTCACGTATTCGTCATAGCCCACGCGGTAGTCGGTTATCTTGCCAACGCTTATTTCCATGGTGCGGTTGGTAACGTTGTTCAGGAACGCGCGGTCGTGGCTTACGAGCAGCACGGAGCATGAGGCGCCGGCCAGGAAGTTTTCGAACCATTGTATGCTCTCTATGTCGAGGTGGTTGGTGGGCTCGTCGAGAAGCAGCAGGTCGGGGCTTTGCAACAGAATCTTTGCCAGTTCTATACGCATGCGCCAGCCTCCTGAGAACTCGCTTGTGGGGCGGTCGAAATCGCTTCGCACGAAGCCCAGCCCTGTAAGCGTGCGTTCTATCGCTGCATGGTAGTTTCCGCCTCCGGTTATCTGGAAGCGTTCATTCTCGCGCGTGTATCGCTCCACGAGAGCCATGTATTCCTCGCTCTCATAGTCGGTGCGGCTGGCAAGCTCGCTGTTCAGCTGTTCTATGTGCCTGCGTAGCTGTTCCACTCCTGCAAAGGCCTTTTCGGTTTCCTGCATTACCGTTTGCGAGTCGCTCAGCTTCATTACTTGCGGAAGGTAGCCCACCGTTGTGTCGCGGCTTATGCTTACCGTTCCCGCTGTGGGTTTCTGCAATCCTGCCAATATCTTGAGCAAAGTGGATTTTCCCGCGCCGTTCTTGCCTACAAGCGCCACGCGTTCCCTGTCGCCAATGACAAATGTGGCGTTGCTGAAAAGCGGGCGCGCGCCGAATTCCACTGATAATCCTTCAACTGATACCACCTTTAGCACACGTTTAAAAAAACGTGTGCAAAGATACGTAAAGTTAGGCGCAATACAAAGGGATTGCGGCTTTTGTGTGCCCGCAGCCGCTTATATTTCCATGTAAGTCGTCAAACGCATGTGTGGCGCGGCGCACGGCCGGGGTGTTCTTTGCATGCCGAGGTGTTGAGTGGGACTTGCAAGCAGGGGAGTCTGTGTTTGTCTGTCGGCAAAACCCCGGTTTTCATGCGGGTTTGGAGGCCGTCGAAAATATGTCTGAGATATTTTAAAATAGGTCAGACATATTTTGAAATATGTGCCTTGTATTTTTTATTTGCTCCAAGGGGGGCTTAAAATGAAACAAAAAGTTTTCACAAAATCCGGCTTATTTCCGTTTGCGGTAGAAGCGCACCCAGTCTATCTCCATTTCGACCGGCAGGTCGGCCGTGTCGACCTTTCCCACCCACGAGCCGCCAAGCTGCATGTCAAGCAGCAGGTAGAAGTCCTTGTCGGTAAACGGGAACTGCCCCTTCTTGTCGGTTTGTATGCGGGGATAGGCAAACGTGCGCTTGTCGTTGATGAAGAACACAAGGCTGTCGCGGTGCATTTCAACGCAGTACACGTTGTAGCCGTCGGGGTCTATCCTTCCGGTGCTGCCCTGCGGGGGATTGTCACTTATCCCGAGTGTGTAGGTGTAGGCCGAATGCACCGTCTGGTATGCTATGGAGTCGTAGTTGAGCCGTTCCATTATGTCGATTTCGCCGCCGTCGGGCCACGGCTCGTTTTCCGGCAGCAGCCAGAAGGCAGGCCACGCCCCTTTTGCTCCGTGCAGGCGGGCGCGTATCTCTATGCGGCCGTCCGAAAATCCCACCTTGCCCTTGGTGTAAATGCCGCCGGTGATGTAAGGTGCCGGGTCGTCGGGCAGCCCGGGGTTGACAATGCCGCGCAGCACCACGTTGCCGTCGCGCATGGCATAGAGGCCGTCGTAGCCCGACATGTGCTTTTGCCAGTCGGCCGTGCCGCGTGGTATCTTGCTCCACACCGCAGTGTCGAAATGCTCTTTCTGGTTGAAGTTCTCTTCCCAGGCCAGTTTCCACGCACCTTTGTGCGTGCTGCAGCCGGACATGGAAAACGCCGCCACGGCTGCCGAAAAGATGATAAGCAACTTTTTCATAGCTCAAGCATTTTAAAATTTACTGTTTCCGGGATGTTGTGCGAGTGTGCCGGACGTGCTGCGCACAATATGCCTTTACTTATACCAAAGATAGGTATTTTTGCTCATAGTAGAGGAAAAAGACACGTGAAAAGCAAATAATTTATACATTTGCACATATTTTTATCAAAATACTGCTTAAAGAATCAAAGCGATGGAAGAAAGAGGAAATTTCGGCAGCAAGCTGGGTATAATTTTCGCAACCGCCGGTTCGGCCGTAGGGCTGGGAAACATCTGGAGGTTCCCTACCGAGGCAGGCAACAACGGCGGCGGTGCGTTTTTGCTGGTATACATATTGTGTGTCGTGCTTATGGGTGTGCCTCTCATGGTTGCAGAGTTTGCCGTGGGCCGGCATTCGCGCGCCAACACCGGTTCGGCTTTCCGCATTCTCTCAAAGCGCCGCAGCTGGGGGCTTTTGGGAAAAATGGAAGTGCTTGCCGCATTCCTTATTCTGGCTTACTATTCCGTTGTGGCGGGATGGACGCTTTACTATGCTTTCCAGTCGCTGCTAAACCGCTTTAACGTCATGGCGCGTCAGGGCGACTCTTCCGTCTTTGCCGACAATTTCAACAGTTTTGTCTCCGACCCGTGGTTGCCGCTGCTTTGCCTGGCGGCTTTTCTCTTTGCCACGCATTTCGTTGTGGTACGCGGCGTGAAGAGCGGCATAGAACGCTCGTCGAAGATTCTCATGCCTTTCCTCTTCCTTCTCATGGTGGTGCTCGTTGTGTGCGCCCTCACAACGCCGGGTGCGGCCAAAGACCCCTCCGAGGACTGCGTGGTGATGATGACCATGCACGCGGCCAAAGGGCTGGAGTTCTTCTTTACGCCCGATTTCTCCAAGATAGATTCCGGCGTAGTAATGTCGGCCATGGCGCAGGCTTTTTATTCGCTCAGCCTTGGTATGGGTTGCATGTGTACGTATGCCTCGTATTTCAAGCGTGACGCCAATATCACCAAAACTGCTTTTACCGTGGGACTGATGGATATGAGCGTGGCCGTAATGGCAGGCATTGTGATATTCCCCGCCGTGTTCTCCGTGCCCGGGCTTGAGCCGGACGCAGGCCCGTCGCTCGTGTTCATAGCTTTGCCCAACGTGTTCCAGATGGCTATGGGCGGAATACCGGCCATGGCTTATGTGTGCTCGCTGGCGTTCTACGTTCTTCTGGTGGTGGCAACGCTTACTTCCACCATTTCGTTGCACGAGGTTGTTACGGCTTACCTTTCCGAAACGCGCAACATGCCGCGCCGGCGTGCGGCGTGGTACGTAACGGGCGGCAGCCTTGTACTCGGCATTTTCTGCTCCCTATCGCTTGGCGTGTTGAGCGGTATGACGGTTGCCGGAATGACTATCTTCGACCTGTTCGACTATGTAACGGCTAAGATAATGCTTCTTGCCGCCGGCTTACTTACGTCGGTTTTCGTCGGGTGGGTTCTCAAACCTCATGCTCTTGCAAACGAGCTTACGAACTGGGGTACGCTCAAGCTGCGTTGCTTCAGTGTGCTTGTGTTCATGCTCAGGTATGTGGTGCCTTTAATCATTGCGGGAGTATTCCTCGACGGGCTCGGCCTTCTTAATATCTTGTAATGCCCCATGCCCGGTCCGTTGCGTTTTAACCGCCACGACCGTGCCGCCACGGCTGTCCTTGCTATAGCCCTGCTGCTTGGTTTCCTGTTTGTCTTCTTTTGGAAAGGCGACGAGCGTACAATAATGCCGCCCACCGACAGGCAGGCAAGCGAAATGCGCGGATTTGCCTCACACGCGGACGATACATCGCGCAACGCGGTACGTCCAGGCAAGGAGATACGTGCCTCGCTTTCCCGCTTCAATCCCAACACGGCCGACAGTGCGCGGCTCGTAAGGCTCGGGCTTCCTTCTTTTGTAGCGGCAAACATAGTGAAATACCGGCGCGCCGGGGGAAAGTTCCGCCGGCCGTCCGACCTGGCGCGTATTTACGGCATGTCGCAGGATGATTACCGGCGCATTGCCCCATATATCGACATTGAGGAAGCTGTGCCCGGGCCTGCGCCGGTACACACGGAGGTTTACCGGAGCAACAAGTTGCACGAAGGTGAGACGGTTGACCTGAACTGCGGCGATACGTCGCAACTTAAACGTGTTCCGGGTGTGGGCAGCGTGTTGGCGCGCCGCATTGTGAAATATGGCAACCTGCTGGGCGGATATGTGTCGCCCGCACAAGTTGCGGAAGTGTACGGTATAAGTCCCGACGCGGTAAAATGGTTCCGCACCGATAACGCCGCGCCGCGCAAGGTAAACCTGAATACGGCAGCATACGGCGAAATGCTCCGCCACCCTTACCTCAACAAGCCGCAGGTGGAGGCTGTAATGCGCCGCCGCAGAACGCTCGGCAAAATATCCGACATCGGGCAAATGCGTTTCGACAGCGCGTTTACCGAGCGCGACATACAGCGGCTCGCCCCGTATGTGGATTTCTGAAAACGCCTTTTTGTATGCCTTTGTTGCAGTACGCCGGTGTGCCGGAGGAATATTGTGCGGCGCGCGGGGGCGAATGTTAAAAATCTGGTTGTAAAAAACGGCTTTTTACCGCCAATGTCGAAAACTGTGGCACAGCCGGTTAAAACCCCTTGCTTTGTAAAAAAAATTATGTGCCTTGTATTTTGAAATATGTCAGACATATTTTAAAATATCTCAGACATATTTTTGAGAGGGTTCGGGAGGGGTTGAAAACCGGGCGACCCGGAAAAATTGCGGCACGCTTTTTGCTGCGCCCCGCGCACAAAAAAACGGGACGCCGCCGTTGCCGGTATGCGTCCCGCTGTGTAGTGTGTCGTGTTGTATCGGTCTTGGTTCTTTTATTGGGCAAGCGCCTTTTGCAGGCGTTCTACAAAGCTGTCGGCCTGGTCAACGGAAAGGCACAGCGGCGGGAGCAGGCGCAGTATGTTTGTGCCCGACGCGCCCGTGAACACATGCTCGTTGAATATCAGGCGCCGGCGCAGTTCTTTTATGGGTTCGCCGAACTCCAATCCTATCATCAGGCCGCGTCCGCGCACTTCGGTAATCTGCGGTACGGACTTGAGGCTCTCTATCAGGTGGCGGCCTACTTTGTCGGCGTTGTCAACAAGCTGTTCCTGCTCTATGACGTCGAGCACGGCAAGGGCTGCCGCACATGCGAGGTGGTTGCCTCCGAATGTAGTGCCGAGCTGTCCGTACACAGGCTTGAATTTGGGCGAAATCAGCACGCCGCCCATGGGGAAGCCGCAGGCTATGCCTTTGGCAACGGTTATGATGTCGGGGCGGACGCCGAGGTGCTGGTGGGCAAAGAACTTGCCCGAGCGTCCGTAGCCGCATTGTATCTCGTCGCAGATAAGGACGGTGCCCGTGTCGTCGCACGCCTTGCGCAGGCCTTGCATGAACTCCGCTGTTGCGAGCCGTATGCCGCCCACGCCCTGTATGCACTCTATTATGACGGCGCATACGTCGCCTTTTCCCAATTCCGCTTTGAATGCGTCGAGGTCGTTCATGGGCAGGAACGTGGTGTGCCCGTTGCTGTTGATTGGCGCGTTGATTTTAGGGTTGTCAGTCGCTTCCACGGCGAGCGATGTGCGCCCGTGAAAGGCGTGCGAGGCCGCGAGCACGCGGGTGCGCCCGTTTTGGAACGAAGCCAGCTTGAGGGCGTTTTCGTTTGCCTCTGCGCCCGAGTTGATAAGGAACAGGCTGTAGTCGTCGTAGCCCGAGGCTTTGCCTAACCTTTCGGCGAGTTCCTCCTGCAACTTGTTGATTACGGAGTTGGAGTAGAAGCCAAGGCGGTTGAGCTGCCGGGTTATACATTCTATATAGTGCGGGTGGCTGTGTCCAATGCTTATAACGGCATGGCCGCCGTAAAGGTCGAGGTATTCCTGTCCGTCGGAATCCCATACGTTGCAGCCTTTCCCGCGGACGATGTTTACATCGTAAAGCGGATATACGTCAAATGGTTTCATAATGTTCGTTTGTTGTTAGCCGTTGTTTTTCAGAATCCCACGGCCTTGAGTTTCAACCCTGTGGTTTCGGGGATTCCGAACATGATGTTCATGTTCTCTACCGCCTGTCCCGCAGCTCCCTTCAGGAGGTTGTCGATAACCGACGTAACGAGCAGTCGGTCGCCGTATTTCTGTGCATGCACGAGAGCGCGGTTGGTGTTGACCACCTGCTTCATGTCTATGTCGCGCGGCACGTAGTGTGTGAACGGCTCGTCGGCATACATGGCGAAGCATTCGTCTATTTCCTCCTGGCTCAGGCCGGAGTGCATGTAGGCTGTGGTGAAAATGCCCCGGGGAAAGTCGCCGCGGTAGGGCACAAAGTCGAGCGAGCCTTCGTATCCGGGCTGGAGTTCGAGTATGCTCTGGCGTATCTCGTGCAGGTGCTGGTGGTTGAACACCTTGTATATGCTCATGTTGCCGGTGCGCCAGCTGAAGTGCGTTGTGGCCGACGGCTTGACGCCCGCCCCGGTGCTTCCGGTAATGGCGTTAATGTACACGTCGCCGTTCAGTGCTCCGGCTTTGGCGAGCGGCAGCAAGGCAAGCTGTATGCAGGTGGCGAAGCAACCGGGGTTGGCCACGTGCATTGCTCCGGCTATCGCGCTGCGGTGCAGTTCGGGCAAGCCGTAAACGTAGTCGTTGCCCGGAGCTGCGAGACGGAAGTCCTGCGCAAGGTCGATAATCCTTACGGTGTCGGGTATGGCATGTTCGCTGAGGAACTGCGTGCTCTTTCCGTGCCCGAAGCAAAAGAATACCACGTCGCATTTGTCGAAAGGCAGTTCGTCGGTGAAGCGCATGTCGGTTTCGCCGAGCAATCCCTCGTGCACGTCGCTGAGCAGGTTGCCTGCATTGCTCGTGCTGTTCACGAATGTTATTTCCGCCTCGGGGTGGTTAAGAAGAATGCGGCACAGTTCGCCGGCGGTGTAGCCTGCGCCGCCAATTATTCCTACTCTTATCATGGTCTTTCGTTTGGAATGATTATCCAGCACAGTATGTAGAATATTATTCCGGGCAGTATGGCGAAAAATACTGTTAGCATAGCGTAGGCAAGTCGCACTAATGTCGGGTCTATCCCGAAGTATTGCGCGATTCCACCGCAAACGCCGGCTATCATCTTGTTCTCGGAACGGTAAAGTTTCTTGTATTCAGGCATACGTGGGATGTTTTTATCGGTTTGTTTGTTATGTTGTCAGCGTTTCTCGTCCTTGTGCTTTGAGTAGTAGATACGCAGCGGCGTTGAAGTGACCTTGATGAATCCTTTTGCCTCTTCGGATGTCCAGCCCCGCTGTGTTTCGCCGTATTCGCCGAACGGGTTTTTAACAAGGTCGTCCTTGGAATCTACGCCGACGGTTTCGAACGAGTAGGGGCGCAACATGAGGGTGACAACGCCGTTCACATTCCTTTGCGAGCTTGAGAGCATTGCTTCGATGTCGGTCATTACGGGTTCGAGATACTGGCTTTCGTGCAGGAACATGCCGTACCAGTTGGCCACCTGGTCTTTCCAGTATTGCTGCCACTTTGAAAGCGTGTATTTTTCGAGGAACCGGTGGGCGCCAATGATAAGCATTGGTGCGGCTGCTTCGAATCCCACGCGTCCTTTCAGACCTACTATGGTGTCGCCTACGTGGCAGTCGCGCCCTATTGCGTAGGCTGCGCCTATTTCTTCGATTTTCTGTATGGCTTTTATCTTGTCGTCGTATTTTATTCCGTCTACCGATACGATTTCTCCCTTTTCGAATCCTATTTTCAGTTCGCGCGGTTCGCTTTGTGTGGCATGTTTCAGGTAAGCGCTCTCGGGCAGTCCCTGGTTGCTGTCGAGTATTTCGCCTCCACAGATTGAAGTGCCCCAGATTCCTACGTTGTACGAATATTTCAGTTTTGTAAAGTCGGCTTTGAAGCCGTGTTCGTTCAGGTAGTCTATTTCTTCCTTACGGCTCAGCTGCTTGTCGCGCGTGAGGGTTATTATTTCGATTCCCGGGGCCATTACGAGGAATGTCATGTCGAAACGTATCTGGTCGTTTCCTGCTCCTGTTGAGCCGTGGGCTATTGCGTCGGCGCCTATCTCGTTTGCGTAGCGTGCAATGGCCAGCGCCTGGAATATGCGTTCCGACGAAACCGATATGGGGTAGCAGTTGTTGCGCAACACATTGCCGTAAATCATGAAGCGCAGGCTTTTTTCATAGTATTCCTGCGTTACGTCGAGTGTGACGTATTTCGTTGCGCCCAGCTTGTAGGCGTTTTCCTCGTTTTTCTGCAGCTGTTCCTTGCTGAAGCCGCCTGTGTTGGCGCACGCGGCGTAAACTTCGTAGCCCATTTCGCGCGAGAGGTACATCACGTTGTACGATGTGTCGAGTCCTCCGCTGAAAGCTACTACAACTTTCTTCTTGCTCATTTCTGTTCCTGTTTTTGTTTGTTGTTTACTGTTCCGTTGCCGGCTTTTCAGCGCAGTCCTTTTTCGGCTGCTTCTTTGGCCATTTTCACAACGTCGTCGGGCAGTTGTACCGGCAGCGGGTCGCCCTCGTGCTCGGCGGGGTCGTAGAGCATACCTGTGCAAACGCAGTATTTGCGTTTTGTGCGTGCCAGTATGTCGCAGTTTATGCAGCACGGGTTTTCGGGTGTGCCGCAGCCTTTCCAGTAGTCGTCGTCCTGTGTAAGTTCCGAGAAAGGTACGGGCACGTAACCCAGCCTTGTGTTTATTTTCATTACGGCTCCCTGGCTCGTTAGTCCGAACAGTTTTGCCTTGGGCCAGCGCAGGCGGCTCAAGGTGAATGCCATTTCTTTTATTCGTGTGGCCAGGTGGTGTTTCCTGAACTTGTCAACTACGATAAGTCCCGAGTTGGCCACGTAATGTTTATCCTCCCAGCTCTCGATATAACAGAACCCGGCGAATTCCTCGCCGGCGAGGGCTATGATGGCTTTGCGCTCGCGCATTTTCTTGGCCACGTACTCGTGTGTACGCGAGGCTATGCCCGAGCCGCGCACTTTTGCTGCGTCGGATATTGTTTTGAGTATAGTGTCGACATATCGCTCGTGCGAGGCATCGGCTACCATCACGTTTATTCCGTCATCGTAAATCATTATAAAAGTAGTAAGCTGTTTTTATGTTGTTAGTTAATAAGTTTCTGCACGTTCCGTTTGCCGTGCCGCGGGTTGTGCTTGTTTATTCTATGCTGGATTCCAGTTCGGGGATGATTTTGGCCAGGTCTCGCAGCACTTCGTTGCGTTCGAAGCCTTTCTTGCTTATTACGAGAATAGTGTCGTCGCCCGATATTGTTCCGGCAATGCTTGCAAAATGGTACGAGTCTATCCCTACGGCCAGCGGCATTGCGAATCCCGGCATGGTATGCAGCAAAAGCAGTTCCCCGCCCACGTCGTAGCGCAGGAAGCTCGAGTTGCCCGACAGGGATGTGTAGTTTGTTCTCCTTATGCGGTGCACGTATTTCGGGTTGTCGGGCAGCACGTATTTGTAGCAACCCATTGAGTCCGTTGTCTTTGCGGCGCGCAGCTGCTTCAAGTCGCGCGACAGGGTGGCCTGGGCGTAATCGTATCCGGCCTTCTGCATTTCTTCTTGCAACTCTTCCTGGCTGTGGATTTCCTTTGTCAGCAGGATGTTGCGGATAAAGTCGAGGCGATTGCTTTTCTTTGACATTGTTTAGTTGTGTTTAGGCGTTATATCGTCGCAAAAATACGGATATTTTTCCGTTATGCAAAATATATTCACAAAAAGTGCGATATTTTTTCTTTCGAACGTTGTAATGTGCGGCACGTCGGCTTCCTTTATCTGTACGGGCTTTCTTTGCCGCCTGCATTGCTTGTTTCGTGCAACCGGCTGCGTCGTAATGCCCATGATAAATATTCATTTTCGACGGTGCGTGCTTTGCCCCGCAATTTTTACACGTTTTTGTGTCTTTCTTGCGGGGTGTGCAAAAGCGAGTATCGGAGATAGGAAAAAATATGTCCGATGTATTTTAAAATATGTCTGACATAATTTGAAATATGTCAGACATATTTTTTGCCCCCTCCAAACCCGCATGGATAAAGCGTTTCCGAAAACCCGCAGTGTGCAACA
>ERZ824600.1286-NODE-1286-length-31663-cov-4.696216_pt1 | contig 31663 bp, 34 predicted proteins | sample MGYA00519933_ERZ824600 | MGnify/ENA primary metagenome ERZ824600 (study PRJEB31778, sample SAMEA3449178) | human gut metagenome | biome: human gut; feature: human-associated habitat; material: faeces | place: United Kingdom | collected 2010/2012 ... | reverse complement strand
ATGGCAATTGTGAGCCTCCTTTGTTGCTTTTTTGTTGTGGTGACTTAACTGTAACTGGAATAGGAATATCACAATATAGTCAAGTAATTTTCTGTCACTTGATTACTCAAAAGAAATACAGAATCCATACAGAAAATTTAAAAGAAGCAGGGGATAATAGCAATGGCAACAAGTAAAAAACTTGAAATAATATATCGCAACGGCAAGCCTGATGGCATCCGTTCGATTTGTAAAAATCTTTCCACTATGACGACTTATGTGATCCCGCGTTCGCTCCTTACCGAGGTTAAGAGCATTTCCGGAATCAACCGCCCCGGTAACTACTATCTGATTAATGAAAGCGACGACAACAAGATCGCGCAGATTTGTGTCGGACAAACACGAAACGGAGTTGGCAGACTTGATAATCACAACAGACAGAAAGACTTTTGGAACAAGGCGATTATGTTTTTGACTGAAAGTAAAACGTTCACTCTTGATATGATAAGCGGTCTTGAAAAATTTGCTATTATTAAGGCGTAGGAATCCAAACGCTATAAGGTTGAAAATACAGTTGTTCCCAAGTATGAGATAGATGAATATGACCTCTTTTCCGTTGAGGAGATATACGAAGAGATCCGGTTTATTATGGCAACGCTCGGCTATAAAATGGATGATGCCAAACAGGGCATAAATCAGGCTGATATTTTACATACAACGTGCAACGGAATTGCTGCATTTGGCGTATATGACGGAGAAAAATTTGAGGTGCTTGAAGGTTCAAAAATCGATATGAGCCGTAAATGTAATTCTGATGCTATGGAAAAACAAAGGCAAGTAGCTCTTGGCAATGGAAATATTGCTTTAACAAACTGAAAGTATAAATTAAATGTATCGGCTTCCTTTAGCTCACCAAGCTCTGTGGGAATGTTTGTTTTAGGTGGTAGCATTAATGGCTGGACAGAATGGAAAAACAAAGATGGTAAAATAATAGACGAAATTTTCAGAAAGCGATGATGCCATCGAAACCGTCATAAGCCGGTGCGAGCTTTGGAGTATCAAGCGGAGACGTAAGGAAAGGAGATTTCCAAATAAATATTGAGGTGGAATATGAAAAACACATTATTTAAAAGAATCGGTTTAACTGTTTTAAGATCTGCAATCTTATTTTTGACATTCGGAGTGATAGCCGCTGTTTCACGGTTCATCTTCGACACTAATTTGTTTGGAGACGATATTTTATCATCCCGGCAATTATGTACTTGGCACACTGTATTTTTGTTTCTCATTTTTTGGTCAACTGTTTTTGCGTTTAACAGAAACAAGATCGGAACGCGAAATTTATTTCTTGAGAAATATACCAAAGGTCAAAGATTCGGTAAGATCAGAGGCGTATTTGCTTCGTTAGATTTTTATATTGAATATTTTTGTATTGCGATCCTGTCGTTTATCTTTCCGTTGTCTTTTACATACGACTGTGTTGGGGTGGCGATATTTAACACGGGGTATAGCAGGACGCAAGTAATGCTTTTGGTTTTGCCGATATTGCTTGTGATAGAAATACTTGTTCATTTATCTATAAGAAATGTTTGGATATCCGACAGTGTGAAGCTGAAGGAAGGCCAAAAAGAAGGAAAAGAGTTTGCTAAGACAATTAAAGGTATCCTATTGGTCGCGGGTATATATTGCGCGGCATCGCTGGTGTTTCCTTGGGTACTACCGTTCTTCATTATCTTATCTAATTTCAGCATTGGAGCTTGGATTTACTTATATATCTTTATCGCATTTTTGGTCGCTGTCCTGCTTTTGATTGCGGTGTTTTATATCAGAGCAATTAAAAAACGCAAGGATTTCATCAGGAAACTGAAAAAATATTGCAGCAAACATTCAATTACGCTTTCAAATATACAAAAGCCTTATCTTTCGGTGTTCTTCCGGCAAAAAGGAATAGATTTTACATTGGAAAGCGACCACATGAGCTTTGACTGCAAGTTTGTCGCAGGTGTTTTTCCGAATTCACCGATCATTTTCAGCGATAAAGGCGAGGGATTACGCCAAAGCACCCTCAGGCTGTTCAAGGTCGATGTATTGCACCTAAATACCCGTATAGATTATCGCTTTGAGAACAGTTCTGAAAACAGTAAGAAAATAATCATTGCTATACCCGTGCCGAAGAAAATATATGTGTCGGTGAAGGGAGGTTCGCCCCTCCCGGCAGATACGGGAGAAAATATGGGTGAATATACGCTCTATACTGCGACAGGCTTTTTGAATTCGCTTGAAAGAGGGAATTTGTGATAAAAATTTATGAGGGCGTTCATGAGGGCGGTATGGAAATTTAAAAAATGATTCAGTGAATGCAAGCCGATGGCAGGGATAAAACGATGTTAAAAAACGCAAATGATATTGTAACAAAAAAGATTGAAAGGATAACATTATGATATATCTGATGAGCTTTAAATTGCCGACACAAGAAGATGAAGAAAACTATTTTGCCGAAAATCTCAAAGCAAAAAGAACCTGCTATACGACCTATTATCCGTTTCAACTGTTTCAGTATCGCGAACTGCCCGAGTTCTTTTTTTCGGATATCACGATATTCTGTGGCAATAACGGAAGCGGCAAGAGCAGTATTTTAAATATCATTGCTGAAAAGCTGGCTCTTGAGCGAAGCACTCCGTTCAACCGTTCGGATTTTTTTGAAGACTACGTTTCTATGTGTGACTATCAGATAGACAGAGCGATTCCGACGGAAAGCAGGCTCATTACCAGTGACGGTGTTTTTGAAAAGGTGCTTGACATTCGCCGTATCAATGACGGCATTGACAGCAAAAGATCGGACCTGATTAAAGAATATATTGCGGAAAACAGTCCGAATGCAGGACCTAATTGCTTGCAGGGATTGGATGATTATGAGCGTTGGAAACGTGTAAGCGATATGCGAAACAAAAACCGCAGTCAATCTCGCTTTTTGAAAGAAAACCTGATGCGAAATATACAGGAGCGTTCAAACGGTGAGAGCGCATTGTCGTACTTCGTTGATTCCGTTCAGGAGAACGCATTGTACCTTCTGGACGAGCCGGAAAACAGCCTTTCTCCGCAAAATCAGTTACAATTGAAGTATTTTATTGAAGACTCGGTTAGAAATTACGGATGTCAATTTATTATTTCCACACACTCTCCGTTTCTGCTCTCCCTGAAGGGGGCACACATATACAATATTGACGAAACACCGCCCGCCGAACAAAAATGGACGGAGCTTGAATGCGTAAAAGTATATCGCGACTTTTTTGTCGAGAATAATGATAAATTTCAATAATCGAAATAAGCATCCTCCGGTCGGTAAAAACGGGGGTCCGTAGAGAATCTTCGGGCAAAAATCAATGATAGAATTTCTGTCGACGCCCGATCAAATATCAGAAGTAAAATTTAAATCGCAAATTTTGTTATTTATGAAATAAAATAGCCCCGCCTGAGCGGGGCAATAAAATCATTCATCATTTGTTTGATGTTTCATAGTTCATATTTTTTGCCGAATATATGGATTTTTTTGCAGAAAGCTATTGACAATATTGATTTGTTCTGCTATAATATTAATGTTGTCGCGAGATTGATATATTGTATGCTGCTATGGCTCAGTCGGTAGAGCACATCCTTGGTAAGGATGAGGTCATCAGTTCGATTCTGATTAGCAGCTTAGCCCTCTTGAGGTTTCAAGAGGGTTTTATTTTTAATTTAAAAAATAAAAATTTATCGGAGAATTAACTTGTATGAGACCAACTGAAAAGCTGTATGAAATTTCCTCTTATATAAAAGAATTCGACGCCGAAGTGCTGGAATGTCACGAAAGCGACGGAAAATATCATATCATACTTGATAAAACCGCATTTTTCCCCGAGGGCGGCGGACAACGCGGTGACACCGGGCATATCGGAGATGAGGTCATTTCAGACACCTTTGAGAAGGACGGAATCATCATGCACGTTACGGATAAGCCGCTTCGACAGGGGTTTGTGACCTGCAGTATAGATTGGAAAATCAGATTTTCGAAAATGCAAAACCACACAGGCGAACATATACTGTCCGGAATTATATATTCTCTTTACGGATATAATAATGTGAGCTTTCATATGGGGGAGGATTACATAACTCTTGATACCGACGGAGAACTTTCCGATGATGATATTAAAAGGATTGAAGCAATTGCCAATCAAAAGGTTTGGGAAGGGCACAGAGTCACGGTTACTTATCCATCAGCCATTGAACTTGAAAAAATAAATTACAGAAGCAAGCTGGATATTAAAGATAATGTCCGGATAGTCACGATTGAGGATTGCGACATGTGCGCCTGCTGCGCCCCGCACGTTGCCAATACCTCCGAGGTCGGAATTATCAAGATCATTGATCATATGAGATATAAGGGCGGTATGCGCCTTTTCGCAGTTTGCGGAGCTTTTGCATATAAGGACTATTCTTCAAGAGTAAATGAAGAAAAGAAGATTTCTTTTATGCTGTCTCTCCCCGTCGCTGAAATATGTAAAGGCGTAGAGCAGCTTAAGAACGAGATAATCAGGCTGAAATCCGAAATAAGCGATATCAACGGAAAAGTTACGGAAATGGTGATTGACAGCTTTAAGGATACCGATGAAAACATCTGTCTATTTCATAATCTCGATACAAACGGTATGCGAAAAGTTGTTAATGTCGGCATGAAAAAATGCAAGGGAATCTGCGGAATTTTCAGCGGAGATGACCAAAGCGGATATAAATATATTGTAGGCAGCGAAACAATCGATTTGAGAGCCATCTCCAAAAGCATCAATTCAGTGCTTAACGGTCGTGGCGGCGGCTCTGCCCGTATGATACAGGGAAGCGTCGCGTGCGATCGCAGCCTTATCGAGGATTATTTTTCCGGACTGAAATAAAGTGATATTAAATTAAAAAAATAGTATAAATTAAAGAAAAACACTTGAAAAATGAAAGAAGACGTAGTATAATATATTTTCAGATAGAACTGTATCAGGTAAATGTGATTCTGGAATATCAAATTGATAATAAAAATTTATAAAACGAAGGAGACTACAAATGAGTGAACTTCACATTATCAATCACCCTCTTATAACACATAAGCTTTCAATTATGCGTAATAAGAAAACCGGTTCAAAGGATTTCCGTGAACTTCTTGAAGAAATAACAATGCTTATGGGATATGAGCTGACACGCGACCTGCCGCTTGAGGACGTGACAATTGAAACTCCTATCACCAAGATGAAAGCAAAGATGATCTCGGGTAAAAAACTTGCAATTGTGCCGATACTTCGCGCAGGTCTCGGAATGGTTGACGGGCTTCTCAGCCTTGTGCCGGTGGCAAAAGTAGGTCATATTGGACTTTATCGCGACCCCGACAGCCATTTACCCGTTGAATATTACTGTAAGTTGCCTTTCGATATCGAAGACAGAATAGTAATACTCGTAGACCCGATGCTTGCAACCGGCGGTTCTTCATCAGATGCACTTACTATGCTCAAGAAACACGGTTGTCATAACATAAGACTTATGTGCCTTGTTGCTGCTCCGGAGGGTGTCAAGAAGGTTCAGGAGGATCATCCTGATGTTGACATATATACAGCAGCACTTGACTCTCACCTTAACGAACACGCTTACATTGTTCCCGGACTCGGAGATGCAGGCGATAGAATCTTCGGCACAAAATAATCCGAATAAATGTACTTTGGTTGTAATTGACAGATAAAACCGGGGACTGCCGCAATCGGACTTTTCTAAAGCTTTTCGGAAAGTTCCGTGTTACGGCAGTCCCTTTTGATTGCATTAATATTATTAAAAGGGTAACTGACATATATGCGTGTTATAACAATTGGGAAAAATGATGCCGGACAGAGACTTGACAAGTTCCTTTCAAAGGCCGTCAAGGGACTGCCCATATCTTTGATGTACAAATATATCAGAACTAAAAAAATCAAGGTCAACCGCGCAAGAGCAGAGCAAAAATATATGCTTTCCGAGGGGGACGAGATTCAGCTGTTTATCCGCGATGAATTTTTCGAATCACCGTCAAAGGATACGGGAGCGCTTTCAAGGATAGTTCCCAAGCTTTCGATTTTATATGAAGATGAAAATATAATTTTGTGCAACAAGCGTCCCGGGGTACTGGTTCATGAGGATTCTGACGATACGGATAATACCTTGATCATGCACATAAAGGCGTATCTGCATCAAAAAGGAGAATATGATCCGCAGGCAGAGCAGTCCTTTGCACCGGCGCTTTGCAACAGGATCGATCGTAATACAGGCGGTATAGTTCTGGCGGCAAAGAACGCCGAGACCTTGCGAATCCTTAATCAAAAGATACGCGACAATGAGCTTTCGAAATTTTATCTTTGCGTGCTCCACGGCATACCGAAAAAGCGAGAGGCTACGCTCGTCGGATACCTGAAAAAGGACAGCGATGAAAATATTGTAAGGGTATATGATAAATATTTCAACGGCTCAAAGCAGATAATAACAAAATATAAGATCCTCGCTTCCGGACGCGGACTGACGCTTGCCGAAATCGAGCTTGTGACCGGAAGAACTCATCAGATACGCGCTCATATGGCTTATATCGGCTGTCCGCTTCTCGGAGACGGAAAATACGGCATTAACAAAGATGACCGCGCAAAGGGATATAAGTATCAGGCTTTGTATGCATACAAGCTGATCTTTGATTTTCCGACAGACGCCGGAACACTGAATTATCTTAAGGGCAGAGAATTCAGAGTCCCGCTTGATGATATTTGGTTTCTTGATGAATTTCCTGAATATCGCAAGGGAGCAAAACAGATCTGAAAACAGATGTATATAAAAAACAAAGAAAGGAATCGGTGAAATGGCAGATAGGATCCGCAAAATATACAAAAGAGCTTTATTGTCAATGGAAAATCGGCATATAAGGTCACTTATGCTTTGCATATCCGGAGTTGTCACGGGAATGGCACTTGTTTTTCCGAAGGTATTCGGTATAATTCAATGGATAGCTCTTTATCCCGCCACTGCCGTTTTCTTTTATGAAATAACAGAGCAATCCGCAAATAAAGCGCAGACAGATAAAAAGCATCATAAAGCAATCGGAATGTATGGCAGAGGCTTTCTTTTCTTTATGAGCTACTTCCTTGTGACCTATTCCTGGTTTATTTCGATGTATCCGCTTGATTTTACCGAACTAAACCGACTTCAGGCAGCCGGCGTTGTAGCATTGGCTTGGATAGGACTTTCAATACTTGCATCGCTTATGTATGCCCTGATACCGTTTTTCTTAAAGCTGATTCTTAAATATATTCCGGAAAAAAGTTGCTCGTACAAGTGTCGTGCATTCCTTTTCTCATTTCTTTTTGCTGCTTTATGGGCGATAGCGGAGTGGGGAATGACGCTTCATTGGAGCGGTGTGCCGTGGGGAAGGTTATGCCTTGGACAAACCGAAATGCCCGTGATGATACAGACAGCCTCTCTCTTCGGCTCGTATTTTATAACCTTTCTGATAGTTTTCTTCAATTCTCTTATCGCAATGGCGGCTTTGAACAACCCGATTGCCGACCGTGTTTACAACCGCACCGCTAACCGGTCTGATTTGAAACGGATTGCTTCTGTTACCGCTTTGATTGCGTTTTCGGTCAATATTTGTGCGGGTATGATCATTTCGGGGCTGACGGACAAAAAGCTTGAAGATTCAGATAAAATCAGCTTTGCGGTAATACAGGGAAATATCAGCTCAAAAGATAAGTGGAGCGATTCCTCATATGATTTCTGTATGGAAAGACATAAAAAATATACCGAGGCAGCCGCGGCGGCAGGTGCAAAGTATGTTGTCTGGTCGGAAACGGCAATTCCGCATTTTTCAACTCTCCCGCAAGCCCAGACCGATCTTAAAAGCATAGCAAAAAAGAACAATGTAACCTTACTGGTGGGCGTACAGATCGACAAAGAGGCCGACGACGGAGGATATGTTCACTATAATTCGGTAATAATGATCGACCCGGAAGGAAATATAAGCGATTCGGTATATCACAAACAACATCTTGTTCCGTTCGGCGAATATGTCCCGTCGCGCGAATTTCTTGTTAAAATGATACCGTTATTGAGTGAGATTTCATTGCTAAGCTATGATTTAAGTGCAGGGCATGACGGCACGGTAATAGAAACTGCAGACGGCGGAGTCGGTTCCATGATATGCTTCGATTCAATCTATGAACAATCGGCGCTTTCAGCTGTCCGTAACGGCGCGGAATTACTTGTGCTTCCGACAAACGATTCATGGTTTGATGGCTCGCGCGCAGGCGAAATGCACTTTTCGCAGGCAAAAATGAGGGCTGTGGAAACCGGAAGATATGTCGTAAGAGCGGGGAACACGGGAATATCCGCGATAGTTGAACCGAACGGAGAGGTTGCTGAAAGGATACCGCAAGGCAAACCGGGTTATCTTATAGGAGACGTCACCTTCAGAAGCAACCGGACTTTATATACATACATCGGTAATGGGTTTATATATTTGTTGATACTTCTTTCCGGGGCTTGCCTGCTTTCAGGATTGACATATGCTGTCATAAACCGGATAAAACGCGCCGAAAGCGATAAATAAAGTAATTATTTGATAAAAAAACAAAAAGATCCGATACGAAATCCTGCTGAGAAAAGCAGTAACCGAATCGGATTTTTGTTTTGTTTAGAAGCAGTAAAGGCTACAGACAGATTTGTTTAAGGCGAGGGAGTGTATCTTATTTCAAAGCTGTCGCCCGAATTTATCTGCGTGGAATCCACGCCTGCTTCAAGCGGGCTTCCGTCCTTGAAAAATGCCCAATACGCTTTATCAGAATCATAATCAGCTCTGATTCCGTTGACTTTCTTTACATACAGACCGTAAGCTTCGTTGTCACCTTCAATAAGCTCATATTCTTTTAAAGCATCACCAAGTGTGTCTTTGTCGGTATTAAGTGTGAATTTTACCGAATTATCGTCGGTTATAACGGTTACCATAACGGTTTTTTCGCCGTTTCCGAAAGTCTTGTCTTGAGTATATACTGCATTTTGCTGTGCGATCGTGCCTTGCAAATCTGCTTCCTTACTGTGTTTACATGATTCAAGCAGAACTACAGTAGAAATACAGATGAGAAATACCAGAATCGCAGTTTTGATTTTGTTTTTTGATATTTGTTTCATGATAGTATTATTTTACGCTGTGGACTTTTTGTTTATGCCATAATGTAATAAGTATAAATTGCTATTGATATTATGTGGTGGCATAAAGTAAAGGCGTGCGCGATCGAATGATGCGACACGCCTTCAATTGATCAAATTACTTTATAATCAGTCGTCGATGTAGGGAATAAGAGCGATCTGACGAGCACGTTTGATAGCTACATTGAGCTCTCTCTGATGCTTTGCGCAGGTACCGGAAATTCTTCTGGGGAGAATTTTTCCGCGTTCGCTTATAAACTTTCTGAGCTTTCCTGCATCCTTGTAATCAATATATTCTGCTTTTTCTGCACAGAATACGCAGACTTTTTTTCTTTTACGATTGCTCGGGCGAGCTACGCGAGCAGTATTTTCTGTTCTTTCCATATCTGAAAAAACCTCCATAATTATTTTTGATTGGGGCAAAAAACAATAAAAACATTATTTGTTGAAGAAAAATTAAGCCCCACGTCCGCTTTTAAAATACATATATTTAATTTCTTCGGTCAGCGAACAAACCGTGTAACCGACATTCGGGAATCAGACTGTTTTTCAAAACAAATCAGAAAGGAAGATCGTCGTCGGTCTTGATTTCTTCAAAGCTTGAAGCAACATTGTTACCAGATGAATAAGCAGGTGCTACATCATAAGAGCCGTTGCCGCCGAAGGATGTTGACGGATTCTCGTTTTTGCTGTCGACGAACATTGCTTCGTCAACCACAACATCGGTAGCATAACGCTTCTGCCCCTGTTGGTCTGTCCAGCTTCTTGTCTGGATGGATCCGGTTACGCATATAGCGGAACCTTTTTTGAAATAACGTGAAATAAATTCAGCGGTCTGGCGCCAAGCCACGGCACTGATAAAATCTGCCTGCTGCGCCGCCTGCGAGTCGGATTTCGACTGATATCTGCGATTAACTGCAATTGTGAAAGAAAGGCAAGAGATTCCGTTGGGAGTCTGCTTGAGTTCGGGATCCGCGGTAAGTCTGCCGCACAGTATAACTTTGTTAAGGTTCAGGCTTGACATAGTCGGCGCCTCCTTGAATTATTTTGATAATTTTAAATTCTGATATAAGAAACCGAATCGATTATTCGGATACTGTTGCGTCTGCTGCAGAGTCTGCAACTGCTTCCTCATTTGCGGGAGCTTCTTCAACAACAACTGTTTCTTCAACTTCAACTACTGCATCTTCTTCTGCAGGAGCCTCTTCGGGTGTAGCCTTGGGCTCATAGTCGAGCTTGATAACGATTGAACGCATTACGTTTTCGTCGATGTTCATAAGACGGTAAAGCTCGTTGGGGAACTCTGCCTCGGATTTGAAGGTTACAACTACATAATAGCCTTCGTTAAGGTCGTTGATAGCGTACGCAAGTCTGCGTTTGCCCCAATGAGGTGCCTTGTCTTTTACTTCAATGATTTCACCGTTTTCGGAAATCAAAGATGTGAATTTGTCTACTGTTGCCTTGACTGTGTCTTCACCTTTGCTGAGGTCAACAATAAACACTGTCTCATAAAAATTAGAGATTTTGTTTTCTGCCATTTTGAATACCTCCCTATGGACTTATGACCATATGCATAAGAATAAATAAAATTTACATACGGTAAGGAGACGGGCAATATTATTACCCGTACCAAGTTAGTATTATACCATAATCATATAATCAAGTCAATAACCTGATCGGTTAAAATATTCGCTTATGCTTAATTTTAACATTTTTTTTACATTTTGAAATCCATATTACCGTTCATAAAAAATACAATCTTGATTTTATAAAAATAATAATTTGGCTTCTCTTGAAAAATCCGGACTTTTATGATAAAATTAATACGGAAAAACGAAAAGAAAATTCCCATGGCGTATTTGCGAAAGGAGACTGTATGGCAAACAAAAAACGCGGAAAAAAGAGAGTTAAAATAACAGTACCTTCACTTATTGTACTTCTTGTGCTCGTGGCTGTTTACATAGTATATATGTATTGCCCGGATATTCTCGATAAGCTCAACCTCGGAGAAAAGAAAGACAACGTGACCGTGACCGACGGCGAGATAGAGATACATATAATAGATGTCGGTCAGGCGGATTGCATACTTTTCAGATCCCGGCAGGGTGATATTCTGTTTGACGCAGGAACAAACGCAAGCGAAAAACAGCTTAAGGCTTATCTTGACAATTTAAACGTCAAAGAGTTCAAATATGTTATATTCACTCATCCTCATGAAGACCATATCGGCGGTGCGGATATGATACTCAATGAATATAAGGTCGAAAAAGCTATAATCCCTGATGTCGAGGCTAATACCAAAACTTATGATCTGATGATAGAGGGACTTAGCGATAAAGATAAAAATATAGACGTTTACAAAGCAAAATCCGGAGATGAATATTCACTTGGTGATATAAATATGAAAATATTGGCTCCGAATTCCAAAGAATACAAAAATAATTTAAATAATTACAGCGTTGTTGTAAAGGTAGAATATGGAAATAATTCTTTTATGATGACGGGAGACGCTGAAACGCTTTCGGAAAAAGAAATCCTGTCAAAATACCGTGCATCCGATCTGAAATGCGATTTTCTTAAGGTAGGACATCACGGCTCCGATACCTCGACGAGCGAAGAATTTCTTAACGCCGTTTCACCGTCGATAGCAGCTATCAGCTGCGGTGCTGACAATAAATACGGTCACCCTTGCACAGTGACGCTTGAAAAGCTTGAAAAAGCCAATGTCAGATACTACCGTACTGATAAAGAAGGAAGCCTTGTGTTTAAGTGTGACGGCAAAACAATAGAGAAAAAGCAGTAGCTCATAGTTATAAAAATATCCGCGAAAGGCAGGTAAGCCTTGTCGCGGATATTTTTGATTGCATTTTTATCTTTACACGTTCACCAAAGCGATATGAACCATTGCGCAAAATATACCATAAGCGGAAGCGTGGCTACCGAAAGAAGTGAGGTGACGCTTACGATGGCAGATGAATATTGAGGTGAAATATTATATATATCACCGAACATAGTTGCCGCAGCCGCAGTCGGGATAGCAGCCATAACAGTACAGAAAACTACTGTGTCACCGTCAAAGCCGATAAGCTTGGTTATTATACATATAAGTATCGGCATCACAAGAAGCTTCATTGCGCTTATATAGTAGATCTTCCACGAAGAAAAGATTTTTCCGAGCGGAGCGGTTGCAAGCAATCCGCCTGTGACAATAAGCGAAAGCGGCGTGCATATCGAGCTGAGGTAACTGCAGCAGGTCATAACAGAGGTCGGAAGCGGGATCTTTAGAAAATATATAAGCATTCCGAGCGCACACGGTACGGTACCGTGGTTTACAAGTACACCGAATAATGTGATCTTTATATCCTTGCGCTTTCTCGAAAGAATTGCCATGCCCCAGGTGCGCAGTAAAACATTAAAGCTGAGGAGGAAGAAAGAGCCGAGAAATACACCCTCGGGTCCGAAAAGAGCTTTGAGCACAGGCAGACCGACAAACCCGCAGTTGTTGAACACGAGAGAAAATTCGGACATCTTCCGCTCGTCAAAATCTTTTATCGGCTTGGCTGCAAAATATGCAATAACGGCAAATAAAAAGTGAATGAAAAAGCCTATAAGTATCATTCTTAATGCCGCTTTTGCGTTTTCTTCAGTATGCTCCGCACTTATAAGCGCGTTGAATATCAGAAACGGCATACCTATGCGATTTAAAACTCCGGAAATACCTTTTGAAGAAGCATCGTTTATGACGCCGGTCTTTCTTGCGATAAAACCGCATACCATGAGAAGAAAAATTGTAATTATCAGAGAAATCAATGCCTGAATATCCACTACGTTACTCCTCCGAACCGTTGCCGCCGGCGATTTCGCGAAGCATATCAAGCTTTTCTTTTACGCTTTTCATGTCTTCAAGCATTTCTTCTTTTTTTCTCGGATCACGAAGCAGAAGTGCAGGGTGGTAAACTGCTGTCATCATAAATTGCCCACGCTTTACCCACTGCCCGTGTTCTTTTGTAATACGGTAGTCGGACTTTATAAGTCTCATTGCGGAGATTCTTCCGAGACATACGATTATCTTTGGCTTTATCAGCCTGACCTGTTCTCTCAGATAGTCAATACACATATCTTCTTCCTCCGGGAGCGGATCACGGTTTTTCGGGGGCCTGCACTTGAGCATATTTGCTATGTAAACGTCGTTTCTGTCTATGCCGACAGCGTAAAAATATCTGTCAAGAAGCTGACCGGCTCTTCCGACAAACGGTACTCCTTTCAGATCCTCCTGCTCGCCCGGAGCTTCTCCGACAAACATAAGATCGGCATTGATATTTCCTACGCCGAAAACGCAGTTTGTGCGGGTTTTTCCAAGCTCGCATTTTTGGCATAGTGCGCATTTATCATATAATTTTTGCCACGCTTCATCTCCGAATTCGGTTACGCGCTCGTGTCCTGACGTCCCCACTGATTCAATATGTTCCATAAATTCAATATGTTCCATAAAAATGATAGCTTCCTTTCAAAGGTAAAATGAAATGCCATAAACATTGGTGCCCATGACAGACTATAACCTTTTAATATTACCATAAATATGTGAATTTCCTGCAAAACAAATGAAAATATTCAAAATATATCCGGGAACTTATGCTTTGATTCTGTGAAATTATCTCATTGACCTATAAACGTTGCTTATAGTGCCGCAAATGTCTCGATTGCTCCTTGAGTCAGTATGCTCTTTCCGTGTTCACTTATGTAAAGTAAAAGCTTTTCCGGTGCTTCACATATACCATACTCAGAAAGATAAATGAAGTTTTGCTCCCCATCTTTTCCGGTTTGACTGCTGTATTCTATTATAAGGTGATATCTTTTTTCTTCATCAATCCAGGCTCGGCTTGAATGTATTATCTGACGCTCCTCCGCATTGCGATGTGCTTCAAGTCTTTTGCAGGCCTCGATCAGATACTCAACTTGATCGAAACGCCATGCTTCAGATCTTGATAAAAACATTTCATTATTTGGTTTATGCCCGGCGTTGGATTTCGTTTCTTCCTGTCGCTCTGCGGCATTATTGCTTTGACTGGCGTACAGCTCAGTCTGGCACGAAATGGCTGCCGTCTCTGTTTTGGAAACAAACATTTCGCACCCGCCTTCACGTGACGGATAAAGCTGGATAAAAACTCGGTCGGCACCTGTGTCAAAGCCGATTATTTCTTTCGCTTTTTCAAGAATACATCGCAGTGCCCGCCTTGCCTCCGGGCTATGACAGTTTTCATTTGTCAGATCGGGAAAGTCAAGTTTGAATTCATTCATGTCCTCAGAAGTCAACATGATCTTCAGTCGACTCTGACTGATTTTGATAAGTTCCATACAATTACCTCCGAAGATTATTGCATATTGTATTAAAATTTATAATATGTAGATTATTGTGATATTCTGAAATTGCTAACCGTTGGATATCAATAATTATAAGCCTTTGTGATGAAAATGTGAAGTCCTAAATTTATGGTAATTATCCTGCCTGTTTTTTCCTTTGTGAATCGTATCGTGTTAAAAAATATAAAAGCCCGGGTAAAATATTGTCTTTTTATATTGCAAAAGCGCAAAATATGTGATATAATCCAAGAAGTATTATATTATGCCGAATTTTTTGAAAATTGGCTGTAATTCCATCAAGGAGATACATTGAAGAATGAAAAACAAAAAAACTCTTTCTACCGTCTTATATATAATAAGCGCAGTAATATTGATATTTATAATTGATCTTTTCTTCCTTACAAAAAATCATGTGGAAACAGGGTTTCAGAAAGCACTTGTAATAATCTGTGCTGTGATTCTTGCGGCAATAGTTGTACTGATAATATATGAAGCTACCTTGCTTCGCGAAAGAGAGCCTAACTACTTCCTCTATGATAAAACGGTTCATAAAAATATTTCTCCTGAAAACCTGACATTTAAGATTGTAAATGATAAAATGACATTGTATATTTCAAAAATCGGGGAAACAGAGGAGAGTCTGTGGCTTGAAAATACTTTGGATAAACCGGACAAAATCGGTAATCCGGTAGAATTCAGAACTCTTCTTGCATATAAAATGCTTTATGACCTTGCGGATATGAATGATGACAAATATTGGCTTGCTTTCTATACCTGGGGTGAGAATACCGTTCAGAGCATTGCCGATGCGATAAGAAATAACGGAGATGCAGAAATGGCAGCAACACTCATTCAACTTAAAAATTCTTTTAACGCCGATCTTTCGGATATCAAAGATTTTCTTATAAACAATAAGCCGTATATCCAAAGCAGAATGTTGAAATTCGTAAAGGCAAATATAGAGCTGTTCTATTGATTTTGTTAATCTGAGAGATAATGCTTTTTGTTGAAGTTATATTAAAAACCATGTTTTTCGGGACTGTCGTTCAGGTTTTGACAGTCCCGCAACTTTGAATAGGATTTCTTAATACAGTATATTACTATTTGAGTAGGGAAGGTTAAATAATGCCACGCTTTTTTGTTGATAAAACTGCTTTTTTTGATACGGTCGATACCGGTGCGGAGAAAGCCGCTAACGTTACCGAAAAATTTGCAAGAATTGTCGGAGACGATGCTTTTCATATAGCGCGCTCACTGCGGATGGCAGTCGGTGAGCACGTCACAATATGCGATACCGAAAGCACCGATTATGAATGTGAGCTTGAAAAAATAACAGATAATGAAGTTGTGGTTAAAATCGTTTCGGAAAAAGCATCCGAATCCGAACCGTCATATTACGCAACATTGTTTCAGGCTCTTCCGAAAGGTGATAAGCTTGATTTTATTATTCAAAAGTCCGTTGAATGCGGTGCTTTTGCAATAATTCCGTTTGAGAGCGAGAGATGTATCGCAAAGTCAAAGTCGGATGCCGAAGCAAGAAAAACCGAGCGTCGAAATAAAATTGCTGCAGAAGCGGCAAAGCAATGCGGACGCGGAATTGTTCCCGGAGTATCGGATACCGTTTCTTTTGATGCCATGCTTGCGATGGCTGCAAAATGCGATATAGGCTTGTTTTGCTATGAAGAATGCGGACCCCGGAACAGTCTGAACATAAAGAAAGTGCTTGAAGAACAACTTGAAGTAACAGATAATAATGTCCCCGGAGAAGAAAAAAAATTACCTGTGCGCAAAAAAAGTATTGCGGTTGTCATAGGCAGTGAAGGCGGTTTTTCCGAAAGAGAAGCGGAAAAAGCGAAGGCCACCGGACTTATACCGGTAGGACTCGGTAAGCGTATTCTTCGCACAGAAACGGCTGCCGTTTTTTCACTTGCCTGTATTGCCTATTCATTTGATATGTGATTTTAATCACTAAAAAGCCCCGAAGTTAGCGCAAAAATCGGCTTGTGCAAGTTGATGAGTATATAATACACAAAATGTTAACAAAAATTTATGCGTATCACTATAAAAAACATCGAATACCCTATTGAAAAATAACAATTATTGGTGTAAAATATAGTGTAGTATATACAAGAATATCATAAGTCGGTACAATACTTTATAATCTTAGTTTATGAAAGAGGATAAGCAGATGTCAAACAGATTGTTTCAGGGTGTAATATACCAGATGAAGGACGCCATCGATCGTGTTATCGGTGTTGTCGATGAAAACGGTGTAGTTGTTTCATGCTCCGAGCTTGTAAAAATAGGTGAAGCGAGACAGGGCGTCAGAGACGAACTTGTTTATTCGGGGGATATGGTAACGTCAAACGGATATACCTATCGTTCAATTGGTCAGGGATCGAAAATTGAGTATATTGTTTTTGTTGAAGGAGAAGATAAATTTGCGGACAAAATGTCTAAAATGCTGTCTATCTCGCTTAGCAATATCAAAGGTCTTTATGACGAAAAGTATGATAAAGGCTCATTTATCAAAAACATTATATTGGATAATATCCTTCCGAGCGATATTTATATCAAGAGCAAAGAGCTTCATTTCAATTCTGATGAATCGCGTATTATCTTTTTGGTCAAATTCAATTCGAATACCGATATCATGCCTTTTGAAATGCTTCAGAATATGTTTCCGGACAAGGCAAAGGATTATGTTATAAGTGTCGGCGAAAATGATGTGGTGCTTGTAAAAGAGATTAAATCCGGGACTGACAGCAAAGAAATCGAAAAGATCGCTACCGATATCGCAGATACCATTTATACCGAATTCTATTGCAAGGTCTCAATAGGAATTTCCACAATAGTTGAAAATATCAAGGATCTTGCAAGAGCGTATAAAGAGGCACAGGTCGCGCTTGAGGTCGGTAAGGTGTTTGAAACCGAAAAGAATATAATCAGCTACGAGAATCTCGGTATCGGAAGACTTATATATCAGCTTCCGACAACTCTCTGCGAAATGTTCCTGCAGGAGGTATTCAAAAAAGGCAGCCTTGAATCGCTTGACCGTGAAACACTTATGACTATTCAGTGCTTCTTCGAAAACAACCTCAATGTATCAGAAACCTCGAGAAAACTGTTTGTTCACAGAAATACCCTTGTTTACCGCCTTGAAAAAATACGCAAGCTCACAGGGCTTGACCTTCGTGAGTTTGAACACGCAATAACTTTTAAGGTTGCACTCATGGTAAGAAAGTATCTTAATTCAAAGCAGGTAAAACACTGATCTGATTTTGCGAGTAATTATTTTTGAGATCAGGTATTTATTCATAAATCGCCTGATTTGAACAATGATAATTATATAAGACTTATTCAAGCGAAATGAACATCCGGGAAACGTGTGTTTGTTTCGCTTGTTGAAGGTTATACCGGCTTTTTGAGCTTTCATATAAAATCCGGGATATTTTACATATCCCGGATGAAAATCAATAACGGAGGAAAAATCTTATGCTTAATAACAGCGATAATGATTTCGAGCGCAACGCTCTTGATCCACAAAACGACAGTGCGACAGAGCAGCAGAACCCTAAAACGGACGGCAAGAATATGCCGATCGAAAATGAGAACAGCACTGCATCAGCGGAAACAAAAGACAGTTTACACGTTGACAATAATAACGGAGACAATAAAAAAGCAAAAAAACCGTCGGCTAAATTTTTAAAGACCATTTTACCGACATTTGTAGCGTCCTTCTTAATTGCGGCTATTATCACTTTTACACTTGCATATTCAATTTGCCGCAACAATTTCGAAAAAAGCCTTGCCGAGATCAAAAAGAATATGGCTGATCAGGAAATCGCAAACGGACGTGTAACAGAGCTTTATAAATATGTAAAAGTGATGGATCAAATGATGTCATCGCTGGCATATTACGATTATGACCAAAAAGCAGCTCTTAATGCAATGTTAAAGGGCTATGCCGCAGGAACAGGCGACAAATACGCAACGTATTATACTCAGGAAGAATATGAAGAAATGAGCAAAGAGGATGCCGGCGAGCTTGTCGGTATCGGCGTAAGCGCAATTTACAATTCTGAATATAAAGCGATTGAAGTTGTTGACGTTTATGAGGACTCTCCCGCGCTTGAAAAAGGATTGTTGCCCGGAGATCTTATAGTGTCTATAAAAGAAGATGGTAAGGATATTACTGTTGCCGAAATAGGCTACGACGTTGTAATAAATAAGATCAGAGGTGAGGAAGGCACTGTCGTTGAGTTTACCGTTCGACGCGGCAAGGACTATTCCGAAAAAATAGAATTCAGCATGACACGCAAAAAGATAGTTTCACATTCCGTGACATATCATGTTTGTGCGACAGATGCAAAGGTAGGCATAGTACGCATTTCTCAATTTGACCTTACAACCCCTGAGCAGTTCAGCGAAGCAATGGATTCACTTAAAGCCAAGGGGTGCGATAAGTTTGTTCTTGATGTAAGATATAATCCGGGAGGACTTCTTATTTCGGTAGAAGCCGTTTTGTCATATTTCCTCGACGAGGGACAGAATATTGTTTATACCGAAAACAGTCTCGGTAATGGTTCATGGTCGACCGTCAACGTGGTAGATTATAAGACAGAACCTTATACAAAATGTAATGTAACAAAGGAAGACATCGGAAAATATAAGGGGCTTGACGTTATAGTTGTCGCCAACGAAAGCACAGCAAGTGCAGGCGAACTTTTCACAGCTACACTTAAGGAATACGGAATTGCCAAATTTGTGGGCGTAAACACCTACGGCAAGGGCTCGATGCAGACCACATATTCACTTGCAATGTACGGTCTTGAAGGTGCAATAAAGATGACCACACATCTTTATTCACCTATGTCGAAGCAGAATTATAACGGAGTTGGTATCAAACCCGATTTCGATGTTCCGCTTGATGAAGCGCTTAAAAAAATCAACAGATATAAAATAACCGACGAGCAGGATAATCAGTTGCAATATGCAATTTCCGTGCTTTACGGAACAAATAAATAATATCGGTCAAACAACGATAAAACGATAAAATAAAGCAAATTTTTAAACAATATAGCATACGGAGGAATTACTCATGGCTGACAGAAAGCAACAGACCTTTTCACAGGAAGGTTATCAGAAACTTGTAGACGAATATAATTATTTAAAAACGACAAGACGTCAGGAAATATTGAATGATATCGCAACGGCGAGAGGCTTCGGAGACCTTTCCGAGAACGCCGAATATGATGAAGCTCGCAATGAACAGGCTAAGGTCGAGGCGAGAATAATCGAACTCGAATCCATCATTGAAAACGCGCTTGTTGTCGATGATTCTCAGATAGACGAGGACGTGGTAAACATCGGTTCCTCCGTATCAGTGCTTGACATTGCTAAGGGCAAAGAAAGAGAATATGTGATCGTAGGTTCCAACGAGGCTAATCCCATGGCAGGACTTATTTCTGATATGTCTCCGATAGGAAAAGCTTTGACAGGAAAAAAAGCGGGCGACACCGTAGAGGTTGAAACTCCCGGTGGAACCCACACGCTCCGCATAGTGAATGTTGCGCGCGCTAATAAATAATGATAAATTCCGATAGGAGATAAAACCTGATGACCGATAATATAAACCATAGAAACGAAACGAACAGGGAAGACGTTAAATTGTCTGAGTCGGAAATAAAGGGCTTGTTTGACGATGTAAAAGATGTTGCTTCGTTGAGTGATGACGATGTTATGAAACGTATAAGCGATTATCTCGACAACATTGATCCGGATTCCGTTGATCAGGAGGGTGTTCTTATGTCCCCGGATGATATAATTACTCTTACCGATGAAGAAGGAAACGAATTGCACTTTGTCGAATCCGCACAGATGACAATGGACGGAAAGACCTACGCTATGCTTCAGCAGATAGACAATTGCTCTCTTGAAGCCTTGATGCAGGAGGACGGTGATGTCTATATTTTTGAGGTCACGACCGACGAGAACAACGAACCGGTGTATTTGAATGTCGAGGACGATTCAATTCTTGATGAAATAATCCGGAATTATCAGGTCATGGTTTCCGAATATTATAATGCTCAGAACGAAAACAACTCGCTTTAACAGAGAATAATTCAATAACAGAACAATTTGAAACATATGGATACCGTTCGAGCAGGAATAAGCTTCGCGGTATCCGTTTTAATGCTTGCGGTAAATCAGACATACGACAATACCGTATGTCATGTTAAAATGCAAATCTCTGTTGTTGCAGACAGTACCGTTATTCAGAAAGGAGACATATATGTCCGAAAACTTAAACGGATCTTATGAAAATGGTGTTCCGAATGATAGAAATGATAAATTACCCGACAAGGGTATAATTATCCGGGATACTAAGCTGAAAAAACTTGATAATTTCTGGTATTATCATAAATGGAAAATAATAATAATATTGGCTGCCGCTATTGTTTCGCTGGTGTTCATTCTTCAGGCTTGCGAAAGCGATAAAGTCGACGGCTATATTATGTATTCAGGTTCGTACCAGATGTTTTCCGCCGAAGAATATAATCCGATGAAATCGGCTTTTGAAGCTGTACTGCCGTATGATTATAATGGAGACGGGAAAAAAGTCGTTCAGATAATAAATACCTATGTGCTTTCCGAAGAGCAGATTCAGTCAATGCGTGCGGTTACCGACGAAGACGGCTCACGCGTATATCAACCGGATGTCAATTATATAAAAGGTGAATTAGACAGATTTGACAGCCTGATCCTTGCCGGAGAATATTCAGTGTGTATTCTTGATCCTTATCTATATGAGCGGGTTAAGAGCGCAAATGGCTTTGTTGAGCTTTCTACACTGTTTGATGAGGTTCCCGATACGGCAATAGATGATTACGGTATCAGATTTTCCGAAACGGAATTTGCAAAATATTTTGATGCTTTGGATTGCCTGCCGGTTGATTCAATACTGTGCCTGAGGCGTCAAAGCACGGTAGGCTTCGGCGGAGATAAAGCCAACGGAAAGGCTTATGAATTTTCTGTGGCATTTTTTAAATCAATAGTTAATTATATTCCTGATTAAGATAGTTTAATCAGATATTTTTGCCTTTAAAATTTGTATTATTCAAGGCATAGCAGAGGTAATTTCAATGAAAACAAAGTTATCTGCAGCACTTATGTTGCTTTTAACATCAATAGTATGGGGATTTGCTTTTGTGGCTCAGGTCAAAGGCTCAAACCATGTGGATACATTTACTTTTAACGGAGCGCGCTTTATTCTCGGCGGACTTTCGCTTGTGCCTGTAACGATTATATTCAGTCTTGCAGAGCGTTCAAGAAAAAGAAAGAATTTGATTGCAGCCAGTGAGGCAATTTCGGAAGCGTCGCCTGCCATGTCCGGTAAGGACAGAGCAAAAAAGGCTGTCATAGCATCTCTTGTGTGTGGAGTTATACTTTTTATCGCTTCGGCTCTGCAGCAATACGGCGCGCAGATAACGCAAAGCGCGGGAAGATCCGGATTTATTACCGGAAGCTATACGGTATGGGTTCCGGTATTTTATTGGCTGATATTCAAAAAGAAAGTCTCACTGAACACTTGGGTGGGGATGGTGGTCGCCATGTCAGGACTTGCTTTGCTTTGTCTGAAGGGCGATGAAACTCAGGCGATAAGCTTCGGTGAGGTGCTTCTGTTTGTCGGCGTATTTTTCTGGGCGGCGCATATACTTGCAATTGATTATTTTGTGCGCGATATAAACCCGCTTATCTTTTCAATGTCTCAGTTCCTTGTGTGCGGCATTATAAATGCTATCCTTGCTATTATCTTTGAAGCTCCTACACTCGAAGCTCTTGGTCAGGCAAAATGGTTTATACTTTATTGCGGACTCTTATCTGTCGGTGTCGGTTATACATTTCAGATACTCGGGCAAAAGCATTGCGACCCGACTTTTGCCGCAATTATTTTTTCTACCGAGTCGGTATTCAGTGCGCTCGGAGGTGCAATATTCGGAGTAGACCATCTTTCTGTTACCGGGTATATAGGTTGTGCTATCGTTTTTGTCGGTATAGTTATTGCTCAGCTTGATTTTTCAAAAATATTCAGGCATAAAGTCCAAAAAGTATAGAATGTCTTTACAAAAATAAGCCATAATAAACGAAAATTAATTTTTTAATAAATAATTCTCATTTTGACTTGACAAAAGTCTAAAAGAGTGATAAAATATGTATACAATTTTGATAGAGGCGCGGTACTTATCAGTAAGCATATGCATTGATGCGGAAACATCGCTTGTGCTGAAAGGAAATACCGCCGAAGTGAACTTTGATTTCCGTCATGGTGCGCTGGGGTGCGGCAGAACATGTCGCAGACTGTCACATAATTATGTGGAGTGCTATCGTTAGTTTGCAAAACATTTTTTGATATGTTGCCGCAACACAGCGATTTCGCTTGTTGCGGCTTTGTTTTTTATATCAGACGATTTTTTGCGGCATAAACAGTTGCTTCTTCACAAATATATTTCAAAGGAGAACAAAAATGAAAAACACAATCAGAAGAATTCTTTCAATCGCTCTTGCGGCCGTTCTTACGGTCGTAATGCTTTCGGCATTTACCTCCTGCTCACAGAAAAAAGACGAAAATAAGCTTTACGTCGGCATGGAGTGCGGATATGCTCCGTTCAATTATACCCAGAAGGATGATGTAAACGGTGCGGTAAAGATCAGCAACGCCGACGGATACGCAAACGGATATGATGTCATGATCGCAAAAAAAATTGCCGAAGCGCTCGGCAAAGAGCTTGTTATAGTAAAATATGAATTCAACCCGCTTGTAAATGCAGTCAAAGCAGGCACACTCGACCTTATTATTGCCGGCATGAGCCCGACAGCCGAAAGAATGAAATCAATTGATTTTTCGGATAAATATTATGAAAGTCAGCTCGTTGTCGTAGTAAGAAAAGACGGTAAATATGCAAATGCAAAATCGCTTACCGAGCTTTCCGGTGCAAAGCTTGTTGCTCAAATCGGTACATTCCACAATGACGCACTTCAGGCACAGGCTTCAAAATACGGTATTACCGCATCAACTCCTATGGATACTTTCCCGGAAATGATAAATGCTCTTAAAACCGCTTCGATAGACGGATACATTGCAGAAGAGCCGGGTGCAAAAGCAGACTGTGCGGCAACATCTGAATTCACCTATATTCCGCTCGTAAACAACAGCACGGGATTTGAAGCAAGCGCAGAAGATGTTCAGATAGCCGTTGGACTCAAAAAGGGAAGTCAATACCGCGAGGCGATAAACAATCTTCTTAAAACAATCTCTGATGAAGAGCGCCTTCAAATGATGACCAAGGCTACCGAGTGGTCAACCGGAAGCAACGTCCAAAATTAACTATATACACTATGATTTAACATATATGATTTGATTCTTATGATATAAATTTTAAAGGTAGTTATGAATTTTTTTGAAATCTCGAAGAATATAATTCAGGAATACTATATATGGATTCTTAAAGGCGTAGGTTACACCCTGCTTGTCTCGCTTATCGGTACGATACTCGGTCTTATCATCGGCCTTTTGATCGGAACGTACAGATCTATGCATCATCCCCGAAATAAATTTTTAAGAGTATTAAAAAAAATCGGTGATTGGATTCTTACCGCATATGTTGAAATTTTCAGAGGCACGCCGATGATGGTTCAGGCGATGGTAATTTTCTGGGGATTTGCACTTCTCAACGGCGGTGTGACCATGAATGTCGTTTTTGCAGCGCTTATTATCGTTTCTATAAACACAGGCGCATATATGGCGGAAATAGTTCGCGGAGGGGTTATCTCAATTGATCCCGGACAGCTTGAAGGCGCGGAGGCGATAGGTATGACTCATTCACAGGCTATGTTCTATATAATCATTCCTCAGGTACTTAGAAATATACTTCCGTCAATCGCCAATGAATTTATTATAAATATTAAAGATACCTCGGTGCTTAACGTTATCGGATTTACCGAATTGTATTTCCAAGCAAAATCAATAGTTACAATGAATTACGAATACTTTGCAACGTTCCTGCTCGTTGCCGCAATATATTTTATTATGACATTTACCATTTCAAGACTTTTGCGCCTTGTTGAAAAGAAGATGGACGGTAGCGATAATTATACTATCCAGGGCTCACAGAATATGGATGCCGAATCCTTCGCAAAGGAGACTACAAGGAAAGGAGACAAAATTGATGCAAGAGACTGATAATCTGATTGAAATTCGTCATCTTGAGAAAAGCTTCGGGGATCATGTCGTGCTTTCCGATATAGATTTCAATGTAAAAAAGGGAGATGTGACCTGCATTATCGGTTCCTCCGGAAGCGGGAAATCAACACTTCTCAGATGTATCAACCTTTTTGAAGCTCCTACGGGTGGCGAAATCCTTTTCCATGGTGAAAACATAGTAAACACAAAAAAGGTGCATGAATACAGACAAAAGGTTGGTATGGTTTTTCAATCGTTTAATCTTTTCAATAACCTTAATGTATTGTCAAACTGTACTGTGGGACTCAGAAAGGTCCTCGGGAAAAGCAAAGCGGAGGCAAACGAGATTGCTTTGGGATATCTTGAAACGGTCGGTATGGGCGAGTACGTTAATGCCAAGCCCAGACAGCTGTCCGGCGGTCAGAAGCAAAGAGTGGCTATTGCTCGCGCGCTTGCAATGCAGCCTGAGGTCATACTTTTTGATGAGCCGACATCCGCACTTGATCCGGAGATGGTCGGAGAGGTTCTTGCTGTTATGAAGAAGCTTGCTGAGTCCGGACTTACAATGCTTGTGGTAACTCATGAGATGGGATTTGCTCGCGACGTCGCAAACAAAGTTGTATTTATGGATTCCGGGGTTATTGTCGAGGAGGGCGCGCCTGAACAGATATTCAAGGCGCCCAAAATGCAACGTACCCGCGAGTTCCTTGCAAGAACACTTGATTAAAAATTATATTTAATTTATGATTAATGATAAGGCTGATGTGGGTGACACCATATTTGCCTTATTTTATTAACTTTTTGACATATGCAAGTGAACAATTCGCTCCAAACAATAATTTTTTTTGATATCTGTTGACAAAATGCGATTTTTAATATAAAATGTAAACCGTTTATTGCGTACATTGAATATAAAGGAAAGAATCAGATGAAACACATTTTTATTATAAACCCTACCGCGGGAAGCGGACTTTATATTGAAGAGCTTAATAAGAAGCTTAATGCTCTTAAGGATATTGAATGGGAAACATATACAACAAAAGGCGCCAAGGATGCGACGGCATTTGTAAAGAGCTATTGCTACATACATAAAGAACCGGTAAGGTTTTATGCTTGCGGTGGCGACGGTACAATAAAAGAAGTTGCTGACGGCGTTGTAGCTTGCCCCAATGCCGAAATGTCGTGTTATCCCTGTGGGAGCGGTAACGATTTTGTTAAATGCTGCGGAGGTAAGGAAGCATTCAGAGACCTCGAAAATCTCGTTCATATTCAGGCTCAGCCGATAGACCTTATAAAGGTCGGAGATCAGTATTCCATAAATGTTGTTAATTTCGGGTTTGACACCTGCGTGGCAAAAACCATGATCAATGTAAAAAACAAAAAAATAATCGGCGGAAAGAATGCATATAAGACCGGCGTTTTCATGGCATTAATGAAAGCTATGAAAAACAAAGGTGAGATATATGTGGACGGTGAAAAGATCGGTACCGGCAAATTTTTGCTTTGTACGATTGCAAACGGACAGTATGTAGGCGGCGCTTTCAAATGCGCACCTCGCGCTTTGATAAACGACGGTGAGCTTGAGGTCTGCCTTGTGGAATGTGTTTCGCGCTTCAAATTTCTCAAGCTTCTTGGTCCCTATACAGCAGGCACGCATCTTGAAGATTCAAGATTCGAAAAAATCATTACATACAGACGTGCAAAATCCGTCCGTGTCAAAGCACCGGCAGGCTTTGCTATCTCTGTTGACGGAGAGATCGTTGAAACAAATGATTTTGTCTGTGAGGTGTTACCCGGAGCAATCAAATTTGCAGCACCAATGTTTGCGAACAGATCGTCAAGTAGCCAGGATAATTCAAATGTTTGCGAGCCGGCAAAGGTCTGAGTCTGTCAGAATTATATAATAAAAGCACAGGAATTATATGTACTCCTGTGCTTTTGTAATATGTTAGACGTTATTTAATTATCTGCTGATCTCTTCGGCAGGCGATTAATCACATTTGAAAGCTCTGTAAACTGCGCAATATCAAGCCGTTCTCCGCGGATATCCGAGCTGTGACCGCATTCGGTTATTGCCTTTGTCAGATCTTCCTTTGAAAACTCCGGAAACCCTGCCGAAAGGGAATTCGGAAGCGTTTTGCGGCGTTGCTCAAATGCGGCACGGATGGTTCTGAACAATATTTGCTCATTGTCAGGCTTATAGATTTTTTCTTTGTAGAGCTTTATTCTGACGACCGTAGAATTGACCTTAGGCTCGGGAATAAAATTGTGTGCGGGAACGGTAAAAAGTTTTTCGGCTGTTCCGTAATATGCAAGCACCGCAGTTATGGCTCCGTAGTCTGATGTTCCAGCCGAAGCGCATAATCTGTTCGCAACCTCTGACTGTATCATTATCGTAATATAGTCAAAGGGAATTCCGGATTCAAGCAACAGCATAAGAACCGGTGTTGTGATATAATATGGCAGATTTGCACAAACCGATACCGGTCCCAATTCAAGATACGGCGTGAGCAGCTCGTGAAGAGAAATTTTCATAACATCGGCATTTACCACCTTGATATTATCAAAGTCCGACAATGTATATGAAAGCAACGGAATAAGTCCGCGATCGATCTCAACCGCAACAACGTTTTCATAACGCCCGGCAAGCTCACGCGTAAGTGTACCTATTCCGGGACCTATTTCAAGTATTGTGCGCGAAGCACCGTCACAACAGTTATCGGCAATATCCTCAGTGACGCACGGATTTGTCAAGAAGTTCTGACCGAATTCCTTGCGGAACACGATCCCGTGAGCTGCCATGAGCCCTTTTATGGTTTTAATATCATATAAATTCAGATTCATCTGTTTTTAGATTTTTCCTTGTAACCCAGAGTAATTTTTGTATAATGTCGTGTGTCAGGTTCGCAGCGCTCTTTCAAGCCAGATAAGACCGATGTCAAGAGCGGCAGCTATGCCGTCCTTCTGACCTTCTTTGAATACATCCGAGGAATCCTTGGAGTTTACAACCTGAATAAAAACTATTCCGGGAATCTTTGAGCCGTTGAATTCTTTATATGACATGATCTCGAGAATAAGCACATATTTTTCGCTCATATCACCATAAACAATTGTGTTGTCTTCGCGTACGAAGGGCTTACCGCGATATTCAAGATAAGAGCCGGTAACTTTTTCTCTTGTTTCATCTATATTTGTCATTGAATTTTCCTCCTTGTTTTTTATATATTTCAACCCGTAAGCGGGCAGTAGCGTAATGTTCGGTGTATAATGTCGTAATTATAATAAAGCATCAGACAATGTACGGCTTTTTTCGCATGAAATATCCCGCGTCCCTGCATTTCGGCATCATTGCCGTGTAAAGTGCATCTGCGCTTTCGGCAAGCACCGTCTGGCGTTCGGAGCCCGGGAACAGAAACCTGCAATCCGAGGGCTTGGTCAGTATAAAGCCGTTTTGCCGTCTTAAATCAGCCATATATTTTCTGCCGTTATCATTTGTAGCAAGAAGATTCACATAGCTGATTATTCCGGTATCCATATCAGTTTTTTTTACTCCGGTCATGCAGTAGAGTATTATTCTCAAAAGCCGTGACATTGTGAAGGATCGGTTGCAAAGAGTCCGGCACATTTCATCAAAACAGCTTGAATGTAATGCGGCATCATGCAATCGCTTTGAAAATCCCGACGGAACATCGGCAATTTCGGTGAATGCAAGCCCCGGCATCAATCTGAAGTGAGTCATTATAACATTTTCAATATTTTTATAACCTATAATAAATTCGCCGTTTCTTATGGAATTTTTAAGAAATTCACACATTATATCAGGCATATATTTCTCAAGCTTTTCAAACGAATCTCTGTCGTTTTTCAGGAAATCTCTTATCGCCCTTGCGGATGTAAATTTTTCGTTTTTTTCGTTATCGCGGCTGCAGTCATTTAAAGAAGCTTCGTTATATCCCGCTCCGTTTCTTAAAATGACCGAAGGCTTGATTCTGTATCTGTGACGGCGTATTGAACGTATATATTGTATTCCCAATATATCATTAGGCTTTATCGAATGACTTATTCCGGCAACAGCCGTAAGCGTTTCATAAAAAGCAGCCGAGCCGCGAAACTCACGATTGCTCTCATAAGCTGATATGAATTTGTCGGATAAGGATATGTCGGCAAGATATTCGAGGGTCGCAAGATCGCCGCACTCGCTTCCGAAACTGAGAGTACTTGCTCTAAGTCGTTCGGCAATGTAAACGCCGCCATCAGCAAATGTTTCGGCATAAGCAGATGAAAACGGGAAGGGAAGCTCAACCACAATATCCATGCCGCTTTTTACGGCAGCCAAAGCCCTTTCGTATTTCGGGATGATTGCGGGCTCTCCGCGTTGCGTGAAGTTTCCGCTCATTATTCCGATAATACAGCCCTGATCCCCGATCTCCTCGCGGATCCTGCTTATATGGTAGGCATGACCGTTGTGAAGCGGATTATATTCGCAAATGACGGCAACACACTTTGGTTTCCGAATGTCATCTGTAAGCATTTGCCTTCACCTCACAATCATACCATGAATTTCAGACTTGTATTATACGGATTTTTAATTTTACAGCCTGATTTATTATTTCTTTAAGCCACCTGCAAGTCTTTCCGTATCCTTTGCGATAACAAGCTCTTCGTTTGTCGGAATCATATAAACAAGCACTTTTGAACTCTCTGTTGAAAGCTTTGTTACGCCGTTTCTGCCTTTGGTCGCATTGTTGATATCTTTATCTATTTCAATGCCGAAATATTCCATTCCTTCAAGCGCGAGTTCTCTGACTCTTGCGGTATTTTCACCGATTCCGGCAGTAAATACTATGGCGTCAAGCCCGTTCATAGCTGCGGTATATGCACCGATGAATTTCTTTGTCTGATAGCCGAGCATGGTTTCTGCAAGATCGGCACGCTTGTTGCCCTCTGCAATAGCCGCTTCAAGGTCTCTGCAGTCGGACGAAACGCCGGAAACACCTTTAAAGCCGCACTTTTTGTTCATATATTCATTCATTTCGTCAGGAGTAAGACCGAGCTTTGACATAAGATAGGGAACGACCGCAGGGTCCATATCACCGCAACGGGTACCCATGATAACACCTGCAAGAGGAGTAAATCCCATGCTCGTATCAATCACCTTTCCGTCCTTTACAGCCGAAATGGACGAGCCGTTACCGAGATGGCAGGTAATAATTTTTGTACCTTCGGCTTTACCGCCCATGAGCTTTATCATTTCGCCGGAAACATATTTGTGTGATGTACCGTGTGCGCCGTAACGTCTTACGGAATACTTTTCAGCGTGTTCATAAGGAATAGCATATGTATAAGCATAATCGGGCATTGTCATATGGAAGCTTGTGTCGAATACAAGTACCTGCGGTGTGTTCGGCATAACATCAAGACAGCCTCTTATTCCCATGAGGTGGGCACCGGTGTGTAACGGAGCTATGTCACGGCAAAGTTCAAGCTTGTCGATAACAGATTGGTCAAGAAGCACGGATTCCGAGAAATAATGACCGCCATGCACTATACGGTGACCGACAGCCTCGATCTCGTCCATACTCTTTATGCTGCCGTATTCTTCGGAAAGAAGCGTGTCGACAACGCATTTTGTTGCAACCGAGTGATTGGGCATATCTATGGCTTTCTCTTCAAATCTTTTGCCTGTAACAAGATTATTGTGTGAAAGCTTGCCGTCAATACCTATTCTGTCGCAAAGTCCTTTTGCTTTAACTGTATTGGTTGTAGTATCAAAGAACTGATATTTAAGTGAGCTTGATCCTGCATTGATAACTAAAACATTCATTGTACGTTTTTAACCTCCGGAATGTAATATATAATATAAGCATATATCATATATTATACACCCGCTAAGATATTATTTCAATGTATATTTTATAAATATTTTCTTTGTATGAGACTTTTTGACGTATTTTAAACCATAAATTACATTTTGCTTACGTTATAGCTCATATTCCGAACAGCTCTTTTGAAAAATTCCGTGAGAATTCTTCTTTTAGTCCGAAATTCATAGCGGATATATAGTAGCCTTCTATCTCGAAATGTGCTTTTCCCGCTTTTTCGAATTCCGTAAGTGCACATGAAATAACAGAGTTTCTCATTTTCCAAAGATGCTTCAGTAGACGTGAATTCTGCTTCAATGTCTGAGTTTCAATAAAACGCCGCATACTTATGTGATCTGTCTCATTATTGTCATCCTCGCCATATCCTCCGTCATCACAAATTATCGCAAGCGATGAAAAATCTTTATCGCCGCTCCCCGTATCATTGCTTTCGATGTACAGGGCACCGATTTTTGATGGCTCTATCGGATCATATGAAATACGCACATTAAAGCCGCCGAGACAAGCTCTTTTAAATATAATATCAAGAAGTATGTACGCGCACCCGAAAACATCGTTTACGGTAATAGTCTTTTCGGCATTCTGAGAAAATGTATCATAGCGTATCGTACCGAGCGTTCCGATTGAATCTATAAGCGAGGGAATTATCCACCCCTTTTTTTGACCGATGTTTTTGCCGAAGCCTTTGAAAAGCTCATTGGTATAATCCTCCATTGAAAAAATAATGTATATTTCATAACTGCTAAAGCAGGTATGATCTTAAATTGAGAACCTCTGAATTGCCTCTGTAAATTCCATATCAGGTTCTCCAGAAACAATTACGTCAACAGGACAGGAAAGATCAAGTGAAAACATTCCAAGCAATGATTTTGCATCAACACTATAACGTTCGCTCTTCACGTCAATTTCTTTCGCCGATTTATTGGCTGCATTGACGAAATCTTTCACATCCTGTATACTGTTTAGCTTT
>ERZ824600.1281-NODE-1281-length-31687-cov-4.209219_pt1 | contig 31687 bp, 32 predicted proteins | sample MGYA00519933_ERZ824600 | MGnify/ENA primary metagenome ERZ824600 (study PRJEB31778, sample SAMEA3449178) | human gut metagenome | biome: human gut; feature: human-associated habitat; material: faeces | place: United Kingdom | collected 2010/2012 ... | reverse complement strand
ATATTAGGTAATAAATAATTAAATGAGGTAATATATGATAAAAAAAGGGTTTACTTTAACAGAGGTACTTATTACGCTTGGAATAATAGGTATTGTTGCAGCTATGACTATACCTATGTTAATTTCTAAATATCAAAAAAGGGTTATTGAAACTACTTTAAAAGAAGATTTTTCTATTTTTAGTCAGGTCAACAAAATGATGATAGCAAATGATGTAGCATTCAATATGGACGCAGCAAATGACAATGATGCAGCATTACAAAAATGGTTTGAAACATACATGCTACCTTACATGAAAGTCTCAAGCGCATGTTACAATGGCAAAAAAGGTTGTTGGAGCGATAATATTCCGACAAGCATGCTTAATGGCAAAAAGTTTACTGATTGCATAATGGGATACGGTTGTGGACGCAACTGGGTTTCTTTTATATTGACCAATGGAACAAAGGTTGCTCTAGATATTGGTAATAATGGTCAATTAAGAGATATATTCGGTATTGATTCTACAGCGTCAACTTGTTTAAAAATGTATGTTGATGTTAACGGGGATAAAAAACCTAACAGATTTGGTGTTGATATTTTTCTTATGACATTTACCGAAGACGGATTTATACCTGCAGGTTTCAGTAAAACACCTACACAATTAAGACAAAACTGCAAACCTGATTCAACAGGATACTGGTGCATGTCATATATCAAAAATACAGGATGGACAATTCCTGACGATATTTGGAAAAGCCGTAATAATAAATTACAATAATAATCAGTTCAGACGAAATCCGTCACCGCAAAAGAATACAATGAATACGGCAAAACACAACCAACCATGTCATCCTAAATATATAATTTGTCATGCTGAACTCACAAAGAGTAACCCTGAACTTGTTTCAGCATCTGATTCAAGTGCCCAACCAAGAGATTCCAAAATCAATTCGGAATGACAGTCCTCGCAGGAGCAAATTTTGACAGACGTAAAACTTCCATAAAAAGAATGCTTTTTAAGCAAACAATTTCAGAATCCAAACAAAATACTAAATCTAAACTCCGGAAACATCAGGTAAATCAATACTTTTCAATCGTTGTTCAATACGACGATACCATTTTAAATGCTGTTTAAACAAAATTTTATAATCGTCCATATTACCCTGTGATATATTTCTAAACTGTTCATCAGAGGTTTCAGTTAACTTAGCCTCCAAGAATTTTGTATAGTCTTTTCTATCAATATTTTTATCAACCAATTCAATTCGTTTTCCAAAGTCAACAATAACCTCAGGTCTGTTGTCTCTTAAGAAACAATAATCTATTGAAACAGGTATTAAGTTTACTTTACCATATTTTTTTACTGCACGCTGAGCAATATATGTTAAACCTGTCTGAAATTTATAAGGACGATAATGAGGCGGTCTGATAATTCCCTGCGGGAAAATACATAAGATATTTCTCAAATCTCCAAGAACATCCACAGAATACTGCAAAGCTTTCATTGCAGACTGAGCCGACTTTTTGTTAACAGAATAGGCACCACCACGTCTTAATAACGGGAATCTGTTTAATTCTTCAACCATCAAACGAATTTCTTTATGACAAATTCGGTGCGTAATGTTATATAAAACAATTCCATCCCACCAGTTGCAATGAGGTGCAAACAAAATTGTAGGAGTTTTATCATCTCTTTCAAGATAATTTTCTACACCTTTATAACGAAAAGCATAAAACCTGTTTTGTAACATATTAAAGAAAAATAAACTTGCAACTGTTAACCAAAACTTATTAGTTTTAGCAGGTTTAAATTTCTCCTCTTTATTTCTTAATTTTGTCGGTGGAATATCCGAATATAATTTTTCCTCAGTTGTCATAAATACATTGTACCCTAATAAATAATAAAATAAAACATTCAATTAAGAAAACTTTACCCTTTTATCATACGATTACTGCATAAAAAAAGCAAGTTCTCCAAATGTATTAATTATTTCTTTAATTTTTGTAACAAATTAGCAAAAACACATATTTTTGGTTTATATAACAAATGTACATCATAAGGAGTAATCAAAATGGTCAGCGTAGGAAAATGTTTAGGAATTATGGCAAGTCTTGGAGCCGCAGGAGGAGCCGGAGCTTCATATTATATTCAATCTAAAAGTGACAAAATTGCATTAAATCATGCACGTTCAATTGCTAAAGACGGTTCAATTCCTATTGGAGGAATGAAACCTGACGGAACCTTATGGGATGGCAAAATCACTGTTGATGAATTTAAAAACAATTTATCAAAGAAAAGAACTATATCCTCTGCTATTATGGGATTAACTACAGCCGTTGGAACCACATTACTTGCAGGATTAACCTTGCTTCTTCGCGGAAAAGTTAAATAAATTTAAAATTTTTAATTTTACTTATAAGAAATTTTAACACCTAATTATGGAATCGAATCTGCAGAATATTCAACGGAATTGTGTTTATCTATAGCAAGAGTAGTATTGAAATGACTCATTATTCACATGATAAAGAATTTTATGCTATCATACTTGTATGGACACCTTAGCAAGATTTATACAAACAAAACGAGAAGAATTGGGCTTAACACAAAAAGGATTTGCAATAGCGGCGAACATACCGCTCGAAACAGTTGAAGAAGTTGAAGCCGGAAAAGAATTATTTTTACCTGTAACTGTCAGACAAGCTATGGCAAAAGTGTTGAAATGTGAGCCGCATGAAATTAAAAAATTAGAAAAAGATATTGCAAGTGATATTATATCCCCTGAAATTATAGAAAGCTTAAAACAGCTTATATTAAACGGAGCAGGCGGATTGAAGTGTCCAAGATGCGGAGCGCCGTTAGAAACAAGAATTGCCAGAATGTACGATTTGGAAGATAATTTAATTTTACACCCAAAAGCCCACTGTACTAAATGTCCATTTCAAATACATTCATAAGATTATATTAATTTAGCACCTACCCACAACTTTACATCAAATATTCTAAAAAACAAATGCTGAAATAAATTCAGCATGACAATATTACTTATTAAAATTTTCTTCTTTTCATCATTTTCATGGCTTGTACCATGGCTTTTTTCTCGTTTTTCTTACTGAAGCCGCCAAACATTTTTTGCATTTTATTCATTCCACTCATCATTTGACGCATTTGTTCAAACTGTTTTACATATAAATTCACAGTGTGCATATCCATTCCGCAACCTTTTGCAATACGTTTTTTACGGCTTGTATTCATAAGTTCAGGATTTTCACGTTCTTCAGGAGTCATACTTTGAATAAAAACTTCAATCTTTTTAAACTCTGTATCTGTAGCATGTGAAATCTTTTCCCTATCTGCCTGTTTTAAATTAATCCCTGGAATCATACCTAAAATTTGATCCATAGAGCCAAACATTTTCATCTGCTTTTGCATATTCAGAAAATCATTATAACTGAATTGTTCTTTTTGCATTTTTTCTTGAAACTTTAAAGCTTCTTTTTCATCAAAGACTTCCTGTGCTCTTTCAACAAGTGAAACTATATCACCCATTCCCAGGATACGTGTTGCCATACGCTCAGGATAAAAATCTTCCAAAGCATTTAACTTTTCACCTGTTCCGGTTAATTTAATCGGCTTACCAGTACAATAAACGACAGATAAGGCAGCCCCGCCTCTTGAATCGCCATCAAGTTTTGTTAAAACTAAACCTGTTAAACCAATTTGAGCATCAAAGTTTTCTGCAACATGAACAGCTTCTTGACCGGTCATTGAGTCAATTACTAATAATTTTTCATGAGGCTGGAATACCCTGTCAATAATCAAAAGTTCAGCCATCATTTCTGTATCTATTTGCAGACGCCCAGCAGTATCCAAAATCAGAACATTAAATCCTTTTTCTTTAGCATAATTAATTGCACTTTGCACAATATTTTGAACATCTTTAGAATCAGGTATTGTAAATACATCACACCCGATTTCTTGCCCTAATGTTTGTAACTGTGTAATAGCTGCCGGTCTGTAAACGTCACAGGCAACAAGCAAAGGATTTTTACCCTCTTTTTTCAATTTTACAGCAAGTTTTGCAGAAGATGTGGTTTTCCCTGAACCCTGCAAACCAAGCATCATAATCAAACTAGGATGACCTGATAAATTAAGCGGTTTAAGTTCTTTACCTAAAATTTCGACAAGTTCATCATTTACAATTTTAATCAGCTGTTGGGATGGGTCTATACCCTGTAAAACATTTTCACCTTCAGCTTTATCTTTTATTGCAGATATAAAAGCTTTTACAACTCGCAGGTTAACATCAGCTTCTAATAATGCACGTCTGATTTCACGCAAAGCATCCTGCATATTATCTTGAGTTAATTCTTGTCCTCTGGTTTTAGAAATTATATTTTGTAATTTTTCGCTTAAATTATCAAACATTTGTCATATCCCTTTAAAGTATTATACCTTGATTGTAACATGAAAAAAACAATTACCCGATAACAAATTAATAATGTTCTTCATCAAAAATTTTGAATAAAAAAATATAAAGATATGAATTATTTACATACGTCCAAAAATAAGATTAAAGAACAATGGAAAAATAAAAAAACAGTTCAAGTCATTTAACTTGAACTGTTTTCACTTTATTAATGATTAATTACAAATTAGTCTTGAGCGTGACCAGCTGTACCTAATACATCTCTCATTTTGTGCATAACCATTTCTTTAACGGCAGTTCTACCAGGTCCCATGTATTCACGTGGGTCGAATTTTTCAGGATGTTCAACGAAGAATTCTCTGATAGTTGAAGTCATTGCAAGTCTTAAATCTGTATCGATATTGATTTTTGCAACACCGTGTTTAGAAGCATAGTTAAGCATATCTTCAGGAACACCTTGAGCGTTTGGTAAGTTACCACCAAATTTATTACATTTAGCAACAAATTCAGCAGGAACTGATGATGAACCGTGAAGAACTAATGGGAAGTTAGGGAAACCAGCTTCAGCTAATGCTTTTTTAATTTCTTCTAATCTTTCGAAGTCTAATTTTGCTTCGCCTGAGAATTTGTAAGCACCGTGAGATGTACCAATAGCAACAGCTAATGAATCACAACCGGTTTCTTTAACAAATCTTGCAGCTTCTTGAGGATCTGTGTAAGTTGAATCAGCAGCGTGAACTTTAACATCATCTTCAACACCTGCTAATTTACCTAATTCAGCTTCAACAGAAACGCCGTGAGCATGAGCGTAATCTACAACTTTTTTAGTCAAAGCAATGTTTTCTTCTAGCGGGAATCTTGATCCGTCAATCATAACTGATGAGAATCCGCCATCAATACAAGCTTTACAAATTTCGAAATCAGCACCGTGGTCTAAGTGTAGAGCGATAGGTACTGTAGTTGTAGCCAAAGCAGCTTCAACTAATTTGATTAAGTAAGTTTGGTTAGCATATTTTCTTGCACCTGCAGAAACTTGCAAGATGATTGGAGATTGTGTTTCTTCAGCAGCTTCTGCAATACCTTGTAAAATTTCCATGTTGTTTACGTTGTAAGCACCGATAGCATATCCGCCAGCGATAGCTTTTTTGAACATTTCGCCTGTTCCAACTAATTTTCTTTCACTCATTTGAGTTCTCCTTCTTTTACGTATAATTAATTACACATGCCTAATTTATAACAAACAAAACTTTTATTCAACATGAGATTTTGTCTGTTAATACGATATTTTTAAGCTTTTATTTTTACTATTTGGAACGTTGGAAAAATGCAGCAACTTCTTTATGCGGGAAAAATTTTCTTATTGGACGTCCGTGCGGGCAAGTATATGGCATTTTTGTTGTACGCCATTTTTTTATAATTTCTTGCATTTGCCATACAGATAATTTTGTATTTGCTTTTACTGAAGCTTTACAGGAAGTCGTAATTAAAATCTTTTCTTCAAGGTTATCAATATCACCTTCAATATTGTCCAAAATATCAGCTATAATCTCTTTTGGGTTAACCTTTGATAATACCTGAGGAACTTTTCTAAATATCAATTCACTGTCACTCAAAAATTCTATACCATAACCAAACCGTTCAAATTTTTGGATATTTTCTTTAATCAACTCTGCTTCTGTTGATGAAACTTGAATAACATCAGATACAAAAAGCATTTGCGAAATTACATTTTTTTCAGCTTTTAATTTTTCATAAATATATCGTTCTTCTGCGATATGCTGGTCTATTATTTCAAGTCCATCTTCTGTCTCAACAAGAATATATGTATCTTTATATTGCCCTACAATTTTTTCTTCCGGTTCCGGAGCTGAATTGTTTTTGGGGGCAAAAAATTGCTGTTGCTCAGTTTGCACTGTAGTTGAATCTGCAAATTTACCAATAGATGATTCCTGCTCAAGCTTTTTCATACCTGAATCTGAAATATATACAGTGTCAGATTGTTCATCCACATACACTTCATGCTGTCTTTGCGGAAATTGCAGAACAGAAGAATTTTCTTCTTCAATTTTGCCGCTGTACGAAATATTGGACTCAAAAGTCGGAGAGGAATATGTTTTTTCCACATAATTGGAAAGTCCGGCTTCGATTGATGAGTATACAAAATTAAAAATCTGATTAGGATTTTTATATCGAACTTCTTTTTTGGTAGGGTGAACATTTACATCAACATCGTGCGGTGGAATTTCTAAATTCAAAACAACAAACGGATATTTATTATTTGCAGTAAGATTCTTATATACCATATCAACTGCTTTTTGTAATACAGGGCATTTTACCCCTCTTGAATTTATATATATATGATAGCTTTTTTTGCTTGAACGGGTATAATCCGGTGTACTTACAAAACCACTGATTCTGAGTCCTGAGAGTTCATCTGTTTTTAAAACTTCTTTTAAATTATTAGTGACGTCAGAAGAATATACTTCTTTAATAGTTTGAGTTAAATTATTTTGCCCTGTAGTTTTCAGAACAGTTTTCCCAAACTTTTTAAGCTCAATCGAAACATTAGGATGAGATAGGGCAAGTGTTTGAACAATTTCTTGAATATAAGAAAATTCGGTATTTGCACTTTTTAAAAATTTCAAACGCACAGGAACATTATAAAATAAATCTTTAATTTCCATAATTGTTCCGACAGCACAGCCTGTTTCAGTCTGTTCAACTTCAGAATTCTCACATTTAACTTTTGTTCCTGTTTCAAAATCTTTTGTTCTTGTTATACAGGTTAATTTAGAAATTGAAATAATACTGGCAAGAGCTTCCCCGCGGAACCCCAGAGTGTGAATATCAAATAAATCTTCGTCTTCCTGAATTTTACTTGTCGCATGTTTTGAAAAAGCAAGTAAAATATCATCAGGATGGATTCCGCATCCATTATCCGCAATTCTTATATCACGGCATTCGTTAGTAATTTCAATACTTATCCTGGTGGCTCCTGCATCAATTGAATTTTCGGTTAACTCTTTTACAACTGATGCGGGTCTTTCAATAACTTCACCCGCTGCAATCTGGTTAATTAAATGTTTTGATAATTGTTTTATTCTTGCCATATAACTTGTTTCTACCATCAATCTCCAACTTCAATCTACACCAAACACAAAATCATCTGAATGTTTGATTACAAATTTGAAACATTTTTATAATATTGGAAAGTGAAGTAAAAGACTTGGACAATAATTTATAAAAACTGGGGGACATTTTGGCAAAGAATTCTATTTTAAACTTAAAGCTAAAACCAAAAAAGAAAGCAAACCTGCAGATTGTAAAAGAATCTGAGGTAAAAACAACCAAATACAGTGATATTAATTTAAAAAAATGGAGAGATTACGGTCATATTTTAACCGGAACACTCTGGCAATTCCCTTCCAGATTGCGTGAGCACGGACATTCTAACGAATATCACGGAAATTATATTCCACAGATTGCACAGCAAATGTATGAAAGATATACAAAGAAAAATGACATTGTCCTTGATTTATTTTTCGGTTCTGGAACATCCGGTATTGAAGCGATTAATATGAATAGACGCTGTATTGGTGTTGAGTTGAAAGATGAACTTGCTGAAAGTGTTTCTGAAAAATTCACACCAAAACAACTTGTTACTGATGTAAATATTATCTGTGCAGATTCAACAAGTGAATTGGCAGTTGAAAAAGTTCAAGCAAGACTTGATATTATGGGCGAAGAAAAAGCACAATTTTTAATGCTTCATCCGCCGTATGATGATATTATAAAATTCTCTGATAAAAAAGAAGACCTATCCAACTGTGAATCAACAGAAGAATTTTATGACATGTTTGAAAAAGTTGCCAAAAATGGTTATGACCTGCTTGAAAAGGGACGTTTTGCATGCCTGATTATCGGCGACAGTTATAAGAATTCAGAAGTTCAGCCACTCGGTTTTGAATGTATGAACAGAATGAGAAAACTTGGATTTGTTCTTAAATCAACAATAGTAAAAGATATTCAGGGAAATGAAAGAGGCAAAGGCAGAACAGCTAATCTGTGGAGATACAGAGCACTTGCAGGAGGTTTCAGTATTTTCACTCACGAATATATCTTTGTGTTCCAAAAAGTGTAATACTAATTCTGCTTTTTGTTAAAAAGATATTCGGTTTTTGACTTAACACTATCTAAAATTTCGCGATAATCAACACTCACCGGTGTTGGTTTCGCGTTTTTTATAATATTTAAAAAAGCAATAGCATTTTCAGGTTTCTGCCCGTCCAGAAAGACTTTTGAATTTGCAGTATCAATTCTTGCAGGTACAATCAGTCCACTTTTTGTAAATTCTTTTGAACAGGCTTCAGATGATAAATATTTAATTAACATTAATGCTTCTTTCTTATGCCGTGAAGATTTAGAAATTGCCCAGCCCGAAGCATCCAGAGGGACAACGCTGCCATTATTTCCAGCCGGAAACTCAACAACATCCCAATCAAATTTTGCTTCCTCTCTGTATTTTGGAACAAGCCAACGACCAGAAAGGTGCATACCCAACTTCTCTTGCAAGAACATTTGCGCCATTGTAGCACTTGCAGATTCTTCTTTTAGTGGAGCTGCATGGTATTTATTTCTCAAATCTGCGTAAAACTTCAATGAGCTGCGGCTTTCTGGCTTTTCAAAAACACCGGATTCAAATCCGCCTCCGTTAACGGTCAGATACGGCAAATAAAATAATGGCTCTTCCTCAAACGAAATTCCAAAAACATCAGGTCTATGAGTTAATTTTTGAGCCGTTATCAAAAAATCTTTCATTGTCCAGTTCTTTTTTGGATATGGCACATTATATCGGTCAAAAATATCTTTATTGTAAAAAATTAATAATGTAGAAACGTCACGTGGTATAGCATAAAGTTTTCCACTCCAGCTCAAAGCTCTGAGTGATTCAGGATAAAACTCATCATATGAAAAACTTACATCTTGATTTGATAAATCTTCTAAAACTCCGGCATTAGCATATACTGGCAAATACTGATTATTGATAAAGATAACATCCGGTGATGTATTTGATGCAAAAAGAAGATGTATTTTTTGAAAATAATTTTGCGGAATATGCAAAAAATCAATTTTTATATCAGGATTTTCTTGTTCAAATTTATTTAATAAAGGTTTCAAAATCTTGATTTCAGATTCTGACCCCCAGGAAGCAAACTGTATTGTTGTTTTTTCAGGGAAATGATTTTTATTTTGCAAATGTGAACAGCAAAACAAGCTCGCTCCTATTATTAAACATAATAATAAAATTATTCTTCTATACATCATTAATTAAACTGACAGCACCTAAATTTCAATAAGTGTTCCCATTTTTTCTTTTGCAACGTCAACAAGACATTTAAATCCGCCGACTTTTACAATATAAACGCTGCCGTAATCAAGTCTTACCTGCAATGGTTTGTCTACAACATAATCGAATTTTTTCAAAATAAAGATATTATCTTTAATTCTTCCAACTAAAGCTGAAACACCATCTAAATTAACTACATAAAAACCTTTTTCAGAATCAATATTATAACCTGATTTAACAATTAACCCGTTCATATAATGAGTTGGTTCATGATTTTGTTTACTCATTGGATTAGAACCTCTTTGAATCGGATTTGTAATACCTGATCTGCTCATTGCAGAAGAAGATTTCATTTGTCCAAGAGTATCAGCTACACTTGATTTTTCCATAGTCATCATACTTGATTTATCTTCTGAGTCTAAAATTGATAAATACTCATCAAGTGAAGATAACAAGTAATTTTCATTTTGTTTGTCCATTTTCATTTCCCCATTATTATTAGTTAAATACTTATTTCCGGTTCCCATTAAGTCAGAAACTTCTAATTCTGAACTTGTTGATTTTCTTCTGCTTACACTCAATGGTGAATTTTTCAGCTTAACAAATCTGCCTTCTTTGTAAGATTTATTTCTTGATTGTTTTTTATCTTCATCCAGCAAACTTCTGTGAGATTCTTTAAGAGTAGGTTTCTTTGCAAAAGATTTCAATTTAATCTCAGAGAAAGTCCCGACAATCGCGTTATCTTCAGAACGGACTTCATTTGAAACTTCTTCCGGCGGCTCAAGATTAGGTGTTTGAGCTAAAGAATGTTCCATTTGAGATATTTTTGCTCTCATTTGTTCTTTCAATTCTTCTTCTTTATCTGGCACATTATTGATACTGCCTGCCGCCTGTTTAAAATTCAACATCGACGATGCTGCTGGAATATTTTCTTCAATATTTAAATTATTTTGCAGATTTGAAGATTGCGAATGTAAATTCTGCACACAATCATTATTTCTAAGAGCGCGTCTGTCAGTTTCAAAACCTCTATTGACAGTTTCCTGCGGAGCAATAATAGCTTTTTTTGAAGCTGACATGTCAGTAACATATGACATATCTTCAGATTTTTTAACAGGATGTAATTGTTTATCTTTTTCTGAATATTTTTTATATTTTTCCTGCCAGCTCAAATTGTCATCATTAATGATGTCCTGAAATTCTCTTCTGCGTCTTCTTGCTTTATTTTTTGAAGAAATATCAAAAAATGATTTCAATCTGTCAGCATCTTTTTCAGAAGCATGAGACACAGCATCAAACACAAGAAATGCAGCTAATAAAATTAAACCAACGCCGCCTGCAATAAATACCCATACCGGCAAGTGATTTTGCGAACCTGATTTTTCTTCTGCAACCGGAGCCGAAGTTGAGGTTTGTTCTTGAACATTACTTGCTTGTTGTTCAGATTGTTTTGTTTGAGGGACATCAAATAATGAATCTGTTTTTACAGTTTTAGCAGATTTTTCTTCTACAATTTTATGCGTAATTCTTGGCTCTAAATCAATCTGACGTTTGCCGTTTTCATCAAACTTCATCTTGGGAACATAGTTATCCATAGGCTGACTTACATGTTTTTCAACCTGTTTTGATGTTGTTTGCTGAACTTTTGGCTGTACATCTTTTACAGCTGCAGAATTTTTAGAAACAGCCTTGACCGGTTCTGTTTTTACCTTTGGAGGATTAATCGGAGTCAATGTAAGTTTCGGCATTGAAACAACCTTAGTCGCAGGGGTGTTTGTTTTTTGTGCGTTATTAGATTGAACAGGTTTAGCCTGTGATTTAGATTGTGTTTGAGGTGCTGTTGTTTTAGCTGCAACAGATGCCGGTTTTGTCACACTTACAGCACTATCAGCTTTTTTTACCTGTGATTGCGGCTGTTGAACAGGTTTATTATTTTGAGCTATAAGATTTTTGTAATCTTTTTGCGCCTGCGTTAACGGTGCGGTTTTCTTCATAAAAGTTCTGATATTAACCGGTTTTGTCGTTTCAAATGTAACTTTAGTATAACCGCCGATACCATCATCAACATTTTTTACCTGAATATCTGAAATTAAATCTTTAACTCCTCCCAGACTCGGAACAATAGAACTTGAACCTGATGTATTCGGAAGTAAAACAACATAACGATTGTTAGATTTTCTTGTTACAACAGAATTTGTAGAATCAGCAGTTGTATAAAAAGTAACATCAACAGAATCCGCAACAGAGGATTTTTTTACATCCATCTGTAATAAATTACTTGAACTGTTCGCTTCTGCTACTGTAAAACCTGTCATTAATGCAGTTAAAACAGCCGCTACTACTATATTCTTTTTATTTATCATATTTTTCCACTAATCTAACAACTACACTATACTTATATAATACCCGATAGTAAAAAAAATTGCTACTTTATTAAAAAAATATAAGATTTATGTTACAATAATTTTATGAAAAGTGGATTCGTTGCAATTATAGGGCGTCCGAACGTCGGAAAATCAACCCTTTTAAACCAAATTTTAGGGCAGAAAATTGTTATTACAACTGACAAAGCCCAAACTACAAGAAAAAGAATTAAAGGTATACTCACAACACAAGAGGGTCAAATAGTTTTTGTTGACACTCCGGGCGTACACAAACCTTTAAATAAGCTTGGAGAATTTCTTCTTGACGAAGCTAAAATTGCAGTGCCTGATGCTGATGTAATTTTATTTTTGGTCGACGGCTCTGACCCCGCAGGTAAAGGAGACAATTGGATTGCTCAAAATTTACTGCAGACAAATATTCCGATAATTATTGTAATGAACAAAGTTGACAAAATTAAAAAACCTGAAAAGGTTGAAGAAAATCTTCTATCGTACAAAACTCTGTTTAATGAAAATCTTCCTGTTGTAAAAATTTCTGCTAAAACAGGAAGAAATATTGATACTTTACTAAAAAATATATACAAAAAATTGCCGGATGGTGAAGCTCTCTATCCCGAAGATGTTGTTACAGAAGAAACAATGAGGGATGTTACAGAAGAAATAATCAGAGAAAAAATTCTTTTAAACACTTCTGATGAAATTCCACACTCTGTCGCTGTAAAAGTAACAAATTATTTTGAAAAAGAAGATATTGATAAAATATACGCAACAATATATTGTGAACAAAAAAGTCAAAAAGGAATTCTAATAGGAAAAGGTGGAAACCTTTTAAAAAAAATAGGAACGGAAGCTCGTCTTGAACTGGAAAAAATTGTAGAAAAAAAGGTCTATTTAGAACTGGAAGTAAAAGTTGAAAAAGACTGGCGAAAAAAACAAAAAGTTTTAAAAGATTTCGGATATCAACAAGAAACCTAGCCCCCTTTGCTACAAACAAATTCTAACCTCAAACAAGCAGAAGTTTTATACTAAGACATCAGCCAAAGTATTCAACAAAGAGATTACAAACATGTTATGTTGTTTATATTTCCAAATTATAATATAGTTATTTTATGAAAAAAATATTATGTTACGGTGATTCAAATACTTTCGGTTTTATTCCCGAAAATTGCAAAAGATATGACAAAGATTCTCGTTGGAGCGGAATTCTCTCAGAAATACTCAAAGAAAACTATCAAGTTATAGAAGAGGGGATGAACAACCGCACAGGATTTTTTAAAAATCCTGAGGGTTTAAAACAAAGTGGCGGGGAATATTTGTCTGTATTTTTACAAAATCACAGAAACCTTGATATATGTATTATTTCTCTGGGCACAAATGATGCTCAATTCTTCTATAATCTTGACGAAAATTCTACAAAAAATGGACTACAAAATCTTATTGATTCTGTCCGTGAAGTCAATATTAAAACTAAAATTATCATAGTTCCACCTGTAAAAATCACCGAAAACATTTTACATAGTGGATTTTCCATGATGTTTAATCACGAATCAATTGATAAAATAAATAAAGTTTTTCCTATTTTTGAACAAATTGCCAGAGAAAATAATTGTTTATATTTTGATTTTAACCAGATAACTTCGCCCGCTCAAAAGGACGGACTGCATTATACAAAAGAATCACATACAATTATTGCAAATAAACTCGCAGAATTTATTTTGGCAATTTAATATTTGAAGTTGATTTAAACCCGCTAAATACTGGACTTATAGGAGTAAAATCCGACCTCGAAATTGTATCATGAGTATTTTGAGCAGATTTAATCTGGTGATTATATCTGTATTTAGTCCAAATCCTTGAAACAGCACTTAGTGTAAATCCCATAGCAACAAGACTGAATAAATAAGGAATACCTGTTATAACAGATTTTTGTCGAATAAGTTTTTCAAGTTCAAAATTTTTAGAAGTTTTATGAATTTTAGCAAGTTTTTCAGCAATGTGAGGAAGTTCTTTTCGTGTTGGAATTTGTTCAATAAAACCATTTTTATTTCTCTTTATTAGTTCAGGAAATTTTCCTTTTTTAGCTAAAATATTTTTGAACCCTGCATCTAAAATTGAAGACCCGAAAATTGTATACAAAACAACAAGCGGAACTCTTGTTAAAACTTCGTAAAAATCTAATTTTCCCCTATCTTTTGCAGCAGAAGAGTAACCAAACAAGCCTGTTATACAAGTAACTGCAAGTTGTCCCTTACTTAGAGACAATTTCCCATCATTATTTACAAAATCAAGTTTTAAATATTCTTTCAAAAACTTATCTGTCGTTTCTGATTTTATTCCAATTTTATGTAATAATTTCGAAATATTTTCACCGGGCTCTAAAAGAATTTCAGATAATTTTAGGGCTGTTTTGGAATTATACCCCTTAGTTGAAAGTAACAAGCCTGAAGAAATTCCAACAGCAGATAAAATACCCATTTTTTTTAGTACCGACTTGGAATGAGTTTCAACTTTTTGCTGCTGTGAAATATCTTCTTTTTTATCTTTATTTAAATTTGCTACATTATTAAAATCGCTTATTTTAAAAACTTTAAGAGTAAATAAATTCTTTGCAAACCCAAGCGCATACTCCAATGCAGGTACTGTAATACATCCTAAAATAATACCGGCTTTTGTCGCAACAAGCCTATTTTTCAGATTTTCATCTATATTCGCCTTTTTAATTTCTTCTAAATTTTTAGCTACATTTTTAGATACAGTATCTTTCAACTTTTTAGGTTGTACTGCTTTAAATAATCCATTTCTAAACGCATGCTCCCCAAAAAATGGAGCTGCAAAATAAAAAATCCCGGATTCTAAAAATTCCAAGAATGTAAATTCTGAAAAATCCGCAACACTTCTTGATAAAATAGCTTTTGGAAACCAATTTGTTAATGTTCCTTGAATAAATCTTGTTGTTGATAAATTTTCTTGGGATTTAATAAATTTATCCAACAGTTTTGTATTTTTACTAAAATTGTTACTTTGGAATGTTACATGTCGATTGCCTATTGCTTTATATGCAAATTTATTATCAGGTTTTTTGTAATCAATAGCCGGTATCATTTATCTAATTCTCCTTTTTGTTTCAAAAATAACACATTAAAAAAGCCACCCGTTATCAGGTGGCTTCAAGTTGTTGTTTATCAGAAACTAATGCATTCAAACTTCACAACAATGACCACCCGAAAACAGGCACATCATCATCATTAAGTTCATCATCATTGCATTATTCTGCATAGTCTATTATTTTCCTTTTCTCAAATCATACTATTATAACAACAATAGGTTGTCAATCAATAAAATACGTCAAACATTATAACAGTTTTCTTCTTCTATCACCAATAGCTTTTTTAATTAACAATTGTCTGGAAACTTCAAGAGCATTATTTACTGATAAATCTTTAACTTTTTCAAAAATTTCTTTGTTTCTTAGTATATCAATAAGTTCATACCCTTTTGCTGTTAATCTGTAATTAACATCAACAATACTGTACTCACCGCCAACACAATACACAAATCCAAATGGATACTTGGCAGGAAATGATTCCAGTAAGTTATCATCCGCCAATAACAAAATATGCCCCATAAATTTTCGTTCCAACTGACGGTTTTTTATACCCAATGCTCTCATAAGAGCATGTGAACTGATTACATAATCAGTTTCGTTTTCAATAAATAACAATATTTGTTTTATAAAATCTGAATCTAATTTCATAACAGTTAAACCTTTTTCAAAATTTTACAAATAATATATCTATTTTTCAACTTTTTTGCAAATTTTTACCATAATCATATCCATTATTCTCAAAAAATAATGAATATCAGAAACAGAAACATTTTTATTCATCTCAATAGAAACAAGTAAAAAATCAAACATATTTTTTAACTGTTTACAAAGTTTTGCAATATCACCGCCGGAACAATTCATACTATCAATCCTTATATCCATACCTCAATATATTTACCAAATAAAGTTTAAAATAAATATATTACACTTATATCTATTCAACATGTATAATTATAGAGTGTAAAACACTTATGTAAATATTAGGATAAGAAATATTAAGAGTGTTATAAATCATTATTAAATAATATTTAATCTTATATACTGATATTAAGAGGTAATATAATGAATTTTAAAGAAGCATTCGGCAAAAACCTAAAACAAATCCGAAAATCAAAAAATATTACGCAAGAGGCTCTTGCTGAAATGATAGGCATCCACCCGCGGCAAGTATCAAAAATAGAAACAGGGGAGCATTTTCCAAACAGTACAACACTGGAAAATATTTGTATTTCTCTATCAATTTCACCAAGAGAACTTTTTAATTTCAATTTGCAAGAAATCATTGCAGAAACAGGAACGGGAGACAAGTATACCTATAAGGCTGTAATAGAGGGAAATGTTGTCTATCTTGATAATAACAACTTCAGAAAACAAAAAGTTGAAAAAATCAATTCAACAAACGACATTGACACAAAAATGATAAATATGGCTAAAAAAACTCAAAAGCCAATAACCGTACAATATTATAATGACAATGAAAACTACAAAAGCATTGAGTACTACCCTGACGGTTCATACAAAATTTTAAAAGATGATAAAACTTCGCAAGCCGATATTCTCATAAACGAAATTGGACAGATTATAAAAAACAAAGGAATGTTTGATTATTTCAATCTGGCAGCAAAGGCGCTGGAAAATAACAACGACCTTGAAAAACTGGAATTTCTATTATCAGGAATAAAAATGGGACGTAAATAATTAAAGAGAAAAAGATGGTTGCAAAACCATCTTTACTTTTTCCTTCCAGCCAACTTAATATACTATTTTTTCATACTTCAATATCAAATTTAATTTAGATTTCCACCCAACTTCAATATTAAATTAACACATACAAACAGCAACAGTCTACTATCCAGTTAGGCTATTTTTGCAAATTATGAAATAATTAATATATAAAATACCACAATTTGCTCTTTATGAATTATTGTTTATTAAATACACTTATAAAATGAAGTATTTAGAGCTTTTTGCAAAAAATTTAAAACTCTACAGAAATAAAAGAAACCTAACACAAGCACAATTGGCTGAAAAATTAAACGTACATGTTTCAACAATTGCAAGAATTGAAACTGCGGAACATCAGATATCTGCCAAAAATATTGACAAAATAATCGAAATTTTGGATGTTTCTTATGGGGAATTTTTTGACTTCCACACAATTGAGACAGAAAAGCCGGACAATAAAGCGCTTTTAGAAAAATTATACGCCCTTGCACAAACATTACCAGTGGAAGATTTACAATATTTCCTAACAAACATGGAAAACTTTATCGCAATACAAAAATCTAAAAAGAGTTAGGACAATAGTAAAAGAAGATTGTAATTACCAAATATTTATCGCTGAATTAGAAAAATTTCTATTACTATTCGCCAAAATCAAATAACTGTTTCAACTGTACATCAAGTATTTGTGATAATTGAATCAGTTTTCTTAAGCTAATATATCTTTCAACACGTTCAATATGACCAATGAATTTTGAATTAGTTTCAAGCAATTCAGATAATTTTTCCTGTGACAAACCTTTCGCAATTCTATACTTGCGAATATTTTTACCAAGGTCTGAATAAATCTTTTCTTCAAAATTCATAAAAATATGATAGGTGATATCCTAACTAAGCACCACTACCGCATAAGCACCATCAAGCATAATAAATATAGTTATTGACATTTACAAAAAAATAGTATACAAATATGTTAGGCATACCTAACACTTAAGGAGACAAACATGCAAATTACCGCAACATATAATGGATATTATCCGACACAAACAAATTTTCAAGGAATAAAAATCACACCTACAACAAAACAATGGAACGAATTAAGAGTTTTTTCCCACCACATTTATGAATACAAAAAAGGTTTAAGAAGCCTAATACTCACAACTGAAAAAGAAGCAAACAGAAAAATAATAACAGATAGACTAGAAAGAGAAAACATATCTTATCTAATTCAAAATGTTGACGAGAAAAAAATAAATGTATTCTTCGGTAATCCTGATTCAATAAACGTAATCAAAGCCTTTAACCAACCAAAATTAAATGAATATACACCGGAACAGGATTTTATATTGGGAACATTACTGGGATATGATAAAATTCAGCAATGCCAAAGATATTTAAAAATGCTCAAAAAAAGATAAAATAATTATAGATATCATACCCATTTGTGATAAAATCAAAATATGAAAGAATTTGATTTTTATATAGTTCCAACTCCAATAGGGAATCTTGGTGATATTACACAAAGAGCAATAGATACTCTTAAAACAGTTGATTTGATTGCATGTGAAGACAGTAGAGTTACTCAAAAACTGTTGAATCACTTTAATATAAAAACAAAATGTGTTTCTTACCATAAATACAATGAAAAAGAACGCATCTCTCAAATTATTGAAACTTTAGAAAGCGGCAAAAAAATGGCTCTTGTTTCCGATGCCGGAACCCCTTTAATTTGCGATCCGGGCTCTATTATTGTCAAAGAATTAAGAGACAGAGGATTTTCTATCACATCTTTACCCGGTGCAAATGCTGTTATAACCTTTCTTTCTCAGATTTCAAGAGAAGATGAAAAATTTTCATTTATTGGATTCCTCCCAAAAACAGAAACCCAGATACAAAATATCGTAACACATTACGAATTTGAAGATGTTGTATTTTACGAATCCCCAAATCGAATTCTAAATACATTGCAAATTATTCAAACAATACGACCGGAGGCAAAAGTCGCGGTAGGAAGAGAATTAACAAAAATATTTGAAGAGATTGTTGTTAATAATATCGACAATGTTATTGAACATTTTGAAAAAAATATATCTAAAGGTGAATTTGTCGTAATGATTTTCCGCAGCGAAAAAAATTATGAAGAAACAGATATACAAAACAAAATAAAACTATTACAGGACAAAGGTTTTACAGGGAAAGATATTTCCATTATTTTATCTGAATTATACGGATTTAATAAAAATAAAATTTACAAAATGACTGTTGGTAAATAGTTGTAAAATTTTTGTACTTTTTTTTTCATTTATGCTACAATTTTGTTGGAGAATAGTGAGAGTTTGTTAAGGAACTGTATTTTTGAAATTTGACGTCACAAAAAAATTATTATCAGCAATAATCCTGGTCTTGATGACACAAACTACAAGCTTGGCCGTTGAAGATGTCTGGGGTGGTATGGGTCTGACTGATGATGCCGTAAAGTATAACAATGACTACGCCAACACTGTTTTTGACAAGTATACAAACTATTCGGATAACAAAACTCCTGATTACTCTCAAGGAAAATACCCCACAGATTTATCTTCCAAAACAACTCCAAATAGCCAGCTCGATAAAGAAAAAAGGACGATTAAAGAAATAGAATTTTACGGGCTGAACTCCATTACCCAAAACGAATTAATGGAAAAATTGCAAATGAAACAAGGAGGAGAATACTCCCGTGATTTAATGCAAAATGACCTGAAAACAATATATGAAACAGGCTATTTTACAGAAAACATGAAAGCAATCCCGTCAGTAAATGGAGATGGAACCGTTAATGTTAAAATTGTTGTTGAAGAAAATATTCCTGTAAAAGATTTTACAATTGAAGGAAACACTGTAGTTCCAACAGAAGATATTCTGGCTACTCTTGACGGAATGAAAGGTAAACCGCAAAATATAGCAAAATTAAATATAGCAATCTCACAAATTCAAGAATTATACAATTCTAAAGGTTATATTCTGGCCAGAGTAGACTCTGTAACTGATGACCCTGACGGGACAATTAATATCAGTATCAAAGAAGGTATTATTGACAAAATTATGATTGAAGGTAATGAAAAAACCAAAGATTATATTCTTGCCCGTAATATTTTAACTGAACCAGGTATGATATATAATGAAAACAGGGTTAAAGAAGATTTAGTAAGATTATATGCAACTCAAGCATTCAAAGATGTAACAAGAGAAATTGAACCGAGTGATGAAATTCCTGATGCTTACGATATAACAATAAAAATTCAGGAACAGAGAACGGCAAGCGTATCCGTTGGTGGTGGTGTAGATACAGTAACAGGTTTGTTCGGTTCTCTTGGAATTTCTGAAAATAACTTCCGCGGACGCTGCGAAAGATTATCTTTGACAGGTTTGGCAGGTACAGGTGTAATTCTTAACAATTCGTCAGTTAAAGATCACATGAATATCCAAGCTGAATTAAGTTACTTCAAGCCATATTTTTATAACGCTGATACATCTTTGAACACAAGAATCTTCTTTAGAGACTTTGGTTCATATCAGGTTCCACTTGCTGTTGAAAGAAGATATGGTGCAGAAATGACTGTTGCACATAAATTAAAGAAAAATAGACACGCAACAGCAACATTTAGCTTAGGTGCTGAAAATATTGACGTTTCAGAAGGAGATTTTAAAGGAATATCAGCACTTTATAACAAATATAATATACCAATATCAGAACGTGCTAAACAGTTAGAAGGCGGTTTATTCCTGTCATTAAGTCCTGCTTTATTATATGATACAAGAGATTCTGCAACTGTAACAAGACACGGTACAATGGCAAGCATTAGATTTGATGAAAATATTGGTCTTAACGGATTTGATAAAACAAATGGTAAATTGACAGGTATGATTAAACAATACATACCAATTGCTAAAAAATCATCTTTGTCATTCACAGTTAAAGGTGGTGGCGCAATACATGGAGATATTCCGGAAGTTATGGCATATCGTTTAGGTGGACCATATACAGTTAGAGGATTCAAAATGAGTGGTGTTGGTACAGGTAATGCCTTTATCATGGGTTCTGCAGAATTTGCCACTCCTATTCCATTCTTGGACAGAACAAGAATTGCATTCCTTAATAACTTGAGATTCACTGTTTGGGCTGATGCAGGTAAAGTATTTGATGGTACAGTTTCCAATGATATTTATGACAGACCTATGTATGCAATTTCTGCCGGTGTCGGTTTGAAAATATACATTCCAGGGATGGGACCTTTGTCAGTCGACTACGGTATCCCTCTTACCAATCCGGGAGACAATGGTTCTCCTAACGGATACTTCACATTTGGTGTAGGTGATTTATTATACTAATAAAATAAAATAGGAGGATTTATGAAAAATAATGGCTTTAGTATTAGCTGCCGGATTATCAATCTCAGCTGCAAATCAAGCTAACGCTGAAATCGGTTATTTAAACTACCAGAAAGTTTTGGATAACTATCCTGCAGCTCAACAAGCAGTGAAAGAAATTGATGCAAAAAGCTTAGAACTTCAACAATATATGGTTGATAAAGAAAAACAATACAAAGCTCTAGATACTCCACTAAAAAAACAAAACTTTGAAACTCAAACTGCTAACGAATTTAAAACAAAACAAGAAGCTTTGTTTAAACTAAGAAACGATAAAGAAGCTCAAATTTTAAATCAAGTTCAGACAGCAGCAAAAGCTATTATGGTTTCACAAAAACTTGATGCAGTTGTAGCAGATCAGGTAATTTTTGTCGGCGGTGTTGATATTACTGATTTAATTATTCAAAAATTAAAAGGACAATAGGAACAAATTATAATATAAGCGGATAAATTATTATCGTAATTATCCGCTTATTATATGTTTAACCTGATATTTAAAAAGAGGCGGCTAATGAACTATTCAGAAGATGAAAGACAATACCACATAGGTTTAAAAGAAGGAGATGTCGGCAAATATGTAATTTTACCGGGAGATCCTAAACGTTGCAAAAAGATTGCACAATATTTTGAAAATCCACAGCTGGTTGCAGATAATCGTGAATATGTTACATATACAGGGTACTTAGACGGAGAAAAGGTAAGTGTTACATCCACCGGAATTGGCGGCCCATCAGCTGCTATCGCAATGGAAGAACTTGTTAAAGTTGGAGCCACACATTTTATTCGTGTAGGAACTTGTGGCGGTATAGATATTAATGTGAAAGGCGGAGATGTAGTAGTTGCAACCGCAGCTATACGTATGGAGGGAACAAGTAAAGAATATGCTCCAATCGAATTTCCTGCAGTAGCAAATCTTGAAATAACCAACGCTCTTGTTGACTCAGCCAAACAGCTTGGTTATACCTGCCATACAGGGGTAGTTCAATGCAAAGACTCATTCTATGGACAGCACAGTGCTGAAAAAATGCCTGTAAGTTATGAATTACAAAATAAATGGGAAGCCTGGAAAAAACTCGGATGTTTAGCTTCAGAAATGGAATCAGCTGCACTTTTTATTGTTGCAAGCTATCTTGGGGTTAAAGTAGGTTCAGTCTTTTTGACTGTAGCAAACCAGGAAAGAGAAAAACAAAATCTGGAAAATCCAGTTGTCCATGATACTGAAAAAGCAATAAAGACTGCAATAGAAGCAATAAAAAAATTAAAAGGATAATATTATGCTTGGAAAAAACAGAATGGAATATGTTATAAAAAGTTGTCAAGCTGACAATGCTCAAGAATTACAAAACCTGTTAAACGAAATGTCCATGAATGGATGGGAATTATACAGTATGCATGAAGTTGGTGACGATGAAGACAATAACCAGTTAAACTGTATTTTCATGAGAGAAGCAAAATCCGAAAATAATTCTGACAGTGATATCGTTAATATTTCCGACTTTAAAAGTCAGATGGAAAAAATGCTGTCTCCAAAACTTACTGAATACGAAAACTGTCTTGAAATTCAGTCTAAAATAAGAAGCCAGAAAGAAAAAATGAACAGAATTAAAGCTGAACTAGAGGGTGAAGCTCCTGCGTCTGTTTCACGAAAAAAGCTTAATGATAAAATTTCTGCAGGGCTAAAAGAACTTGAAGAATTAAAAATACAGTTAAACAAAGCTACTTCTCCAGATTTGATGTATTCAAAACTTAAAGAAGAAAAACTTGCAATATACCTGAGTGAAGAACTTCTTGGGTTTGTTGATTCCGACAGAGATAACTCAGGTGAAGAACTCATAGCAGAAACCGTTAAATCAAGATTAAAATTAACTAAAGAAATCGGTTATATCATTCCAAAAGTTATCTTCAAAGATGATGAAAATCTCAACCCTTGTGAATTCAGTATAAAAATTCGTGGAATGGAAGTTTTTAGAGCAGGTGTTTGCCCGAATTATTTAATGTTTTACGCAGATGAACTTCATACTGAACATAAAATTAAAAACTCTGTTGATGCAATCGATGAAATAACTGGCAGAAAAATCATTTGGGTAGAAAAAGACAAAACAAAGGACTTTTGGCAAAAAGGTATAACGCCATCAGAATATATCGCAAAAGCTTTAGAACATATTTCTGTTAAATATGTTGATGATTTACTAGATTACGAAGATATCGACAAATATATTGAAGTCGTTGAAGCAGAAAATGAATTTCTTGTAGAAAACATCATACCGGATTTGCTCACTTATGCTGATTTAAAATATATAATGACAAGTTTAATCAAAGAAAAGGTTTCAATCAAAAATATCACATACCTATTCGAAAAAATAAATGATTTTGCTGATGAAACAGCTAAAGCTGACATTCTAAACAAAATCAGATTAACTTTATCAAGACAAATTTGTCGTAATTATGTAAATAATGATGGGGAAACCATTAGTGCTTTTGAAATATCAGAAAAAACATTTTCTAACATTATACTAAGCTGTGATGAAACAGAAGATGCTTTGATAAAAATTGACGGAACATTAGCAGAAAAACTTGCCAATAAGATTATCAGAAAAGCAAAAAAATTAAATATTTATGCACCAAAACTAATTGTACCAATGGAATACAGACAAATGTTTTTCACATTATTGTCCCTGTACATTAATAATATTACAGTTCTTGCACAGGAAGAAATCGGTTGCACTTTCAAAATAGATTCTCTTGGAGAAATCTAGTGCTCGCCGCACCGAGGCAATATGCCACAAGAAAGCTATACAGTTCAGCTCCGCATGGGTGCTACGCACGTAGATTTGTTACCAGCTGAAACCTAAAGTAAGCAGTATTCTCATACGGAGGCATTAGCCGAATATCTCATCATTTTTAATAGATTCTTCGAGTTTCACCCTCAGAATGACAATTTTCCCCTCTCCAAAATTAGGTGAGCAGTGTCGGTCGGCTTTTCCAAGCCAGCAAAAAGTTTTATGTCGGATTAGTAAATCCGGCTTACTTAACTGCATATTTGAATTTCTACCTAAACTGATATAACTAGAATAAATTTTGCATATTGTAAGAATTTTACATATAAGTCAAGTTATTGATTGTTTTTTTGAGCAATTATTTTCTGCATTACATCTTTTGCGGTTTCTAATTGGATATCTTTTTTATCTGCAATATCTTTTGTTGTAAAACGAACTTCTATATCAGGTGAAATTCCTTTTTTGTTAATATCTTTACCTTTTGGAGTTAAATATTTTGCTATGGTTAAATTTAAACCTGTTTCGTTCGGCATAGCAATAATTTTTTGAACCATGCCTTTGCCATAGGTTTTTGTTCCGATGATTTTTGCTTTGTGATAATCTTTCATTGCTCCGGATAGAATTTCGCTTGCACTGGCACTAGTCCCATTTACAAGTAATATAATAGGTTTTTTTATTTGCAAATTTGAATCTTGCGCCATTACATCATATTTGTAACCATTTCTACCGACAATACTAACCAGTTTCCCTTTATCTATAAATAAATTTGCTATAAATATTGCATTTGTCAGTAGTCCGCCTGTATTTCCACGCAAATCTACAATTAATCCTTTGGTATTTTGTGTGTTTTCCAAAGCTTCTATAAATTCGTTCGGTGTTGATGTGCTTATAAAACTGGAAATTTGAATATAACCTATATTTTTATCAACAGTGCTTTTTACTGTTTTTATTTTAATTTCTTTACGAATAATTTTTTTATTTATTTTTTCTTTTTGTCTTAAAATGTCCATATTGACAAAAGTATTTACAGGACCTTTTACAAGGTTAGAAACTTCTGCTAAGGATAAACCGCTGACTTTGATACCATTAATAGACAAAATAATATCATCCGGTTTTAGGTCTGCAAATTGAGCCGGCGTTTCATCTATTACACTAATAATTCTAATTTTACCGGAATCATTAACAATATTAACACCTATTCCGGAAATTTTGGAAGCTAATGATGTATTTTGTTCTGCAAACTCTTCTTTTGTTAAGAATCTGGAGTAAGGGTCATCCAGGCTGGCAAGCATTGTTTCTATAGCAACTTTAGCATCTGCTTCTGTTTTTATTTTTCCTTGATAATGGTTTTTCCACCTGACCCAGTGTTGATGGTTAAAACTTGAATCATAATATTCATTTTTTATAGTTTGCCAGCTTTCATCAAAAAGCTTTTGCGCTGAAACTTGTGTTGTATCTATGTTCTTGGTTTCAGCGTTCAACATCGGGTTATGATTTGACAGATAAAGAGCATTTGCTGCAAATAAAGTTATTGTAGCTCCTACTAAAAATATTAATGCTTTTACTCTTTGTCTCATAACTTAATTTAACATCAAGTTTTTTTAAGAATCAATATACTTTTTGTTTAATACAAGTAAGTATTTAAAAATCTTTATAAACTATCAAATCCGGGAGAATAAGACGGAAGATTTTTATAGCCTTCATTTTGCAAAACAGCTTTCTTTATATACCTGTTTGTGTAATTTCCTTTTTCTAACAATTTTTTCAGTGTATTTTCTCTTTTTACAAGAGCATGTTCTTCCTGATTACTTTCCGGATAAAGTTTTACAATATCATTCCAAACAACAGCTTCCATTGTCCAGGCGTATGTTTCTTCGGCAAGGGAATTATATTCATCCTGATGAAGAGCTTCATGTGCTAATAAAGCTGCTATAGCACCTGCAGGTGCATTCTGGTGTTTCAAATTTATATATATGTATAATTTTTTCCCCTTTTTCCATCCTAATGCATCAAATGTTGCATAATCTTTGTTAATATCACCAAGATTTCTAAACTCTATTTTTACAGGTCTTTGCGACAAGTTATTCCCAAGAATTGCGTTTCGCGAAAACATTCCCTCTGTATCTTTGAGCATATCCAGAGCCACGTAAAACACCTCATCATTTCCTACATCTTTGTACCCTGGTGTAATTTGTTTAATATACTCAGGAGTATACTTTGCGGGATATTGATGCGGAACTGTCATATCCGGTTGAGCAGCAATTGCTCCTGTTTGTATAATCGTGACGATTACTGCTGCACTTAATATTTTATCTATAAATCTTTTAATCTTCATGTTTCAGCCGTCCTCTTTAAGTAAATTCATAATATGTATTATATTGATGTTTTTTGCCAAATCAAATTAATTTTTGTTAATTTTTATTTTTTCTGTTTAACTTGACCAATTCAGAATACATAAATTTGTATTCATTAGAGTTATCAAGGGTTTCAGCTTCTGAAACATATTCAAGCGCAGTTTTATAATCCCCTTTATTTTTATAAAAATCGCTCATTTTTGCATAGTATTTTGGATTATTCAAATCATACAGAATAGCTCTTTTCATACATTCAACAGCTTCATCAATATCATCAAGCTTTTCTCTGACAAGCGAAAGATAATAATACCCTTCAGAGCAGTTAATATCAAGTGAAATCGCGTTCTGTGCGTAATCTTTAGCTAATTCAAATTTTTCTTGAGAATATGCTGTTTTAGCCCCAATTATATAACCTGAAATATAATTCGGGTTTATATTAATAATCTTATTAGCAATTTCAAGAGCTTTATCATAATTTTTTTCTTTTAGATAAATATCTGCCATATCACTTAAATAGTTCAAATTTTCCGGATTATTTTTGATAACGTCATTGATTAATTCCTCAGCTTTGTCAAAGATATTTAATTCCGAGTATATTTTACTCAGTGAAATTTTTGTAAAATCATCGGTAAAACCTTTTTGGAGATTTTGTTCTAGCAAAGATTTTGCTCCGAGAAAGTCTTTATTTTCAGCAAGTAATAGAGCTTTTAAAACGCAAGCTTGTGAATGGTTTGCATCAATATCCAGAATTGCGTCAATTTCTTTTTTTGCTTTACTAAATTCTTTTTTGTCAAAATATAAGTAAGCAAGCGAATATCGGTAATCCAAATTATCCGGATTCAGGTATAGCGCTTTTGTATAGGCTTTTTGAGCTTCTTCCAGCCAGCCGTTGTAAAAATATGCGTTTGCCAGATTGTAAAAATATTTTGAATTTGAACTGTCAAGATTTACAGCTTTTGAAAAATTTTTAATAGCTTCAATAAAATCCATTTTTTCTAAATCAAACAAACCTAAAAAATTAAGAACTTCCGGATTTTGGGAGTTTTTACCAATTTTATTAAATATTAAATCTGCTTCTTCCAGATTTTTTTCATCGAATTTAATTTTTCCTTCCAGAAGTAAAACTCTTTCATCATCGTGATTACACTGAGCCAGTAATTCTTTTGCCCTTTCTATTTCTCCGTTATAATAAAAAGCATTAGCACATTCGATTTTTACATCAGTGTTGAATATATCCAAATCTTGATATTTATCAATTTCACAGAATAATTTCAATTTAACAAGTATTCTGACAAGGTCTTTCAAATTTTCAGAATTTTTATTTTCTTCAAAAAGTTTTGTTGAAATTTTTAAAACCGCATCATAATCTTCCTGACGTTCTTTTATTGTTCTCAAAAGTTTCAAGGTTTCGGCATGAGAATCATTGAGATAAAGAACTCTATCCAGATATTGCAGCGCGCGGGAATAGTTGTTAATCAAAAAATACAATTCTCCAATCTGAAACAAGATTTCAATATTATCACCCTCAAGCTCAAGAGCTTTATATAACATTTCAATTGCAGGCTTGAAATATTTTTGCTCTTTTAGTTCAAAAGCTTGTTTTATGTATTGTAAACTTTGATTATTTTCCATATATTTTCCATCTCTATTCTTCTACAACTTCTTGCGGTATATAAATTTTACCGGCAGGTTCAACAGGTTTTTCTTTCTTTTTGAGAGGAAACCAGTTCAATTTCCAGGAAGATTTTTTCTTTTTAGGTTCTTCCACTTTTTTGTTGATTATTATCAAAACCTCATCTTCACCTGCCATTTTAAGATTATTTCTGGCAATTCCCTCAAGGCTGTTGTCAGATGTAATCATTTTCTTTTCGGATTTCAAGTCCTGATTTCTCATCTGAGCTTTTTTCAAAAGATTTTCTAAAGTGACGGCTTTTCCTTGATAGGAGATGATTTTAGAAATATTTAAAATTGCTCCATATCCGATTTGAATCAAACAAAAAACTAACACTAGAGTCAGAAAAGAATAGTAAAAACCGGTTTTTCTTCCGTGTTTTCTTGCCGCTCTTTGCTGTTTTTTTGTATCTAAATCCGTATGTTCTGTAGTCAAAATCAGGTTCCTCTTGTATCAATTATAAACAAAATTTACGTCCGGGACAAAAATATGTTTAGAAATTTACAATTTAAAATTAGTCATGATACTAAACTGATTTTTTGCGGGTCTTCCATCGTTATAATGAGTTTGGCTGGCTCCAAACTCAAACATTAATCGGTCTCTGTCTTTGTCGCCAAAAGGGTTTATGGATAAATATACAGCTGCTTTTTGTCTTTCTTTAGATATATCTGCAGATAAAGATTCCCTTATTGTAAAATATTGATTAATTTTATATGACGGAGAAAAGAAAAAATTATCATTATAATCATTATTTGTTGAGTTAACGGTTTTCATGTATGAAGTACTTACAGAAAATTTCTTTGTAAAATCGTAACTGGAAAAGACCCCTGTAGATTGTTCAAGTTCCGCATAATAAATTTCTTGACCGTATACTGCTCCTGTTTTAAATTTTCCAAATTGTTTATAGTTTTTCTTAGAAACTGGCGATATGCTGTATTCAGGAGCATTGTATTTTGAATATTTATTCTGTAAATTTAATGATGGAGATGCTAAATCTGTGTATTTAGCACTTTCAACAGCTTCCGGACGCTTGATGTTCAATTTTGCAAGCTGATTATTTGAAAAATCCAGAGTAACTGCATCATCCTCACCCTCATAATATTCTGCATACCCTTGTAAAACATCAGAATATAACGAATTTAATTCCTCTTCATCAATCTCTTCTTCTTGCGGAGTCTCTTGTGCTGGTTTAGAAGTATCAGCTGTAATATCATCAGAGATTATATCATCTTTTCCCGCAGCTTCTTTTTCAACACCAAAAGCCGAATCATTTTCATATTCAGTATCAGGTATATGATAGACAAACAACATCGGTTTGGATTGTACGTTGTTTTGCATAAGTGAATTGCTTTCGGCATTAACCGGAAGTAAAGATATCATAAATGCTAATAATATCAATCCAACCTTATACATACTAAAATTTTACACCATAAATTAAGTATCTTCAATCCATTTGTTAATGTAAATAATCACATAAGATTCCGAAACAAGTTCGGAATGACTAATAATCTCCATGTCATGCTGAACTCGTTTCAGCATCTAATTTTTTAAAAATGCATATTTTTCAACTAACAGAGGCTTGACAACAGTTTTTTTCTATGGTAACATAAATGTGGGGTAAATGTATATTTATAAGTCTTATCAATTTGATGAGACTTTCTTTTTCGGGAGTTGTTCTGCTTTTTTGTTATTTAAAGTAAAAAACATCGTAAATAGTCTTTACAGACATTCTGGACTCGTTTTGAAATCTCATAATAATACAGCTTTTCAAGTATTTTACAAAATAAAATGAACAATTGTTATTTTAATTCGTTTAATAAAATGTGAAGGTTAAAACAAGAGTAATTAAGAAAGCTTGAGAAAGGATTTAGAATGAAAAAACTATTAATTTTAGCTGGTGTAATCGCATTAACAGCAACAACACAGGTGTACGCGCAGGATAAACAATCTCCGCAGCCATGCCCGTTTAATCGTCAGGAAGTTCCAAAAATGATGCCTGTTTGTCCATGCAAAATGCATAAACCTCTTTTTGATATGAAAAAGTTTGAACAAGAATTAAAATTGACAGATGCCCAAAAAGAACAGGCAAAACAAATTAGAGAAAAAGAGGTAAAAGCTTTAGAACCGATTAAAGAACAAATGAAACTAAAACAACAGCAAATGCAGGACATCTTTAATGAAAGATTAACTCTTAAAGAAAGACAGGAAAAATTAGCTCCGCTGCATCAGGAAATGGCATTATTAGGAAAACAAATGCGTGAAGTTCGTATGCAAAGCAAAAAAGAATTTGAGTCAATCTTAACAAACAAACAGTTGAAGAAATTAAGCAAATTAAAAGCTGAAGCCAAACAAGAGTTCAAAGCCAGACATAAAAAAGGTCAATTTCATAGAAGACATTATATGAAGATACAACAAAACGACGCACCAAAAGCACCTGTTGTTGAAGAATAATCTTATCCTCATATAAATTTATTAGCTGCTGTATTTCTACAGCAGCTTTTTTAGTTTAATAACCTTTGACTTTTTCCAAATTATCATTAAACAAATTTATAAACTAGTCCAAACAGATGATTTTTGCCGGAAATATTGAGAAAAATATCAAAATATCCGACAATAATTAATAAACAATACATGTAGAGGTAGCAGCATGAAAATAAACGGTGGAATTCATTATAACGAAAACGGGTTAACTACATCTATCAGAGCAATGCATCTTGATAGTGAATTAATCGGTATCAGCAATGAAAACATAGGCGGTTTTGATAAAATCGGTTATCAAAGAAAAGAAGCTGTAGTTTCATCTTTTGCTGAATATCTAGGTGTGCATGCCCTATCTACAACAAAAGATGATAGAGTTGGACGTATAAGCGTTTCTCCCAATCCACTGGATATAGCTTTAGCAAATAAAGGCTATTTTCAAACAGAAACAGAACATGGTATTAAATTGACACGTGACGGCAGATTTAAAATAGGTAAAGACGGCTCTTTATTAAATCTTGAAGATGCTCAAGTTTTATCAAATGCCGGTACACCTATAAAATTTCCGTTTATTCCACAGGATTTAAAACAGGTCAAAATAGATAAATCCGGAAAAATAAGCTTATTTAATCCTAAAACAAATAAAATTATGAATATTGGACAACTTGGTGTTGTTGATACAAACGGGGTTCTTGTTATGGATCCAAATGTAAAGCAAGGTTATAATGAATTTTCAAACGTCGCATTGCATGAAGAATTTATTAAAATGATGCCTATTATGAAGAATTTTGACGCAAACAGGCAAATGTTTATGCTTCAAAATGCAAATTTAGGTAAAGCAATTTCTCAATTAAGTCAGGCATAAGATAGAGGGCTGGTAAATGTATAACTTACAGGCAATAATTTCAAAAGGTACAAATAACGCGCTTATTCAATTTGAGCGTTTCGGACAAATTGCAAATAATTTATCCAACGTAAACACTACAGGATATAAAAAAGTAACTTTTGAACAAATTCTAAAAGAAGACGGC
>ERZ824600.1279-NODE-1279-length-31746-cov-39.544887_pt1 | contig 31746 bp, 25 predicted proteins | sample MGYA00519933_ERZ824600 | MGnify/ENA primary metagenome ERZ824600 (study PRJEB31778, sample SAMEA3449178) | human gut metagenome | biome: human gut; feature: human-associated habitat; material: faeces | place: United Kingdom | collected 2010/2012 ... | reverse complement strand
GTGGTGGCCCATTTTTCAATGAGCGCCCTGGCCCACTTTTCAATGAGTATTTACAACCCAATGGGGATATGACGTGCGCGGCGACAAGGCCTATTTCATCATTGACGGCTATACGAGTCTGACACAGGGTGTCCCCATTAAGCCCGGTGACACTCTCGGTCTCAGAATCAGCGGCATATATGTACGCTGGTTCCACAACGGCGAGGAGGTTCTCAAAAAGAGCGCGTGGACACTGCGCCTTTGGAGAATGTGTATCAAGTACGGTCGCGGTGACACACATATCACCGGTCTTACAATCAACGGCACACCAGTCGAGGACTTTGAGATTTACGGCAATGTCCAGATTGAGACACCCAAGACCAATACCGTAACCTACACTGTCCATGTCGGCAACGGATGTGACCCGTCGATGCCCAACGGCATAGAGCCTAAGCAACCTGTTGTGATAGGTCAATCAGACCATCCCGGAGGCGATGAGCCCGGAGGCAATACCCGTAACAGCAGCCTTTCGGTTGATGCCGAGGATGGTACGGCCCATATCTTCAACGCCATTCTTGACCGCGAACAATCCGGGCCCGCCACCCTCATGGTGTTCGACGCATCAGGCCGCCTCGTGTTCGAGGGCGAGATGGAAGGTTCCGACATCAAGACCAAGCGTTTCACAGTTCCGATGGCGGGTGTGTATATCGTCAAGGCCATAACTGCCGAGGGCGAGCATACCCGGAAGATTCTTGCGAAATAACCGGAAACAACACAGTAACAACATAATAAACCGATTATGAAACGGATATACAACATAGCCGTTGCCACAGCTATACTCTCTGCGGTGGGTTTGTCGGGCGCGTGGTTCCTTTCGGGGCCTTCCGCCGGGGCGAACAATTCGCCGGGCAGCAGCGGCATAAACATAGAGGCTGACAGCCCTTCCTCCTCTCCGGGGACGGTGCTCAGCGAAAGCGGCAATTCCTCTCCGCAGCAGCAGGAAAAAGTAAAGGACGCCGGCATAGCGGCCACGCAGCCGGCAAAGACCAATGCCAGTAAGCAGGACGCGGACAAATATTCCCGCATACCTGACGGCGAGTCGGTAAAAGGGTCGTTCCGCAAGGGACAAGCTGACAGTCTCGCGGTGGCCGGCGGCGCAATCTCTTTCTCAGGAGGTACACTGCTGCGCGACACCGAGCTGTCGGTGTCGGTGCTTGCCGAGGATGATATGCCCGAACTTGATTTCGCCATGACGAATGTCACGGCACAGGGCGAGGGATACCGGTTCCTGCCTCACGGCACCCATTTCTCTGAGGAAGGCGCGACCGTAAGGCTCGGCTACGACCGCACGAGGATTCCGAGCGGTTACACGGAAGACGACATACGCACGTTCTATTACGATGTCGAGCAGGAGCACTGGGTGGCTCTCGACCGCATAGCCGTCAACAAGGAGCTGGCCTATGTGGAGTCAAAGACTACCCACTTCACCGACATGATCAACGGTGTCATTCAGGCTCCCGAATCACCCGAGACCGACGGTTTCGCGCCCACCATGATGAACGATATCAAGGCTGCGGACCCGACGGCGAAACTCAACATCATCACTCCTCCGACGGCTAACAACCGTGGCTCCGCCAACCTGCAATACGCCTTCGAGATGCCACCTGCCCGTAACGGCATGGCACCCTCATTAGCAATAAGCTACAATAGTGACGGTGGCAACGGCTGGCTCGGACAGGGCTGGGACCTTTCCGTCCCCTCGATAACGCTTGATACCCGCTGGGGTGTTCCGCGCTATGACCTGACCAATGAGACCGAGACATATTCGCTCTCCGGCTCGATGCTCTCGACGATGGATGACAACGGAGCGATGAGCGTCGCCCACCGTGGTGACAAGATTGCCCGTAAGTCCGACCGTCAGTTCTATACCCGTCAGGGCGGCGATTTCTCGCGCATAATCCGCAAGGGCAGCAGCCCGGCCGATTACTATTGGGAAGTTACCGACAAGCAGGGCGTGGTATATACCTACGGAGGCGAGGGCGCGGTGCTCAAAGGCACCATTACCGACCTCTCCGGCAATACCCGCGAGGTGATTTCGGAATGGAAACTCAAACGTGTTGTCGAGACCCACGGCGACTGGATAGAGTATGAATACACGGTTGTTGACGAGCCTGTGCGCGGCGGATTGGTTGCGAAGGCAATCTATCTTTCCAAGGTCAGCGCGGGCAATGCCGAGAGTGACGGACCTCACACGGTTGTCACCCTCACCGGCAACAAGACAAAACGTCAGAAGGCCAACAATGCCCGTTACGGCTACCTGACATCTTCCAACCGTCTGCTCGAAAACGTGCAGATTGACTTCATGGGCGGCAAGCTGCGCAGCTATTCGTTCTCGTATGTTGACGGCGCGTTTCACAAGGATATGCTTGAGAGTGTGCGCCAGTTCGATGACAAGGGCAACGAGTTCACTTTCCAGAAGTTCGACTATTACGATGACGTTCAGTCGGGCAACGGCTATGTGCCTTTCAAGTCCGAGTCAGAGACATGGAACACCCACAATGACGGCCTCGATGCCGATTTCATCAACCCGTTGCAGGGGATGGATATGTTCAGCGACAAGCCTTCCGCACTCGGCGGCACGACAAGTTCATCGGTTGGTGGCTCGTTCTATGCAGGTGTCGGCCCCGACGATCAGAGCACAACCACAACGACAACAGGCGGTGGCGGCTTTAACTATTCAAATGACAAATCAAAGGGATTGTCCACGTTTGTGGATTTGAACGGTGACGGTCTTCCCGATAAGGTTTACCGTGATGGTGGAGCGTTGTATTATCGCCCTCAGTTAAGGGATGCCAATTCCGGTGAAATTTCTTACGGAGAACCGATTAGAGTCAAGGGCATTTCCGGATTTTCTTCGTCCAGCAGCAACACATACTCCGGCGGTGCCGATGTTAAGGTAGGTTGGGGTCCGGTAGCTGCCACTGTCGGCGTTGATTTATCGAAAACCACAACAAAGACAAAGGAATATTTCTCTGACATCAACGGTGACGGTTTGATTGACCTCGTTTCAAATGGCAAGGTTTATTTCAACCATATCGAATTTGACGCACAGGGTAATGCCGTTCCGACATTCACATTGAGCAGTGCTGATACACCCAGCCCGATTATCTATGACCCCACCAACATAGACACATCCGTCGGTGCCATTGACCCGGAAGAACAGGCAGAGGTGCTGCGCATATCCCCGATGGAAGATGCTGTCCGCGTATGGGTTGCTCCGAGAGTGGGCGTAGTCAATATTTCGGGCACAGTTTCGCTTGTTACTCCGACCGGAGACTATGATGCCGATGAGTATGAAAAAGCGGATGGTGTCCGTGTGGCTATTCAAAAGGGCGGCTCAGAATTATGGAGTCAGTCCATAGCCAAGGGGGATGCCTCCGCTCACAATGCTGCGGCTACGGCTGTATCGGTCAACAAGGGAGACCGCATATATTTCCGAGTCCAGTCAGGTACAGAGGAAATGGGCAATGGTGCGTTTGACGAGGTTGTATGGCATCCTGTCATAACATATACCGGGGCTGAAGAAATAATGCCCAATGGATACTCGACAACAAAATATGAGCCGGAAGAGGGTGCGTTATATTTTGCAGCCACTTCATTGAGTATTGCGAAAAACAATCCAACGGTCGGCATATCCGGCAATTTCACAAAGCCTGAAACCACGGATGACGTCACGCTTACCATTGTTGGCTCTACGGACCGAAAGGACGTTAACGGCAATGACAATCCGGCTTATGTCGAGAAAACGGTATTTACTCGTACATTCCCGTGGAATGAAAGTTTTAATGACGATGTTTCAGTATCGTTGCAAAACAACGATGGTCTGACAAACTTCCGGTTTGTCGTAAGTTCGGAATCAAATGTGCGCTGGGATGCTGTCAAGTGGAGTCCTGTCGTGTCTTACGCGGATTCAACCGGGACACAGCAGAACCGCCCTGTCTGCCCGGACTATACGTTGTACGCCAATCACATAAAAAATGCCCCGTCTTATACAGCAACTACGGCGGATACAATTCTTTATGTAAAACCCGCTATAACTTTCTCAAATCCGTCTTATAACGGAAAAGTCACATTGACAGCGAAGACAACCGACAGACTGTTGGGCAAGAAATCCTTCGCCGTTATGGGTGGAATTGTGGCAAATGACTCTATTTCCATTCTGAAATCAGACATCGGCAGCGATAAGGTTTGGTTTGAATTGTTCTCGGATGATTGTCTTATAGGTGATGCCGTGTCAAATGTCGCAGTCCAGATTAAATCTCAGTCGGTGATTTTGCCTCAGACTGTTGATGCCAACCTGTATGCAGCCAATGACCCGTCTGGATTCGGACATCTATATCGAGGCTGGGGCGGTTTTGTGTATAACGCATCTGAAAACCGTTACTCCCGGCCTATTGATGAGTCTTTGCTGACATTGCCTGAAGATGAAAATGTCACTCTTGACCCATTGACAATGGCGTTTACGCCGTTGAGTACGGATTTGAATAAACTTGACCGTTGGAGCGGTCAGCGCGAGGAGATATTCATCACTGCCACAAACATGGGGTCGGCCCGTCTGACCGAACTGGATGTTGTCCTTACGAATCCGTTTGACAATATAGGAGCAGTGGCCGGCATTGCCGGTGAACATCTGCAAGGCACTGGTGCGGCTGCAATCTCTCAGGAGATGGTAAGCAATAGCCGTGTTGTCCAGACAGGAGTCATGCTCACCTATAATGATTCCAAGGGCAGCTCTACAACCAAGTCTATGATGATTGACCTCAACGGTGACGGTTATCCTGACATTGTAGCCGGAGGCAAAGTTCAATACACCAACACCCTCGGCGGCATAAGCGGTGAGGTTCTCGGTGGCATAGGTTCGGTGACGAGTGAAAACCAGTCAAAGGGTTTTGCCCTCAGCAGCGATGCGATAATGTCAGTCAGCAACACTGTCGGACACATTGCAGGCGGCAAGGCAAGCAATTCCAATCAGGAGTCCAGCAGCAAGGCAAAAGGCGGTATTCCTGTATCAGCAAGTATCCCTCCGTCCAATGAGGATTGGAGCACCGAGAGCTTCGTCGATGTAAACGGTGACGGTCTGCCTGACAAGATAGTTTCAGGAGGCAAAGTTCGCATCAATCTCGGTTATGCCTTTACTGAGCCGATAGATTGGGATATTGACCGCATACAGGGCGGTAAGGGTCAGTCTTTCTCGGCGGGCGGATCATTCAATATCGGTTCAAGCAGTTTTGCCGGAGGATTTAATTTCGTAACCTCCAAAAATGGTGAAGAATATAATCTTACGGATATAAACTCTGACGGACTGCCTGACAAGGTTTGGAAATCCGGCGACAATATTATGGTCGCCTTGAATACCGGTACCGGTTTTGACACCCCGTTTGTATGGAAAGGCGCAAAGGCCCTCAATGAGTCCGCATCCACATCGGAAGGTAGCAATGTAGCCTTCACGGTCAACATTACTCCTAAGATTATTCCGATTAAAATATCGGTCAACCCCGGTGTTTCATTGAGCCATAGCATCAACCGCACGAAATATTCCTTGCAGGATGTTGACGGCGACGGCTATCTGGATATAGTTGAGTCTGACAGCGAGAATGAGCTGAAAGTTACCCGCTCGGCTATCGGTCGTACCAATATGCTCAAATCGGTCACCAACTCTATCGGCGGTCGCTTTGAGGTGGACTATGCTCACTCAACTCCTACTTACGGGCATCCCGGCGGCAAATGGGTAATGTCGGCACTCACCATTGACGACGGTATCCATGACGACGGCCCGTTGATGAAGTCTGCGTTTGAATACTCCGACGGTTTCCGTGACCGCCACGAGCGCGACTTCCTCGGTTTCGGCAAGGTTGTAACAAAGAGCCTCGACACCAATAACGGCAACAGTGTATATCGCCAGGCCGTTCAAGAATTTGCGGTTGACAACTATTATTCCTCCGGCAATCTTGTGGCCTCTTACGTCACCGACGCATCGGGCAACAAGTTCACCGAGACTGTCAACGAGTATGACGCTTACAGCGTGACAGCCAATAAGGATAGCTACTCTTTCGCTCAGAAGGATGTCATTTACAGTGACCGTGCATCGGCGTTTGTTCCCCTCCGCTACACTGCCAATAAGCAGTATGAGGGCACATCCGACGGTATGGTTATTTCCGAGGCATGGAACGAGTATTATCTCAACGGTTACCACGGAGAGCTGAAATCCTACCGTTACAGTGACAAGGGCAATCTCGGCAGTAACGGTGCAGGTGGTTACGACTACGCAACCAACATCCAGTACACATCCAACGACAGCAAGCACATCTTCGGTCTCCCCACCAATGTGACGGTTGTCGGCGGTGACGGCTCGATGTATCACAACGTGTCGGCAACTTACGATACCAAGTATCCCAATCATCTGACACAGGTGTCGCAGCAGCTCGGTTCGGGCGTTGCAGTCACCGACTACAAGTATGACCGCTACGGCAACATCACCCAGAAGACCCTCCCGGCAAACAGCACAGGTCAGCGTATGTGGTACAAGTACCGCTACGAGCCTGAGATGAATATGTATGTCGAGCGCATAGACGACGCATGGGGCTACCGCAGCGAGGCCGGTAATTTCGATTACCGCTATGGTGTTGCCCTTGAACGTCGCGACCTCAACAATTTCTACTACGAGACTGAAATTGACAACATGGGTCGTGTCACCAAGGTTCGCGGTCCCAACGAGCTGGCAACAGGCGTTGACTACATCATCGCGTTTGAGTACAAGCCAAAGGCAGAGTTCGGTGAGTCCGGCATATCCGCTCCGGCATACGCTGTTACCAAGCATTTCGACATCCAGCATCCCGGTGACGACCTTGAGACCGTGACTTTCGTTGACGGTTTCGGCAGACCGGTACAGGTGAAGAAAGACGGCGTTGTCACTACTGCATCCAAGGGTTCGGGCGCATCCGACCAGAATGTGATGATTGTCAGCGGGCGCAATATCTATGACGCTTTCGGCCGTGTCGCTGAGGCTTACTATCCCACAACCGAGGGCATAGGCGGCAAGACATCTTTCAGTACCACGTTTGATAATATCAAGCCCACAAAAACAGTTTATGACGTTCTCGACCGTGCTTTAGAGGTAACACTTCCTGACGGAGCGAAAACCGAAACGAAGTATCTGCTTGATATGGGTTCAAACGCACTTGTTACCCGTGTTAAGGATGCTCTTGGCAACGAACAGTCCACTTATGCCAACGGCAGCGGAAAGACTGTGAAATCAATTCAGCACAGCGGTCCTGATGGCGATATTGAGACTTCGTTTGAGTATGACGGCATCCAGCGTCTTGTCAAGGTTACTGACGCTGATGAAAATGTCACCACGTCGGTTTACGACATGGGAGACCGTCGCACGGAGGTCAACCACCCGGCAAGCGGCATCACGTCGTTCACCTATGACCCGCTCGGCAATGTCCTGACAAAGCAGACCGCGAACATGGCTGAGGAAGGAAAGATGATAACCTACACCTACGACTACCACCGTCTGACAGGTATCAACTATCCCGACCACCCCGAAAACAATGTCAAGTATTACTATGGCGGCCGCAACGCCTCCTACAACCGCATCGGTCGTCTGATGATGCGCGAGGATGGAACTGGCGCGATAGAATACTTCTACGGCAAGATGGGCGAGGTCACCAAGACACGCCGCACTCTCATCGTACCCAATCAGGCGATTGCAACCTACGTCACCCAGTGGACTTATGACAGCCACAACCGACTCATCGAGATGATTTATCCCGACGAGGAGAAGGTCACTTACTCCTACAACCTCGGAGGTCTTCTTGAAAAGGTTCGCGGCGAGAAGTCCTACGGTTACGACTACATCACCAAACTGGGCTATGATAAGTTCGAGCAGCGCAGCTATCTGAAGTATTGCAACGGTGCGGAGACATTCTACACTTATGACAACCGTCGCCGCCTGAGCAATCTTGCGGTCAACAGTGGAGGCGCATCCATTATGGACAACGCCTATACCTTCGACGCGGTTAGCAATGTTCTTTCGGTTGCCAACAACGCGTCGCTCCCCGCCAATGGCAACGCCGGCGGCCAGATGTCGCACACCTACACTTATGACGGTCTTTATCGTCTCGCCACCGCTACGGGTACATACACGGGTGCCGACAACAAGTCGGCCTCCTACACCCTCGCTATGGGCTATGACAATATGCACCGCATCAAGTCAAAGAGTCAGCATCTCACTCAGGATAACGTGCAGTTCAATGGTTCTCTCAATGTCGGTTATGACCTCACTTATACCTACGGCTCGGAAGCCGGAAAGAAATTCCAGCTCGAAAGTGTAAAGGATGTTAATTACCGCACTGAGGAGACTCCCGAAGGTCAACAAATAGAGAACGGTCATACCTACCAGTACGACAAGAACGGCAATCTCATCTACGTCAACACCAATCGCGTAATGACAGATGGCCATAGAGATAACAGTGTCGGAGAGCGCAAGCTCATATGGGATGAGGAGAATCGTCTCCTTGCAGTTGACGACAACGGTTTCGTGTCCAACTACTGGTACGATGCCGACGGAGAGCGCACTGTCAAGACTTCGGGCGAAAGCGATCAGGTCTATGTCAACGGAGTATTCTCCGGCGGCTCGACCAACACCGCTAAGTTCTCGCTCTATGTCAGCCCGTACCTTGTGGCCAATCAAGGCGGTCGTTACACCAAGCATATCTACGCCGGTTCGCAGAGAATAGTGTCAAAGGTCGGCGATTTCGCCTCCTACGGCTCAGACCCGCGTCGTATAGAGTATGCCGGTGCAAATACCGACGGTCTTTCGGTTGATTACAAGTCGAAGTATGCAGCCCAGCAACAGGTAATCAAGGACAACTACAAGTTCTTCGATGTACCCTACAACGGCTCTGACAACGACAATTATGCAGATGGTGAAGGTTTCTGCTGCAACGATGGCACTATGGAGGCAGCGGTTGCACAGGCTCGGAAGGCTCAGACCCGCGCAGTTTCGCGGTCATTCAAAGACCCCGACAACTACGAGAACTTGCAGTTCTTCTACCACCCCGACCACCTCGGCAGCTCAAGCTTCATCACCAACCTTGAAGGTGAAGTGGTGCAGCATATAGAGTATGTCCCCTTCGGAGAGGTCTTCATCGAGGAGCGCAACAACGTATGGAACACACCTTACCTCTTCAACGCGAAGGAATTCGACGAGGAGACTGGTCTTTACTACTATGGAGCCAGATACTATGATTCTCGATTAGTCGTATGGATTTCTGTTGACCCAATTTCAAATTATAATCCGACGAATGAGGAGAATTACCTCGATGGTGAGCATAATTCTGGTATTTATAACAATTTCAATCTTAATCCGTATGGATATTGTTATCAAAATCCTGTCAAACTCATAGATCCCAATGGCAAACAAGTTGATGCCATTGATTTTGTCCCATTCTTAGGAAGTGGTCGAGATATCTATCGAGGGTTTAGAGATGGCGATGTTCTTACCGGTGCCATTGGTGTTGGTGGATTAGTAGCAGATATTTTTACTTTAGGCTCAGGTTCTGTTGTTACAGGAACGGTGAAAGCTGGTGTGAAAGCCGGTGTGAAAACTGGTGTTAAAACAACAGTTAAAACTGGGGTCAAATCAACTGTAAAAACAGAAGTCAAAGCCTCTGCTAAATCTGCAACTACCCATGCGGCAAAAGGTTTAACAAATGAACAAATTGTTATGAAAGCCGCAGATAAGGCTAATAGAGCAATTCCTGGAACTGGGCCTGTTGTAGGAACCAAGAAACATACATATGCAGAAAAATTAATAGATCGTTATCAAAGTATTCACGGGGATAGAGGTCTTAGAACTAATGAATACTTTAATAATGGACCAGGTAATCGTGGTTTCTTGGATGTCCATGACACTCAGAATAATATAATATATGATTTCAAATTTGGTAAGAATCCTAAAATGGGTCAACCTCAAATTGATAAATATATGAGAAACTTTCCTGGGAATGAAGTTGTTCCTGTGAAAAAGCCGGTTAACCAATAAGTCTCTCACAAGGTATTGGGAGAGTTAATTAGCTCTCCCAATACCACTTTATATTGAAAGAAATGACAAAAAAACAATTTGCTGAGATTATTTGCAAGAAATTCAGTTTGAAAGGCATTACTCCAAGTAGTTTTGTCTACGTGCTAAATTGTATCCTCATAGGAATCGTAATGGTAAAAGTTCCTGGAAGGAATGCCTATAAGCTATACTTCTCCATTTATCCTCTTTGGATGTCAAATATCAAAGAGTGCTTTGATATGCCTTTATTTCAAACCCCAATCCTCAATAATAAAAATATGGACATCTATCTTCCGGAGAATATGACGGAAGAGGATATAGATTTCGTTCTTCATCAGTGTCAGGAACAGATTCCATTCATTCCCGCAAAGAATATTCCCTTTAATGACATCGTAGCATTCCTACATAGTCGGGTTCTCAAGGATTCAACTTTCGTTGGAAATTTTGTATTAAAGATGAAAGTATATCGGTTAATTTATAGTATCGCTCTCATTTGCAATGATTTCAAAATGGCGGAGAGCGTTTACAAGACTATTTCTCAAAATATAGACCAATGGGATGATGCAATATTTAATTATTGGTATGGAGATAAAAAATCCTATTTGAATCGACTACAAGAGTATGATTCAAATAGAATCATGCTCCAAACGAATCTGCAAATCAATTTACAAAATTCCAAGATATGTAAAATGCCTAAATACATTTTCTTAAGTTAGTTTTCCGCGTCCTATACCCTCGCTATGGGCTATGACAATATGCACCGCATCAAGTCAAAGCGTCAGCATCTCACTTAGGACAACGTGCAGTTCAACGGCACTCTCAATGTCGGTTATGACCTCACTTATACCTACGGCTCTGAAAATGGAAAGAAATTCCAGCTTGAAAGTGTAAAGGGCGTTAATTATCGCACTGAGGAGACTCCCGAAAGTCGCGTACTTAATGCGTTAACAACTAAAATAGAGAGGGCATTGAACCTTATTTTGCATTGTAGTGTTAATAAAAGAAAACAACCGTTAATCAAACTGTATATGACTAAAATCAAAAAATCTCTAAAAGTTTTTGCAGTGTCTATTTTGGCAACTGCATTTTGTGCAGCATGTTCAGATGATGTCCTTTCTGATATGCCACGAACCAACGAAAACGAAGTGGAAAATGCTATCAATGGAGATCAATCAATTGCAAATGCTCTGAATGATGAAATCCTGAGTAACATTGCAACCACGTCAAGATCAATATCAGGAGAACCGATATATCCTTCATATTATGGTGGGTCTTTTATTGAACCTGACGGTCATCTTACATTATTTGTTGTGGGAGACTCCCTGAATGCGGTTTCTCAGTTTGAAAGAATATCTGACAGTCCACTTATTCAGTATCGTTCTGCAAATTATTCTTATCAAACGCTCTGCGAAGTAAATAATGCCATTACAACACATTTAGATAATGGACCTAAATCCGTTGCAAAAAATGTAAGTGCTTATGGCCTTAATACCGAATATAATGCAGTTGAAGTCTATTTGGTAGACGCTTCCTTTGAAAAAATCAAAGAATTCAAGGATGTATATGATCATCCTTGCTTGATGTTCTCCCAATTAGGAAAATTCATGAATGAGGCGACTAATATAAATCCCGGTGATAAGGTATGCAAGACAGTTGCTACGAACAATAAATATGGTTCAATAGCATTTAGAGCTCAAGAAACGAACGGAAGCAAACGTGTTGGCTTTGTCACGGCAGGACATGTTTTATCATTAAACGAAAGTGCATACATTGATTCCATAATGATGGGAAAATGCGTAAAATCAATAGTCAATGGAGGTGCCAAGGCCGATGCCGCCTTTGTTGTAATTGATAGTAATCAAGAGGCGAACTTTAAATTGCAGAATTATGTAAATGGAGTAACCACTGCTCCTTTATCGGTTACAACAAGTCAACCGGGGATAGGAACTTATGTTAATAAATGGGGAACTGAAACTGGCAAAACTGGTGGTTATATTAAAAATACATCTGTAAAAATAGTTGATGATGATGGTAATATCGTAATGCAAGATATGGTTACTGCTGCCTATGGAAGTGCGAGTGGAGACAGTGGGGGGCTCGTATATACAATTGTATCATCTTCCAATACTCGTTATACAGTTGGTGTGCATAAAGGGAGGTCTGACGATGGTAAACTGGCAATTTATTCTAAGGCTGACAATGTGTTATCTGCCCTTGGAGTAAAAAGGTATTAGCAATGGTGGCCAATTCTATTTTATATTTAATAACTCTATTTCTTATTGCTTTACCTTCTTCTTGTCAATTGTCACAAACAAAACTACCACAAGGCAACGACCAGCAAGTAATTGTTGATAGGAAGTGTGAAAATATCAATACTGAGTTATTAGTCAAGGAACATGGTTCTCCGTCTCCCGTAGAATTGATTATGGCAGAAGACACTCTACAAGTGCCTATAAAACATGTTCAATTCTCCATTATCAATGGGACAGATTCAAAAATAAAAGTGGATAATTATTATACAATTGAACGTTTTATTGATAATGCTTGGAAAAAATGTCAACGTAAATATAATACCGTGATTGACGATATTGCAATAGAGATTGCCCCTAAAGGGACTTATTCTTTCACTCTAAATTTGTCAAATATCAAGGATGGTTACGTTGAAGGAACTTACAGGGTTAGTAAAACTGTTAAAATCAACAATCAGACTAAACAAATTTATTGTGTATTCTATGTAAAGTGAATATATTACAATTAAGAAACCCTTGCTCATACTGTTGCAAGGGTTTACTTTTTATATATCACTATAACTTGTATGAGTTGTATTATCTATGGCTTATTGATTATTGAAAACCATTGATTCAATGAATATATTTCCGATATTCTCGACATAGACGCGGTTTAGGTCAAGAATGTTGTTTACACGGCCTCCGACAATGCGGCTCATGAAGTCCTGCTCCAATTGCATCAGCTCGCCGACGTTTGATGTGAACTGGTCGTAATGCTTGGAGCCTTGGATGAATAGATTGAAGATTGCCTGTGACGGGTTTTCAACACCGTAGTTGTCCCGCAAATCATCGCGGACACGCTCAAACGGGGTCTTGTATTTGTTATAGAAATCAGTAACAGTGGACTTGGCTAATTTTTCTCTCTCGTCATCCGAGAGTGCGAACACCGGGAAGAACAGTTCGTCGAGGATATTGGCGAAAAGAGTCTTTTTGTTTTTGAAATAGTATGCGATAGCACCCCTTGTCTGTTTGATTACCTTTTCAATATCGGAAATCGCGATAGCGTCCCAACTGCCGGTAGCAACCAGCGGATAACACTTTTTCAGTATATCCGACCTGTTTTTCAATGATTGTTCCCGATGTTTCGACATAACGCAAAAAGGGTATGGAGGAGCGTCGTATCTAACACGAGGGTTATTGTGGAAGACCTGTAAGAAAGATACGGCGCAACCCCATACCCGTATGACGTATGGACTCGCGTTTCATATCTATCCGTCTTCTTACTAAAAACTTCCACATTTTCGTGTTGAAAGACAAATATGAAATGTAGTTATCTCTTTTCGAGACTACAAAGTTAGTCTAAAAATCTGACATTGGCAATCAAATCACGCGCAATAATGTCGCGCCGAATGAAAAACGTCCGCTTTCGGGCACTACGACAAGTATCTTATCCCCCGATTTGAGAGGCTTGGTGCGCAGCAGCTCGTCGAGAGCCGAGAACGGAGCCACCGACCCTACGTTGCCGACCCATGTGAGGTTTGTGAACCACTTGGATGTCGGGAGGTCGATTCCACGGCTGCGGAACTCCTCGTCCAGCTTGTTGTAAAAATACATCGAGGAGATATGCGGAATGACGTATGTCACCTCGTCGGTATCCACCTCAAACAAGTTGAGGGCCTCCTCTATCACGTCCACGAAATAGCTGGTTATGTACTCGTTAAGTATCTTCACATTCTGCTTGATACACCATACCGACTTTTCAGCCATATCGCGGCTATCGAACTCCTTCCAGCTTTTCAGAGAGCCGTCGGGCATCGCCTCCGCCCACATATACATACAGGCTGGCTGGCGGTTGGCAAACGACTTCATGTGAATGAACTCGATCTGAAGATTCAACGCCCCCTTTTCCGGCACATTGGAGAGGTAAAGCGCGGCAGACCCGTCGGAAAGCATATAGCGCAGGAAGTCCTTTTCAAAAGCTATCGCCGGATGGTCCGACACCTCCTGCTCCCTGCGGTATTCCTCCTCAAAGAACTTGGATAGCAACGACGGGGAGACCAGTTCCGACATACTCACCACCGCATTGTCGGTGTTGCCCATGCAGACCGACATGTAGGCTGTCTTCATCGCGGCAAGCCCGGTCAGGCACACGCCCGCGAGAGAATAGATTTCCAACGGATGGGAGAACGCCTCGCCATGCACCATAGATGCCTGAGACGGGAGATTCTGGTCGGGACTCGAAGTGCCGCAGGCAAGGAGCTGAACCTCCTCCTTCTCCTGCGGAGATTTGAAAAGCGCGTTGATTGCCGACGCCGCCATTTGAGCGTTGGTATGGGTTATGCACTGGTTGGTGTCAAGGGCATAGTAACGCCCCGTAATGCCATTCTGCCGGAGGATTATGTTCTTTACTCTCGACGGTCGTCCCCCGATGCGTCCGAGAAAGTCCTCCATGCGGTCGTTTGGCACGACTTCGTTGGGAAAGAAGGAGGATGTGCGGGTTATAAATACGTTTTGATACATAGAAAAGTTTACATTACGCTTGGAATGTAATGCAAACTTACTCAAAAAATCTATGATTGAGAAATTATAAGAACCAAAACAATATCAAACCGCCTTTTCAGGCGCTTTCATCAGGCGATATAAGGCAAGAAGCACCCTGCGTAGGTGCTCGGCATCCAATCCGCTGAGCATCGACTCGTAGAAAGACTCGCCGTAATAGAGGTACACATACTGCTCCGCGCTGGTCATTACATCCAAATCGGAACGTAATTCTCCACGGGCAATCGCCTCAATGATTTTCACGTTCCACATACTCAGCTCATTGTTGCGGTTTTTCAGGTACTCGTCGTGCAGGTCGGGGAAATAGGTCTTCAGCTGCAACAACAGGAAAAGATACGAGCGGCTCGCGTTCTGCGGCATAATCTCGTCAATGAGCCTCTGCATACTCGCCATTGTGTCCCTCACGCCGTCCACGGCCGCATTTATGAAGTCATAAAAGGTGGGTTGGTCGTGGTTATACTTATTGCGCACATTTTGTTTGTCAATAAGATAGTGCTTCACCACCTGCTTGAAGAGAACTAATTTTGTTCTGGAATAGTACGACACCGCACCGCGCGTCATCCCCGATTCCTTCTCTATATCGGCAATGGTGACGGACTCGTAATGTCTCGTAAGAAAGAGTTTGAATGCTGCTCTGTACAGCTGTTCTCTCCTGTTGTCGGCGTGCATATGATTAGCAGTTGTTTTTAGTTCACTTAAAGCAACAAAGTTAATAAAAGTGGCCGACAGCATCAAATAATTTACTAACTTTGTGGTAAATTACAAAGAGTATGTATATGGAGGTACGCCTGAGTCTCAACACGAAAATGTGGAAGATTCTCGTAAGAACGAGGCAATGGCATACCTCCTTTATACTCTTTACATATCAGTCCTGCATGAATTTACTGAATTTCGGGTCTTTTGCTATACGCATTTTCTCATCCTCGACTATCTGCCTGACCTCCGCCTTGATACGGTCGTAATTGTCCTGTATCACCCGCTCCATTTCGCATTGGCCCGTCACCTTGTTGACAAAACCGTTGATAATCGGGATTTCCTTGTATGCCTCCGTCTCCCTCCTCACCTTGTCGTTGTCAACGACAATCTCGGCGTGGAAAATCTTCTGGTCGATGCGCTCGTCGAAGTTGTCGGAGACAGCCCCGACAAACATTCCCTGTGTAAGAGTCGAGATTTTGCTCGGAGGTATGAGGGAGTCCATTTGGGTGTTGAAGGAATGGCTCACGTCCTGACGGCTCACCGACATTGACTGCCGTTTCTGCAACACCTTTCCAAAACGCTCCGATAGCGTCTTGGCCGTCTCCCCCACGACCTGCCCGGAGAAGATGTTGCCGACAGTGTTCATCACCACCGCCGCCTCCTTGTCGCCGTAGTCGCGCTTGAGCTGCGAGAAATCCTGAAAGCCGAGACACACCGCCACCTTGTTGCTTCGCGCGGTGGCGATGAGATTGTCGAGACCCTTGAAATATATCGTGGGCAGCTCGTCGATTATGACAGCGGACTTCAGCCTGTTTTTCTTGTTGATCAGCTTGACGATGCGCGAATTGTAGAGACCGAGGGCCGCCCCGTAGATATTCTGGCGGTCGGGGTTATTGCCGACACACAGTATTTTCGGACTTTCGGGATTGTTGATGTCGAGGGAGAACTCGCTCTCCGACATGACCCAGTATAGCTGCGGGGAAATCATTCGCGTAAGCGGGATTTTCGCCGACGCTATCTGACCTTGGAGCTGGTCCTGAGCCCCTGATTTCCAAGCATCCATAAATGGCGAAAGGTAGTTTTCAAGGGACGGATAAGAGGTAAGGATTGGAAAAATATCCTTGTACGGCTGGCACAAAAATTCAATCGCATGGGGGAAGGTACAATATTTTCCGTTACGGTAAATACGTAAAAACCAGATTATAGCGGCCAAAAGGATGATAGGCGACTCCACGAAGAAGTCTCCCTGCTTGCTCACCCAAGTCTTGTTAAGATTGAGCATTATAGTGTATGCGCTCTCATAAGCGTCGGAAATATCCGTCATGAACTCCGGGGCTATGGGATTGCAGCGGTGTGAGCGCATCGGGTCGTCAAAGTTGATAACCCTGAACTCCGGGACTCTGCCCTTGTATCCCTCCTTGTGGGCAAGGAGGTGATTCATGGCGATGACGGAGAGGTCGGGATACTTGAAGTCATACAGATAGGCACTGTACCCGTTTTCAATACACTGCTTTATGTAATTGTTGACCACCGCGTATGACTTGCCCGAACCGGGAGTGCCGAGGACTATCGTCGCGCGAAACGGGTTGACAACGTTTATCCACCCCTTATGCCACTTGCGCTTGTAGTAAAACCGCGTCGGAAGGTTGATTGAATAGTCGTTTTTCATCAGGCGCGTCTCCTGCATGAACGACTCGTTTTCATTGTTGAAACGGTCGTCCATGAGGTTGCCACGGAGTATGCGCCCCGCCCACACGCCGCCGAAAAGCAACGACACATATCCGAGGGCGGTCGATGCGATATACATAATAGTCCAACCCTTGGCGGGCATCCACCAGCAGCCGATGAAAAGCGCGAGGCCGACAGCGAGGGCTGCCGCGACGTGCCTCCATTTGATACTCTCGCTCTTGACCCCCTTCGTGCCGAAACACGATACGGCGAGAAGGAGGAGCGCGAACCACTTCGCGTTGTTCGGATTCTGGAAAATTCCGCACTCGTTATTGAGATTGTTCAATATGCGGTAAACCGTAATGACGAACCAATTGCTGTGGACCACGGCAACGCCTGTGAACCACAGGATATTTGCAGCGACAATGGCGATGCTTATGCCCCTGACGAAATCCATTATCTTGGCGAGTGCCCGTAGGTCGTCTTCCTGCTGACTCATAGAATAAATGTTTTTTAATTTGTGATTAACTTCCGGGCTTTCTGCCCCTGCGTCTCCTGCGCTTCATGGCGCGGTAGAACGCCTCCTCCTCCGCGTCGAAACCGGGCCCGACATGGAACAGGTCGAGACCGGGGATAGAGGGCATATCATCCGTGGTATCCCGCTCCACGCTCCTGCCTGTATGGGCGTGGGCTGTCTGCTGCCGCGAGTCTGCGGTGTTCCTGTCACTCTCCGGGTCAACGGTATGCTGCGGGGTCGGCTCTTCGGTTTGCGGAGCGCGGTCGTGCGTCTCCGTTTCAGGCACGGGAACGGGAGTGTCCACTACGGCCTCCGCACTGCCGTTGAACCTGCGCTCGAAGGCATTGGCCGAATACTCCTTGCCGAGACGCGAACCGTTGAGGACGCACATCGTGCTGTGGTCAATGAAGGTGACACCGTATATCCGCCCGGTGTCGGTGAGCCTGAACACGACATCAATCCCGACGGCTTTGAGCCGGGCGACAAAACTGTCCTTGTCGGAGCATTGCAAGAGAGCGTCGTCAACCCTTCGTCTGACAATATCGGTGATGTGGCGGTCGGCAATATCGCCCCTTGACCTCTCGAACCTGCCGTCAACGGCTGCGCGGCTCGCGAACTTACCGAGACGGGAAGCCTTGAACGGCGAGACAAGAGGAGTGCCGGAGTCGTCGGTCGCGAAATACACCAGACCGTGGTACTCGCGTCCGTTCACCCTTCCGTCGGTCATCTCCGCCCTGACATTGAAGAGCGACAGCACCGCGTTCATCTCGCCGATGCTCTGGAAACGGTATCTCATGCCGACGAGTTTCACCACGTTTGCCACCTGACGTTTCAGGTCTCCCGCCGGGTCGATTTTCACAATGGGGGTATCGGGCGACACCTTCTGACGCTCCGCCGGACGCAGCCCGAACTCCTTCTCCAGTTCCCGGCAAATCTCCTTGCTGCGGTAGAAATTGTTCCTGTCCGACACCGCCTTGCCGTCGGTGCCGACGCGCAGGGCCACAATGTGGATATGGTGTCGGTCGATGTCCATATGCTTTACTACAATGTATGGCATCTCACCGAACCCCATGCGCCGCATATACTCGTGTGCCAGGGATGTGTAGTCGGTATCGCTCAGGCGGTCGTCGGGATGCGGGTTGAGCGATATGTGCATCATCGGTTTCACGGTCTTGGTATTGGCCGGCATCCAGCGCATGAAATCATTGTAGACACGGCGGATGTCCACCGCCCCCGAACCGTCGTTGTAGATTTTGTTGGTGTCAAGGAGACGGCCCTTCTCCTTGTTGAGCTTCTCCCCGTTGTAACGGATCGCGCCATATAGGGAGTTGCCTAACGAGATTTTTGCGACCATGCCTCGTCAAATTTTCGGGCGAGGGCGACAATCTCGCCGCTTATCCTCACCAGTTCGACAGTCCTCTGCTCCAGCTCGGACAGCAACTTCATAGCCTTCTTCTCGGTGAAATTCTCGCGGAGCGTCTTCACGAGGAGAGAATATTCCACCCCGACGGTACGGTATTGGGCGTTGAAGGATGAAAGAAGGTCTATGAACTCGCGTGTCCCCTCGTCAACATAGAACACCTTGAACGGCTTGCTGAAAAGTATTCCCTTGATGAACGCGGCCTTGTTCAAGGCACCCGCCTTGTCGAACATCGAGAGAAAGACCTCGTTCTCCCGTGCGTCGAGACGCACGACATAGCGGAAAACGGAAGGGTTGATTTTTGGCGGTCGCCCGCCACGGTTGAAATTCTGCGCCATAATCGGTAGATTAAGCGTGTCACAGACTGCGGACCGCAGTAAAAACGGATACGGGGTTTACGACTTCGGAGTAAAGCCTCCCCCCGGTGGAACCGGCAAGGGTTGAGAGGCACTAACTTGGTTTCAAGTGCCTGTCAACATACCTTGCAATGCTCATGTGAGCATAGAAAAATGACTGAAAAACAGGGGTGAAAAAGAGGTCGGACTATCCTGTGAAAACAAAGCGGGAGAACCTCCCGTCGCGGCGAAAAATAGCAGGTTTTGACCTGCCCTGCGGGTCGATGTCCGCGTTATGGCATCCGAAAAGAGGCTTATGCCACGGTCTGCGACACCGCATCCTGCCGCATTTTGGCCGATGATTGCGTGTATGAGCCTAACAACGGGAAAGGCTTTATTGTTTCCGGGGTCGGCAACCTTCGGCAAAAGCTCGGCAATCTTCGGAAAGTCAGCATATTACGAAAACCATTTTTGAATTGCTGACGTTATGATTGCGTATTCGGCCGGTTCCTTGGCTGTATGACACACCGCTCATTTCCTGATAAATTCAGAAGAGTGACGCGACAATCCTCCCGCCGTTCAGCGGAAACAACACGATACTGAAATACAATATGACTGAACGGCCCGACGACTGCACGACATTTCAGATGAAATCCAAGTTGAGCGCGTTGTCATTGGAACGGCTGAATATCCACAAAGTCAGACCGGAGACTGACGCGGACACTGAACCGTCAGTCCTTCCGGCGACTGAAAGGCCGGTTGGCCGAATTGTCAAACCATTAGAATAACGGATGATTGGATTACCGGATTATAGGATTACCAATCACTCAGATGACTGAATGACTGAGTGACTAAATGACTGAATTACCGGGTGACGGGATTATCCCCAAGAGGGATGACCGTTCAGGAGGAGAGCCGTATGATTGCGTGGCTGAACCTTCCAATCACCGGGCATCTGACGTACTGAGGGAACAGGGCGATTTTCAATCCCGGCGTCAGCAATGCCGACCAAGGCACGGGCAAGTGCCGCACGGCGGTCCGCCGTTTCCACAACCACATACACCGTATTGAAATGACAGAACCGGTTTTTGTCGCTTTCGCCACCCAGAAAGGCGGAGCGGGCAAATCAACCCTCACGACGCTTGTCGCGAGCTGCCTCCACTATCTCTACGGCAGAAAGGTCCTCGCCATAGACTGCGACGCAAGGCAGCACAGCATGGTAGAGTACCGCCGGAAAGACAAGCTGGTGATTAAGGAGAACCCCGCTGTCAAGAGACGTTTTACCAAGCTCATGCACAGTTTCGGCGGCAGCGTCTACGAGATAATAAGCAGCGGTCCGGGCGAGGCACTCGCCACCGCCCAGAAAGCGATAGACGAGGGCTATGCCGCCGACTTCGTGTTCTTCGATGTCACGGGCACGGTCAACGACCGCGAGATAGTGACGCTCCTCTCCGCGATGGACTACCTCTTCGTCCCGATAACCCCGGAGACGGGAGACCTGAAAAGCTCTATCGGATTCGCGCACAACGTCCGCGAGTGCATGATCCTCACAGGGGATTCGCGCATCAAGGGAACATATCTCGTATGGAACAAGGTGCAGGCAAAAGACCGCGACAGCCTTTGCCAGATCATCAACCGCTATGCCGCCACTATGTGCATAGAGTCCTTGGAGACCATACTCCCCATGAGTGTGAAATTCACCAAGGACGGCACCGAGACAGGCCGGGGCGCGGTCTTCCGCTCCACCTTCATGCCCCCTGACAGGGCACTTCTCAAAAACAGTTATCTGCCCGAACTGGTGGATGAGATTCTCCAAACCATAACCCCCGAAGAGTATGCCGACAAGACGTGAGACAAACTTCGACGCCGACAAGTTCCTCGACTCATACGAGGACAGGACAGCCTCCGCGATGCGTGACCCGGCAACGGTCAAAGAGCCGCCCAAGGCTGCGGCGAAAGCCACTGAAACACCTGCCACAGCTTCACCCAAAGAAGTGGAGTATATGGAGAAATACCTCCTGCCCCAGAAATATGTGCGGGTGATAAAGAGCGGCAAGCAGGTCGCGGTCAGCGACGAGTTCAAGGTCAAGATTCAGAAACTACTGTTGTTCTTCTCCGACGGAGGGACGATAGCCGGATATGTAAACAATGTGCTGGAGCAGCATTTCCGGGAATTTGACGACGTTATCCAGCGTATGTTCAACAAAACCAAGCAGATTTAGATATGGCAGACGAAAATAAAAAAGACACAAGAGGGTGCCCGGCCAAGGAAATGGAGTGCCTGACCCGGCAGGAAGTGGAGGCATACCGCTCGATGTTCCTCGAACCGGGAGAGGTCGGGGCGCGAAAAGGGATATTCGTCCCGCGCGAACTGGTGGACAGGCTGAAGATGTCCGTGCCCCTCCTTGACGTGGAAGGCCTCACTATCGGGGTCTATGTGACGCGGATACTGCTGCGTCACCTGTCGGACAACGCCGGCATACTGAACCTCCTTATGGAGAAGGGAAAGAAAAAGACGCGCCTATGAACACCGTCCTGTCCGTACTGATAATATGCGGTTTCCTGTACCTGTCGTTTGTGACATGGATGTTCCGCAGGAAAGGCGGGGATGCAAAGCCCTCCCGGAAGGAGGGAGAGGCAAAGCCTGATACCTCCGCATCCCAGCCCTCGCCACTCTCGATAGTCCCCAAAAGCGACTTCGACATGGACACTTTCCAGAAATCACTCGCCGCCACGCTGACTTCCGCCGTCAGACAGGCACTTGGCGCGACAACGGGCGATGTCAATCCCGCTGGGAACTACGGCAGCTACGGTGACGTGGAGGGCGATGATGAAGACCCCGACATGGATGATGTGGACCCCGGACGGGTGTCCCCTCCGGCCACCGGCGACAGCATCGAGGAGATAGAGGACGCGCTGAGCGTGGCAGTCAATCCCGGTGCGGATGCCGACAGCAAGGCCAAGGCCGGCAATGTGCTGTCAGGGATGCGGGACGTGGTTTTCATCGGCAGGCTTATGGAGGCCGACCGTCGCATCAGCGACGGGGTGATGGAGTGCATAGCCGAGAATATCCGCATGAAGAGCGCGAAGCGAGTCAGGAAGAAAGGCAGCCCAGCCCCCAAAGCCAAGGCAAAGCCCGTGGATATAGGCGGTGTCCTCCGGGACCCGGATTTTGTGAAACATAAAACAGACGATGATGAAGAAGACTGATTACGGATGATGCCGTGCAAGGCACAGCACAGGCCCGTCGAGGCCCCGACACAAACCGCGTCGGGAGAATGAAAGCCCGGCGCACAATACAAGACCCGTATGAAAACAGCAAAAAACAAAATTATGATTCTCAAAGGACGGTTCGTCCTCGCCATGCTCATGGTGCTCTGCTCGGTGCAGTTCATGAGCGCAGCAGGCAACGGCCTTTCGGGTATCAACGAGGCAACCAACATGGTGTCCTCCTATTTTGAGCCCGGCGTGAAACTTATCTACGCCATAGGCGCGGTGGTGGGTCTCATCGGAGGTGTCAAATGCTACTCCAAATGGTCGAGCGGCGACCCCGACACCTCAAAGACCGCCGCGAGCTGGTTCGGTGCCTGTATCTTCCTTATAGTGGCAGCCACAATCCTCAAATCCTTCTTCCTCTGATGGCCGAATATCCGATAAACAAAGGCATAGGCCGCAGCGTGGAATACCGGGGACTGAAAGCGCAATACCTCTTCATATTCGCCGTGGGGCTGCTGTCAATGTTCATACTGTTCGTGGTGATGTATGTCGCGGGGGTGCCCCAGTGGTTCTGCATCGGCTTCACCGCCGTGGCCGCCCCCTCCCTCGTGTGGCTCACCTTCCGGCTCAACGCCAAGTACGGGCAGTACGGACTCATGAAACTCGGCGCGGCAAGGTTTCATCCGCGCTACATAATCAACCGCAAGCGTATCAAACGACTAATAAAGACAAGAAATGCGAAACACGCTTAAAGCGACTACGCTCGAAAGCAAGCTCCCCATTCTGGCCGTGGAACACGGCTGCATCATCTCAAAGGACGCCGACATAACGGTGGCCTTTGAGGTGGGGCTCCCGGAGCTGTTCACCGTCACCTCCGCAGAATACGGGGCCATGCACTCGGCATGGTGCAAGGCCATAAAGGTGCTGCCCCGTTTCTCGGTGGTACACAAGCAGGACATATTCATAAGCGGGAAATACCGCCCGGAGTTGCAGAAGGAGGGTCTCTCATTCCTCGACCGCTCCTTTGAGCGGCACTTCAACGAGAGGCCGTATCTCGACCACCGTAGCTACCTGTTCCTGACCAAGACCACCCGCGAGAGGGCGAGACAGCAGAGCAATTTCTCGACACTCTGCCGCGGGCGCATACTCCCGAAGGAACTTGACCACGAGGCCGTCGTTAAGTTCATGGAGTCGGTGGAACAGTTCGAGCGCATCATCAACGACTCCGGCCACATCACCCTTCGCCGCCTTTCCGATGCGGAGCTGGTCGGCACGGACACATCTTCGGGACTCATAGAGAAATATATGTCCCTCTCAATGGAGGATGTCGCCTGTCTTGAAGACATGGACCTCTCGGCGCAGCAGATGAGGATAGGCGACAATATGCTCTGCCTCCACACCCTGTCGGACACCGACGACCTCCCCGCCAAGGTAGGCACCGACAACCGCTATGAACGGTTGTCGACCGACCGCTCGGACTGCCGCATGAGCTTCGCGTCGCCCGTGGGACTGCTGCTGCCCTGCAACCACATATACAACCAGTATGTGTTTGTCGACGACCACGACGAGAACCTCGCCAAGTTTGAAAAGACCGCCCGCAACATGAACAGCCTCTCCAAGTACAGCCGTTCAAACGCGATCAACAAGGAGTGGATAGACCTCTATCTCAACGAGGCGCACAGTTACGGACTCACGTCGGTCAGGGCGCATTTCAACGTAATGGCGTGGAGCGACGATGCCGAGGAGCTGCGCCGCATCAAGAACGACGTAGGCGGACAGCTCGCCACTATGGGCTGTATGCCGAGGCACAACACAATCGACTGCCCGACACTGTTCTGGGCGGCTATGCCCGGCAACGAGGCGGATTTTCCCGCCGAGGAGAGTTTCTACACATTCATAGAGCCTGCGGCCTGTCTCTTCACCGCCGAGACAAACTACCGCTCCTCGCTGTCGCCATTCGGCATAAAGATGGTGGACAGGCTCACGGGGAGGCCGGTACACCTCGACATTTCCGACGAGCCGATGAAAAGGGGCATAACAACCAACCGCAACAAGTTCATCCTCGGACCGTCGGGTAGCGGAAAGTCGTTCTTCACCAACCACTTGGTGCGCCAGTATTATGAGCAGGGTGCCCACGTCCTGCTTATAGACACCGGCAACTCCTACGAGGGGTTGAGCAACCTTATCCGCAACCGTACCCACGGGGAGGACGGCATCTATTACACCTACACCGAGGACAGCCCGATTTCATTCAACCCGTTCTACACCGAAGACGGTGTGTTCGACGTGGAGAAGAAAGACAGCATCAAGACCCTGCTGCTGACGCTGTGGAAGTCGGAGGAGGACCATGTGAGCAAGACCGAGAGCGGTGAGCTTGGATCCGCACTGTCCATGTTCCTTGACAAGATGCGGTCGGACGGCAACATAGTCCCCTGTTTCAACTCCTTCTACGAGTATATGCGCGACGAATACCGTGCGGAGATGGCGCAGCGTCCCATACCCATATATAAACAGGATTTTGACATCGACAACTTCCTGACGACGCTGAGGCAGTATTACCACGGAGGCCGTTTCGACTTCCTTCTCAACTCGAAGGAGAACATCGACCTGCTCAACAAACGCTTCGTGGTGTTCGAGATTGACTCCATACGCGACAACAAGGAGCTGTTCCCGGTGGTGACGATTATCATCATGGAGGCCTTCATCAACAAGATGCGCCGTCTGAAAGGCATCCGCAAACTCCTTATCGTGGAGGAGGCTTGGAAGGCGTTGTCGACCACCACCATGAGCGAGTACCTCAAATATATGTTCAAGACGGTGCGCAAGTATTTCGGCGAGGCTGTCGTGGTGACGCAGGAGGTTGACGACATCATATCGTCGCCCGTGGTGAAGGAGACTATCATCAACAACTCCGACTGCAAGATACTCCTCGACCAGCGCAAGTACATGAACCGCTTTGACCAGATACAGTCGTTGCTCGGACTCACCGACAAGGAGAAGGCACAGGTATTGTCGATAAACCTCTCGAACAATCCGAACCGTCTCTACAAGGAGGTATGGATTGGGCTTGGCGGAACACAGTCCGCGGTCTATGCGACGGAGGTCAGCCGCGAGGAGTATTACTGCTACACCACCGAGGAGACCGAGAAAATCAGGGTGCTCGACACCGCGCGTCGGCTCGGAGGCGACATAGAGGCCGCGATCAAATTATTAGCAAACGAAGACAAAGGATTATGATTGACCAGATTATTTCAACACTCGGCGACTTCATGTCGTCCATATCTCCGGCGATAGTCTATCGCTACCCCGTTTTCATGGTGCTGTTATGTGCCCTGAACGCCCTGTTGCTGCTGTTCCTGCTTTTCAGGACCCCGGCCAGTATCCGCCGCCGCGACAGGTTTTTCCTGTCAGCCCTTGCCGACATCATGGCAGACCGTTTCGCCGAGGAGACGGGCAAGGCATTGACAAAAGCCCTAAATTCCAGATTCCCCATTGACAACGAGACGGATCCGCGCGATAAAATCCGTGACGAATGGCGCGACCCCGTTACAGGCATAACCCTGCACATATATGAGGAGAGGGGTTACTGGCGTGCCGACATATCCGGCATTGACTATAACGGGATATACCATGACCACACGGTGCTGCGATATATGGACTCCGAGACCTTCGACAAGAACCTCTATATGGGTAACGGAAAGAAATATTGGACATTCGCCTATGACGTGCTGCTCGACACAATCTTCATTCCCGAACTCGGCATGACCCTGAGACGCAAATCAACATTTCCTGAAAGGACACTCCGCTCCGATATTACAGGCATGGTAGCCCACATAATGCAGGATGTCTCGATGGAGCCGGAAACGGACCGACCGCAAAAAGCGGATGCCACGCTTGAAGGACTTTCAGAGACTCCCTTTAAGGAGATAGCTAACGAACCCGAAAAATAGCGATGTATGAACATACTGAGAATAATACTGATAATCATAACGGCCTGTGTCGCCGCTGTCGCCCTCCTCCTGAGACTCGCGTTGTGGACACTCTCTTTCGGTGTAAGGCTCATAGGAGGAATGGCCTCCAGAATATACTAACGAAAAATAACAAACATGGCAAGACTGAAATACATTATGGCGGCACTCCTGATGTGCCTCCTTCTCGGCGCGGGGAGGGCAAACGCCCAGTGGACTGTGATTGATCCCTCCAACATCGCCCAGAGCATCGTCAACAACTCGAAGTCTCTCGTTCAGGAGTCCCAGACGGCAACGCACATGGTGAAGTCGTTTCAGGAGACGGTGAAGATTTACGAGCAGGGCAAGAAGTATTACGACGCGCTGCGCTCGGTCAACAACCTTGTGCGCGACGCCCGCAAGGTGCAGCAGACCGTCCTCATGCTCGGAGACATAAGCGAGACCTATGTCACCAACTTCCGCAAGATGCTCACCGACCCCAACTTCACGTCATCGGAACTCTCGGCCATAGCCGCCGGATACACCCGGCTGCTGGAGGAGGCCAACGGAGTCCTCGGAGAGCTTAAAAACGTGGTGAACATCACAACCATGTCCATGACCGACAAAGACCGCATGGACATAGTGGACCGGTGCTATAAGGAGATGAGCCGTTTCCGCAACCTGACTGCATACTACACCAACAAGAACATCTCCGTGTCGTATCTCCGCGCCAAGAAGAAGGCCGACACCCAGAGGGTGGTGAACCTCTACGGCAAGGGCGCACAAAGATATTGGTAAGCCATGCTCTGCGCGATAGATTTCTCAAACCTGCACACAATCCTCCGCTCGCTCTATGACGAGATGATGCCCCTCTGCTCCGACATGGCGGGGGTGGCGCAGGGGATAGCCGGACTCGGCGCGCTGTTCTATGTCGCATACCGCGTATGGCAGTCATTGGCAAGAGCGGAACCCGTGGATGTGTTCCCTCTGCTGCGTCCCTTCGCCGTCGGATTCTGCATCATGTTCTTCCCGACTGTGGTGCTCGGCACTATCAATTCCATAATGTCGCCCATAGTGCAGGGGACAGCCTCGATGCTCGACGGCCAGACATTGGATATGCAGAAATACCGCGAGGAGAAGGACAGGCTCGAATACGAGGCAATGATGCGTGACCCCTCCACGGCATACCTCGTGGATGACGCGGAGTTTGACCGCCAGATTGACGAGCTGGGAGTTACCGAGGTCGGCACCGCCGCCGGGATGTATATCGAGAGAGGTATGTATAAGGTGAAGAAGGCCATTCAGAACTTCTTCCGCGAGTTGCTGGAGCTGCTGTTTCAGGCGGCGTCGCTGACGATAGACACCATAAGGACATTCTTCCTCATAGTGCTGGCGATACTCGGCCCGGTAAGTTTCGCAATATCGGTGTGGGACGGTTTCCAGACCACCCTCGTGCAGTGGATATGCCGTTATGTCCAAACCTATTTATGGCTGCCCGTCGCGGATCTGTTCTCCACGATACTGGCGAAAATCCAAGTCCTGATGTTGCAGAACGACATCTCCGAGCTTACCAACAACCCCAACGCAAACCTCGATTCCAGCAACACGACGTACCTGATTTTCATGATAATAGGTATCATCGGCTACTTCACAATCCCGACTGTCGCGGGCTGGATAATACAGGCCGGGGGCATGGGCAGCTACGGCAGGGCCGTCAACAACACCGCGCAACAGGCCGGTTCGGTCGCGGGCAGTCTCGGCAGTGCGGCCGCAGGCAATGCGGTCGGGCGTTTCAGGAGACTGTTCAAATGATATTCAAACGACGATTAAATGGAGTTCAAATCGCTTAAAAACATCGAGACCTCCTTCCGGCAGATACGTCTTTTCGGCATAGTGTTCGTGTCGATGTGCGCGGCGGTGGTGACTGTGGCACTCGTGACGGTGTTCAACTTCGCCGAAAAGCAGCGGGAGAAAATCTATGTCCTCGACAACGGCAAGTCGCTGATGCTTGCGCTGTCACAGGACATGAGCCAGAACCGCCCGGCGGAGGCGAGGGAACACGTCAGACGCTTTCACGAGCTGTTCTTCTCGCTGTCGCCCGACAAGTCGGCCATAGAGCACAACATAAACCGTGCCCTCATACTATCCGACAAGAGCGCGTACAACTACTATTCCGACTATTCCGAGAAGGGCTATTACAACCGCATAATCTCCGGTAATATAAATCAGGTGTGCATAGTGGACAGCGTTTCGTGCGACTTCGACAACTATCCCTACACTGCGAGGACGTATGCGCGTCAGATGATTATACGCCAGAGCAACGTCACCGAAAGAAGCCTTGTGACTGTATGCCGCCTGACAAACTCGTCACGCTCCGACGACAACCCCAACGGGTTTATAATCGAGGGGTTCAACATCCTTGAAAACAGGGATATTTCAACAGTAAAAAGATAACGGAAATGAAACTGTCAAAATCAATCGGACACTCCATATATAATAATGTGTGGAGTGTCCCCAAGAGGGCTGTCGGGAATTTCCTGCGCCGCAGGTGCGACGGCATCCCCGAAAACCGGCGTCTCGCTGTGATTGCCGTACTGCTGTCGCTGTTCATCCTCACCGCGTTTTTCGTATTCGGCAACGCCTGTTACCGTATCGGACGCGGCCATGCAGCCGCCACACTTGCGGAGCCGGCCCACATAGAGGGTCTCGACATAACGGTAGAGAGTGACGGCGGTTCGCCGGACATGGATAACCAGACTGTATGTGAATATGGCATCCCGGAATTTGAAAACGAAGATTAGCGAATGGCTCGGATCCAAGTCCGAGGCCGAGAGGCAGAAACTAAAGAAATACCTTATCGTCATACCGGGAGCCGTCCTGATTTTCCTCGGCTCCATGTGGCTGATTTTCGGCTCATACCTGCCCGGCGAGGACACCGCCAAGGGAAAGGCCAACATGGAGCTGCCCGAAGGTGACAGCGACGGTTTGCAGGGCAACAAGCTGAAGGCTCTCGCGGATGAGGCACTCCGGGAGGAGAAGGCAAGACAGGACAGCGTGATTCAGGTCTCGATAAGGATGTCGGACTCGATACCTGAGAGGATTGCCACGGACTCTGCCGCCACTCCGATTGAGCAGTCGGCGCAGAGCTACCGGGAGGTGCAGGAGTCGCTCAACAATTTCTTTGTCGAGGAGGAGGCACCCGACGCGGAGATTGACGCGCTCAACGAGCGCATCGCGGAACTGGAGGCGCAGAACGAGGCGGCACGGCAGAATTACGGTCAGCCCGACGAGATGGCGATGCTGGAGCGGTCATACCAGCTTGCGGCAAAATATATGGGCAACGGCAACGGCGGAAATTACCCGCCGCCTCCGGCCGTAGAGGAGGAAAAGGGCAAAAGGAATGTCCAGCCGGTGTCACAGGTCAGCCGCGATGTCGTTTCCTCGCTCAATGCCTCCAATGCCTCCCGACGGCTGACAACCGCAGTCGGGACGGCAAGGACGGTGAACAAGAACACCATAGCCGCAGTGGTGGCCGGAAACCAGAGTGTGGCTGACGGCGAGAGCGTGAGGCTCCGTACCTCCGAGGCCATGTGGATAGGCAACCGCCTTGTACCACGCAACACCGCAATCGTCGGGGCCGCGCGTATTCAGGGCGAGAGACTGGAGATTGAAATCTCGTCCGTCGAGTGCCAAGGCTCGATATACGAGGTGGAGTTGCTGGTCTATGACTCCGACGGACAGGAGGGCATCAATATCCCCGGCTCTATGGAGTCCGACGCCCTGCATGAAATCGGTGCCAACATGGGGTCCACTATGGGCAGCTCAATCAATATTTCCACAAACACCGGAGCGCAGATAGCCTCCGACGTGGGCAGGGGGCTTATCAACGGGGTGTCGCAGTACCTCACGAAAAAAATGCGCACGGTCAAGGTGCATCTCAAAGCCGGATACCGTGTGATGCTCCACCAGCCCGAAGATGTATAACCACAACAACCAGACAGATATGAAGGCAAGAAATATCATCCTTTCAGCCATTGCCGTAATAGGCATGGCAACCCCGGCGTTTGCCAAAAACACAAAGCAGGTCAAAAACACCGACAACCATGTGTCGCCTGACACTGAGGCGGTCGCTGAACACGACATAAACGTGTACGGTGAGGACTACACCGACGGCGACAAGTTCAGCGGCCTTACCCGCAAGGTCGGATTTGACCGGATGATACCGCCCCACGCGCTGGAGGTATGCTATCAGAAGACCACGCACATTATCTTCCCGTCGGAGATAGTCTATGTGGACCTTGGAGGGGAGGACATCGTGGCCGGACTCGCTGACGGTGCGAAAAACGTATTGCGCATCAAGTCCGCCTCGAAGTCTTTCAAGTCCGAGACAAACCTCTCGGTCATTACCGATGACGGCTGCTTTTTCACCTTTAACGTGAAATTCGCCAAGGAGCCGCTCTTGCTGAACATCGAGATGACCGACTTCATCCACGACGGCGAGGCGGTGAACCGTCCCAACAACGCGCAGGAAATCTATCTTGAACGCCTCGGCAGCGAGAGTCCGATGCTTGTCAAGCTGATTATGAAATCAATCCACAAGCAGGACAAGCGCGAGATAAAGCATATCGGCTCAAAGCGTTTCGGTGTGCAGTTCCTCCTGAAATCAATTTATGCCAATAACGGACTGCTGTATTTTCACACCGAAATAAAGAACGCCAGCAATATCCCGTTTGACATCGAATATGTGTCATTCAAAATCGTGGACAAGAAAGTGGTGAAGAGAACGGCCATGCAGGAGCAGGTGCTCGAACCGCTCCGTGCCCAGAACTATGTAGTGACGGTACCCGGCAAATCATCGGAACGCACGGTGTTCGCCTTGGAGAAATTCACCATTCCCGACGACAAGCAGCTCGTGGTAGAGGTCGCCGAGAAGGAAGGGGGCCGTCACCAGACCTTTGTCGTGGAGAACGCGGATATTGTACGCGCAAATGTGATTGACGAACTGTAAATACTCATTGAAAAGTGGGCCGGTCGCTCATTGAAAAATGGGCCACC
>ERZ824600.1271-NODE-1271-length-31900-cov-4.496970_pt1 | contig 31900 bp, 33 predicted proteins | sample MGYA00519933_ERZ824600 | MGnify/ENA primary metagenome ERZ824600 (study PRJEB31778, sample SAMEA3449178) | human gut metagenome | biome: human gut; feature: human-associated habitat; material: faeces | place: United Kingdom | collected 2010/2012 ... | reverse complement strand
ATGTATTGATAAGCAGATCGTAGTTTTCACGTGCTCCCCATTTTTGTCGGCTGAAATAGTTGTAATATCTTGCTCTTCCCTTATCGATAGAGCGTATATTTCTTATCATTCTGGAATCTGACAGATTCTCATTGTCCGGACTGCGTTCGCGGCAGCGTTTAAGCTTACTCTCCGCATCCGCATAAACGAAAATACGAAACGGCTCCTTTTCCTTCAAGATATAATCGGCACATCGCCCGACGATAACACAGTCGGATTTTTCCGCCAGCTCCTTGATAATGTTATGCTGCTCGGCAAACACCGCAAGACTGCTGTCATACTCCGTATATGCATAATATGCCGTATGAAAACTCATACCGGCATGAATCGGATATGATATATACGGACGGTCATCGGTGATGCGTTCCACATATTCTTCGGAAAGCTTAGTACGCTTGGCGATTTCTGTGACAATCTCCTGATCGTAATAGGCAAATTGCAGCTTCTCCGCAATTCTGCGCCCGATCTCACGGCCGCCGCTTCCGAACTCGCGTCCTATTGTGATAACCTTTTTTATTTGTCGCACCTCCTGTAAAAAGCCGTAAGGCACCGACCCTGCCATGCAAAGCCGATGCCTTGTTCTCTTTTGTTGGCTCGTGGGCTTTGCCGGAACTCCTTTGCCTACGGGTCTGTGTATGAAAGCTTTTCTGTCTCAGTTTGATTCCTTTTCCGCCGCGTGGATTCCGATATATTTACCGGTTTTAACACGGGCGTCTGACGGTTTCTTTGCATTTTCGGGGATTATCCAATATGCCCCGGCTTTTTGCGCTCCGGTTATGCGACCGTCTCCGCAAAGAGCAACCACACGGCGTCTTGAAAGGTGCCAGCGTTCCGCCGCTTCAATAGCTGAAATGTATTTTATGCTGTACATCGTTTACATCTCCTCTCTGACTATATTATATTCTCAACCTGGAATAATGTCAAGAGGAAGCAACCGTTTCGCGATTTTTTACATGTAAATTTTCGTTTTTAAAGCACAAGGACGGCGCAACCCGCCGCCCCTGCACCATATATGTGTCTGTATTCAGGTTTTATTTCTGCTGTTTCTTCTGTTCTTCGAGTTTCTGTTCCAGAGCGCGGATCTTCTGAAGGGATTGCGTCTCCTTCTCCTTCAGTGCCGAGATTTCCCGGTCCTTTTCGCCTGCAAGTTTTTCCATCTGCTCCAGACGTGCTTTCCGTTCGGCGGCAAAGCGTTCCTTGAGTTCCGCAATCTCCCGATCGCGGGCGGATTTCATTTCCGTAAGTGCGCGATTGAACTCCTTCTGCTGAACCGAGAGGCCCTGACGGAGTTCGCCGATTCCGCGCTTGAGCTCCTCGGTCGATCCGGAAAGACGGACCGTCTTTTCATCCACCGCCTGAATCGCGCTCTGCTGACGGCTCTCCGCCGAACGGTTCTGCTGCTCCGTCCTCGTCTGACGCTGGAACAGAAAGACCGACAGCACCAGCAGAATCGCCAGCAGCAGAAACACCAGTCCGTACCCGAGCACGACCTTCCGTTCCGCCCGGTTTGCCTTGTGCTCCAGATTGTGCATCCGTTCCGCCATGTTCTGAAAACTTTCCGCAATGATCCGGCCGAGTTCATCGGACTGCTGTTTGGCGATCAGAGCGAACTCTTCCGTGGGCGGTGTCTGCCCCGCGGACGTTTTCCGGGGTGTTTCCGCCGGCGGTTTCGCCGTTTCCGCTCCGTCGGCCGGTTCCGGACGCACCGGATGGGTCTTGGCCAGCTCCGTTTCGATATCATTTCCGGAAAGTCCCTTGTTCCGCAGTTCGGAGATCTCCCTGAGAACCGCAAGCGCCGCATCCGTATAGACCCGGCGGCGGCCCACCATCTTGAAATCAATATACTGGGTATAGCGTGCCAGCCAGTCGTTGACCGTCGTCCGGGCAACCGACAACGTTTCCGCAAGTTCGATAACGGTATAAGTCTTTTCTTCCATGTGTCAGAGTCCTTTCAGCAGCCGGTCGGCCGCGGCGATATCGGTTTGAATTTGAGCGCGCAGCGCGTCAAGGGAATCGAACTTCTGCTCCGGACGCACGCGGGTCACCAGTTCGACGGCAAGACGCTTTCCGTAAAGATCAAGCGATTTGTTGAAAATATGCACCTCCACCTTCGGTCGGGGATGCTCCTCCTTCCGAATCGTCGGCGCGATGCCGATGTTGACGATTCCCGGATCGCGCGCGCTGCCGTCCTCCGGTCCCGCGTAGACCGCGTAGACTCCGAACGGCGGAAGCACTCCCGCCTCCAGATGCAGATTGGCGGTCGGAGCTCCGAGCAGTTTGCCTGCAAGTCCCATGCCGTGTTCGACGGCGCCGAACAGCATGTAGGATCGCCCCAGCATGGCTCTGGCTCCGTCGAGATCCCCTGCCGCGATCGCCTTCCGGATCTCCGTGCTGCTGACCACCAGCGGGCCGAAGCGGACCTCTTCCACCGGTTCAAAGATGAAATGATCCAGATGTGCGCGACGTTCCAGGTCAAGAGCCGATCCCGCCGCGTTCGCTCCGAATCTCCATGACTGCCCCACGCAGACCCCCGTCAGACGAACCGTCCCCGAATGCAGGCACTGATCCAGAAAGTGATCCGGTGAAAGCGAGGCGAACTCCCGGGTAAACGGAATCGTCACCACCGCCTGCGCCCCGTAGCGGGCGAGAAGCTGGATTTTCTCCTCCTCCGGAAACAGCAGAGACGGCGCCATTTCCGGATGCAGAACCCTCTTCGGATGCGGAGTGAATGTGACCGCGACCGGAACGGCATGGGAGCGTTCCGCAATTCCCAGAAGTGTTTTCAGAACTTTCTGATGTCCGCGATGCACCCCGTCGAACACGCCGATGGCGGCCGCCGCTTTATTGATGCCGAACCGGCTCAGCGATTTGAGGCTGTCCGTCCGGATGATTCGATTCCGATTCATGAGGTTCTTTCCTGTTCCTTGTCAAGACAGGTAAGGTAGCATAATTTGTGTATTTTTCAAGAGTTTTCCCCGCTTCCGCGCGGTCTGCGGCGCTCTTACTGCCGAATCTTCCGGAGAGCCTCCTGAAGCGGTTCTCCGTCCAGCAGCAGGTCCCGCACCGCGTAATTTCCGTTCGGATAGACCAGAACGGCGAGTTCCGCCCGCTCGGCTTCCTGCAGGAGACGTTCCGCCGCGGGTGCCTCCTTCTCATTCAGATAAAAGCGCTGGAACGGCAGCTGGAAAAGATGCTGTCCGTCGCTCATCGGCCGGTTGCCCCTCCAGTTTCTCTGGACCCCGAAATAGCGGATGCGCAGAGACGGGCGGGTCGGATCCGGCTTTTTCGCCAGAGTTACAATCCTTGCAAAACCCTCCGGATCCACTTCCAGAACGGCGAAATGGTAGTTCCTTGCATTCAGGTCCGAGGTCATCAGCCGGGGAAGGGGAATATTGAGCCGGAGATAGCGGCCGCGGAACGGATCATTCGGATCCACGCCTCTCACACGGAAACGGAACTCCAACGGCTTCGTCGCAGGAAATTCGTATTCCCGGATCTTCCGGACCGGATACCACAGCGCGGCCAGAAACAGAAGAAACAGACAGAAAAGACGCCAGGAAAACATGGACTTCATCCGATCTTCCCTCCTTTCCTCCCGAAATGATGCGAGAGCCAGCAATTCAGAACCAGAAATGCAGTTCCCGCTCCCAGGAAAACGCCCGACCGTGCCAGAATGCTGTACCGGCTGTCGAAAAAGTGAACAATCAGCAGGGCGTAGAGTTGAAGCTGACCGAAATTCAACAGCAGAAGATCCGCTTTCCGGAATCCGTCAATCAGGAAAATCACCCCGGAAAAGAGAAGAAACCCTGTTGCAGTCAGCAGCCGGGGTTCCGTCTCCAGCGGAAGGAGAAAGAACGGCAGTGCCGCAAAAAACGCCAGCATCAGATTCAGAGCATCCGTATGACGGTAAAGCTGACTGATCAGCGCACAGCCGAAGACCGCACACAGCAGAAGATTCGTCCCGGTCGGCTTGAAATCCGCCGGAAGAAATTTCTGCATATTCCCAAGGATCAGCAGATAGACTGTCATCCCCGCAAATGCCGCTTGAATCCATGGATCGCGGAACCAGGCAGTTTTGCCGCTCTGCCGCAGATTCAGTCCGCCGCAGAAGAAGAACGCCGCCGCAAGCGGAAACAGAACTGCGGCATCCGCCTGCCGCGTACAAAGAAGGGCAATCGCCGCGGCAATCGCCGCATAGCGGGTCGAAATGGAAACGCTCTTCCGGAGACGGCAGACGGCAAACGGGATCCAGAACAGCGTGTAGACCGGAGGAAGAAAGATCGTCCACCCTGCCGCTCCGTCCGAAACGGCAAAGACGATCAGGAAAATGGCGGTCAGCAGAGACAGCACCCGGCTGTCGAACAGATACATCAGCGCCAGCGCAAACAGCAGATTCAGCGACAGAAAATCAAACATCTCCCCTTCAATATGATAGATCTGCGAGATCAGCGCGTTCAGCGAGACAATTCCCGCGGCAGACAACACCGCCGCCCCCTCTCTCCACACTTCCCCTTTTCGTCGGATCAGTGTAAACGCCGCAAATGCGGCGGAAAGCAGAAACGGCAGAAAGGCGATGGCAATCCGTCCCTGTTTCGGCAGCATGTCCCAGTTGTGAGCGGTGAAAAGAACGATTCCCCCGGCAATCAGCATCGCTCCGAGCACCCCCAGAATCCCGAAAAGCAGATTGCGGACAGAGGGACTTTCGAGCTCTTTCCTGTAAAACTTCTCCAGACGGTCCGCCGTGCTTTCATCCAGAATCCCTTCGCTGCGGAGACGGGGTATCTCGGTCAGAAACCATTGGATGGATTTGAAATGTTTCATGGGAGCTTCCTTTTTTGTCTTCCCGCCGGATTCCGTCAATGCAGGATCGGCGGATAATGGACGGTGCCGGGTGGATTGCAGTTGTCCTCATTGGTGGGGATCACTTCATCGGGCTTGTCGGGATCGGGTTCCCGAACGGGGGTCTCCTGTTCGCGCCACTCCGGATTGCTGAGCCGCTGAAGCATGGAGTGATAGAAACTGTATTTGTTCTGCATCGCCTGCGGAATCTCATCCAGGGAGCCGACCGTCCCGAGAGTCGGGAGATATTCCACCAGGAATTCGAACCAGAGGTAATCCGCCAGAGGATTCCGGCCGGGATCCTCCAGCGAGGTCGGAATGATCGCGCTGTTCGTGAAGACCGGAAGAACTATGCCGGACAGGTGCGGCGGCTGAAGCTCGTTGTTCACGGACAGAGAGCCGAACGGTTTGGCGACGGAATAGGCGTAAATGTGCGGAGCGTTGTTCTGAAGACGGGCCTGCGCGGCATCCAGACGGTTGTCTCCATAGGAGGTCTGTAAAAACGAGTTGGAATCGTCGGAACTCGGGAGATAGGAGTCGTGGAAGATGTCGCCGAGGCGGTTCTCCTTGCTGCCGTTGACGCCGAGGGTGCCGGTGACTGTGACTGTCTCCGCCTCCACATCCATGCGTGAGACCGCTCCGGAGTAGTAGAGAGCCTGCTTTTTAAATGGAGAGGCCAGATAATCCTCCCATAGCGTTGTCTGCGTCGTATCATAGGCGCGCCATTTCCAGCCGTAGTAGGCCCAGTCCAGAACGGGGAGGGGATTCAGTTTCCGGTCCGTGTCGCTGGAGGGAATGATCTCGCCTTTGTCGTTGAAGGCGGGGTCGTAAAGGTCGTAATGATCCATCAGCTTGTCGGCGGTGTAGCTGGAATTTTTGAGCGAGTCGTCGAGAAGAGTTCCCCCCTTGAGCATGTTCCAGGTGCCGGACTGTGCGGCTTTGATTTCCACGCAGACCGGGAGATATTCGCTCTCCTGGCGGAAGGTGGAATCCTCGTCGGTGACAAGATTGCCCCACCAGTTGCTCTGGCTGAAATCCATCCGGATCAGCTCTCGGAGCCAGCACCAGTAGTTCGACTGGATGGCGTCGTAGATGTAGCGGGACTGGAGATAGCCGGCAAAATCGTTGGTCGTCGGCGGAAACGTCTTCACGCGGGGAGACCCGAGAAGCTGCGCGTTCGGAAGCACCGCGATTCCTTTGGAGATGTCCCCGTCTCCCTGCAGAATGGTGTCCAGCGTCGCCAGATAGGGCGTTTTCCAGTTGTAGCCGAACATGTTTTTCCGGATGTATTCCGGCGTCATGTACTGCCCGAAAATATTCTGGCGGTTCACATTGCCCGGATTGTCCACATAGAGCATCTGCTGGCGGACGGCGTCTCCGTAGGACTCATTGTAATTGATCCCGTTGTTCTTCGCGGTCTGCTGCGCGGCACCGAAGCCGATCAGCGGAACGATGAACAGCGCTCTCTGCTGCATTTGCGACAGCGTGTCCGACGCCTCCTTCAGGCGCTGCAGCTCCGTCGCCCGTTTCTGAATGGCGTCCTCCTCATTCTCCACCTGAAGGAACTGGTCCGCTCCTCCCTGCGCCGAAGGCACAAACAGAGAATCGGAAATCAGAACCGTGGTCGCCTTGACCAGATTCAGTTCCCCCACCAGATTCAGAGTATGTCTCTGCCAGTTCGCTCCGGTGAGAGCTGCCGCGTCCACCGCGTTCTGCGCCTTCACCTTCGCCCGGATCACATTCGAAACATCCAGCAGAAGAAAAATCGCCAGCGTCAGAATCAGCAGGGCGATCAGAGCAAGAATCAGAACCTGTCCGCGTTCTCTCCGCCGCAAAGAAATCCGTTCTCTCATTCGGTCACTCCAGATATGCGCTCGACTGACGCGACATCGCCGCTTCACCGCTGATATTCAGTTTCCCTTCCGTCCGCGTCTGAAACGCCCCGCGGAACGGCATGATCCAGGGATAATCGGAGAAGGTCGAGCGGGCGGTGAAGGTATCCCCCTGATTGGTCAGTTCCGTACTGAAGGAGGTTTTGTACTTTTCGGAAAGCTCGTCGGAACTTCCGTCTCCGGGCCACCAGTACTGATAGCGCAGACCGCCCTGATGTCCGCGCATGTAATCCATAATCAGAAGACGTTCATAATAAAACTGTTCAATCGCCGTTTTGAAGGGGAGGGAGGAGGCGTCCGCGTTGACCAGATCCACCGGACTTCGCATCTGTCCCGCGGCGGGAATGACTTTCAGGCGCGCCTCTCTCTGATACGCATCTTCCCGGAATCCGACCGTTGCGGAACGCGCCGCCCGGAATGCCGCATAATCGGTCACCATCTGCGCGACGGAATAATAGAAAAACTGGAGCAGCCCGAAGGTCAGAAGCAGGAGCAGAAGCATACAGAGCATGGCTTCCACAATAGAGGAAGCCCGCTCTCCCTTCCGGATGCGCGGGCGAATATTCCGCATCGACTGCCTTTCAGATGAGATGAAGACGATCACTCATCCGTTGTAATGCCGCCCTTGTCGAGTTCCTTGAGGGTCTCAACCGAGCCTTTGTCCACTGCGGAATCGACATCCTTGGATGTTCCGAGCGTAGCTGCCGCTCCGCCGATTTTCTCGCGGATCGTATCGCTGAAGATCCCGAGAACGGCAAGAGCCGCCAGAGCCACAATCACCACAATGATGATGTACTCGACAATCGCCTGTCCTTTGCAGCGTTTTTTCATCCGTCTGAGTTTTGCCATATCCATAATACTGCTCCTTTCTCACACCCACGGCTCCCAGCCGATCAGTGCTGTTATTCTCCATCCATATTCCAGGAACACCGCCAGCAGAAGAAGCATGACGGCCGCCACCAGAACAAACAGGACCACCAGTATTGCGTATTCCGTGAGCACCTGACCGCTCTCAATACGGCGTTTCGTCCATCTTTTCCTCATCGGTTCACTCCGGTTTGCGTGGTAATTATAGCACAAAGGTATCAGGAACGCAAGGGAAAATTGAAAAAAAGTAATTTTCCCGCAATATTTTTTCTTCGATTTCTCTTTTTTGAAAATTGCAAAAACGGGAAGAGAGGCTATATTTTCCTCTTATAAGTCTATTTTCTTGCAGGAATCAAAAACGAAAACGGAGTTCTTTATAAGATGGCAAAGCAGAAAAAAGTCATGGAGTCGGAAATCATTGCAGACGATATCACCAGAGACTGCAACTCGTTTGAAGTCTGGTTTATTGAAAACGGCAAAAAAGTCGCATGGGCCTGCGTGGCCATCGTGGTCATTGTTGCCATTGTCTTCTCCGTTCTTCAGATCCGCAAGAGCGCCCGGGCGAAAGCCTATTCCGCACTCGCTTCCGCTGTGACGGAACAGCAGCTGCAGGATGCGTTGAAACAATATCCGAACGGAACGGCGGCGGCGGAAGCCCGCTTCCGTCTTGCCCGCGTGTTCATCCAGGCGAAAAACAACAAAGCCGCTCTGGAACAGCTTGCTCTGGTCGCCGCGGACGAGGAGGCGCTGCCGTTTACGCGCGGCCGCGCAATTCTGGATACCGGATATCTCTATGAAAACGACGGAAAGCAGAAAGAGGCCCTCGCTCAGTACGAAAAAGCCGCCGCGGATCTCCGTCTGCCGGAAGATGCCAGACTCGAAGGGTATTATGCGGCCGGACGTATCCAGCTTCAGCTGAAGGATTTTGCCAAAGCCCGTACCGCGTTCAAACAGGCCGCTTCGGGAACGGTCCGCTCCCAGGGCGGATTCTTCTGGAGCTCCCAGGCCCGCGCGGCGCTGAACCGGATGCCGGCGGAAAAGGCTCCGGCGGCAAAGACGGAAAAGAAGTAAGAAAAAGCTGTGGAACGGACACTGTCGCGGCGGCGGGAGTCGCTGCTCCGCGCGCTGACGACCCGGCATGGGAGAAAAAACAGCGGATACTGCCTCGGGGAAGGGGTGCGATGCGTCGGAGAAATCCTGAACCTCCGTCCCGACCTGATCGAATGCTGCATTCTCCGCGAGGATGCAGCCATTCCTCTGGATCTTCCGGACGACCGGACCGTGATGCTGGATTGCAGAAAATTTGATTCTCTCGCGGCAACGGTCAACTCTCAGGGGATTCTGCTTCTGGCAAAACAGCCGGAATACCGGCCGTTGAATGTTCCTTTGAACGATCCGTTTGTCCTGCTTCTGGACCGGGTGGCGGATCCCGGAAATTTCGGAACGATTCTGCGGACGGCGCGGGCCGTGGGACTCCATGAAGTCTGGATCGTGAAAGGCGGCGTGGATCCGTTCGGAGGAAAGACGATCCGTTCGGCTTCCGGCGCGCAGTTTGCGCTGAACCTTCGCTGCGCGGAATCGCTGGAGGAGGCCGTCCAATCTCTGCGGGAGCTTGGAATCACGCGCTTTTTCCGGACGGAACCATCTGGCGGGCATAGTGTCTTTACGGAAGCGGATCTTTTCAAGGAGTCTGCCATCGTTCTTGGAAACGAGGCAAACGGAGCGGGGAGGATCGATTCCTCGCTGCCGCTGAATATTCCGATGCCCGGATCCGCGGAGTCGCTGAATGTGGCTCAGGCCGCCACCGTGATCTTGTTTGAATTCGTCCGGCGAAAGGGAGAGCAGAAATGAAGAGCATGGAATTTGCAAAGATGGATGGGGCGGGAAATGATTTTGTCGTTGTGGCGGATGTCCCGGAAAATGATGTACAGCATTCCCCGGAGGCAATCCGCGCTCTCTGCGACCGCCGCAGGGGAATCGGCGCGGACGGCGTCCTGATTCTAAAACCGCTTTCTCCCGGAGAGCTGAAGATGGCCTATTACAATTCCGACGGCTCCTCCGCGGATCTTTGCGGAAACGGTCTGCGCTGCGCGATGGAATTTGCGGCGGAATCGGGGTTTGCGGACGATCATGCGGTGTTCCATACCGGAGCGGGACGTCTGGAAGCCTGGCGGATCGCTCCGGGACTGGTGAGAATCCAGATGCCGCTTACGGAGCCGTTCCGGGAACTGACAATCTGCGGATACCCGGTCTTTCTGACGTCCTGCGGAGTTCCGCATGCGATTGTTCCGCTGACGGCGCAGGGATTCGAGGAACTGGATGTCGAGGAGATGGGACGATCCATCCGTTTTGCCGAGGAGCTGGAACCGGAGGGGGCCAATGTGGATTTTGTCCTTCCGGTCAATGCCGACACGCTCCGCATTCGAACGTATGAGCGGGGAGTCGAAGCGGAGACTCTCGCCTGCGGAACCGGCGCGGCTTCGGCCGGAGTCTATGCCTGGCAAAAACTCGGCGGGGGCATAAAAAAACGGATAATTTGTGCCGGAGGCGACATTTTGACTATTGAATTAACGGTAAACGGGAATATTTTAAAAGAGATTTGCCTTTCCGGTCCCGCCCGCACGGCGTTCACCGGAGTCTGGAACTGGAATTGAGAACGTTTCAACATAGTGGAGACAAAACATGAGCATCCAAGGACTTTACACCGCCCTGATCACCCCCTTTTCCCATGGAGCTGTGGACTATGGCAAACTGAAGGAGATCGTGGAAATGCAGATCGCCGGCGGTGTGGACGGAATCCTGCCGACCGGAACAACCGGAGAATCCCCGACTCTCAGCGTGGAAGAACATCTCGATGTCATCGAAAAGGTGATTGAATATGCGAACGGCCGCTGCAAAATCATGGCCGGAACCGGCGCGAACTGCACGGAAGAGGCGATCAAGCTGACCCGGAGAGCCAAAGCCATGGGCGCCGATTCCTGTCTCCAGGTCACGCCCTATTACAACAAGCCGACACAGGAAGGACTCTACCGCCACTTCAGCAAGATCGCGGATGACTGCGGACTGCCTTCCGTGCTCTACAACGTCCCCGGAAGAACCGGCGTGGCCATTGCCGCCGATACGATTGCCCGGCTGGCTTCCAATCCGAATATCGTCGCGGTCAAGGAGGCCGGCGGATCGGTGGAGCGGGTCTCCGAGATCCTGAACCTCTGCGACATCACGGTGATGTCCGGTGACGACAGCCTGACAGTGCCGATGATGGCGGTCGGAGCAAAAGGGGTGATCTCCGTTGCGTCGAACATCTATCCGGCGGAACTCAAGAAGATGGTGGATTTCTGCGCGGCCGGAAACTTCGCGGAAGGGTTGAAACTCCATCGCCGTTTCTATTCGCTCTTCAAGCATCTCTTCATTGAGTCCAACCCGATTCCGGTCAAGGCCGCCATGTCCATGAAGGGACTGATCGAAGAGGAATACCGCCTTCCGCTCTGTCCGATCAGCGAGAAAAACCGGGCGATCCTGGCGGAAACGCTGAAGGCGCTCAATCAATGAAAATCGCTCTGCTGGCCGATCTGAAGCGGCGGGAGGGGGACCTGAAGGAGTTCTTCCTGCTGCGGGCAATCCATATGGCGGCCTCCTTTCTGAAGGCGGATGCGATGATTGTCTGCGGCTCCCTCTGCGGCGACCCGAAGGAGAGTCTGGAGTTCCTGGAGACAGTGGATGCGTCGATGAAACGGCGCAATCTCTCCATGAAAGTCTTCTGGCTCCGCGGAGAAACGGACCCGCAGGAGGACAATACAAGATTTCCGGATCCGGCAGGGGAACTCCTCGCCGGAATTCCTCTTAACGCCATCCCGGGACTTGCCGGAGAGATCCCCGCCTGCGCCGAGCCGGAATTTCCTTTTCTGACTGCGGAGCTGAAAGACGGAACTCTGTCGGAAAAGACCATTCATTCCCTGACTCTTCCCGAAGAATGGCGCGGACGGCTGACCGATTATCATATCCATACGAATCTGGCGTACTGCTCCGAAAACATGTCCATTCCGGAAGCGCTTCGAATTGGTGCGCTGAGCGGTCTGAAACGGATCAACTTTGCGGAACATTCCGGTCAGCTCTACTTCGAAAACGATGATTACTGGGCCGGCCGCTATCTCATGCGGACTCGCGGAACGCCGGAAGGCTCCCCCCTTCAGCTGCGCGTCCCGGAGTACCGGAAGCTGATCCGACAATATGACGACGGCTCCTTCTCATACGGTTTTGAAGTCGATGCCGACCCCGAAGGCGCTCCGACTCTTCTGCCGGAGGATGCCGCCTTCGCACAGATTCGTCTGGGATCGGTTCACCACCTCTTCCGGAAGGAGGATCCGGCGGCTCTGAAACGGGAATTCCTGGAAAAAACGGAAGCACTGCTGAAATCCGGCGTTCGGATTCTGGCACATCCGTTCCGGATTTTCCCCAAAGGGTGTGGAATGGAGGAGCCGGAAGAGCTCTATGCTCCGGTGGTGGAGCTGCTGCGCCGATATCATGTGGCGGCGGAAATCAATTTCCATGCGGTATACAGACCGAATCCGGAATTCTTTTCCCTCTGTCTTAAACATGGCGTAAAGCTCTCGCTCGGCACCGATTCCCACAATCTCTACGAGGTCGGCTTCCTCATGCCGCATCTTCAGCTTCTCCGGGACATCGACGCATATTCCCGTCTGGACGAGGTTTTGATTTGAACGTTTCCCGGGAAAGGACTCCCGGCAGAACGGTCGTTGAAAGGAAAAATTTTCTTACTGCCCCGGCTGAGTAAACAGGTAGGAGGGCGAACGGAGAATTCCTGCGCAGATTCCGTACGGCGTTACGCGGAACTCATAACTTCCGGTCATTTCCAGCGTGCACCGGAGAACCATTGCGCCTGCGGCGATGACCGGAGCAAGCTGTTGATCCATCCCGGGCATTTTTGCAATAGCCTCCTGCGACTGCGAGGAAAGAGAGCGGCTGAGTTCCACCAGAGACGATGTGGTCTGCGGAATGGCGGAGATCGCCTCGACCGAATCGAACGCCGGATATTTGGAAAGCAGAGCAAGACAGCCGAAGGGCAGGGGGCCGACCGCCATGAATTCCGGTTCAATCGACAATCCGGCTCTCCATTTTTTGTAGTCTGCGGAAAGAACCGAAAGTTTCTTCATAATGTAGGCGTGAATGGCGATCTGGCGGAAGAGATTAAACCGGTGATGCTTTCTTTTTCGATACAGATCATTGACCTCGGCCACGCTCAGATCCAGTTCGAACGCGCCGTCAATTCTGGATGCGGTTCCGTAAGAGAAATAGAAGTTGTTGTATCCGGCGTAAGTTGCAACGACCGGGAGATTCGCCATGGCGTCGGTAATCGCGCCGATGAAATTGAGTCTGGCCTCGTCGCGTCCGCTGAGGAGTGAGGGGAAAAGATCAAATTCCTTCTGACACCCAAGCAACAGGATGCTCCGGTTTGGAGCATTCCGGAGCGAAGAGGTTGCCGCCACCCGGAACGTGGAAACACCTTCCTGAAGCGCCACTTCATGAAATTTGTGCAGAGAGGAAAGCACCCGCTGCATTCCCGCTTCGGAGATCAATCCGCCTTCGGTCCGGTTCATGTCCATATTCGTGAAGGTCGTGAACTGATTGATCATTTCGAACGAATTTCCATCCGGCAGTTTTTTCGCGATCAGCATCTGCGTCGTATAGGCGCCGATGAACACTGCGGCGGAAATGTTCTCATTTATTGGCATCTTTTTTTACTCTTTCGCTTGCTTTTTTTCTCTTTTCTGCCATTGTATAATGTAGCTCGGAAAATGAATTGTGCAAATGAAATTTTCCATGGATGGATGACAACCCTGTGTTTTGAGCTGAAATAAGGGTTAAAAAAGTTGAAAGTGGCCAAAAATGATTATTGTTTTCAAGCCGAACAGTCCGGAAGCCGAAATTAAAAAAGTCGAAAAGATGGTTTCGGATATGGGGTACGAGCCGCGCCTCATTCGAGGTGTGGAGCACACCGTTCTCGGCGCGGTCGGGGACGAAAATATGCATATGTCCCTGGAGGCTCTGCGGAATCTGCCCTGTATCGAAGATGTCCACCCCATTCAGAAGAAATATAAACTGGCAAGCAGGGAGTTTCATCCCGACAATTCCGTTTTCAAGATCGGAAAAGAGGAGATCGGAGGAAAGAAGTTCCAGATTATCGCGGGACCCTGTGCGATCGAATCGGCCGAACAGATGGATATCGTGGCATCGACTCTGACGGCGGATGGAGTCGGAATCCTGCGCGGGGGAGCGTTCAAACCCCGCACGTCGCCTTACGACTTCCAGGGTCTCGGACAGAAAGGCCTTGAAATCCTGCAGGCGGTCAAAGACAAATACGATGTGCCGGTCGTGACCGAAGTGGTCGGAATTCCGACGATTCAGGCGGTTGCCGAAGTCGCGGACTGCATCCAGATCGGCGCACGGAACTGTCAGAATTACAACCTGCTGGAAAATGTGGCAAAGGCGGGGCGGCCCGTCCTGCTCAAGCGGGGAATGTCCACCACGGTCGAAGAGTGGCTGAACGCGGCGGAATATCTGCTCGTTCACGGATGCGAAAACGTGATCCTCTGCGAACGCGGAATCCGGACATTTGAAACATCCACCCGCAACACGCTGGATATCAGCGCGGTGGCGGTGGCGAAGAAGGAATCCCATCTTCCGGTGATTGTCGACCCGAGTCATGCGGCAGGAAAACTGGAATTTGTTCTGCCGCTGGCGAAAGCGGCGGCGGCAATCGGGGCGGATGGAATTATTGTCGAATCGCATCCGCAGCCGGTGAAGGCGCTCAGCGATGCGGCTCAGCAGATCCCGTGTGCGGACTTCGGGGCGTTCATGGAGGCTCTGCGTCCCTTCGTGGAAGCGGCCGGCCGGACATTATGAGTCGGAATCTGGACGATCAGTGGCGTGCGCTGGCACCTCCGCGGGAGGTGTTCAAGTCGCGCGTCATCACGTTGTGCGCGGAACCGTTCGAGTGTCTGCGCACAGGCGCGGTTCATGAATTCATCACGTGCCGCACCTGCGACTGGGTCAATGTGGTCGCGCTTACAAAAGACGGGCGTCTGGTTCTGATCCGTCAGTTCCGGCACGGAACCGGAAAGACGGAGTGGGAGATCCCCGGCGGATGCATCGATTCCTCCGACGCTTCCCCGGAAGCCGCCGGTGAACGGGAGCTGATGGAGGAAACCGGTTTCAAAGGGGAAAATCCGAGAATTATCGGACGTGTTCATCCGAATCCGGCTCTGCAGGGCAATCTCTGCTACACCATCCTGATCGAAAAGGCGGAGCGGCTTTCCGAGCCGAAGCTGGAACCGACGGAGTGCATCGAAACGGAAATCCTTACGGAAGAACAGGTCCGCGCGATGATTCGCAGCGGCGACATCTGTCATGGACTGGTCCTGAACGCCCTCATGTTCTATTTCATGGAGAAAAACAAATGAAAAGCGCTTACGAACTTGCACTGGAACGAAGCGGCGGAACGCTGAATTCGATTCCGTCTGAAATCAAGGAGAAAATTTCTGAAATTGAGCAGATCCGCAAAGCAAAAGTCGCGGAGGCGGAGCTCTCGGCTCAGCAGCGGATCGGCCGGGAAAACGATCCGGAGAAGATCGCCGAAATCAAGGATGCCCTTGTAACAGAGATCGCTTCGATCAACGATAAATATGAACGGGAAAAGGAGAAGGTCCGCAATTCCCGCTGATCGTTTTTCGTTCAAAGAAGTTGAGCAGAGGGGAATCTCATCCGATTCCCCTTTTTTATGGATGGATTCAGGAAAGACGGGCTGCCTCGTTCCGGATTTTCCGTCTGTTGCGGACCCGTCTTCTGCGGTCTGCGCGGACGATGCGGTCCATCATGAGGAACATTCCCGCAAGAAGCGTTCCGGAAATGGAGTGCCAGACACAGCTGACTGCCGAGGCAAGAGCCGCTTCCGGCATGGACGCGAAATGACGGCTGGCAAGATTGGTGGCTAGACCCGCATTCTGCATGCCGACCTCCAGAGCGATGGTGCGTTTCTTGGGTTTGGACATTCCCGTGAAACGCCCGACCAGATATCCCAGCAGATACCCCAGTCCGTTGTGCAGGAAAACCGCGGCGAAGATCATGGCTCCGGAGGAGAAGAAGTGCTCTCCGCTGTACGAGATCACTCCCCCGACGATGCAGGCCAGCCCGATCACCGAAACACCCGGCATGATCGAACAGATCTCCTGATAGCGCGGGCGGGTTCCGAAAAAGAAGTTTGCAAACGCGCCCAGCGCCACCGGGATGATCGTCACGATCAGAATCGACTGGAACATCCCCAGCGCATTGACTTCAATGGAGTTCCCGGAAAGATAAAGGACCAGCAGCGGTGTTGCCACCGGAGCCAGAAGCGTGGACGCCGTCGTCATGCCGACCGAAAACGCGACATCCCCCCGGCAGAGAAACGACATGATATTGGACGACACCCCACCCGGACAGCATCCGACCAGAATCAGGCCAAGTGCGATTCCGTCCGGAAGGTTCAAAAGCTTTGTCAGTCCTAATGCCAGAAATGGCATGATCAGATACTGGGCGATCGCACCCACACAGATATCAAAAGGTCTCTGGGCAAGAATCTTAAAATCCTCAGTTGTCAATGTCAGTCCCATACTGAACATAATGACTCCGATGATGATCGACTGGCACGTAAACCTATTGGATACCGGATCTGTAAATAACTGGAGATTAACCCATCCCATCATTCCCGGTACAAAGAACGTAATGACTGCAATCGCAATTACTACGATTGAAGTATAATCTGATAAAAATTTGCTGACTTTCTGTAATGCTTTCATTACATTTCCTCCTTACTTCTGTCCACTCAATAAAAAAGTCCCTTTTCAGAAATCAATCTGAAAAGGGACGAATATAATCCGCGTTACCACCCTGATTCCGCAAAAAATCTGCGACTCTTCACATACCAGCATATGCTATCCATATAACGGTGGATACCGGCGAGGTTTACTGACGTGCATCACGCTTTCAGCCCGCTTCTTAGAGAGGATATCCTTATCCGGTTATTACCTGCTCACACCACCCACAGGCTCTCTGAAAATAATCTCGAATATGACTTTGTTCTCATCAACGAATTTGGTGAACAATATTTTCTTTACGGGGATTATTATAGTCCTCTCACGAAATAAGTCAAGTGAAAATTTTTACTCTTCGCTCTGCTGATTTTGTTCAATTTTTCCAACTGTCACATGATGGATCATTCCAAGAACTGATTCATTTGCATTTACCGGAATTAACCGGATTGATGGATGTCGATTCTGAAATACCCGGAATATTTCATCTGCAAACCCCTGCCCCATGAAATCAATTCCCTGAAAATCAAAAATGATCTCCTCAAACTCATCCAGCCGACGCAGAATCCTTCTTGCCTGTGAACGTGCCACCGGATTTCCCAGCGGACACATCTCTCTCATTGGGATTTCGGTTCTCACAAACCCTCTTTCGATCGGTGCAAAACGGTCAAATATATCCTTTGATGTATGTGCTGGCTGATTTTCCAATTTCATCACTACCATCGTCCCCACTTTCTCTAACCTCGTATAATATGCAATCAGATGCGACCGGATAAAACTTTCCCTGTTTTCGCTTTTCATGGAAAAAATCGCATGATCTGATAATATTGCAAACTCTGTCAACATCCTTGATGAAAAAAAGATGCCTTCTCCTGAATGTTCTTTTAAATTTGTCGTAAGCTTTCCTTTATATAATTCAAGAACTGCCTGTTCTGTACTGACATTTTTTATCCCATGAGCTAAGAGATACTTCTGTATATTCTTAAAAACTCCAATCCCATCATCTACAATAGAAATCTCTGTATACAGGCAATCTCTCTTTACTGCATAACTGATCTTTTCTGCTCCTGAATGCTCGATAGCATTATTCATGATTTCAGCAAATGTATATGCCCATATATCTTCTGCATTTTTCGAAATTTCCTTCAGTTCCGGTAAAATCTCTGCATAAAAGATTTGATCCTCTTCTAAAGTTCCATCATTACTGACACTCCATTTTTTCTCATAAGTTACAAGTCGATAACCACACTGATTTTTATTTGATACTTCAATCAACTTTTTATCTATGCACATCTTTACATAACGCCGTACAGATGTCTCTGAAATAGAAAATACTTCTGCTGTCTTTTTCAGAAAAAGTGTATCATCCATACGGATTTTTTCTAACATATATAATTGTATCGCTTTTCTCTTCTCTTCACTGAATGACACGCTTCCTTTTCCTTTCTTTAAATCATAATTTTTCAACTATATTTTCTATTTATTAAACTATAGCATTTCCTGATTTAATTTTCAATACACAAAAAAGACCTTCTCCGGTGTTGTTCGGATTTTTCCACATTCATCCACCGGAAACGGTCTCTTTTTCACTTTTCTCTAAAGTTATCCACTTTTTATTTCACTTCTACAAGTTCAATCTTAAAGTTAAGCTCCTTGCCTGCCATCTCATGGTTCGCATCAAAAGTGATCGTCTTCTCTTCTTTTTCCAGTACTTTTACCGGAAATGGCTGTCCGTACTGATTAGAAAGATAAACCTGCTGTCCAACTTCCAGATTCTCTGATCCCGGAAGCTGTGCGATCTCAAGTGTAAAAATTGCCTCCGGATCCGGCATACCATAAGCTTCTTCCGGCATCAGATGAATATCGACAATCTGTCCCACTTCCATATCCGCTACAGCCGCATCAAATCCTTTAATCATCTGACCTGCTCCACAGACAAATTCCAGTGGCTCTCCACGGTCATAAGAAGAATCAAACTGCGTTCCGTCATTAAAAGTTCCCCGGTAATGAGTACGGCATGTCTTTCCGACATTACGTCCTGTCAGTGTGTTCTCATTTGTTCCTGTATCTGGCATTTACAAATCCTCCATTCATTTCATTCAGTCTCTGTGGAACCAGTATAAGCTGATATGGCTGTAAAAGCAAGCCCCAAACCTTTACTGCATACCACCGTATACACTGCACTGAATACATTTGCTCCGATCCTGAGTGCCACCGCATACGGCATCCCGAAAAGTCCTGAAGCGATCGACAATGCACCGAATGTGTTAAATGCAGTCTGCCATGCGTACCCCGCAGAATATCCTACTCCGATTCCTCCGATCATCCCGATATATGGATAAAATGATTGGGGAAGCAGCAGATACAGTCCGGCAAATAACAGACATCCTACTATATTAAATGCAGCTCTTTTTCCGGCTCTCTCCAGCCCATCCTCCGGGAATGGAAGACATACCGACATACAGGCGATTCCCGCCCACATTGCCCTGGGCAATCCTGCCAGCGACATAAACAGCATTGCACTGGAAGCGATCAATGCCAGCCGGATATACCATCTGTTTCTTGCGGAATGGACATCAAACTCCCTGAACAGATCAAGGAATGTCCTGCGATATGGTCTGTTCTTCTGATTTTTATAAAATATGATCATACAGAGAATCATTCCGACCAACAGCCCTTCCACTCTGCGGACATACATCCTGCCTGTTACGTCATATCCCTGGAGCAGAAGATACCCCAGTACAAAAGTAGAATGATTATACATGATCACATTATGACATCCAAGGATCATCAAAAGTAAGATGCAGATTACATTAATAAAAAATGCAGGAACCGGAGAAAACAGATTGCTGATCCTCGGTCCTGTCATCAAAATCGTAAAAATTCCCAGGATCGATCCAAGACCATGTGTAGTCCGTATTCCAAAATCTGCCTGTCGCAGTACAAGCACAGCTAACAGGACTGTAACTCCTACTACACTGTTATCCTTTCCCGTCAGACTACTGTACAATGATACCACTGCCACGCAAAAAGCCATGACCAGATATACCTTAAAATTATAGATCAGAATATGTCTTCTTTTTTCCTTCTTATCTTCTGTTGCTCGGATCAGTTGCTTCGACCCAACCGAACTAAGCTGTAATTCCTGATAAATTGTCATACTGCCATTTCCTCCTGCTATTTTTCCAAAGCAACGAGAAACTATAATACAATTTTGCAGATACGTCAAGCGGTATCTGGCATAAAAATACCCCCGGGAACTTGACTCATCCCCGGAGGCATCCATACCTGTTCTGCTGAATCCATTTGTCAGGCAACTTATTGATGTCGGGGTCAAAAGCCCCCGACTTTGATGCTCATATCGGGGCGGGTCCTAAGGTCTTTCACCCACCTATGAGCAAGCTCATGTGGGCTTAGACCTTTTGACCCTGGCATCAACTTATTTTATTAAATTTACTCTTTTTCCCTGTAGATTACAACCCTATCTTTCACGCTTTTTTGTAAGCTGCACGATGCTTAATCCTGCTCCAAAAGAAAGAACCAGCATGGTCATCCAAAGAGCAAGATCCGCAGTATCTCCCGTCTTCACACTCTTTGCCTGCGTAACTGCCTGGGTCTGGCTGTTCTTTTTGCCATCTGCACTGACTTTATTTCCATTCGTCTTATCAGAACCATTTCCCTTATCTACGGCACCGTTATTTCCTGCATTGGAATTATTATCCTTACCGGAATTAATTCCGTTGTTGCCGTTATCTCCATTTCCGGAATTATTTTCATGATCGGATGAATCCTTTGTAATGTTGAAAATAATCTCTTTTGACATGCCTGTATAATTGCCGATTCCGGTAATTGTCAGTACATATTTTCCGGCTTCAACAAACTCTGCTCCCTCAAACGGTCTTGCTGTAGCGTCATCACCAAATACATAAGTAATGACATAATCTGTTCCTGCGACAAGCTCTTTATCTCCGTCTTTTACGGTAACAGTCGGAATTTGATTATTTCCGTCATAAATAACAGAATCTACATCTGCCGTTACCTCAAATAAACCGGCAGATGGTGTTGTCACAAATTTTTCCAGTGGCGGAACTGCATCTACACCGGTTGTCCAGTAAAGATCTGCCAGCGGATCATTTGTAACCTCATTCCCGATCAGCGTTCCATCTGCAATATGTCTTCCGGAGCCGGTAACTTTGATTCCGTGTTCCAGAGCCTTACCCGGTGTTGCCTTATTGGAAATGCGGGCTGTTGCTCCCTGAAGGAATACTTCATTTGTATAAATAGTTCCATTTCCTGTCACGGCATTTCCACCGTCACCCCAAAGTACATCGCCACCGATCGCAACGACTTTTCCATTTCCTGTGATTGTTCCGTTATCCAGCTCAATGGCTGTACCGCCCTGTGCATAGAGCTGCACATTTCCGCCACCGCCATAAGTAACAAGTACCGCACCGTCTGCCAGATTCAATGTGCCGTCTTTCACTCTAAGGGCTGTCTGACCTTCCTCACTTCCGGCCTCATCACCTTCAATAAATACCTGTCCCTTTACTGTTACATTTCCAGTTGTCGTAACAACCGGCTCTGCACTGCTACGATCAGTCAGATCTCCATTGGCAAGGTAATTAATATGAGAATAAATTGCTGCATTTTCCAGAACCGATCCATCTTCCATACGAAGCTGTCCACAGATTGAAGAACCTGTTGTAAATTTCTGATTAAAGGAATCATAATTCATAGAAAATGTACCGCCGCTTTGTACTTCTATCATTCCCTGGACTACAGAATCTGAAAGTGTCAGCTTTCCGCCGTTTTCCACAACAATACGCACACTACTGAGAATTTCCATATTAGTCAGTGTCAGACTGCATCCTGCCGGAATGTAAAGTGTCTGAGGAATATTTCCTTTCTTCACTTCTTTCCATGCAAGATCATAACCAAGATATCCATAAGTTCCGCTTTCATGGGAACCGAACCATGCTTCTAATGCTGCCGGTACACGAACACTGTTCTCTTCACCGTCTACATTACTTCCAAAATTTTTGATCGCCCATGGCTCCATGATATCCCATGCGTACAATCCACTTTCATACTGTCTGAAATTCTCGACTTTCAGGCGGTCTGCCAGGGTTTCTTCTCCTGTATAAATGCGGAATGGAAGTGTATTGCTGACAGCCGTACGTCCCTGCATATCAGTAATGGAAACCGAAATCTTGTAAGTTCCTGCATCCTTTGGCGTACCATTCAGTGTCAGGTCACTGCTGAGTGTCATATAAACACCTTCCATACCACTGTCACTGTTCTCCGGTGTTCCGGCTTCTGTGTCCGGTACAATGCTTACTTTGCACTTACTTCCGTTCAGACTGATCTGAGAGGAATGATCCAGCTCTTCCCAGTCACTCTCTGAAGGCTCTGTTCCTTTTTCCGTAATTGCTCCATAAACCTTTACGGCACTGTTCTTATTGCCCGATGCCCCACCAACACTCGCACTGGATATTCCGTCATAATCTTTCTGTCCTACAATCGCTGCCTCAAAAGAGCCATCGATCTTCACATGAAGTTCATATGGATCACCCTGTCCGTCATCCGGCTGTAAAGAAATCGTTCCATTCTGATCTACAACAAATTTGAACGAAAGATCTTCATAACCATTTGCTGTGATCGCCACAGAATCTCCGCTTTTTAAAACCGGTGAGTCTGAACTTCCACTGAAATCTTTCGCAGAAAATACAATCTGATTATTTTCTGTATCAATAAAATATTTTCCTCCGGCCGACGGTTTGAAAGATGATTTCTCCCAGGATGTTCCGTTGACTTTAACATCGGTAACTGCTGCCACATAACCATCTGCATTTGCAAAGACCAGATGCCACTCATTTCCAAAAAAGTCAGTCTCCATACTTACCTGGCTTAAATCAATGCTGCCCGGCTCTACCGGTGCAGTTTCCCTGAATGTTGCCGCTACCGTTACATTTTCAGATGGCATTGAAAATGTATAAACGCCTTCTGTATTCTGCACATCTACAGAAGCACCGCTCACTCCATTAACATTCACCGCTTCTACTTCATATCCTGCATCCGGTGTAGCTGTTACAGTAACCGTTGCTCCTGCCTGAATCCCTTCCGTTGCACTTAAGCTGACGGTACCATTTGTGGCTGCTGCCGCAGTTGCCGTATAAGTTTTTTCTCCTGACGGTGTACTTACGACTGTCGCTGTATAAGTATAAGGATAACTCGATGTATCTTTCGTTACCTTAAAAGTCACATCCTCATATCCGTCTGCTGTCACAGCGATCGTCATCGGATAAGTTCCCGGACTTACGATCTTCAGAGCTTTATAACTTCCAAATGTTCCGGTCGCATTCCCAATTTCCCACAGATTTGTATCACTTCCAAAGGAATTGATCGTTCCTTTCGTATATTGAATCTCATTAACTGTTACACTGTTGATTTTATCCATCCAGGCAGTATCTTCAAATCCCAGACTTAAAACCTCTGTCCAGAAACCACTGGCTTCACAATTTGTAACTGTCGTCGGAGCCGCTTTTTTCTCCGCTGCCATGACAGGTGTTCCTGCTGTTGTCAGGATCACCATCACGGACAGAACCAGTGATAGTAATTTTCTCCAATTTCTTTTCATAAATGCCTCCTTAAAAGTTCGATAATAATTTTGTCTTTCTGATAAGGTTTTCGCTATGAAATTTCCCCTTTACATCAATCAGATACCTGACGCCTTTCCTTTTCAACTCTTTTCAAACGCCGGATATCATATTGAAATATGCCTCCTTTCATGCTATACTTTCAGTTGATTTTCTTTGGTTAGTCTGTGCTAATCACCGTTGTGCAATACTAACACTGTTCATTTTCTTTGTCAATCAAAGAAAAAAAATTCTCTTTTTATTGAAAATTTTTACCATTAATTACCATTTGGAGGCTTTCATTTATGAAAAAACTTTTATTTTTTTTCGCTCTTTGTGCCTTTTTGCTCTGTGGATGTTCCGAATCTTCCACAAATTTTTCTTCCGGGCTACAAAAAAGCAATTTTTTTGCTATGGATACTTCGATTGAATTTAATATTTACGGGGATGCTTCTCTGTTAAAAGAGGCACAGAATGTGCTGACCGATCTGGAATCTGAAGTTTCTGTCACAGACCCTGACAGTGAAATTTATAAGATCAATCAGGATGGAACTGGTACACTGACCGGGAATGCTGGCGATCTGATGCAGGAAGCTCTAGAAATGTGCAGACGCACAGACGGTGCATTGGATATTTCTGTTTATCCGATCGTACGTGCATGGGGATTTACTACGGAAGAATATCAGGTTCCTGAGGAAACAGAGATTGAATCCCTTCTCCCGCTTGTTGATTATACAAAGATCCAATATGATACTGCTACAGGAACTGTATCCATTCCAAAAGGAATGACCATTGATCTTGGAAGTATTGCAAAGGGATACGGTGGACAGCTCGCTGCCCAGTTGCTCCGCGAAAAAGGTGTGACTTCCGCCCTCCTGAACCTTGGCGGGAATGTGCAGACCATTGGAAGTAAACCGGATGGATCTCCATGGCAGGTGGGGATCCAGGACCCGACCGGCGATACTCCCATGATGGTCCTTTCGGTTTCCGATCAGGCAGTCATCACTTCCGGTGGTTACGAACGCTACTTTGAACAGGACGGAAAGACTTACTGGCACATTATGGATCCGACCACCGGCCACCCGGCAGACAGCGGGCTTTGTTCGGTCACGGTGGTTGGAAAAGACGGTGGAATCTGCGATGCTCTTTCTACTTCTCTTTTTGTTATGGGACTTGAGAAAGCCGCAGCACTCTGGCAGCAAAGCAATGACTTTGAAGCTGTTTTTGTGACCGATTCACATGAAGTCTACATTACTGAAGGATTAAAAGACTGCTTTGCCCTCACAGAAGATCATGTGGATACCAATGTAAAAGTACTTGAAAAATAGCTTCTTTTCGCAGAAGCTTCACGATTCTGTCATCCCAAGTTTCACCATCTTTGGTGCATGCTTCAGTGCCGGGATCACTTTCCCGATCAGATCTTCCGTCGTAAATTTCAGACTGGAGGTATTGATGCAGGGATGACAGCCAAAATATCTTTCTGTCAGTACATCTTCGTCAATCAGAAGCCGTACTTTTCCCTCTATATCATTCATCAATCCCAAAACGCTGACCGACCCCGGTGTGATGTCCAGATATTTCTCCATATATTCCGATTTCGCAAATGAAAGTCTTGAAGACCCGATCTGTGCCGACAGTTCTTTTGTCTTAAACGGCTTGTCTCCCGGCATCAGGAGCAGATAAAATTCCGTCGCCTGCCGGTTACATAAGAACAGGTTCTTACAGATTGCTGTTCCATCTCCCAGTACACGGTCAATTTCTTCACACGCCTCCATCGTCATAGCTGCCTCATGATCAACTCTCTGATATGCTACTCCCAGCCTGTCCAACAGGTCATATACCCGGAGTTCTTTTTCCAGTCTACCTTCTGTATTGTCCGGTCTTCCATTTTGTAATTCCATTTTCATCCTCTTTTCTCTATAAACAATTTCTTATAAAGCAGTATAGCAAAAACTTCCCGGTCATGCTATAGTAATAAAATGATGATGTCGGGGTCAAAAGCCCCCGACTTTGATGCCTACGGATTGCTCCGTGCTACGCACTCTCTGTGATCAGCAACTAAAAAGGAATGTACAGACTATGAAAAAAGGAATGAAAAAAATACTAAAATATCTCGGGATCATCGTGTTGATCGTCCTGGTTCTTCTCCTTGCATACATCATCTATCTTTTTGCAAGTTACCACCGGATTCCCGATAATCAGCCACTTCAGGTTGAACAGACAAAAGAGAGTATTTCATCAGGAGATACCCTGACAACAGAGAAAGAATACTCTGCCCTGACTTACAATATCGGCTTTGGTGCCTATACCCCGGATTTCAGCTTTTTCATGGATGGTGGAAAATCCTCCTGGGCCAAAAGTAAGGAAAGTGTAAAAAAGACCGTTCAGAGTGCCGGAGAGCTGGTTGCTTCTAAAGATCCTGATTTTGCACTGATCGAAGAGGTGGATCTTAATTCTACCAGGAGTTACCATGTGGACGAGTATTCAATCCTCAAGGAAACGATTCCAAGTTATAATACCGTATTTGCACAGAATTATGATTCCGCTTTTCTCTTCTACCCATTGAATCAGCCGCATGGAAAAAGTCGGTCAGGACTTGCACTTTTTTCAAAATATCCGGTTACAGATTCTCTGAGAAGAAGTTTCCCGGTATCCACCTCCTTCAGTAAATTTTTTGATCTGGACCGGTGCTACAGCATTTCCAGAGTTCCTACAGACAACGGAAAAGAGCTGGTTATCTTTCTGCTGCATATGTCGGCCTACGGAAACAGTGATGCAATCCGTGAAGGGCAGATCCGTATGCTGAGTCAGGATATGCAAAAAGAATACGAAGCCGGGAATTATGTTCTCTGCGGAGGTGATTTCAACCATGATCTGAAAGCCTCCAATGATGACAATGATGATGCCGCTGATTATGAATCCTGGGCTTATCCATTCCCAAGAGAAGAACTGCCGGAGCATCTTTCCTTCTGCATCGATCAGCTTTCTGACACTGAACGTAACGCTCTCTGGAACAGTGCAAGAAATGCTGATATGGAATACATTCCCGGTGAAACTTATACTGTAACGCTGGACGGCTTTATCATTTCCGATAATATAGAATGTCTTCAGTATGAAAATGTCAATACCGGTTATTCTTATTCCGACCATGATCCGGTATATATGAAATTTAAACTCTTAGACAACTGAAAAAGTTCTTGTCGTATACCTGACAGCAAAAAAGGAACAACTGATCCTTCACCGATCAGTTGTTCCTTTTTTTAATACGTCTTTATCAAATTTTCCACCATTCTCCCAGCCGCTTTCTTCAATTATTTATTCTTTTCAGCTATTTTCTTTTATGATTTTCTTTAAGATCTCCGCAGAACTTTTTAACTGTGCCAGCTCCTTCTCACTTAACTCGATCGGAACGACCGTTTCGATTCCATTTGCATCTACCACTGCCGGAATACTCAACACCACATCCTCCAATCCATACTCGCCCTGCATCAGACTTGATACTGGCATAATGGACTGCTCATCACGGACGATTGCTGCACAAATCCTGCACACTGCCATCGCAATTCCATAATAAGTCGCATGTTTTCGGGCAATGATCTCATAAGCACTGTTCTTCACATGATCGAAAATCTTTTCCATGGATGCATCATGGTCAAAATGACCTCGCAGCTCGCAGAAATCATTGATCGGAAGTCCGCCAACTCTTGCATCGCTCCACGCTGCCAGTTCACTGTCCCCATGTTCTCCGATAATATACGCATGCACACTCCGGCTGTCTACACCTAAATGCTCACCAAGCTCATACCTGAATCTTCCTGTATCCAGAACTGTACCCGAACCAATGACCCGGTTTGCCGGATACCCTGACTCTTTCAATGCAATATAAGTAAGAATGTCTACCGGATTCGACACAATCAGTAAAATGCCCTCAAATTCCCGTTTCTTAATCTCTCCAACGATCGACTTCATAATCCTGCTGTTTTTTTTGATCAAATCCAGCCTTGTCTCATCCGGTTTCTGATTTGCTCCTGCTGTGATGACGATCACAGCAGCATCACTGATATCATCATACGTTCCTGCGTAAATTTTCATCGGACTTGCAAATACCATTCCGTGACTGATATCAATTGCTTCTCCCTCTGCTCTTTTCTGATCCGCATCAATCAGTACCATTTCTGAAAATAACTGACTCTGCATTAAAGCAAATGCAGAAGATGATCCTACAAATCCACAACCTACAACTACTACTTTTCTACTGTTAATTCCCATATATGTATCCTCCTTCTCCTAAAATCTCCAAATTTATAAAATTATTTCTTTCTGATCCAATTATATCGTAATATTTTTCTTATGTCAATATTAATAATTATTACTATTATTAAATATTAAGGCTATATTGTCTTCATTTTGAATCGGGACTATATCATATTTTTTTGAATTGGGGCTATATTCCATTTTTAAGTAGCTTCTCTTTTTTGTCCCGGCACAGATTCAGGCTTGTTACTTGAGTAAATAAAAGGGACTATCTGTCATCCATGAAGCCATCTTCATGTGACAAATAGTCCCTCACTACTTTTTATCCTGCCTCTGTATTGCTGTCCTGTTTTCATTAACTGGCGAGGTAAAGCGAATGGAGTTTTTATACCCATTGCCCGGTCAATGCCAGCCCCGCTTTCATTAACCCTGCCAGCACCATCACCCAGACAGGATTTATTTTTGTCTTTCTTAAGGATATCACACAAAGGATAAAAATGACAACCATACTCCATTTTGTTTCTTCAAAGGATATTGCTGATGCACTGCCCCAAAATGCCGAGATCAGGATCAGAATCCCTGCTGATGCGATCATCGCCACCACCGCAGGACGCAGAGAGCCAAGCACACCCCGAAGCAGCTCCATATTCCGGTATTTCAAATACAATTTTGCAATCACCGTAACAAGGATACAGGATGGAAGTATACACCCTGCTGTCGCAGCTATCGCACCGGGCAATCCCGCAACTTTAATTCCGACAAAAGTTGCCGAATTGACCGCAATCGGTCCCGGTGTCATCTGCGAAATTGTGATCAGATCCGTAAACTCCGACATGCTCAGCCACTGGTGCATTGTAACAACCTGTCCCTGAATCAGCGGCATAGCGGCATAACCTCCACCAAAGCTGAACAGTCCCACCTGCAAAAAGCTGAAAAATAACTGAATGTAAATCATTTCATTTCCCTCCTTTTTGCAAAAAGAGTGCGAATCACACCCAGAAGACCACAGACCAAAATGATAAGGACTACATTGACTCCGAAAATACAGGAGACAATAAAAGCTCCGATCATGATTCCGACCGAAACGGCATCCTTCTCCTTTACGATTCCCGCTCCCATCTCATATGTAACCGACGCAATTACAGCACCTACTCCTGCCTGCATCCCCTCCAGCATCTGACTGATAAAAAAATTACTGCGAAATGCCTGATAAAAAGCCGAGATCACTGATATGATAACAAATGGCGGAAGCATTGTCCCCAGGATCGACACCAGCACCCCTGCAATTCCTGCCAGTTTATATCCCACTACGATTGCCCCATTCACTGCGATCGCTCCAGGCGAAGACTGTGCGATTGCCACAAGATCCAACATTTCTTTCTCATCAATCCAGTGCAGATCATCTACGAATTTTTTCTTCATTAACGTGACGATCACATAGCCGCCACCAAAAGTAAATGCACTTAAATATAAAGTTGAAATAAAAAGTTTCCATAAAACTTTCGCTTTTGCTTCTTTTCCTTTTTTCTCCATGAAATTTCCTCCAACAAAACCAGTATATTACTGTTCGGGGAGGATGTAAAATATTTATTACACTTCACCACTATCTCATTTTTCTAAAATCAAATTCATCAGTACGATTCAACAGTTGTGACCATCTTGCCGAAACCAGCTTTGCATACTGGATTGGAACGAGTCCATAACTTCCAAGTGAATAACCATCATTCATTTCCAGAAACACAGTCTGAAGCTTTCCATTCTTTTCAATTACAGCAAAATCCAGACTTCCTCCCATGGGTCTTTCACGGATTGTTCTAAACGCTTCTACTATCTGATCCACTACTCCCGCATCAAAATGATAATGGTAATCTCCCCGATACGGTCTGATATCTACCAATTCATCATAAATAATAAACCCTCTCCATTCCATCTTTGGAGCGATAACATCGCAACAAAGTACTTCATAATTTTCATAACAGCTTCCACAGCCTATCAAATCCTTTGATGAGCGAATCACATGTCCGGTAAATGCTTTGCTTTTTACCGGTTTTACAAAAACCCCCCATTTTTCCGGATGAGTATTGATTGAATTGATTGTATCTTTCCAGACATTTCTTCCCATAAATTTTCTCAACTCCACTGGATAATCTTCGCAAGCTGGAACTACACCAAATTTTTTAAGAATCATTTCCACCTGGGTAATATAATCAAGTACAATATCTTCCTTTGTGACACTTTCATAAATATCACTGATTTTTTGATATCTGACTATTTCTGCTCCCATTTCACGGAATCCATAAACTGCCTGTGAAATATTCTGCGAATGATATTCCCCATTCTGTCGAATTTTTGCATAGACTTTCATTTTTCTCTCCTCGTATTTTTTCTTTTTCATATCATTGAATTATGTAGCAAACTGCACTATGTCCTCTCTTTGTACCACAAGAATCTCATCAATCGTAACATCCAGTACTGCTGCCAGCACAACCAGATTGTCAATCGTCGGCATTGCTGTCCCATGCTGCCACTTATAAATAGCCTGTGGTGTCGTAAATCCAAAAATATTCTGTATTTCTCTTACTGACAAGCCTGCCGCCTTTCTCAACTTCATAATATTTCTTCCTGTAGCTACCATATCAATAGCTGGTATCGTCATCATTTTTCTTCCTTTCCGCTTCCGGCAGGAAAAATTTTTCCATCTATTTTTCCTGTCTGAGTACATCACCCCAGCCAGGTTTCCCTGCCGGCAGATGCACTACTCAGAAGCTTTAAAATTATAAATTGGTTTCATTACATCAATCACATCTACGGATTCTCCAATCACATCAATGATATCGTCGAGTCTTTTATATGCCATTGGTGCTTCATCTAAAGTATTTTCATTAATCGATGTTGTATAAATTCCTTGCATTACATTTTTATACTCATTCATATTAAGCTCTGTTTTTGCCTTTGTCCGTGACATCAATCTTCCTGCTCCATGTGGTGCAGAAAAATTCCACTCAGCATTTCCTTTTCCGATTGCAAGCACACTTCCATCTCTCATATTAATCGGAATCAGCACTTTTTCTCCTTTATGTGCTGCAATAGCTCCTTTCCGCAGAATCATTTCTTTTATGTCAATATAATTATGGATTGTATGAAAAGCCTCTCTGCCCAGCATGCCCGTCCTCTCCAAAATGATCTCTGCCATTTTTTCTCTGCTTCGCTTTGCAAATGCCTGACAGATTTCAACATCATACAAATAGTCATCAAGATATTTTCCTGATAAAAAGCACAAATCCTCAGGCATATTTGTCTCCGATTCATATACCTGCCAGTGGAGCTTCTCTAAGGCCTGTTGAATCTCTTTTCTACGCCCCTGTTCTTTGTAAGTTCTGATAATCTCATCACGTTTTTCAAGATACTCTCCATATCCCCGGTCAAGATTAACTGCAAGTTGTTGATAAAACTCTGCAACCTGCTTTCCAAGATTTCTCGATCCAGAATGAATGATCAGATATTTCGTACCATCTGCTGCTTCGTCAATCTCAATGAAATGATTGCCTCCCCCCAGCGTACCGAGCGATCTTTCCAACCATTTTGTATTTTTTAACTCCCGATAACACCGAAGTTTCGTCAGATCAAATTTCTCCTGTCTTCCTTCCCAGACGTTTCTCCCTGACGGAATAAAATGTGCTGCCTCATCAACCTTTTCAAAATCAATTTTGATATTTCCGAGATTTACAGTGTACATCCCACATCCAATATCAACACCTACCACATTCGGCACTGCTTTATCTTTGATCGTCATTGTAGTTCCAATCGTGCAGCCTTTTCCGGCGTGAACATCCGGCATAATACGAATTTTCGTCTCTTCCGTTATCACATAATCACACATTCGACGAATTTGCTCAATTGCTTCCGGCTCTACCACTTTCGCATAGCAGATTGCCGTATTCACTTTTCCTTTTATTTCAAATCCACTCATTTTCTTTTTCCTTCCCTTATGATGTCGAGGTCAAAAGTCCCCGACTTTGATGCCCTGATATCAAAAAACCGCCTATCCAGTGCATCCACACAAGATAAGCGGTTCTGAAATCTATATGGTTATCTGTTGCCATCCTCTACCCGAACGACCTCACACCCCTGACTACAGTATTTTCTTCAAGCTTACTCTTATCTGAATACACAAAACTGACACCACACTCTTCACATTTGAGTGCCGCATCATCTATAATTTCCAGATTTAAATAACTTGAACGAATGACTGTAAACATCTTTTTCTCCTTCCTGATAAGCCCCATTATAACAGTCCTATCCCCTCTCTGCTGTATACATTAACATAAAACTATTCATTTGTCATTATACTCGTGGTATATAAATTTGTATTGTTGTGGTGATACGCCTGTAAAGCAGAAAACTTCTTTGTAACGAATCGGACGCAGAAAGCAGGGATATTCCTTCGCGGTGCAAGCCCGCTTTACCTCAGCCCGTTGACCGTTTGTAACTCGAAAGTGGAAATCTTCGT